>Ga0272446_1001085_pt1 | contig 40718 bp, 28 predicted proteins | sample YNPCB0061_FD_194587 | JGI IMG/M metagenome (GOLD analysis project Ga0272446, IMG submission 194587) | Hot spring microbial mat communities from Yellowstone National Park, WY, United States - YNP-CB-006-1 | ecosystem: Environmental > Aquatic > Thermal springs > Hot (42-90C) > Sediment | place...
GCTTTGGGGTTGCTCATCAGTCAGAAATTAACAGAGCACCAAGAAAATAATCTCGATTAGGGATGAAATCAGTGACTCGGGAGTTGGTTTCCCTTGATAATGAAGCTACAGCGCAATGCTAGCTCATATTCAGTAAAGCTTAGTTACCAAGTTTTCTCCCTTTGGGAGATGTTTCACGTTTCATTCATAGCGCCTCGCAAAATGACTGCGATCGAGGTGCTTCATACCCGGGCGTTGAGCATTGAGTGGAGGCGAAGCACGTCTTACAACTCACTGCACCTATCTACTTCAACGAATATTTTTACTTATGACTTTATCGGTTCAAGAGCCTCGAACAATTTTATTGATTGCAACAAATCCAAAAGATACTGCTCGTTTACGGTTAGACCAAGAGTTGCGGGATATTGCAGAGGGTTTGCGGCGATCGCAACGTCGTGAGCAGTTTCATTTAGAACAACGGCTAGCAGTACGTCCCCGCGATCTGCAACGGGCACTGCTCGATGTGAACCCCCAAATTGTCCATTTCTCTGGTCATGGAACAGGAGATGCCGGACTGCTGTTTGAAGACGAATCGGGTGACGCAAAGGCAATTGCTGGCCCAGCTTTAGCCGCCTTATTTGCCTTGTTTGCTGATCAGGTGCAGTGTGTTGTGCTGAATGGCTGCTACTCCCAAGTGCAGGCCCAGACGATCGCACAACATATTCCCTGGGTTATCGGCATGGGCCAAGAAATTGGAGACCGGGCCGCGATTGAGTTTGCCGTTGGCTTTTATGATGCTTTAGGATCAGGGCGTTCGATTGAGTTTGCCTATCAGCTTGGCTGTAGTGCCCTGCAACTGGCAGGCATTGCCGAGCCTCTGATTCCTGTGTTGCTTAAAGGGGAATCCGTCCAGGCTAGTGCTCCAACTGTCCCCGAACCCACCACTCCCATTACGACTGCACCTAGTCATATCTTTAACATTGCCGGCAGTACCATTACGAACCTGACCGGTGCCGGTTCGATCCATTACCAGGAAGCGGCAAAGCCAATGCCCCCGCAGAAAGCCATCCCTCCTCTATCAGAAGCTAGTGAGCCAGAGGCGATTGCCCCGTCTCAGGCCATCGGCGACCCCAAGCCAGGGGGGGCTGCGCCATCGGCTCCACAGCAGGTAGAGGTCTTCTTTTCCTATTCCCATCGAGATGAAGCCCTGCGGGATGAAATGGCCAAACATCTCAGCATTTTGAAACGCCAGGGGGTGATTACCGCCTGGTACGATCGCGACATTGAGGCAGGAACCGAGTGGGCCGGAGAAATTAATGACCATCTCAACTCTGCCCAGGTGATCCTGCTGCTGATCAGCCCTGATTTTATTGCCTCAGATTACTGTTTTGATATTGAAATGAAGCGGGCGATGGAGCGCCATGCCGCCAAGGAAGCCTGTGTCATCCCAGTTATTCTGCGTCCGGTCGATTGGGGGGGGGCGCCTTTTAGCAAACTTCAGGCCTTTCCTAAGGATGCTAAACCTGTTACCAGTTGGGCCAATCAAGATGAGGCGTTTGTCAGCGTAGCCCAGGGCATTCGCCGGGCTATCGAACGGTTGGCCAGCCGCTAAATGGATAAGGCTTGCAGCACCATGACAGCAACTTCGGCTCGTGTTGCTGCCGCATAGGGACGAAACTGGGTCGAGGTGGAAGGTCTGGCTACAATGCCCAGTTGCACGGCGATCGCAATACCATCCTGGGCAATTGGTTGCAGAGTGCCAATATCTGTGAACAAGGGAAGGAGGGTGCGATCTGCCTGAGGTAGAGGTTTTTGCTGTTTGATCAGGCAATTGACCACAACAATAACGGCCTGGAGGCGTGTCAGGTTTAAGTTAGGGCCAAATTGATTGCCACGAATCCCAATCATCAGTCCACTGGCATAGACCTGCTGAATAGCGGGCTGTGCCCAGAAATTTGCTGGTACGTCGCTAAAGTTTCCTGGAACAGATTGGGGGACGGGATTGAATGCCTTGACCAAGAGTGCTGTAAATTCAGCTCGGTTCATCGGCGTATCTGGTTGAAAGGTGCGATCGGGATAGCCTTTGACAATGCCGCGACTGGCAAGTTCTAGAATTTTGTCCTTTGCCCAGTGAGTTTTCAGATCCTCAAACTGAGGCGTAGGTGGTTGATTTGTAGGCGGTTGATTTGTAGGCGGTTGACTCGTGGGCGGTTGATTCGTGGGCGGTTGATTCGTGGGCGGTTGATTTGTGGGTGGCTGATTCGTGGGCGGTTGACTCGCGGGCGGCGAAGTCAGAGCAAGAGCATCGCTTGAGATCTCACCTGGAGTGGGAAACCAGTGCGCCCTGCGAACGGCTCCGTGAAAATTGTTTGAGGTCAGATCTCTCACCATTACGGCAGCGGAATCGGTTGAAGCATCTAGGGCAAAAGTACTACTTTCAGCCTGAACTAGGGCTGCATTGCGAGAGAACCGCCCTGTGATTTCTTCATCTAGTCGCCAGTAACCCACTAGATTTGATTCCTGGGCAACATTTAGACGACGGTACAGGTTGGCTTTGATTTCGTTTTGGGTGCGAGCAACTTTCCAGAGGCGCACTTCGGCGATCGCCCCATCGAAAAAGATCACCGATGTCTTTTTTCCGTTAGCCTCTTTTTCAGCCAAACCACCGATCGTTAGAGGGACTTTTTGGTGACCGATCTGTCCTTTGAAAATACCCACACTTTTATACAATCCCCCCGAAAGAATACTTTTAGATTCCCCTGAGACCGCAACCACATTCTGTCGTCGTCCATCAATATATACTTCCACTTCCTGAATTTTCTTAAGATTACCTTGCTTATCCTGTTTGGGATTTCCCTGCTCATCCAGCAGATTTTCAGTCCAGGTAAAAGCAATATGATGCCAAGTGTTATCACTGGGGGCATTTTCCTGGGTATCGATGGTTAGTTTCACATTACGGCTTGTGTCTTGAAGTTCAACCCGGATCTTGCCTCGATACCAGAATAGAGAATATCCATTTTCTTCCCAACCACCCCCTCGATGAACAATCAAACCATCTCCAAAGGAATGTTTGACCCAGGCCTCAACGGTAATAGCTTCCCTCAGTTGAGGGACATCCCCACAATCGACATAGGCATCTTCGCCGTTGAACTTAAGCGAAAAGGGAATTGGCAATGCTGGATATTGGGAAGCATTGACCCAATTTGCATTAAATGCTTTGCCAAAGGCTGCACTAGCGGTTGTATTCTGACGAGCTAGATTATGAATGCGATCGCCATCTCCCTCTTCAAAGCGCCAGTAACCCACCAAATTTGGCTCATCCCCTTGAAGTCGTCGAGACAAGTTTTGTTGAATCTCTTGTTGACTGCGAGCTGTATCCCAGATACGAACTTCTGCAATGCTGCCCTTGAAAAAGTCAGTCAAAGCACCTTCAGAGTGTTGAGGTAATGTGGGATCACCTAAGCAAGCTCCGATTAAAACAGAAATTATTTTATTCTCATGTTGAGACTCTACGAAAATGCTGTCATAAAAAAAGATGGTTGCCTTTGCATCCTGCATAATAATCTTGTCGATTTCGTAGAATCTACCATCCTTTGCCTTAAAGGGCTGCCCTCTTCTAAGTTGTATTGTGGTTTTGCTTCCTTCTATGACGATTCCGTTTGGTTCAAGTTTAAGCTGTGTCTCAATCAGATAAACAGATGATCGCTTGGAGCCAGCAGAATCAAATTTTTTCTGGTTTGTATACTGCTGAATAGTGATGTTAGTAGCTGTGGCCGTGACTGATTCAGGCCAAACCTTAGATTGAAAAATATATATTGCATTTTTCTTATTACCATTAATGTATAATGAGTCACCCCATTCAAGAGCTTGCGAATTATCACTAAGTAAATAGCCGTTAATACATAGCCTCATATTTCTAAATTCGCCATTATAGATCGCGGCTACGTGGCTAAATTGACCCACAGGTAGCGGACGACCACTTTTTAATTCATAGATAGATGATTTATCCTGAGATAGGCGACTAAATATTACAGTTCCATCAACTGAAAGCTTGAGATTATACTCACCTTCGCCATCTTTTCTCCACTTGCTGATGATGCTACCGTCAAATCCATCAGCCGCAGGATACACCCAAGCCTCAAGTGTGAATGACTTGTTTCCTCCAAAGGAATAGAGATCGCTTATGTCCTGGAGATTAGAGTGCTGTGAATTAAATTTGAGATATCCACTTGTGTACTGACAGTTAGCAAAGGGCAGAAACACGCCATTCAATGATGATAAATTTGCTGCCTCATCCTCTCGATCAAGCTGAAATAAATCAACTTTTCCATTGATGCCCACTGAAGCTATCAAATGCTTAGTTCTTTTAGCAGCGTTGTCGATATCCGCATCAATACTAATGGCAGCCAAACAAAAGTTTTCAGCTTCATTTTCAACACCTGGCAATAGCTTAAACTTTCTAGCTGTTCCCTCCCTTCCTTCCCTGCTTAATTGTCGAATCAATCCATCTTTACCGCCTGCGAAGGTAGATTGACCATTTGGTGTATTTACGATTTGGCTGATACTCCCTCCCAAGGTTTTCAGCAGATTTCCCTGGCAATCCCAAAGTTTGATGGTTCCATCCCTACTGGCTGACGCTAATAGCTGGCGATCGGGATCAGAATCTGGACTAAAACATAGGCTATTAATTTTGTCCTGATGACCTACCCCAACTTCATTTCTCTTAGGTTCCCAAACTGCAAGCTCATCTGGCTTAGGTTGCAAGTTTCCAGCCAAAACTTGGATGTTCTGATTCTGCCAACTCCATAGAGTCACAAAATCCCGCCATGTTTGATCCTCAGGGCTACTACTAAAAGCAACTTTCTGTCCATCTGAGCTAAATCCAATGGAACTTCCACCCTCTTTTAGATGCCCTAGAACTTGTTGATTTTGGGTGCTCAATACTACAAGATTACTATCATCAATTAGTGCAACTTTTTGCCCATCAAGACTAAAAGTGATTCTAAAGTCCCACATCATTGAATGGGAAGTTGAGGGAGATCTAAATTGTTCTAATTCATCACGATTCAACCACTTCCAGAAATAATATCTTGTACTAAATTCAGGCACTACAGCAAGCAAGGGGTTCTCTTGATCGGGACTAAATCTAAATTCCTTTATGGCTCGACAATCAATCATGCTCTGCTTTCTCGTTTCTCGCCAGTTCTGTGTACCTTTCCAATCCCATAAAGTTACAACACGACGAAAAACTCGTATGCTTGAGGTGATTTTTCGAACCAATTGTCTTTTTGTTAGCTCATCAGGAGTGTTTTCAAATGCTCGATTTAATTCATTAACAAGCGTCTCATCAGGAACAAATTTATAGTAGATATTTTCATCGCTCTTTGATGTATTGTAAAGAATTACCTCTCCGCTCCGATCGAGAATGAGAAACTCATAGTAAGTGTCGTTTTTTGCTATATATACTGTATTGCTTCTGCGTGGTTGAGCGAGTGCAGACTCCCTTGTTAACTCGAGGTCATAATCTTGGATAAAAGTATTATGAATCGTTGCTAATATTCTTCCATCTGGACTAAAGCAAATATGGGTGTAATATTCTTCGTCGGACAACGGGTTTGATGAAATTAACTCAGCTAATGATTTTTGTGAAATCACCTGCAAGCTGCTACCTTGAAGCAGCGCCAATTCCCTTATTTCTATCTTATTTGGTTGGCTAATAGCAGCTAGAGTAATGGAAGCTTTTAGATCTTGGAAAGGAGCAAAGGCAAATGATTGATCCGAAGGTTCTTTTAGATGATGTTCAAAGTCTTGTAGAAATTTTCCTTTGAGATCCCAAAGCTTAAGTTTTTGCTGATCAACAACGGCAATCACCTGGTTATTTGCACTAAATTTTGGTATGGCTGTAAAGCTCAAATGGTTACATAAAATATTGGCCCTTAACCGCCCTTTTCGAGTCCAAAGTTTTAGAGACTTTTCAGAAGCAGAAACTAAGGTTTTCCCGTCTGGGCTAAAGCCAACAAAAAATACTTCACCTTCATGGATGGTATCTTGTTGATCAAAACCACTCGCTTCATCTAAACTATGCTGGCTGCTGGTTGGCTGTTCGTTGACTGCTGAAATATCCCATGATCTTTCAGATTGGTTCGCTTTTATCGTCCATTGCAAGAGCTTTCCACTACGCGTTTTGGCAAGCAACCAGTAATTCTGCGTTTGTTGATCGCCGACCCAAATTAAATCCAGTACTGGTTCACTCGTTCGTAGGGTTTTCAATAGTTGACCCGATATATCCCAAAGTCTAACGGTTTGATCTTCACTGCCCGTCGCTAGCAGCTCATCTCGAGGACTAAAACTGATGCTTGTAAGAGAATCTTGATGCGCTTGCAGAATTTTCGATGTATTGTCTGCAGAATTCCATAGCCTCACAGCTCTATCTTTACTGCCTGAAGCAATTAAACCTTGCTGATGACTAAAACTGATACTTGTAACCTTTTCTGTATGCCCTGAGAGACTTTTATGCAGTTGCCCTGTCGGCTTGATTAGATCTATGGCGTGGTTTTGCCCTAGCTTAGCAACGAGTTGGCCATCTTCACTCAGCCAAATCTGACTTTGTGGCTCTTGTTGAGCTATTCCAGCCATTTGCCGTTGGCTCAATAGTAAGCCCCCTTTCGACCATTGGGCTATGGTGATTTCATTTTCTTGAGTCGTACCAGCAAAGGTCAGGGCGACTTCTGCATCTACAGCCACATAGCTTCGTTGACCATCAAATTCCAGGGCAGCAGGTAAGGGGGGGTAATGTAATTGCTCGGTTGTAACAGCAAAATCATCAATGAAGTTGCGGAGTTTGGAGTTATTCAAACTTTTCTGCTTCAAATCTTGCAGAATTCGACAAATCCGAATGCCTTGCTGAGCATAAACTTGAGATGGTGAAGCGGATACAGAAGCGGGTGATGTGGGTGATGCGATAGAGGGAGTTCCTACAGTCACATCTTCAAGGGTTAAGTCTCCGATCGCCGCATGGTGCAACGCGATCAACTGCCATTTTTCGTTAAAAACTGGGCTTCCAGAAGAACCATAGTCAGAATCTGCCCGATAGCGCAAAAAGTTATGATATAAGCCATTAGTCAGGACATTATTATCACTTAACACAATCTGTTGTTCTTGCCCTCTGGGATGTTGAATGATGAACACGCGATCGCCCATCCTTCTTTTGAAGGGGACAATCGATGCCACTTGCTGTCGCATCGTTCTAGTCGGCTCTGCACCAGGAGGACTCAACAGATCAGCAAGCTCCGCATGGTTACCAATGAGTAAATCTTCTAACTCAGTCGGAGTCAAAAAAGGGTGATAAATCAAAGCAATCCAGTCAGTACCCACTTTCTGAATATGAACTTGAGTATCTTGATTAAGTTCTTCTAATATTTTGTCAATTTGGGCATCATCTGGAGAAACAAGGGATTTTTTGGTTTTCTTTCTCAAGATTGAGGATTGTTTAATATACTGCTCTATCTTTGCCTTAACTGAATCAATTGGTGTAGAAATCACTCTTGAATCCATGACAAACCATCCAGGAGCGATGTTTTGCTCATCTTCTACCAGATCAATCCAGCCAAATTCATACCCAGCCTGCTTTGTAAAGCGTCCTGTATTCAACTGCACCAGCGTGTAGTCAAGGTCGGGGTTAGAAATAAATAAATCTCTCGGGCTGAGTCCGTAGTCGATCGATGCCTGAGTATAACCTCTGGCATCTTGTACATAACTAAACTGGGCAAGACATTGTTCTGCCACCGTGATATCAGGAATCACATGTTGATTTGTCAAGATATGATTCCCTCCCACCAGAAACCCTGTGCCGACCGGGAGTGGATTTAGCTTGGCAAGAATAGATGCATCAATGGCTTTTAATGCCTCTAGATACCCCAGTCTGAAAACGGCTTCAGCAACTTCATAGTTGTTATCAAATTTCTTCTGCAATAACTCCAGGGAACCATATTCTTGTAAGTCATCCAGCAGTGATGCATCTAGGGAAGAGACGTATTGACTAATTCCTAACTGAATTGTTGAAGGTAAATCTACGATTATAGGGTTCTTCAAAACCCGGTTGTGAATATTAAAGAAAATATCTTTTGTAATTTGATCGGGAATTGAAAATATATCGACTAATTTAACGACGGAATTAAAAGACCGGATATCATCCTGATGCTGAATATCTTCAATAAAGTCACGAAATTCTGACAAGGAGAACTCTCTAGCAATCCGACAAACCGATCGACTCTGAGTGGCCCCTTCCTTCATAAAGGAGACGGGTTGGAAGTCGGCACTGCCAACAACGACTGTATCTTCTAATGGTCTGGCTGCTTCCAACCGTTGCCGTTGCCGAATTAGCGCTAGAATTTTCCCGTTCTGCTCAGTATCAGGCGCTAGGTAATTATCATTACCACCCAGCCTAGAGACTTTCCATCGACCAATGCGCCATCGTCCTTGTAAACGCCATTTTTCAATCAAGCTAAGCTGAGAAGAGTATTGACCATCGCCAAACCTGGTTGCACCCATTGACTTCTCCAAAAGTTAGTGATCAGAGCAAGCGAGCATCACAAAAAGACTTGCTTGGGTTAATGGTAAGAAAAGTAGTACAAGCAACTTTTCTCATTCCCAAAACAATCTGGAAGATTAGATTTTCCTGAGCATGAGCTTTACTTATCATCAAGAACGCAGAAGATCCACAGGAACTGAGAGGTTTTAGCAAATCAACGTAATAAAATCATAGTGATTTGTAGATGAATGAAGTGCAGGAGAGCCAGGGGATATTCCCCTGGTATGGATCTCCATTCCCACATTCCCCAGTTTCCTATAGTGAAATCTCGAGAAAATCTGAAAGATAAAGTCTGAATAATCAGTAATTTAGCCTGTGGATGATAATATGCCAAAAACCGTCAACGGGATGCGGTTCTTACAAGAAAATTTAGAAACTAATTTAGAATCTGCGATCGCAGGTCATCAGCCCTTGACCCGTTGGTTGTTGGGAGGGTTTATCCTTTTACTTTGTCTAGGTGGCAGCTTGGTGATTGGTTTTTTAGGTGCATTCTTTACCCTGCATATCTTGGCTCAGGGTCTCAACGAGAGCGTTGGAGAACTCGTAGAACCCAAAAGCTTGATCTTCTTAGAAAGCTTAATTGCGGCGCTTGTCGTGATCACTGGAATGATCACTGCCATGATTCAACGCTTTGCTAAAAGTGTATTGATTACACTAGTTTTAAGTGCGATTCTAGTGACTGCTTCCTTTTTGATTCTAAACAGTCAGAATCGTCTACCACCAGAATTTTTATTGACAGCTATTAGTGGAAGTCTGGCTAGTCTATTAGTCAGTTATCTCAGCTTTTTTGTGATTCGGTTTGCCGATACCTTAGCGGATATTATATTTGTGCGATCGCTAATCATCAAAGGCATCGCGGTGATAACCATGATTTTCCCTGCGATGATTGGTGCTTTAGTAGCCCAGTCAACCCTGCAGGTTGATGAGGGGTTTAGCAAGATTTTAGCTGCGCTCTCAACCTCCCAATCCACTCAGGTGACAACCACCGCTGTCTCTGCCGGAGTGGTGTCGAGTTTAGCGCTCGCCTGGACGGCTTGGCAGGCAAACCGGCGGCGAGGGGTGCCTTGGCATCATCCAGACCTGTTGCGATCGCTGGCTTTAACTGTTGGCTCCTGGGGGAGTACCTCTTTTTACAACTTAGATTTAAGCCACGTCAGCTTTCGTAATGCCCAATTAGCCAATGCCGATCTGCGGGCGCGCAAGCTCTATCGCACCTGTTTTCAGGGCGCGAGCGGGTTGGAACGGGCTAATGTCGATAGCCGTTACCTGGATTTAGAACACCCCCCCGTGCAAAAGCTGTTGACCCATGCAACCTCGGATAGCTGCAACTACAACCAGGTCAATCTTCAGGGGGCTTATCTACAAAATGCGGATCTGCGACGGATATCTTTGATTGATGCCAACTTAAATGGTGCTGATTTAAGGGAGGCTGACTTGCGCGGAGCAATTCTGGCCCGTGCCCAGGCGATTGGGGCCGACTTTACAAACGCTAATCTCACTGGCATTTGCATCAAAGATTGGAGTGTGAATGATGAAACCTACTTCTCCAACGTGCTGTGTGATTATGTCTATCGAGAACTGGATGAAAAAGGGGAACCGGCGGATCGCTACCCTGCGGATCGCAACTTTGACCCCCAGGAATTTGAATCGCTCTATCAAGAATTGGGTAATGTTGCGGAATTGATCTTCAAAGAAGGGGTGAACTGGCGAGCCTTTAGTTTCAGCATGCAAAAGCTGGAAGTCGATGATGAGGGTCTAGGTCTGGAGCTAAAGGGCTTTGAACGGCGGGGCGATCGCTGGGTTGTGCGCGTCACCCATAATCAACAAGTGTCGAAGCAGGAGGTAGAACAGCGATTAACCGAGATGTATGAGCAAATGAAGGGAATACTTGCCACCAAGGAACAGCAGATTAATCAACTCCTAGGCATTGCATCAGATCAAGCAGAAGCCTTAAAAGAGATCAGTCAAAAACCCTTTGGCAATAGCTTTTTTATCACAGGCAGTACCATTACCAACCTGACTGGTTCGGGCAATATCGAGTATACTGCCGCTGCTCAACAGGTACGAGAAATTATCACCTATGGCAGCGATCGCAGACAGGTTGCACCAATCGTTAAACAATTTGTACAGCAACTAAAGCAGCAAGATGTGGCCACCACAGGAGCCACTCAACTGGAACTGATGCAACAGCTAATCGTGGCAGAAGCCGAAGCTGATCCAGAATTTCGCGCCTATCTGCTGCAAGAAAGTCAACAGATTCTCCAGGCCATGGCCGGCACTCCCCTTACCCAGATGATCCAGAACGCCATCACCCAGATCACGGCTACAATCCGTTGAGGTCTTTGGGCTGATTGCCTGACAAAACGACTGAAACCTCTGATACTTGCTGCTCACGGCTAATGACTAAAGTCGCATCTAGACCACCCAAGTCTGCCGCCGCGGACTCGGTGTATCCAGGGTTTCGTTACCTGCGAAAGCAGGTTTTGGCTGCCTAGCGGCGGCTATAACCGCTTAGGAGAAAAGATTTTTCAGTCAACTGAGTTTTCGGGTCGTTGCCCCATTCAACTGGCTTTAAGCCTTGCTGAGGCTCAGATCTGACGGTTTACCTGAGGAAAACAGCCAGTTTCGAGCGGGGCCTGGTTTCAGGCCAAAACAAAGGGATGGCTTACCTGGCCTCCACAGACGCTTGTTCAGCTAAGGGAATTTGCCGATGCAAAAACAGCATCCATTCCTCTACGGTTTCAAAGGGGGCAATGCTAAAGCCTTCGCCTAAATCAACCCCAAACTGGTGATAAAACGCTTCGGCAAAGGTCATCTCCCAGTCAAACCAACAAATCAACGGTAGGCATAGATCCGCAACCAGGCGATCGCCAGGCAACACCCGCCCGATATCAAGCTTAGTTTGCTGCACCAGTTGAGAAAATAGGAAGTCTGACAGGGCCGGGCAAATTTTTAACGGTTGCCAGTGGGTTGCATACCACTCTTGGGGGGCAAGGTGCGCTCGCCCGCGCAAGAATCGGCGCACCCGCTGCCGGATTCGCAAGTCTGGGCTGAGGTCGGCATAGGTGCTGACGCTGATTAGAAGATTTTTAAGCCGTCGCCACATTTGCTGGAAAACCCAACAGAAAATCTAAGCTTAGAGTTCCCACGGAAAGCAAGATTTCTCATGCTACTAGACGAATCGGAGAAATCCGAGAGAAGGAACTGGCAAGACGCACTAAGCATTGTTCACTTTGAATTCCCCATAGCAAGCTCAGGCCCCAATCTGCCTTGCCCCATCCGTGACCCGATCCGCCACCTCTGTCGGTAAAGGCACATAACCCAAATCAGTGGCGTATTGCTGCCCTTCCCCAGCCCCCCACTGGATCACATCCCGCAGAACTGCCGCCTTGCGAGGGTCATCATACTGTTTATAGACCAGTAACCAGCTATAAGTAACGATTGGGTAGGAGTCATCCCCTTCTGGATCGGGTACAGCACCCCGTAAATCGGCGTCAAGCTTGACCGTGGCCAGGGCTTTTGCCGCAGTGTTGTCATCGGGTTGAACGAATTGCCCTGCTTTATTTTCCAGGGCGATCGTGGCAAGTTTTAGTTGCTTTGCAAAGGAATATTCCACATAGCCTAGGGTGCCCTCGGTTTGTTGAATTTGGGCACTAATACCAGCATTGTCCTTAATACCGGTACCCGCAACCCAGGCGACGTTTAGCCCTGTGCCGACTTTTTCTTTCCACTCTGGGCTGATGGCGCTCAGGTGGGCTGTAAATGCAGCCGTGGTTCCACTGCCATCAGAGCGATGGACGAGGAGAATCGCTTGATTGGGCAGGGCCACCCCCGGATTTGCCCCTGTGATTTGGGGGTCATTCCACTGCTTAATTTTGCCAAGAAAGATATCGGCCAACACCTGGCGGGAAAATTTTAGCCCCGTAATCCCCGGCAGGTTATAGACCACCGCAATACTTCCCCCAGTCATGGGGAGGGCAATAGCTCCCCGCTGTACCTGACTGATTTCGGCATCGGTCAGGGGGACATCACTGGCACCAAAGTCAATGGTATTGCTTGTAAACTGCTGAATGCCAGCAGCACTGCCAACCGGTTGATAGGAAATCTCGACGTTGGGGTGCTTTTTGTTGTACTCACTAAACCACTTCAGATAGAGAAAGGAGGGTAAAGTTGCCCCTGCACCATAGAGGGAAATTGGCTCGGTGCTTCCCTCTGATGGGGTCGAGACTGAGGGTTGGCGCTGCCCCTGACAGGCAACGACTCCCAGGGCAATTGTTCCAGTCAGGCCAAGAAAGTAACGGCGCGAAGTCATCGGTTCATCAACCTCAAAAAAAAGCAAATGAGTTGGGCGATCGCAAGGACGCAACGTTGACTCAGCAGTTCAAATTTGCCTGCCTAAGCCGTACACTTAGAAGTCCCCAAACGGTTAATACAGGTCGATTTTTCCGCTTCAGATAACTGGCTCCATTCCACATCTCGCCGCAACACAACACCGTTGTGCCCCGTGAGAAATCGAGGAAGTTCCTCATTTTTAATTTGTTTGAGCGATCGCATATCAAAAGTGGTGTAAGTCGTCAGCTCCGGTGAATCAAAGCGCACATCAATAATGGTCATCGCCTTACGGGGAGGCTGAGGAAAATCAATCAGCGGCCGTGGGCCAGATCCCAAAATGCCCATGTGCAATAGTTGGAGCTTGCCCCGATGAGCCGGGTAGTAGGCATGATGATGACCGCTAATGTAAGTATGCACCCGGTACTTTTCAAGCATTGCCCGCATTTGATCCGCATCCCGCAGAACTTCGGCTGGCTCATTGCGCCCGACCGCTACTGCATAGAGGGGCAAATGACCCAGAATAATGCGTGCCTTAGCCGACTGGGCCTTCTCACTGGCAAGTGCCTGCTCAATCCAGGCGAGTTTCTCTGGAGGAATGTAATCAGAAGAGCCATCCCAGGCGAGAAAGAAAATGCCGCCGTACTCAAAGGTGTAGTAGAAGGGAAATTCATACCGATCAATAAACTGCACCCCTGGATCATGGCGGGGGTCTTTCCAGTATTCTGAGGCAACATCTCGTTCGCGTTGAAATAGGAAATTAGCCTTCACTCCCCGGGCACTGGAGGCATCATGGTTACCAACGGTGAAGCCATAGGGTAATTTGGCATCTCGAAGAGGCTTGGCGACATATTGGTCAAAGGCCGCCCACATGGCCCGTAACCGCTCTGGGGAAAGGGTAGGGTCTTGGCCAGCGACCATATCGCCGCTACACAAAACCATATCGGGTTGCCAAAAGGGGAGCAGCGCAACCCCCTCGATGACTTCTTTGGGGTAAGTCGTGGAACCATACACATCATTTAAGTCACTAATGACAACAAAGCGTAAATCTCCCCTGGGTGGGTCAAACAAACCACCCTGGGAACGGTCAACGATCGCCTGGGTTTCAGCCAGCAGTTTGACCGGAGGGCTAGGTTGCACCAGGGCGGCAGGTGCTGATGCGGTATCAGGGCTGGTTACCGTGTTGGGTGCTGTCACGAATGGCAGACAGGCATGGAGTCCCAGGGTAATACAAAGACCGAACAAACCGTTCAGCAAAATGGAAGGTAAAGAGAAACGCATAGACAACGACGGCAGAATCTATCCACGCATTACGATACTGCGAAATGCCTTATCTGGCGACTTGCCCTGTGAATGACGCTTCGACTTTGTTTTCTCAAACCTTTGACACGAATCAAAAACGCGGAAGACTCAGCATAGCTGATGGATTGATTTAGAAGATTGCCTATAAGATCAGAAGCGACGCCGCCAAATCTTGAGCGGCCAAACGCTTGATGTCAATTCAAGCGGCGTCAACTCAGTCAAATCATTTAGACGTTGCAGCGAATCCATCATCTTAAAAGAGTACCCATGTCCCTCAACTACCTGACTGTGCCTGCAAATACCACCTCTCCCCAGGGATTGATTGTGCTGTTGCACGGCTGGGGCGCAAATGCTCGGGATGTGCAGGCCCTAGCTCCCTACTTGAAACAACCTGCCTACCAGTACATTTTTCCAGAAGCTCCTTTTCCCCATCCCTCGACCCCAGCAGGCAAAATGTGGTACGACCTGACCCCAGACTTACAATTTGAGGGCACCCCTGGGTTTCGCGATCGCCCAGATGTCAGCCAGAGCCGCCAACAACTAACAGACTTGCTACAGACGCTCGCCCAGACCACCGGGGTGCCCCTATCGCGCACAATACTGGCAGGATTTTCCCAGGGGGGAGCCATGACCCTAGATGTAGGGCTGAGCTTGCCCCTAGCTGGGTTGATGGTTCTCAGTGGCTATCTCCATGCGCCCCCTGCCGCTCAGTCAGCTCCGCCAACGTTGATGGTGCATGGCATTCAGGATATGGTCGTTCCCATCACGGCTGCCCGCCGAGCCAAAAACGCTCTTCAAGCGCAGGGAATTGCCGTCCAGTATCAAGAGTATGAGGGCATGGGGCATGAAATTTCCCTGCTTGTGCTAGAACAAATGCAAGCCTTTATCAACACAGTTTTGCATTCATCCGTGAATACACCTGAAGAAACTACAATAGGATGAGCCAATGTGTTGCCAAATCTCAGTAGCGGGGGAATATTAACATGGCCGTGCAATTTGAGCGAGAAGCCATTTCACACCTAACCGCCCAAGATGTTGCCACCATCGCCCAGAGGCTTGAACAGGATGACTATCCCAATGCCTTTGAGTGTTTGCAAGATTGGCATCTGCTCCGGGCTATTGCCTTTGAGCGTCCAGAGTTAGTAGAGCCTTATGTGTATCTGCTGGATATGGAAGCCTACGATGAGTCGTAACTAGCCTATGCGCTTACTGAAAAGAGCCGTTTCTACCCTATTCCTGGTTTGAGGAATTGTGATGATAGGGGCCGGGCTGTTTGCCTGATCCATCTCGAAAAATACGCCCCAAGAGCGCCGTGACCAGTTGATTGCCTGCATGATTTTTTGGCTTGTCTTTAACGACGTGGGGCAGTTGGGTCGCCCATGGTCACCGCGATCGCTGCAATCAAGCGCGAGTTAAGCTGCAAACCGCATTTTTCAAGATATTAAAGGAAACCGATGGGCAGGTTACCCCTTTAGCCCTCTCGATGGAAACTTTCCTCTCTAGAAACTGTCTGAGGGATGGTTAGTAGGGAATAAATGTTGGATCTAGCTCTGCTGGGAAATAGTCCCCAGCGGCCAGGCACTTTTGCATAGCGGGTGCCGCTGCTAACTGAGTGTCGGCAGTAATGCCCACAACACACCGGGCATACCGTCGCGGTAAAAGGCTCCGACGACAAAAGCTCAACACATCTGCTGGTTCAGCACTGGCCAGTTGCCTGCGGATGTCTACGACACAACTGGATAATTCCAGTGGGCGACGCACTTTTTGACAGGCGCTCAGGATATCGGCGATCGCCAAGGGACTATCTTTCACAATTTGGGCGACGCAGGTAGAGATTCTTTCCGGTTTGAAACTCTTGGCACAAACATTGGTAGCTGTTTCGACTTCGACATTTGCCCGTATCAGTTGCCGTGTGCATTCTCGAAAGGAGCCATCATCCAGATCAAAAACAGACTCAATTCCGTAATTTGCCGAGGCCGCAGAGCTGAAGGTAAGCAGGGAGCTACTCAGCAACCCCAGACCGACCCAGGTACCAGCTTTTTTGCGAATGAAATGCAACGATGGAATAGTGTTCACGGGATCAATCAATGTGAGTGCAGAATGGTTGGATCATACTCGCTGGCTAGGTACAGAGGCAACTGCCCCCTAGACAGTTTGAAAACTCCTGAAAACCGGATCAATTTTGCTCTCAGAATCACGTAAAATCGTTTATTCGCTGCTCTGATCGAGGTGTGTCGTTACAGGTCTCTTCTGGTTTGTCGGTGAAAGAGTAGCTGTCGTTATTTTTTCATTCTCAATCGCAGCTTTAGCGGGCCGATCGGTCAAATGATAATGTTTTCTTATAACCCTGATCCTAGGAAAGTCATTTTGCGAGTGGGGTTTGGATGAGGCCTCCAGTCGCAACCTGAATTATTACCGTTGGGTTTCACTTCTTGAAGATCACAATGTCACTGATAAATGAGTTACTGTGGGCGACTTTTGGGCTGTTTTTAACGATCGGCGGCACCTTTTTAGGAGCTGTGCTAGCCTTGCCCCATTTTCACTCGGGGAGTTGGGGGCTTCAAACCCATAGCCTCAATGTGTCTTACCAAATTGGAGCCGTGCTGCTTGTCGGCTGTTTGGGTGGAAGAAATGCTGGCGCACTTGCCCAGACTGCCTATATTTTGTTGGGTTTAACAGGGCTAAACATTTTTAACCAGGGGGGCGGAATGGAGTACATTCACAAACCGTCCTTTGGCTATTTGTTGGGATTTATTCCCGCTGCCTGGATTTGTGGCCATCTGGCCTTTAGGCATTTGCCTAAGATTGAGTCGCTGGCATTTAGTTGTCTTTGTGGATTAGGTTGTATTCACTTGGTGGGGGTTTTATTTCTTCTGGTGGCCTATCCAAGCGGTTGGCTCAAGGATCTTGCTGGGGCGTCTCTGCTCGATTTGGTGACGCGTCTTTCCCTGATCCAGATTCCTGGGCAGTTAGCGGTGATGTGTGCAGTGACAGTTGTGGCATTTACCCTGCGGCAGATGATGTTTTATTGACCGCTCAGAGACGGTAAGAGCGTTTCATCTGTAAAAATGTTGCCCGCTCTCGCCGCCGATCGCCTCAAATTCTTAATAGACTACCTTTCAACAGTCGGGTGCATGGACGATGTTGTGCTGCCAGACTCATCAAGCGTATCAGGCAACCTGAAGTGTTCTGAGTTCGAGAATGACTTCACCTTCTGTTTCCCAAGCTTCTCAATCCATTTTGTCTTGGCATTCCACCGATAATTCTAGAAAACTACCCATTGAAAATGAAACGTTAAAAATGTAGCTTTGGTCGGATTTTTAGTTTGCATTGCGAATCGTTCATTGTCCTTAAGGGTAGTGGATGATGATGATAGAGTTCTGAGGATGCAGTCGGGCGATCGCCTCCGGTTCTCGCCCAATTGCGGGTTGCCCAATCCGGTGGGTATTGGCGACGACAATGACCAAATCATCTGGACTTAGCTGTTCTGATACTCGCCTTACCAGGCTACCCATGTGTTCCTTAATCGGGATTTCTGGACTCAGGGCATTGGCTGGAAAGCTTTGCACGGGCTGATCAACCGGGCTGCGCCGCAACCATAACACCGTCAGTTTAGCTTTTAGCTCTGTGGCCAGGGTTTTGGCCAATTCCACCACTTGCTTTAAGGCATCATCCGCCAGTTGGCGCTCGGCGATCGCCAAAACAATGCGCCGGGTTGTCTTAAGGGGCTGAGCAAAGCGGGTAATTAGAACCGGCACATCTGCTTGCCGCACTACATTATCAATCACACTGCCAAAGAAGTTTTCTTGATAGGTAGAGTAGCCCTTCCAACCACAGATGACTAAACTGGCCTCATGCTCTTGGGCAGCGCGAATAATGCCGAGGTCGATGGCTCCATCTAGGCGGCCAATGGTTTCGACTTGGGCCACCGAGGCATGGGCGACTTCCTTAGCCTTGCCTAAGAGTTGGGTCTGGCGGGTGCGATCGCCCTCAGAGGCTCTGCCCTCACGGGCTAGTAGCACATGCAGGGGAAGTAACGTTCCCTGGGATTGCTTGGTCAATATAATTGCCAGTTGTAGCAGGTTGTCTTCGGTGCTGGGGTTAGCCACGGGCACCATCACCCGACTGGTTAACTCCAAAGGTTGGGAGGGCGGTGCTGCCGCATTGCTCAGATCAACTCGTTCTCCCCAGCGGGCGGTAATCCAGGGAGAGGCGACACAACTGACCAGAATCATGGCAATGATGCCATTGATGGTGACTTCATCAACTAATTGGATGTTATAGGCCACCGTAATTGCGGCCAATGTCGAGGCTGCCTGGGCGACGGAAAGACCAAACATGACCAGGGCATTGGGAAATTTCCACCGGAAATAGCGGGCCGTTCCCAGGGCGGCGACCAGCTTACTAAGAAACTCGGCAGCAATCATCACCGCGGCGACCAGCAGCGATCGCGGATTCCCCAACAAAACCTTGGGATCTACCAGCATCCCCACTGAAATCAAGAAAAAGGGCACAAACAGGGTGTTGCCAATAAACTGAATCCGGTTCATTAGCGGGCTGTATTGGGGAATCAGGGGGGTAATTGCCACCCCGGCCAAAAAAGCCCCCACAATCGGTTCGACCTCAATCCGCCCAGCTAGATAAGACACCACAAACAGGGCTGCCAGCACAAAGGTAAATTCGGCCCCTTCATCATGGCCAAAGCGCCGAAAAAACCAGCGCCCTAACCGGGGGACGCCCCATAGGGTGGCAAAGGTAAAAATTGCTAGGGAAGGAATCAGGCGCAGCCAAAAAGCCAGGGTTAGATCCCCCTGGTTGGCTTTGACTACCACCGCTAAAACCAGCAAAGCCAGCACATTGGTAATCAAGGTGCCGCCCAAGGTAGCGGTCACTGTCGGGGATTTCATAATGCCCAACTTGCTGAGGACAGGCAAGGCCAGCAGGGTATGGGAGGCAAAGCAGGAGGCGATCAAAATGGCGGGGAGCCAATCATAACCAATCGCGACCATGGCAGCGGTGCCTAGACCCATGGGTAGTAAAAAAGTGGCTAACCCAAAAATAATTGCCTTGTCGGCATTGCGTTTAAGGTCATCCAGGCTGGTTTCCAATCCGCCTAGAAACATAAGAAAAATGACCCCGACGGTGCCCAGCAAAATCATGGTGCGATCGCGCTGTAGCAGGGCAAATCCATGGGGGCCAATGGCGACCCCTGCCAAAATCAGGCCAATAATGCCGGGTAATTTCAGCCGCTCAAATAGCAGCGGCATCACCAGCATCACGGCCACCATGATCAAAAAAACCGCTACAGGGTCACGAGCCTGAGTCTGGGCTTGTGCCAGATGCCAACCCGCCTGAAATAAGACTGCCACGTCCTAACCTTGCCCCCGTGCTGTCGGTCAACCCTAGATTAGCCTACACGATCCTTTTTTCTCCAGGTCTCGGTTTGGGGACAGATTTCCAACTTCTGGGGCCGAGGTCTCCACCCAACTCAATACCAACCCGCCGGATAGGCAAAGCGCAGCGTACCCATCCTTTCCGGTAGATCCTGTGAAAAAACACCCGACGAAGGAACTGTCAGAGATCTTTAAATTCCCAAAATCCAGCGGGCAGTGAGCAGGTAAATCAACACGCCTAGCACATCTACTGCTGTGGTAATAAAAGGAGCCGACATCAGGGCGGGATCTAGCTTGAGAGAGCGGAATAACAACGGCAAAGATGCTCCAGCCACAGAGGCCAAAATCGAAATCATAAACAGGCTGATGCCCACAGAAAGAGCGACCCCCCAATTTCGCTGCATCACATAGGCCCAGAGGGTAACAATCACCCCTAACATCGCTCCCAGCAGGGTGCCGGCAATTCCCTCCCGACCTATGATTCGAGAAATCCGATGCATTTGGGTGGCTTCGGTACTCAAACCTCGGATAATAACCGTCGAAGATTGCGCCCCGACGTTACCCCCTGTGTCAATCAACAGAGGAATAAAGGCCGCCAGGGCCACGACTTTTTCTAGCACCTCTTCTTGACTGCGAATCACGGCAGTGGTGCCCGTATTTGTCAGCAACAAGACCAGCAGCCAAGTCACCCGCTGCCGTGCAACTTTAAACAGGCTAGAGCGAAAGTAACTATCTTCACTGGCTTCTAGCCCCCCTAACTTGTAGATATCCTCTGTGGTTTCCTGCTCTAAAATGTCGAGCACATCGTCAACGGTGACAATCCCCACCAGGCGTTGTTCGCTATCCACAACGGGAATGGCCAGAAAGTCATAGCGTTGCAGTAGTTGGGCCACTTCTTCCTGGTCAGTGTCAGTTTGCACAAATACTACGTCACGGGTCATCAAATCGCCAATCCGCTCTTCTGGTTGAGCTACTACTAATTCCCGCAAAGAGAGAATGCCTTGCAAGCGCCGATCGCGATCGGTCACATAAAGCGTATAAATTGTTTCCACATCCTGGGCGTTTGAGCGAATCCGGTTGAGGGCCTCGGCCACGGTCATATCTTCCCGCAGACCGACATACTCTGGGGTCATGCGTCGCCCAGCGGTACCTGGCCGATAGCCCAAGAGCATGGCCGTCGCTTCTCGCTCCTCTGGACTCAGTTGTTGCAGGAGTCGCCGCACCACCTTTGCAGGCAACTCTTCAAACAACTGAACCCGATCATCGGGTGACATCTGGTTGACAATATCGAGAAAGTCTTGTTGACGAAACTCTGCTAAAAGCGATTGTTGAATATCTGAGTCGAGGTATTCGTAGATCTCAATTGCTTCATCTTTTGAGAGCAGCCGAAAGGCGATCGCCTGGAGGGGATCGGGCAACCCAGCGATCGCATCAGCAATATCAACGGGCTGAACCGGTGCCAGCAAGGCCTTCGCCCCCTGGAAATTTTGCATTTCTAGCAGGTTTTGCAACTGGTTCCGCACCAGCTCAGAAATATCCTGGCGGGGGGTATTGGTTGGTGTAGGTGGAGGGGATTGGGTCATGGCAGTAAAGAGCGGGAATTAAATCTGCAGGAATGAAATCTATTGAGCAGATCAGGTCAGCGCCAGCTTAATAGGGACTTGCCAAATCAGGAGGATCGAGTTCAACCTGCCCGTCAAGGTTGCCCGGTAATTCGAGCCAAGTGGCTCAGAGCAGCACCGACGGGTTAATGTGCGATATTCTCTCAGGAGCCGGGAACAGCCCCGATTTAACTGAGTCGTTAGCAGAAATAGCGCGCCGACAACTGCTGACCAGCCCAAACAAACCTGATGATAAAAAATCACTGTAAAGGATCTATTCGGTTTGCCAACCATGCGACCGCTGCCATGGGTAATCCTACCAGGAGACAGATCCCCCATTGCGGCCAATTTAGGGGAGCAGTACCAAAGAGTTGATTCATTAATCCCCACTGGCTAAAGACCACTTGCAACATCATCGCACCCACAATCCCAATCCCCACTGCTGCCGCATCATTGAGCGAGGCTGTTTGCCCCCGTAGCCGTTTCCACAGGCCGACCCCCAGTTGACTGATACTGAGCAGATAGATGATGCGCCCTGCCACCAATGCCTGAATCGCCATGGTTCGAGACAGGGGCAGGCTACCATCCTGGCTTTGCCGCACCCACTCAAACATGCCAAAAATCACAATCCAATTAAACACAGAAATTAAAATAATGCGCTTAAGCAACTGGCCAGATAGAAACGAGGACTGGGGGTTGCGGGGTGGCTGCTGCATGACTCCCTCTGACTTGGGCTCAAAGGCAAGGGGCACTGTCATGGAAATGGAGTTGACCATGTTTAGCCACAGCACCTGTAAGGACAGAATCGGCAACTCGCGATTGAGCAGGGTGCTGAGTAAAATTGTCATGGATTCGCCCCCATTCACAGGGAGGATGAAGGCGATCGCCTTGAGCAGGTTGCGATAAACGGTACGACCTTCTTCTACGGCAGCCTCAATCGAGGCAAAGTTGTCATCTGTCAAGATCATGTCCGCTGCTTCCTTGGCGACCTCTGTGCCCGCCTGGCCCATCGCAATGCCAATATCTGCCTGGCGCAGAGCGGGGGCATCATTGACCCCATCCCCCGTCATGGCTACACTTTCACCTCTGGCCTGGAGGGCTTCGACCAAGCGCAACTTTTGCTCAGGGGTAACACGGGCAAAAACAACCGCTTCTTCTGCGGCCTGACTCAAGGTTGCCGCATCCATCTCGGCCAGTTGCCTACCAGTAAAGGCGCGTACCTGATTGTTTTTAGTAATGCCCATGCGCTCGGCGATCGCCGCTGCCGTTGTGACATGGTCGCCCGTAATCATCTTGACTTGAATGCCCGCCGTTTTGCAGGCAGCCACGGCACGAATAGCCTCCGGACGAGGCGGGTCAATCATTCCCTGCAATCCCACAAAGACCAGCCCCGTCTCAAGATCGCGATGGCTCACCTGCACCTGTTCTACCCCAACTGGCTTCTGAGCCATGGCCAACACTCGCAAACCCTGGCTGGCCATCGCTTCCACCTGTTGATGAATCTCCTCTGGGTGAATTGGTTGGGGTTGACCGTTGACATCCAGCGACGTTTCTGCCCGCTGCACAATCGCTTCAACCGAACCTTTGACAAAAATGACATGGGCACCGACCGGCAGGGGAAGGGCAGCGACCTCCTCGGCACTGGCATTCACCCGGTGGAGGGTAGCCATGTACTTAAATTCAGAATCAAAGGGAATCGAGTCCAACCGGGGTAAGCGTTGTTCCCATTCCTGGCGCACGAGTCCAGCTTTTTGAGCAGCCGCCAACAGGGCACCCTCCGTCGGCGCACCCACGACACTCCAGAAACGATCCTTACATTCCAGGTGGGAGTCGTTGCAAAGTAGCCCGACCAACAGGCATTGTTGCAGGAGGGGATGGTGGGATGGCTGAACCGTCTGGCCAGAAGCTTGGATCTCGCCCCGGGGATCGTAGCCCTCGCCGGTCACAGTATAGGCGCGATCGCCCGCGTAGATAGCCTGCACGGTCATCTGGTTTTCTGTCAGGGTGCCGGTTTTGTCGGAGCAGATCACCGTCGCTCCTCCCAACGCTTCAACCGCTGGCAGTTTACGAATAATGGCATGACGGCGAGCCATGCGAGCCACACCGATCGCCAGGGTAACAGTGACCACGGCGGGCAACCCCTCCGGAATCGCACTCACCGCCAGAGCCACTGCTGCTTCAAACATGGCGACCCAGGAATTGCCATAGCCCAGGCCGATCGCAAAGGTGCAAGCCGCAATTCCCAGAATGATGTACAGCAGTGTGCGGCTAAACTGGTTAAATTTGCGGGTGAGGGGGGTGCTGAGGTTGGTTTGCTGGTCAATTAACTGAGAAATTTTGCCGGTCTCCGTCTGGTTAGCGATCGCGACCACAACCCCTCTGCCCTTACCAGCAGTGACAAAGCTACCAGCATAGGCCATATTCACCCGCTCAGCCAGGGGCGTTTCCGGCTCCAGGGGAGTGATGTGCTTTTCCACAGCGACCGACTCACCCGTCAAGGCCGACTCATTCACTTGCAAATTATTGGCATGGAGCAGGCGCAAATCAGCGGGCACCTTATCCCCCGTTTTCAGTAACACAATGTCCCCTGGCACCAACTCCTGAGAAGGCAAACGCAACGTTTGCCCATCCCGAATGACCGTAGCCTCTGTCTCTACTGCCGAAGCTAGGGCCGCGATCGCGCTTTCGGCCTTAGCCTCCTGCACGTAACCAATAATGGCATTAATCAGGGTTACCCCCCAAATCACCCCGGCATTGACCCAGCTAGCTAAAAAAGCTTTGATTGCGCCTGCTACCAACAAAATTAAGAATTAAAGGTTCATTGAATTGGTGTAAAAACCGCAGCCAGGGAGGGGTTCCTGCTTTGCTAGCCAGTTTATTGAGACCATATTTTTCCTGTCGTTGCTGGGCTTCTGCCTGACTTAAGCCATTAGCGGCGTGGCTGCCGAGTTGCTCGACCACCACCTCTGGGGCGATCGCGTGCAGAGGCTGATCAGTCAAAACCGGAGAAGAGGAAGTAGTCGCCATAACAATAAAAGGTACCTAACGTTCATTAAGGAAATAGCACTGCACGACAGGGGCAAACACCTTCTAGATGTTTGAAGCATCCGCAATCTAGACGCTCCATTTTGCCGATTTCAGTGCCATTAGCCTTTGCGGTGATTGCCATTGCAACCAATACCAATACGGACAGGTTTGATCACCCGTTTAGGAGTCGCACCAGAAAATTCTGGCTCAACCAGTCTCAATATCAAGGTATTGTTCCAAAAAGAAATCCCCTAAGGTGAAGGAAATTCAGTGGAGCAGATCAAGCAATTCGATAGCACTCGGAAACTCCGAAAAGTGGCGCTACCCGCACTTCACACCAATCGCTTGTTAGCGTGGAAACGAACTGCTCCCACTCCACTGCTTATCAGCATTTCGGATAGCAACACCATTGACAACTACCAGAAGAAGCAATTTGTAGCTTTGGTCAGAAAGCTTAGGACAAAACCAAGTGCTCAACCACCCATGCTGGGCAGGTTTTCTGAGTCCCTATCTCCTGATGTTTCTTAGTTTCTTATAACGACAGCGATACATGGAACCTTACCACGCCAAGGAGGATTCGGTCATCAATTGCATACACTCTAGAGTCTCCAAGAGTCCAGCAGGCAGAACCCTCTGACGTTGTTTGAGTGGCCAATATAAAACCACGCAAGTGCGGCAAGACACCTGGGTAAAGGGAAAAACACCTGATAGCTCCATCCCTGCGCCCCGTCCCAACTTTAGTGAGTACTGCTATGGCTTGTCAGTTTACCAGAGTTTGCAGAAATTCCATCTGGGCTGCTCGCAGTTCAACCGCTGGGTTAGCCCGATGAATCATTTGTATAGCCTCTGCGTAGGCCATGCCGCCTTTGATCAGGTAAGCAGCCAGCATCGTGCCGGTGCGGCGACGGCCACTGGTGCAGTGAATTGCCACGGCATGCCCCATTTGGTTTTGCATCTCTACAAAGGTTTGCAAGGCCTCAATCTGTTCTGGACTAGGGGCAGTACCGCCCTTGGTCGGTAACCAAAGATGGGGTAGCCCGGCTTGCTCATAAAGATCCAGATTGGAGGGGTCATCCATAACCGAGACGATCGCGCCAATACCAGCCTCTTGTAACTCTGCAATCTCTTCGGGTAAGGGCTTGCGTACTCCAGCCAGCTTGTCTGGGAGCACCCACCAGAGATTCTCCTGGATCGGTTCAGAAATCAATGCTTCCATAGGATATTTAGGAGGTTCCTTACGATTGTTTGGCTCGATGATTTGAATCGGGGTGAGTGTTTTGATTCAGACAGCCTCTGCCTGACCTAGCATCTGCAAAAATTGTGCCTGGGGAATGGGCAACTCAATCTCAGGGTTTGCCAGCAGGAGGGTGGCCATTGCTTGCTCGTAGGTCTGCCCGGTTTGAATTAGATAAGCAGCTAGCATGGTGCCGGTTCGGTGGCGGCCCGTGCTGCAATGCACTGCAACCCCATGCCCCAGAGCCATTTGCTGCTCGACAAACTGCTGAAAGGCTTGCCGCTGCTCGCTGGTTGGCACCGAGTCAATCGCGATGGGTAACCAGATATGGGGAATATGCGCTTGCTGGTAGGTATCCAGGTTGATGGCCTCATGAAACACAGACGCGATCGCCCTGATGCCTGCCGCTTGCAGAGCTGGCAACTCCTCACGGGTGGGCATGCGCATCCCCGCCAGTTTGCCAGGAATGACCCACCAGAGATTGGCCTGGATAGGTTGATGAGATGGAGATTGCATCAGGCCTCTACAGGTTCGGTAAGCTTGGCAATCAATCCTTCAACCCGTTCTTTCACCTCATCCCGCACTCGAGGAAAAATTTCTGGCTGCTCGGCGGGGTCATCCAGTTGCCAGTCTTCAAAAACATCGCGCAGAACCCATTCTGAGGGCAGGTTCACCCCACAACCGCAGAGGGAAATGACCACGTCAAAGTCTTCGGCCTTAAAGTCACTCAGGGGCTTCGAGTACTGACTGGTAATATCAATACCAACCTCCTTCATCGCCGCGATCGCCTCAGGGCGAACCTGGCTGGCCTCTAAGCCCGAACTAGTAACCTCAATTTTTCCAGCTCCCAGGGTTTTGGCAAAGCCTTCGGCCATTTGAGAGCGGGCCGAATTTTTCTTACAAACAAACATGACACGTTTCATGGCATCCTCTCTTCAAGTTAGATCTCGAAAATTGTTTGATAGATAGCGATAAACCACCATCGCCAGTTGTGCGCCAATAATCGGGGCCACCCAATAAAGCCAGTGATGCTGTAGAACCCCGCTCACTGAAGCTGGTCCCAGCGAGCGAGCCGGGTTCATACTGGCCCCTGTAATTGGCCCCATAAAAGCTGCCTCCAGCCCCACTGTCAGCCCAATGGCCACACCCGCAAACCCCACAGGAGCCCGCCGATCTAACCCAGAGCCAAAAATCACAAACATCAGAATAAACGTGAGAATGGCTTCCAACACCAGGGATTGTAGCCAGTGATCGTTAAGGGGCAGGGTCGCCCCTAGATTAGCCACCATTCCCAGGCTTAGCTTCAGGCAGAAGGATGCAGCGATCGCCCCCAGCCACTGAGCCAGAATGTAGGGCAATACCAGATAGCGCTGAAAAAAGTCGCCCATCCACAATGCCAGGGTCACCGCCGGGTTAAAGTGGGCACCGGAGTGAGCGATCGCCCCATCCCCCACTGACACATCCTCCACACAGTCGCTGGATAATTTCCGCATCCTGGCTGGTTGGGCCAGTTCATTCTCGAAAAAAGCCAGCCTTATGGATTGTTTCAGACATGACTAATTGCTGGCCGGTTGACGAGCCACACCAGGCCGGCTTTGGTCAGCATTTAATTGAAAGACGGCTTGCCTACGCAGCAGTTCTTCAATAGTCACCTCGGGCTGCGGCACTCCATCAAAGACGGTTCCAACTTCCCCCCGCTGAAACTGAATGCTGGCTAAGCGATAACCGTCATCGGGTAAAGGAATGTATTGCACTTCCTTGACCGTATCCTTGGCATTCTTCAGGTAGTACTCGACAAAGGCCCGAACTTCTGGTTTCTGTTGGGCTGCACTGACATTGACATAGATAAATAACGGTCTGGAGAAAGGCTGGTATTTTGCCTTTTCCACATTTTCGCGATTTGGCAGTACTGGCCCCTTGCCGTAGTCGATCGCCAGAGCCTTGAGCCGATTTTCATTCGCTTCAAAGTAGGAAAAAGGAACATACCCTAGTGCTCCTTCTTCCTTAACAATGAACTCGACAATCTCCTCATCATCTTCACTGCCAAAGTAGTCCATCCGGCTTTCCTTGGGCTTACCAGAAATGACTTCATTGAAATAGTCAAAAGTCCCCGAATCGGACCCTGCACCTGTCAGTTTCAGAGGCTTATCTGGAAAGCCAGGCCGGATTTGTTTCCAATTTGTGATTTTGTTCTGGGCAGCTGGCTCCCAAATCTTTTTCAATTCGTCAACGGTGATCGAATCAATCCAATTATTTTTGGGGTTGACCGCCAGGGTGAGAGCATCAAAAGCGACAGGTAGCTCAATAAACCGAATTCCTGACTGGTTACAAGACTCAATTTCCTTCACTAGAATGGGGCGAGAAGCGCCTGTCAGGTCTACTTCACCCGCGCAAAACTTTCTAAAGCCAGCACTGGTACCCGTAAATTCGACGCTTACGTCGGTCTTTTGCCCATCTTGAGTTTCTTTAAATTTTCTAACGGTAGCTTCAGAAATTGGGTAAACCGTACTTGACCCACTAATGATTACCTTGCCAGCAGGTGGAATTTTGGTTTTATCAGCGGCGGCAACCTCTGCGACGGCAGGAGATTCGGCTTGATCGGGGGCAGTTGCTTGGGGTGCAGGGCAACCAGCTAGAGCGATCGCCACTCCAGCAACGGTCAACGCTTGAACCGAGTTAAATCGATGAACGGAAACCATAGGCTCTTGATTCCTTTTGCCCAAGTGAACTTAAGCGGGGCTAACCTTCTAATCATTTCAAAAAAAGTTGTTCAGTCAAGTTATCCAGAACACTTGCATTAAAAATTTACACCCTAGCACCCCTTCCTTCAATTTTCTTTGCAGAGACGGGCAGGGGCAACCAAGCTATAGCGGCGAAAATCGGCCAGGTACTGTTCTAACTCTACTAAACGAGGCAGATTAAGACTGTAGTAAATCCAGCGACCTTCGTGGTAAGAGCGAACCAAGTTGGCGGCTTTAAGGGTTTTGAGATGAAAGGAGAGCTTTGATTGGGTGACTTCTAATTCCTCACAAAGCTCGCACACACAGAGCTCTCGCTGCCGCAAGACCTCAAGAATTTTTACCCGCAGCGGGTCAGAGAGCGCATGAAAACTGGCAGCGACATCCAGGGTGGGTAGGGTTGTCTTTTGCATCAAGTTTTTTTGAAATGGCTGCTCCTATATTAAGGGATTAGCCAAAGGGTGAGGTAGCCCCTTTATTAAAGCTGAAATTTCACGTATGTAGGCGAAGGCGTCACTGATAGGATTGAATGAAACACTATTAGTAAGCTGTAATTAGGGGGAATTCAATCCGTCCTAGAGTTTGCGATAGCTTCAGCCATTCTTTGAGTCACGTCTATGAAGTCTTACAGGGCCGCCGCTGTGCAGATGACCAGTTTGCCAGATCTCTCGCATAATCTTGCCCAAGCGGAGGAGTTAATTGATTTAGCGGTGCATCAGGGGGCCGAATTGGTAGCCCTGCCGGAGAATTTTTCGTTTTTGGGGGATGACCAGGCAAAAATTGCCGAGGCCGAGAAGATTCATCACGAAAGTGAGAAATTTCTCAAGACGATGGCGCAGCGCTTTCAAATTACCTTGCTGGGAGGCGGTTTCCCGGTGCCCGTTGGCAATGGCAAAGTCTATAACACGGCCTTGTTGATTGGCCCCGACGGGGAAGAGTTATCCCGCTACGAAAAGGTGCACTTGTTTGATGTCGATTTGCCCGATGGTAATACCTATTTAGAGTCTCGGACGGTTTTGGCGGGCACCCACCTGCCGCCGGTCTATCCTTCTAAAGATTTTGGCAACCTGGGGTTATCGGTTTGCTACGATGTCCGATTTCCTGAACTTTATCGCCATCTCTCCCAAATGGGGGCAGAGGTTTTGTTTGTTCCGGCAGCCTTTACTGCTTACACGGGTAAAGATCACTGGCAGGTGTTGTTGCAGGCGCGCGCGATCGAAAATACCTGCTATGTCATTGCTCCTGCCCAAACGGGGAACCACTATGAATTGCGCTACACCCATGGCCATGCCATGATTATTGACCCCTGGGGAACAGTGTTAGCCGATGCTGGTGAGAAGCCTGGTGTTGCGATCGCCTCGATTCAGCCCTCTCGCCTCGAACAAGTGCGCCGTCAGATGCCCTCTCTGCGCCACCGCACCTTTGTCTGAGTCACTTTGCTAACTGCCCTGAAAACAAGTATTCGGATAAGCTGAATACATTTTGTCGGATGCATTCTCTTCTATGCTCTGCAAGGAGTTAGAAAAGGAAGAGCAGAGCTTGATGAGATCGGATTGGCCAGATTGAGCAGTTCATTCACCCAGCCCACTTTTCCCCTCTTTACTTTTTATGAAGCGCGGGGTTAGAAATACAGGGCTGATGCTGTTGAACGACTGGCGACTGTAAAACCACTGGGGACTATCAGTAGTTTGAAGAAAGTAGTGTGAAGAATTCTTATTTTCCCTTAACTCCGGGAATTGCCGCCAGCAGGGGAAGCTTGAAAGACTAATGAATTCAATACGGTGCATTAATCCTGAAGCAGAAGCCTAGTCAGGCTCTTGGTAGGTTGGCACCCAGTCGTTTCAGTCTGAATGAAGGCGATTGTATCGCTGAGTTAAGGTTGGCGACGACTCAAGATCACGATCATTCATTGCAGAGATCGATGCAGGCAATAGGAATTTAGAAACCTATTTCTTTCTCTGGGTACTGATGTTCCTCCCGCAAAACCTGTAAAGTTAGGTAAACGTTGAATACTGGTAAATGCCATGGGTTGGTTGATATCCCTACAAAGTTCATTTGTTACGCCCCTACTGGCCGAGGTCGAAACTTCGATTGAATCAACCAGTGGCTCCTACATTTTAGGAGCGGTGCTACTGAGTTTGGTCGTGGTTTACTTCGCTAGCAAGTTGGGGGGCGAAATTTGCACCCGTATTGATTTACCTCCTGTACTAGGTGAACTGGTAGGTGGTGTCATTGTTGGGGTGTCAGCCCTAAATCTGCTAGTTTTTCCAGGGGCTGGAGAAGATGGCTCTGGTTCCATGATTATGGCTTTCCTGCAGATGACAGGTCATCTCACCCCTGAAGCCGTTTCCTATGTGTTTCATGCTCAAAGTGAGGTCATTTCTATCCTGGCCGAAATTGGGGTGGTGATTTTGCTATTTGAGATTGGCCTAGAGTCTGACTTGAAGGAATTGCTGCGGGTGGGCATCCAGTCTACGGTGGTGGCAGTTGTTGGGGTTGTGGTGCCCTTTGCCTTGGGCACCGCTGGGCTAATGCTGATTTTTGGGGTGCCAGCGGTGCCTGCAATTTTTGCTGGAGCGGCGTTAACGGCTACTAGCATCGGCATTACGGCCAAGGTGTTGTCCGAGCTTGGTAAGCTGGCCTCTAGTGAGGGGCAGATTATCATCGGCGCGGCTGTCATGGATGACGTGCTAGGTATTATCGTTCTGGCGGTGGTTGCCAGTCTTGCCCGTGATGGCGAAGTGCAAATCGCAAATGTGCTTTATTTGATCGTGAGTGCTGCCGTTTTTCTCGTGGGTTCAATTTGGCTGGGGCGTTTGCTGGCACCATTTTTCGTCACCTTAGTCAACGAAATGAAAACCCGTGGGCAGTTGCTGCTGACCTCCCTCACCTTTGTTTTTATTCTTTCCTATGTTGCGGCGGCGGTTAACCTGGAGTCAATTTTGGGAGCCTTTGCAGCGGGTTTAATTCTGGCTGAAACTGAGAAGCAGAGCGAGTTGGAAGAGCAGGTCATTCCGATTGCGGATATGCTGGTACCGATCTTTTTTGTGGTGGTTGGGGCACGAACCGATGTCAGCGTGTTGAATCCCTTTGTGGCCGAAAACCGCGAAGGGTTGATTATTGCTGCTTTTTTAGTCGTGGTTGCTATTCTGGGGAAGGTAGTGACTGGTTTTAGCGTTTTTGGTAAGCCAGGCATTAATCGTCTGGCGATTGGTGTGGGAATGGTGCCTCGGGGTGAGGTGGGTCTGGTGTTTGCCTCGGTTGGTTCGGCCAGTGGAGTGTTGAGTAATTCTCTGAATGCGGCCATTATTGTGATGGTGATTTTGACCACATTTGTGGCACCACCCTTACTGCGGGTTGCGTTTAATCGCGGCGAGACAGAAGCACCTCTAGCGGCGATCGCTGACAATGGTAACGGCGCTTCTGTTGTGTTTGAAGAGGGAATGGGTGAGCGCGAAAAGGTAGAATCTGAGTCCTGAGGGAAAACAATTCGCTCTGGGAAAACAATTCACTCTATAGGTAAGAAGGCTTCCCTTCTGCCGGTTGTCAAATCCTTCAGCAGGGGGGATGTAATTCTGCTTGACGGTAGACTCCAAACTGCCTTCTTGGGGATTCGGTCAACTGGGTCGGATACCGCCAAAAACAGCTAGCTCTAAAAATTTAAAGTAGCAATCAACCCGTTCAAAGCCGATCTCCCTAAGCCACTGGCATTGGGCTTCGACAGATGCCAGGATATTGGCCTGTTTATCTGGACGATGGACAAACTGCTCTGCGACTTCCTGGCGGGAAAGCGCCTGCCCCTGGCTTTGCTGCCACTGGTGAATGCAGTCGGTGAGGACTTCGTTAAACAGGTGCTCACCCCAGGGGGTCGCCGAAGCCACATGCTCGATGTTAAAAAAGCCACCACCGGGGCTGAGTTGGTGATAAATTTCCTGGTAAAGCATTCGTTTGCGATCGTCGGGCAGATGGTGAATGCAATAGCCAGAGATGATGGCATCAAAGGGTTGCAGATGGGTTTGCCAATCAGGGGTATAAAGATCGGCCTGGATCAACTGGACGCGATCGCCAAAGGGGTGCAATCGCTGTTTAGCTTGCTCTAGCATTGGTGCAGAGAAATCTAGGGCTGTCACCTGCGCTTGGGGATAACGCACTAGTAGAGCCTGGGTTAAGACCCCATCCCCACAACCGAGGTCTGCCAGATGGGTCATTGGTCGGCCTGTATGATCCAGCAGTGTTAGCACCAAATTGATTTGCTCAGACGCAAATGGAATGGCCCCGCGCACCCCTGAGAGGAACGTATTTACCAGCTTGGCATCTTGCCAGACGATATCGCCGCGCATTGCAAATCAAAGGTTAGTTTAAGCTATCTATGCTGAGGGGAATCATCACCCCGGTAGTCGTTAAGCCTAATAGCATTGGCTCATTGGGATAAATCGGTTTGCCCGTCAGGGTGCAGCGTTCTTCCTGCTGGGCGGTGGCAGCGATGGTAGCACGAATTTCAGAGCGGGCAATGGGAGAGGTGAAATCTCCTGACTTTTGTTGGACGTAGTTCCACAAAATATCCCGAATCAAGGCCTGATAACCCTGATTGCCCGACAATTCTTTAAGTCGCTCCTTCAACTCTCGCTCTAGGCGGATGCTGGTTACTTCCATTTCTGTCGTTGAGGTACGCATAATGGTTGGCATTGAAATTCTCCTCTTAGGGGTAGTGAATCATTGTCATAATACAAGTGTAGTATGCCGATTCGGTTATTCAAGCCAATTTAGCAACGAATTTGTCTGAATCTCTTCATTGATTCCCTCGATTGAGATTGCTTGTTGCTGCGCCTGACAAATACCGAAACACCTATGACAATAGGTATAAAGCCTTTTTTCTTAAAATCCATGGATGCCTTTGACCCTACCCCCCCGCAATGGACCCTCAACGCCATTCACGCAAAGGAATTTGCCTGCCCAGTCTGTCGAGCATCGAGCCGGGAGGCTAAGAGTGTGTGGGTCAATCGCCGATCGCCCGTTTACACTGAAGAGCATCGGCGCAAGTGGCAAGAATTTTACCACTGTGAATGTGAGCAAGCCTGGTGGGCCTGGAGTAGCGATCGCCCCCCATCGGAGCTAGCCAATCAGGAGGGGGAAGTTCCCCGCATTTTCCCAAACGCCTTTGATGATCTATAGGTTGTGGATTGATCGGGTTTGGCCCTATTTGGCTGCTTAACCTCGCCCCGGAATCAGGCTGCCACTGAGCTTCTTAATGGCATAGTTGGCCACATCAGCGTAGCGCAATTCGCCGCAAAGAATTTGCCCAATCCGCTGGGTTGCCATTGGCCGTTTGATGCCTAAACGATAGGCCACACCCGGCATGCGATAGAATAACCCAGCCAGTTTTTGGGCCCAGGCGAGGTCAGCCCCCCATTCCTGGTGAATGGTCTGAGTGTAGTTTTCTAGAGCGGCTTGATTTCCCTGAAGAGCCTGATCAATAGCCGCCGCCGCTTTCATCCCGCTATACATCCCAGGACGAATTCCTTCTGCCGTAAACGGATCCACTAAGGCAGCGGCTTCCCCAACTAAAAGCGCATTTTGACCATGCAACTTTTGGTTGCCATCCCATAATGCGAGAGGATGGGCTAAGGGGTGGCTATCTGCCGTTGCTACACCTGCCTGAAGCGCGTACTCCTGCAAGGTTTGAGTCAAATCGTTTGGTTCTCCACCAATAAACGTTGCAATCCCTACGGTGGTGTGATCGCCCTTGGGAAAGCTCCAGATAGAGCCATTCTTGACCAGACCAAACTCAAACCAGACATCCTGCCTGGTGTGGCCATTGGTTGGGGTCTCCATCACAGCTCCTAGCCGTTGTTTCGCTGGTTTAAACCCAAGCCAGCGACGCAGAGGCCCCTCAGCCCCATCGGCGGCAATCAGGTAACGCCCCGTCACAGACTCCCCCATCGTGCTGACCTGCCAGTAGTCGCCCTGCCAGCTAATTTGGCAAACTTCGGTGCGATCGCGGAGTTCGGCTCCCTGCTGCTGGGCCTGTTGCACAAGAAAGTGGTCAAACACATCCCGTTGTACAAGCCACATCGGTTCGCGGGTTTCAAGCTTAGCTATGACCGGATCCTCCAGCTTCCATGTGTAGCGGATCATCTCAACCTTTTGGGCGATCGCTGGGGCAAAGTCAAAATCAAACCACTGGGCAACAACGGGCGAAACCCCTCCACTGCAAGGCTTATAACGAGGTAAGCTATGTTTTTCCAGGAGCAGTACCGAGCGCCCGCGCTTAGCCAAATGGTACGCCGCACTGGCTCCAGCAGGGCCTGCGCCAACCACGATGCAATCAAACATTGGGGACATCTCCTACGTTAAAGGTTCGACGTTAAAGGGGGGAATGGCTGAATCCATTGCGCTATCAGAGAAGCTACGGCCAATTGGGCGATTGCTAAACGCTGAACGGAACAACTCAGACTGGGATCCACAGGCTATTAATCCCAGGGAAGCCCCTGGCGACCCATTTCCTGCACGGTGCTGTTGAATAGCAGGATGAATTGGAACAGCATGAAGTTTCGATTTATACAACCTCTAATACCTATCTAGAATCAGCAACGCCCTGCACCGAGACAGGGATGGCCCATCCGTTCAGAGAAAAGATGCCCAACAGCACTGGGAATAAGGCACACCCTGACCCGTAACTTCCCCTATTGGCTTGCTTGCACCGATCCCCAATCATGAGTAACGGCTGCCGCGCTCACTTATGCTTAACAGAGCTGCACTCGACAGCAACAGCAGGGGCAGAAATGTTTGCAGGTTTTTTACAGATTTGCAAATTTTCGATGAGTTACACGGATTTTTTTACTGGGCAAGCAATTGAGTGCAGGAAAACCAGGCCAGCACGTTCCCGATCAGGCGCATCAGCAAAGCGCGGCGTTGCATGCTCCTCAATGAAAGCAATACCCCTTGATTGACTACCATTCCCTGAGGGCGATCGCGGCCCCCTCCCACAAGGGATCGCTCGCATCTCCCTGCTGCATCAGAGAGGTTAAGCGTTGCCGTGCCCCGTGGGCATCCAAAGCTTTGAGGGCAGCAATCGCATGTAAGCGCAAGCTCTGATTTGGTTCGGCCAATAGATTAATCAACCAATCCATTGCGGTGGGTTGCTGCAACTGTCCCAGGGCCAGAGCAATGGCTGATTTCAATCCGGCATCGTTGAGCACCAACGGCAACTGCAGTAGCCCAATCAATGCATCTGCCACCAGAGGGTACAGGCTTGGCTGGGGCCACCGCCCCAGCAGGGTAATGATTTCATAGCGAACTTGAGCAGGCAAACCTGGCTGGCAAAAGCTTTCGATCAAGCAGGCCAAAGCTGTATCCGTCCCAATTCTGGCAAGCGCCTGCACCAGAACCAGTTGCAGGTTTAGCGGTGCAACTGGCCCAGCAAGTGCCCGACTCAGAAGCACCCTGGCCTCCTCTCCACCCAACCGCCCCAGAGCGATCGCGGCTTCTTGGCAAACTGTGGGGTTGACATCCCAAAGGCGATCGCCAATCACCGCCACCAGGTTCAATTCCCTGGCCAAGTCAGCCCTGACACTTAACCCCCGAATGGCGATCTGCCGTACCGTTGCCGCGACATCTTTGAGGGCGGCAACCAACACCGATGGGATCGGCCTATCATGGAAACTACTGAGGGCTTCAAGCGCTGCTGCCCTTACCGCTGGCTCTGGATCCTGCACCACTGTCAGGAGCGCGGGAATCGTCTCCGAGTTGCGAATTTGCGCCAAGGCCTGCACCGCAAGTAAGCGGGTTTCAGGATGGTCTAGTAACCCTACCAAAACGGCAATGGCTTGTTTTCCCTGGTGGGCTAAAGCCTCTGCCGCGATCGTCTGCAGGTCAAGGCTAGAACTGTTTTGCCACAGGTCTAACAACGCCGGAATCACCGCCGCATGGGAAAGGTTGCCCAGAATACGAGCCGTAAACCACCGGGCATCCTCATCAGCCTCCTCCTCCTGCAGCAACTCCACCAAGGCCGCGATCGCTCCTTCACCAAAGGCGGGGATTAACTTCGCCACCTCCCACCGAGCTTGAAAATCCCCTGTCTTTAAAACATGCAAGGCTAAAAACAGCGATCGCTGCCAATCATCGTCTCCATCTGCCGTTGAAGTGTCCTGCTTGCCGGGCACCGCCGCAATGCCAAGCAACTGCTCCAGGTAATTGGCCACCACAAACCAATTGCCATCTCTGGCAGCATCCGTAGCCTGTTCGGTCAACAAAAACTCTGGCGGCAAAGACATAGGCGGAACTGCTCGCAACACGACGCAAGGGATAAAACCAGCGCACCGACTGGGAATTTTCCTACTATAGCGCCAGTTAACAGCCAGGAATTCTGGGGTTTTCCTTTGCAGCCGGGTGAAGTCCTGAGAAAATTCTAAGAGATTTATCAGAGTGAAACATGGACGACAGAGACGCGCCAACACCTGCCATAGAAGGCCCCTTGAAGCGCACCCCCCTGTATGAGCAAATAGCCGCCCAAGGCGCACGCATGACAGAATTTTCGGGATGGGAAATGCCAGTGCAATTTACTGGCATCACCCATGAGCACCAGGCTGTTCGCACGACGGCTGGAGTTTTCGATATTTCCCACATGGGCAAGTTTTATCTGCAAGGGCAGGGATTACTAGCCCAATTGCAAGAACTCTTCCCCTCTGATTTAAGCCGTCTCCAGCCAGGAGAAGCCCAGTACACGGTTTTGCTGAACCCTCAGGCGGGAATTATGGATGACTTGATCTTTTACTATCAGGGGGTTGACCCTGCAGGGGTTGAAACCGGGTGGTTCATTGTCAACGCTGCCACGAAAAGCAAAGACAAAGCCTGGATTGTAGGGCATCTGGAGCCAACAGGCCTAACCTTTCGGGATGAGTCTGCCACAAAAAGTCTGTTGGCAGTCCAAGGCCCCCAGGCGATCGCCCAACTGCAGCCTTTTGTCCCCATTGACCTGACCTCTATCCCTGTGTTTGGCCATTGCCTCAGCGAAATCTTAGGAACACCTGCCTTTTTGGCGCGTACTGGCTACACCGGCGAAGATGGCTTTGAAATTATGGTTGAGCCAGAAACGGGGCAACATCTCTGGCGATCGCTGCTGGAAGCAGGGGTCACCCCCTGCGGTCTGGGTGCCCGTGATACCCTGCGGTTAGAAGCCGGTTTGGGCCTCTATGGACAGGATATGGATGATCACACCACCCCCCTGGAGGCAGGTTTAGGCTGGTTGGTGCATTGGGATAGAAAGGGTGATTTTATCGGACGCTCAGTTTTAGAGCAGCAAAGGCAGGCAGGCGTTTCCCGTAAACTTGTGGGTTTACAGATGCAGGGGCGCAACATTGCCCGCCATGACTATCTTGTATTTCATAACGACAAGCCAGTTGGCAAAATCACCAGCGGCACCATGGCTCCCACCCTGCAACGGGCGATCGCCCTGGCCTATGTACCCACAAACCTGGCGAAAGTCGGGCAAACCGTTGAAGTCGAAATTCGCGGCAAGCTTTACCCAGCGACAGTGGTTAAAAAGCCGTTTTATCGCCGAGCCGCCTGAAGCAGAGCAGGATTTAATAGAAAACGGTGGCCGCTCGATGGAGCCAATCCCCCCCGTCGATTTTGCGACGAACCCTGTGGCAAGAAGATGTGGACGGGTCACAGACCCTGGTGAAGTTATGGATGTGTTTTATTTGAGGATTTTGTGATGGCCTTTGAATATCCTGAAGATTTGAAGTATCTCGATACCCATGAGTATGTTCGCCTGGATGGGGAAACAGCCACTGTGGGAATCACCGCCTTTGCTGTCGATCAGCTTGGCGACATTGTCTTTCTCGAACTGCCTGAAGTCGGAGATACTGTTGAGAAGGGCGAGAAGTTTGGCACCGTGGAGTCAGTTAAAGCGGTGGAAGATCTGAAATCTCCTGTGAGTGGTACGGTATTGGCGGTTAATCTGCCCCTACTAGACACCCCGGAAGCATTAGCCGAAGACCCCTATGGAGAAGCCTGGTTAATCAAAGTGCAAATCGATGACCTAGCTGATTTGGAAGATGCCCTTTCAGTGGAAGAATACCGTGCTCAAGTTGAGGGCGAATGACCCCACTTCTGATGGATATGTTGCAAAATGTAACTAGTAGAGATGGGTACAATTACACAGAGGTGAATCCTGGATAGCCTCGCTCATTCCTCTAGGGCAGGGGTTATGGGTCATTGTTTGCAGGTGGTTCTTCAAAGGGGCAAATTTTAGCAGGGTGAAATCTCTCAGAATTGAACCGTAGTGAACCTCCTGGCGCTTAATCCCGCAGCGAATTCACTGAGACAGGCTCCGAAGGAACGAGTCCTGATTTGAGTTCACGCAGCAGAGCAGTCACTTTTGGGTAAGGAACGGTAGGTAATGGCGCAATTTGGCACGGGCGAGATGAATCTAGAACCAATTTCGATGAAAAGTAGTAAACCGAATCAACAACCCGCTGCTCAGACAGTGTTACCGACCCTGGTGGAGCACATCAACCCCTTGGCCTACTCAGACCAGTTCTGCGATCGCCATATTGGGGTAACCCCTCAGGATCAACAGCAAATGCTGAAAACGCTGGAGTTTGTTCACCTGGATGACCTAATTGCGGCCACTGTGCCCGCCAGCATTCGGTTGCAACGGCCCCTCCAGTTGGAGTCGGCTAAAAGTGAATACGAGTTGTTACAAGAACTCAAGGAAATCGCTCAAGAAAACCGGGTTTACCGTTCTTTTATTGGCATGGGTTACTCTAACTGCATCACGCCGCCCGTGATCCAGCGCAATATTCTCGAAAATCCCGGTTGGTACACCCAATACACTCCCTATCAGCCTGAAATTGCCCAGGGTCGTCTGGAGGCCCTACTCAACTTCCAGACCATGGTGACAGACTTGACGGGGCTAGAGATTGCCAACGCCTCCCTGTTGGATGAGGCCACTGCCGCCGCTGAAGCGATGACTATGAGCTACGGTCTCTGCAAAACGGGGGCCAATTGCTTTTGGGTTTCGCAGCAGTGCCACCCCCAGACCATCGCAGTCGTAAAAACGCGCGCGCAGCCCCTGGGCATTGAAGTGGTGGTGGGTGACCATCAGCAGGCTTCCCTGGATGCCTCTGTGTTTGGCGTGTTGTTGCAATATCCGGCCACTGATGGAGCGATTTACGACTACAGCGAATTTTGCGATCGCGCCCATGGGGTCGGTGCTCTGGTCACGGTTGCGGCTGATCTGCTGAGTCTAACGTTGCTAAAACCCCCTGGCGAGTTTGGAGCCGATATTGCCGTCGGTAGTAGCCAGCGCTTTGGCGTTCCCCTGGGCTATGGTGGCCCTCATGCCGCCTATTTCGCCACGAAGGAGGCCTTCAAGCGGCAGTTGCCCGGGCGCCTGGTGGGTGTTTCTAAAGATAAGCACGGACAACCCGCCCTGCGGCTTGCCCTGCAAACACGTGAACAACACATCCGACGAGACAAGGCCACCAGCAATATTTGTACTGCCCAGGTGTTGCTTGCTATTATCGCCAGCACCTATGCCGTCTACCATGGCCCTCAAGGCCTACGGGCGATCGCCCATCGGATTCACTGCCTCGCCTGTATTTTGGTCGAAGGGCTGACCCGCTTAGGGCACACGGTCACCCCCGTTCCCTATTTTGATACGCTCCGGGTCGAAGTCGGCCACGGTAAGGCGTCAGCCATTTTAGCCAAGGCCCACTCTCACCACATTAACCTGCGCCAATTAGACGACCACACCGTCAGTGTCGCCCTGGATGAAACCGTTAGTTCCGATGATTTGATTGCCCTATTTCAAATTTTTGCCGGAGAAAACATTGCCCACTTTACCCCCGAAGATCTGTTACTGGCCTGCCCGCCTTCGCCCATTCCAGCGCACCTACAACGCACCAGCCCCTATTTAACCCACCCAGTTTTCAACTCGTATCACTCAGAAACCGAGTTGCTGCGCTACCTCTATCGCCTGCAAAGTCGCGATCTTTCCCTGACAACGGCAATGATTCCCCTCGGTTCTTGCACGATGAAGTTGAATGCCACGGCAGAGATGGTGCCAGTGACCTGGCCAGAATTTGGGCAAATTCATCCCTTTGCCCCGTTGGATCAAACCCACGGCTACGAGATGCTGTTTGAGCAGTTAGCAGAGTGGCTGGCTGAAATTACTGGATTTGCTGCGATTTCGCTGCAACCCAATGCCGGTGCTCAGGGTGAATATACGGGTTTATTGGTGATTCGTGAATATCATCGCGCCAGGGGAGAAGGGCATCGCAATGTCTGCTTGATTCCTACTTCGGCCCATGGCACGAACCCAGCCAGTGCTGTCATGGCAGGAATGCAGGTGATTTCTGTTGCCTGTGACGCGGCAGGCAATATTGACCAGGCAGATCTAAAGACAAAGGCAGAGCAATACCGCGATCGCCTAGCAGCCTTGATGATTACCTATCCCTCAACCCATGGGGTTTTTGAAGAAGGGATTCAGGAAATCTGCACCCTTATCCATACCTGTGG
>Ga0272446_1001086_pt1 | contig 40692 bp, 32 predicted proteins | sample YNPCB0061_FD_194587 | JGI IMG/M metagenome (GOLD analysis project Ga0272446, IMG submission 194587) | Hot spring microbial mat communities from Yellowstone National Park, WY, United States - YNP-CB-006-1 | ecosystem: Environmental > Aquatic > Thermal springs > Hot (42-90C) > Sediment | place...
CGCCGAGGGGATCCTCCTCAACCCATCGGGGATGTCGCTCGTCCGCAACTACACCATCGAGGCGATCTACGGCTTCCGCGTCGAGGACCTGGGGCACACCGCCCACGTCTCGATCGTCGACTCGATCACCTCGCGCGTCGCCGCCGGCCTGTTCTACACGTACATCCACACGAACCCGCGGCTCGGGTTCAATTGGGCGGGTGGCGTCGTCGGCTCGGCGAACCTCACGCGCCAGGGCCACGCGACCGGGCTCGCGCTGTCGCTGCCGCTCGGCGACAAGCTCATCCTCGGCGCGGCGGTGAAGTACCTCCACATCGACACGGTCGCGCCGCTCCCCGAGGGCACCGTCCCGAAGGAGCTCACGCTCGACTCGATCAACGGCGTCACCTTCGACGTCGCGCTGCTGCTCCGCCTCGGCGAGCGCTTCCGCGCCACCGTCGTCGGGCAGAACCTCTGGGACCACGGCAGCCGCGAGACCCCGCTCACGCTCGGCATCGGCCTGGCGGTCTTCCCGGTGCCGGCCTTCGCCATCACCTTCGACACCGCCATCAACTTCACCGGCTTCCGCGAGTACAAAGGGCTCGACCCGATGACCGGCGCGGTGAAGACCGAATTCAAGGCCGCAGCCCGCCTCGGCCCGGGCCTCGAGTACACCATCGCCGGCAAGGTCCCCATCCGCGCCGGCGTCGTCTACGACTCGGGCCTCCCCGCGACCTACCTGACCGCCGGCGTCGGCTTCGTCTCCACCCAGGTGGGCGTCGACCTCTCCTATCGCGGCAAGGTCTCGGGCGGCGTCGAGAACACCCTCGGCCTGAGCCTCCGCATCTTTATTAATTGAATGTGGAACCCTGAGAGGGTTCCACACCTCCCGCGCGCAGCGCAGAACTTCGCGTGGAGAGTGGTGTCAGATCCCAGGTGGCGCCGCTCGCGCAGGCCCGTGGTGTCGGGACGACCGGGATGACGCTCCGCGAGCGCATCCTCGTCGAGCGCGTGCAGAAGCACCGCGACGAGAAGGCCTTCGAGGAGATCATGCGGATGTACCAACACAAGGTGTACAACCTCGTGTACCGCATGATCGGCAACGCCGACGAGGCGGAGGAGATCGCGCAGGAGGTCTTCGTCACCGTCTGGAAGGCGATCGACGGCTTCCGCGGCGACGCGAAGTTCTCGACGTGGCTCTATCGAATCAGCGCCAACCACTGCAAGAACCGGATGAAGTACCTCGGGCGGCGCTCCTACAACGCGACCGGCGAGCTCAACGAGGCCACCGAGCGCGAGGCGGCGTCGGCGGCTCCCACGTCGCTACGCCCCCACGTCGATGGGCCCGAGGCGGTCCTCGAGGGCATCGAGCTCGAGCGCGCGGTGCAGGACGGCATCGCCCAGCTCGACGAGGACCACCGCGCGCTGGTGGTCCTGCGCGACGTCGAGGACCTCAGCTACGAGGAGATCGCGAAGGTCACCGGCCTCGAGCTGGGGACGGTCAAGTCGCGCCTCCACCGTGCCCGCCTCCAGCTCAAAGACTTCCTGGCGCGGCTCCTGAAATGACTCTCGCCGACGCCGAGTTATACTGATGAAGACCGTGGACCACGTGCAGGCAGAGGAGCTGTTCTCGTCGTACTGGGACGAGGATCTCGATCCCGAGACGCAGAAGGCGCTCGAGGAGCACCTCAAGACCTGCCTGGTCTGCCGACGCGAGTATCAGGCGTTCGAGACGACGGTCCGCTCCGTCGAGGGGCTGCACAAGATGAGCGCCCCGGGCCACCTCGCCGAGGGCGTCAAGGATCGGATCCGCAAGCGGTCGAAGGGGCGCTTCTTCGCTCCGCGAAAGCTCTCGGAACGTGTCCCCTACGAGGTCGTGTCGCTGTTGATGCTGGGCCTGCTGCTCGCGGTGTACGTCGTGCTGCAGCTCGCTCAGCCGGCCCAGCTCCGGCTGCCGTAGGTCGTGACCGTCAGCGATCGTGACGGTCGTTGAAGAAGAGCGTGATCGCGAGGCAGTGGAAAGCCTCGTCGCTCGACTGCGTGACGATCTTGTCGACGATCTCGACGCTGGGGTTCGCCTTCAGCCAGGCGGTGATCTTCTCCCCGAGCTGATCGCGCTCCTGCGCCATCGTCGCCGAGAAGACCTTCACCCCGGTGAACTGATTCTGGTTGTTACCGCTTGCGCTCGATGATGCAGCCATGGCCTTTCTCAACGTCACTCCTGTGACTGGCTTCCTCCCCGCGCGCCGCCCCCCTCACGAAACTCCTTGATGATCGCCTGAATCTCGTCCTCGGTGAGGATGTGATCGCGGCTCTTGGCAACCTGAAAAATCGCTTGGACCAGGGCGGGTTCCGGCTCAATGTGTCGCTTGCGGAGCCAGTAGATCACGTTGGACTCGCCGCTCATGTGTCCAACCTCGATCTCCTGCTCCCGCCCGAACATCCCTGCCGGTACACCCGAATAGATGCGGTCGGCAAGGAAACTGTGCCCTTTTTTCTCAGCCTTGATGATAGCCGCTGCGTGAACCCCCGTCGCGGTACGGAACGCGTCGGAGCCCACCAGCGGGTAATTGTAGGGGATCTGGACGTGACAGGCCTTTGCGGTCACGCGGCAGAGCAGCAGCAGCTTCGACAGGTCCTTGTTCGGAAGCTCGCCCAGCAGCTTGAGGTTGAGGAGGACCTGATCGAGCGACGCGTTGCCGACGCGCTCGCCGACGCCGAGGATGGTCCCGTGCGCGCGGTCGGCGCCCGCCTCGAGCGCGATGATCGTGTTCGTCACCCCGAGGCCGCGATCGTTGTGACCGTGCCAGTCGATGCCGACCTTGACCCCCGACTTGGCGATGAAGTCCTTGGTGAAGCCGATGAGCTTCTTGATGCCGTCGGGCGTCGCGTGCCCGACGGTGTCGCAGAGGCAGAGACGCGAGGCGCCATGCTCGATGGCGTTGGCGAACAGCGCCGAGAGCACCTCGGGCCGTGAGCGCGTCGTGTCCTCGGTCACGTAGGTGACCGGCAGGCCGTTCTTCACCGCGAACGAGATCGCCTCGGCCGAGCGCTCGAGCATCGTCGAGAGCTGCCAGTTCTCGGCGTAGAGGCGGATCGGCGAGCTGCCGATGAAGGCCATCACCTCGATCGGCGTGCCGATCTTCTGCGAGACCTCGACGATGGGGCGGATGTCGTTGAGGTGCGTGCGCGCCGCGCAGGCCGGCTTCACGTTCAGCTTGGCGTCGCGGATCTCGCGCGCCAGCTCGGTCACGTCCTCGACGGCGCGCCGGCCGGCGCCGGGCAGGCCGATGTCGACGTGCTCGATGCCGACCTCGGCCATGAGGTGCAGGAGCGCGAGCTTGTCGCCGATCTTCGGGTCGACCACCGACGGGCACTGGATGCCGTCGCGCAGCGTCTCGTCGAAGAACGAGATGGCGTGCTTGAACAGGCTCCCCGTCCGTCCGACGGAGTTCCAGTCGTAGATGATGTCGTTCTCGTTGAGCTCGTCGACGCTCTTGCCGAGGAGCGCCTCCGAGCTCGCGTTGTCCGCCGGCGGGGTCATCGCGCGCCCGGCCCTCAGGCCATCGCCTCGATGAGCACCGCGATGCCCTGGCCGCCGCCGATGCAGGCCGAGCCGATGCCCAGCTTGCCGCCGCGACGGCGCAGCTCGTAGACCAGATGCGCCGTGATGCGGGCACCAGAGGCCCCGAGCGGGTGGCCGAGCGCGATCGCGCCGCCGTTCACGTTGGTCTTCTCGCGGTCGAGGCCGAGCTCCTTCTCGACGGCGAGGTACTGCGGCGCGAAGGCCTCGTTGACCTCGACGAGATCGTAGTCGGCGAGCTTGGTCCCGCTGCGCTCGAGCGCGCGACGGATCGCCGGCACCGGCCCGATGCCCATGATCGTCGGGTCGCACCCGGCGACGCCCCAGTTCACGAGGCGCGCGAGCGGCTTCCAGCCGTGCTTCTGCGCCGCCTCCTTCGAGGCGATCACGAGCGCCGCGGCGCCGTCGCAGATGCCCGACGCGTTGCCGGCGGTGACGGTGCCGTCCTTCTTGAACACCGGGGCGAGCTTGGCGAGCGCCTCGGGCGTGGTGTCGGGGCGCGCGTGCTCGTCGACGGCGAACTGGGTCACGCCCTTCTTCGTCTTGAGCTCGATGGGCGCGATCTCGTCGCGGAAGCGGCCGGCCTCGTTCGCCGCCGCCCACGCCTTCTGCGAGCGCAGCGCGTAGGCGTCGCAGTCGGCGCGCGTGATGCCGTGCTTCTCGGCGAGGTTCTCGGCGGTGATCGCCATCGGCATCTTGGTATAAGAATCGGTGAGGGCCTCCCACAAGGAGTCGGCGAGCTGCTGCGGCTTGCCGAACGGCAGCCCGGTGCGCGCGCCGCGCACGATGAACGGCGCCTGCGACATCGACTCGGTGCCGCCCGTCAGTACGACCTCCGCGTCGCCGAGGAGGATCTGCTCGGCGCCGCTGACGACCGCCTGGAAGCCCGAGCCGCAGAGGCGGTTCAGCGTCAGCGCCGGCGCGCCGATCGGCACGCCCGCGCGCAGCCCGACGTGGCGCGCGAGGTAGATCGCGTCGGCCGAGGTCTGCTGCACGTTGCCGAAGATCACCTGATCGACGTGCGCGGGATCGACACCGGCCTGCGCCAGCGCGGCCTTCGACGCCTCGACGCCGAGGTCGGTCGCGGTGAAGTCCTTCAGGGCGCCATTGAACGTCCCGAAGGCGGTGCGCTTGGCTCCGACGATCCAGATCTCACGCGCGAGCGACTTGGCCATGGTTCATCCTCCGAGCGGCGGGGAAGGGGAGCGCGACAAGCGTGGCGTACTACTTGCCGCGATCGGTGCCAGATGTAAAGCGCTGCGTGGTCTTTCTCGGCGCGCTCATTCACTATTTGAGGGCTTCGCGTGGGAGGCAAGCGTGCGGCCGCTCATTTGTGTGCTCGATTTCGACGGGACCGTCACGAAGAAGGACATCGGGGACGAAATCTGCGAACGGTTTGCGCCGCCGACCTGGCGCGATATCGATGCGGCCTGGATTCGAAACGAGATCTCGCTCCCCGAGGCGCAGCGACGGATGTGGGCGCTGGCGCGCGCCCGCCGCGACGAGGCGGTGGCCTACGCGCGCGAGGTGGGGCAGGCGCGCGAGGGGCTCGAGGCGCTGATCGCGCGCGTCCGCGACGCGGGCGGGGCGCTGTGGCTGGCGTCGGGCGGCTTCGACTTCTACATCGAGGCGCTGCTCGGGGAGCGGCTCGGGCGCTTCGAGCGCGCCTTCATGAACCGGGCGGAGTTCGTCGCCAGTGACGACGGCGGGCGCATCGAGGTGTCGTTCCCGCACGCCGGGACGGACCTGGCGTGCGCGCGCTGCGCCGTGTGCAAGGGCGCGATCTGCGCGCTGGCGCGGCGCGAGGCGGAGCGGGTGATCTTCGTCGGGGACGGCTCGTCGGATCGCTGCGCCCTCGGGCGCGCCGACCGCGTGTGGGCGGTGGCGGGCGGCATCCTCGAGCGCCACGCGCGCGGGGTGGGCGCGGAGGTGACGACCTTCACCCGCCTCGACGAGATCGAGGTTGTTGTCTAGCGCTTTTCGAACATGCCCGGCTCGTAGGCGACGATCTTGCCGGCGACGGCCGAGGCGGCGACGTTGAGCGGCGAGGCGAGGTAGAGGCGCCCGGGGCCGCTGCGGTTCTGGAAGTTGCGGTTGATCGCCGAGACGCTGACCTGGTCGCGCGACGACGAGACGCCGGGGCCGCAGCCGATGCAGGCGCCACAGCCGGGGTGGATGACGCGCACGCCGGTGCGCTCGAACAGCGCCAGGTAGCCGCGCTTGCGCGCGTACTCCTCGACGGACTTCGAGCCGAACTGGATGTAGAATTCGCGCTTGACACGAAGTCCGGCGCGATCGGCCTCGGCCAGCACGGTGGCGTACTGGTCCATGTCGTCCTCTTTGCCGGCGGTGCACGACCCGCCGTAGGCGATGTCGATCGGCACGTCGCCGAGGTCGGAGACGAAGGCGCCGTTGGTCGGGTCCGACGGGATGCCGCGCGCCGGATCGCCGGGCGTGGCCACCATCGGCCGGATCGTCGAGAGGTCGATGACGTGCACGCCGCCGCCGTACTGCGCGCCGTCGTCGGGGGCGACCACGCGCGCGCGCAGCGCCTCGACGGTGACGCCGGGGCGGCGGGCGGCGATCCAGGCGAGCGCGGTGTCGTCGACCTCGCACACGCCGGCCTTGGCCGAGCACTCGGTGGCCATGTTCGCCAGCGTCGCGCGCTCGTCGGGGGAGAGGGTGCGGAGGCCGGGGCCGCCGAACTCCATCACGCGATCGAGCGTGAGCTGCTGCTTGGCGTGGTGGGCGAGGATGTGGAGCATGACGTCCTTCGCCGTGACGCCGGGGCGGAGCGCGCCGGTGAGCTCGAAGCGGATCGATTCGGGGACGACGGTGAAGGTGAAGCCGGCGTGGACGAGCGCGGCGTACTCGGTGGTGCCGACGCCGTAGGCCAGCGCGCCGACGGAGCCGCCCATGCAGGTGTGGCTGTCGGTGGCCTGGATGAAGTCGCCCGGCTCGATGAACTCCTCGCGCGCGATGGTGTGGCAGATGCCGGGCGAGACGCCGTCCTTCGCCGAGTAGTCGAGGACGCCGGTGTGCCGCTGGAACTGCCGCTGCATGTCGCGGAGGATCTGGATCTTCGACGCGTACGGCATCATCGACTTCACGCCGTCGGCGTAGATGAGGTGATCCTCGAAGACGGCGAACTTGCGCGGGTTGGCGACGCCGTAGCCGTCGCCGTACTCCTCGGAGAGGAAGGCGTGGACCTGGGCGGTGGTGAACTCGTGCGAGTAGCCGCCGTCGACGCGGACGCAGACGGCGTCGCCCGGCTCGAGCGCGACCTGGCCCCTGCCGCCGACGATCTTCGACGCGAGGATCTTCTCCGCCATCGTCATCGGCCGCGACGGCGTGTCGGGGGGATCGAGGCGCGCCTCGCCGCGCGCGATGGCCTTGGTGAAGGCGAAGAGGCCGCCGTAGGAGATGATCTGGCGCGTCAGCGGATCGGCGCCGCGGGTAAATTCGTCTAGCGGAATCTGCTCGCCCGCCTGGAGGCGGCGGAGCAGGTCGTGCCCGCACATGAGCACGCCCTGGTTGATGTTGTTGCGCGCGTGGATGGGGGCGAAGCTGGCGGCGACGGCGATGCGGATCCCCGACCACTTCTCGGCCTGGACGGCGGTCTCGCGCGAGCTGCCGACGCCCTTCCGCAGGCCGGAGACGATGACCTCGAAATTTCCGTCAATCAGCGAGCCCTCGGGGAAGAGGCGCTCGCCGTCGACGGTGATGCCGGCGTAGGCGTTGCGGGCGATGTCGGCGGGGCGCCAGTCGAAGCAGGCCCAGGCCGGCGACATCGCGTCGGTGTTCACGTCGTCGAGGAGATCCTCGACGCGCAGGTCCTTCATCTGGAGGTCGAGCTCGCCGCGGAGCTGGCGGCGGATGAGCTGCGGATCTTTCGTGAGGAAGAGGACCCGCTTGCCTGGCGTCAGAGAGATCGTCCGCATGGAAAATTTCGCCCTCGGCAAAACAGTAGCGTCATGAGTGGTCCGACGGCAAGGTCGCGGGCCGGTCCGACCGGAGCTCAGTTCGCGAGGAGCGGGCGGATGGCGGCGCGCAGCTCGGCGGGGGCGACCGGCTTGCCGCGCGTCCACTCGCGGACGAGCTTGCCGCGACGATCGAAGAGCGCGACGTAGGGGATGCCGCCGGTGTACTCGCCGCCGAGGGCGCGGGTGGCCGCCTGGAGGGCGGGCTTGTCCATCGGCGAGACGCGCACGAGGTCGAGGCCGCGCAGCGGGCCGCGCGCGGCGAGGAGGCGCTCGAGCGGGGCGGGATCCTCGTCGATGGTGTAGGCGAGGACGCGCAGCCCCTTGCCGCCGAGCTCGGCGGCGACGGCCTCGAGATCGGGGAGCTCCTGGCGGCAGTCGCCGCACCAGGCGGCCCAATAGACGAGGAGGGCGACGCGGCCGGCCTTGGCCTGCGCGCGGACGGCGGCGACGGTGTCGTCGGGGGTGACGACGGTCATCCCGGCGGGCCAGTCGGCGCGGGCGACGGCGGGCGTGGCGGCGAGCGCAGCGACGGTGAGGGTGGCGGCGGTGAGGGCGCGCATGAGGTGATTATTGGCACGCCTGGATGGTCGCGCACGTCCCGGCGATGCACTCGAGGCCGAGATCGCGGCGGCAGTCGTCGCGCGTGGTGCAGGCGGCGCCGCGGCCGCCGGCGTCGGTGCAGCGGCCGCTCACGCAGGCGAGGCTGGGGCCGCAGCGCAGCTCGGTGCCGTCGCAGACGTCGCCGTAGCCGTGGAGCGTGGTGTAGCCGTTGCCGACGCAGGTGCGGCTCTCCGTCGAGCAGGAGTGCGAGCTCGGGCAGCCGGTCACGTCGACGGTGGGGTCGCAGGCGGCGCCCGTCGGCAGCCAGGCGCGGCAGACGCCGGGGACCAGCGCGGGCGTGACCACCGACGGCAGCTTGAGCCCGACGCAGGCGAAGCCGCGGCGGCAGGCGAGGGGCGCGTCGCAGGGCTGGCCCTCGTCTTTCTGCTTGACGCAAATGCCGTCGGGGGCGCAGTAGACGTCGCGATCGCACAGCGTCGAGGCGGCGCAGGCGTCGCCCTCCTTGGGGTGCGGGAGGTCGCCGCAGACGTCGCCGGTGCAGACGAGGCCGAAGGAGCACTCGACGTCGCGGGCGCAGCTCTCGCCGCGCTGCCGCTTGCGGAGGCAGCTCTTCGGCTCGGTCGGGCCGGCGTCGGGCGGCGCGGTGGTGCCGCAGTAGTGGACGGTGGGATCGCACTGGCGATCGGGGTCGACGTCGTCGCAGGCGGCGCCGAGCGTCAGCCAGCCGGCGCAGCGGCCGGGGCAGGCGAAGTTGTTGTTGCGGTCGCAGCGGCCGCCCTCGCACTGGCGGTCGGCCCAGCAGGCGTTGCCGACGACGGTGGCGGGGCGGATGACGTTGTTGCAGCCGAGGAGGAGGCGCTCCGAGGCGGCGCCCTCCTCGCAGGGGGCGTCGCGGAGGGCGTCGAGGCAGCGGGTGGCGCCGCCGGGGACGTAGCGGAGGTGGCCCGCCTTGAGCGCGGTGCGGATGTCGAAGTCGTCGCGGCCGAGGAGCGCGAGGACGATCGTCGGCGCCGAGCAGAGCGCGCGCTCGCCGAAGGCCGCCTCGCCGCAGGCGACGGCGCGCTCGCAGGCGCGGTCGGCGAGCTGGGCGCGGAAGTCGTCGTAGCTGCTGGGGTCGCAGCCGGTCGCGCCCGTCGCCGCGAAGAGCGCGAGCGCGACGACCCGCGCGGAGGTCACACGGCCACCGAGAGGCCGAGCGTGTCGCGGGCGGTGGCGTGGACGCGCGAGATCGTAAAGTCGATCAGCTCCTCGTCGGGCTGCGGCGGGGGGGCGCCCTGCGCGGGCAGCTCGGCGGTCGCGCGCGCGGCGGCCTCGCGCACCAGCGAGACGGCGACCAGCGGATCGGCGCAGAAGAGGAGGCCGATGCGATCGGCGGTGCGCAGGAGGCCGCGGACGTGGCGCGACAGGCTCAGCTGGCCCTGGGTTTCGACGAGGAGGCGCTCGACGGGGCCGCGCAGGCGCTCGGCCAGGCCGGCAATGGCGCCGAGGCGCGCGCGCACGGCGGCGACGGAGCCGTCCTGATCGGGCGCGGCCAGATCGGGGCGACAGAGCGTCATCGCGCCGTACACCGCGGCGCGGAGGACGCGGCGGTCGGCGGCCAGCGTCTCGGCGCGGCCCGGCAGGAGCGAGGTGCAGAGGCGCCCCACGCGGAAGGCGAGCGCCACGCGATCGTGCTCGGCGAGCGCCTCCGGCGAGGCGACGAGGAGCGGGCGGTCCGCGAAGGCGATCGAGAGCTCCCAGCCGTCGGGGCGGCGACGATCGCGCGAGGTGAGCACCGTCGGAACGGGGACGCCGAGCTGCGCGCAGACGTACTCGAGGACGCGGGCGAACGGCTCCGGGAGCTGCCCCGCGGCGACCTGCGCAGCGTCGGCGGGCAGCGGCGGCGGCGGCGGCGGGACGATGGTGAAGACCTCGGCGAGGAGCTGGCCGAGCGGGAGGTTCTCGTCGGAGTGGCGCAGCCCGTCGATGCTCGCCAGGAGCGGCGCGACCGCGGCCTGGGTGCGCACGAGGAAGCGCGGGCGATGGCGGCGGAAGAGCGACGCGGCGTCCTCGTCGCTGATGCCGCGGCAGGTGAGCGCGGCGGCGACGCAGAAGGCGGCGTCCCAGCGCTGGTCGGCGACGTGGTGCTGGTAGAGGCGCAGGCCGAGCGCGCCGTCGTGCGGCTGCGCGCGCCAGGCGTTGCGCAGCTCCTCGGCGACGCGCCAGCCGTCGACCTGCTTGCCCTCGCCGTCGAGGCGCGCGAGCGCCTCGATGACCTGCTGGTCGTCGGGGGTGAGCCGGAGGAGGACCTCGAAGGCGACGCGCGCCGAGGCCGCGTCGTGGAGGCGCGCGCGGTAGAGCTCGGCGAGGCGCCACCAGAGCGTGCGCGCGTCAGCCGAGCCGCGCGGCGCGCGGTGGATCAGGCGGCGGTACTGGCGCTCGATGCGGCGCAGATCGCCGCGGCGCTCGCAGGCGCCCTCGAACGCCGTCAGCGCCTCGGTGAGGCGCGCGGAGCTCTCGCGCGCGGTGCGGCTCGGCGGGCTGCGGTCGAGCACCTCCTCGAGGTGGACGATGGCCGCGTCGTCGTCACCGACGGCGAGCGCGATGCGCGAGGCGCGATCGTGCGCCTCCAGGCAGTCGGGATCGATGGCGAACGCGCGCGACAGGTGGGGGTTGGCCGCCGACGCCGCGGCGCGCAGCTTCTCGATGGGAACCCCGCTGGTCGCGCCGCCCATCGCGAGGAAGGTCGCCCAGGCGAGCTGCGCGTGATAGTCGGCCTGCTCGGGCGCCGCCTCGACGGCGCGCACCAGCACCGCCCCCGCCTCGGCGTAGGCGCCGCGGCGGATGAGCTGGAGCCCCTCCTGCGCGAGGAGGTCGGCGCTCATCGAGGCCTCGCGCGCCGCCTCGCGCGAGCGGGCCTGGGCGACGAGGCCGGCGGCCGCCGAGCTGGTCAGCGCCTCGTAGGCGACCTTCACCAGCTGGTTCAGCTCCTCGAGGCGCGCGTAGTCGCGGCCGAGGTCGACGCCGGCGAAGCGCTCGAGGCGGAAGCGGCTGCGGTGCAGCTCGTAGGCGCTCTCGATGTCCTCGCGCGAGGCGTCGACGGGGAGGCCGAGCACCTCGTGCGGCCCCTTGCCCTGGACCGCCAGGTAGCGCGCCAGCACCTCGCGGCGCAGCGCCTCGGTCTGCGGATCGCTCGTCGCCGATGGCAGCGACGCCGGATCGATGGCGTCGTGCGTGTCGGTGGTGTTGAGCGAGTCGCGCGCGCGCACCTCGGAGATGTCGTCGCCGAAGAGCTGCTCGTAGAGATCCTTGACCCCGCGCGAGCTGGTGTCGCCGCTCTCCACGGGTGGCTGCGAGGCGTTGGCCTCGACCCAGCCCATCCCCGAGGCGACGAGCGCGTCGAAGGCGACCAGCAGCTCGGGCACGCCGAGCACCACCTCGATGCGCGGCTCGCGACGGAAGATGTCCCACGCCGGCGCGCCGAACACGCGCACGAAGGCCTCGGCGCAGCGCTCGCCGCGACGGCTGATGCGCAGCCCGCCGCGCTGGGTGCCGTAGAGGCGCACGACCTCCTCCGGCTGCGCGGTCTTGCCGAGGCCGGCGAGCACGAGGCGCGCGGCGTCGACGGGCGTCTGCAGCAAATCGGGCGGCGGCTCGGCGGCGGTGAAGGTCCACTTCCCGGCGCGCCAGCGCAGCGTCGAGACGATGCGCGCGCGCATCTGCGCCGCGAGGTTCTTGAGCAGCGCCTCCTCGTCGAGGAAACCGAGCTCGATGAGGACGCGGCCGAGGCGCTCGTTGCGCTCGTGCGAGCGGGCCAGCGCGGCGCGGTGCTGCGCCTCGGTGAGAACGCCGCGCGTGAGGAGGAAGTGGCCGAGCGTCTCGCCGCGCACGTTCGAGCGCGCGCCGACGGGCGTGCCGTGGACGAGGAAGACCTCCTTCTTGACCTCGCCGCGCGTGAGGATGAGCGTGCCGCTCGCCTTGGCGTTGGCGAGGTCGAGGAGCAGCGGCGCGGCGCCGCGATCGTCGAGCGTGCCGCCGTTGTCCTGCGCGCCCGCGCTGGAGACCGACTTCTTCAGCGTGAGGCGACCGATGGCGGTGGCGTTCGAGACGACCGGCGTGCTCGTCGAGGTGAGCGCGACCGGCATCCCGCGCTGCGGCGTCCTCATCGAGGTCGGGCCGAGTGCGGCGCGCGGACCGGTGTCGCCGCCGCCCTGCCGCGGGCTCTCGGGGACGCCGAGCCCGAGGAGGCGGCGCACCGCCGCCATCAGCTCGCGCACCTGGAAGGGCTTGGCGAAGAACTCGGCGCCCGTCTCGGCGCGCAGCGCCTCGAGCTGGACCGCATCCTTCATGATCGCGCTCATCGTGATCAGCGCGACCTTCTCGCCGTTCGGGTGCTTGCGCAGGCGACGGCAGAAGGTGAAGCCGTCCATGCGCGGCATCACGAGATCGGTGATGACCAGATCGACCGGTCCGCGATCGAGGACCGCCAGCGCCTCGTTGCCGTCCTCGACGACGCGGACCTCGGCCTGCTGAGCCGCGATCGCCGGGTCTTCGCTGACCAGCGGTTCGAGGATGCGACGGACGTGCGGATCGTCCTCGACGATGAGGATACGCAGCGGCACCCACGGCGGAGCGTATCACGAGGCCGCTGGCTTGTAATCGGCCTCTTCGGACGCGAGGTGGCAGGCGACTGCGTGCGGGTGCGAGGGAGTGGGGTCTCCCTTTTTGCCGAGGTCGACGAGGAGCGGGCGCTCGGTGTGGCACACCGACGGGTTGCCGCGCTCGGCGTAGAGCGGGCAGCGCGGGTGGAACGGGCAGCCCGTCGGCGGCGCGCTGGGCGACGGGACGTCGCCCTGGAGGACGATGCGCTCGCGCGGCCGCTCGGGGTCGGGCACCGGCACCGCCGAGAGGAGCGCGCGCGTGTAGGGATGGCGGGGGCGGGCGAACAGATCGCGCGCGCGCGCCAGCTCGACGATGCGGCCGAGGTACATGACGGCGACGCGATCGCAGAGGTGGCGCACCACCTTGAGGTCGTGGGAGACGAACAGGTAGGCGAGCTGCTGCTCCGCCTGCAGCTCGGCGAGGAGGTTCACGATCTGCGCCTGGATCGAGACGTCCAGCGCCGAGATCGGCTCGTCGGCGACGATGAAGCGCGGCTCGACGGCGAGCGCGCGGGCGATGCCGACGCGCTGGCGCTGCCCGCCGGAGAGCTCGTGCGGGTAGCGGCCGGCGAGCTCGGGGCGGAGGCCGACGCGCTGGAGGAGCTCGGCGACGCGGCGGCGGCGCGTGGTCTGATCGCCGTGGAGCCGGTGGACGAGGAGCGGCTCCTCGATGGCGTCGCCGAGGGTCATGCGCGGGTTCAGCGACGCGTAGGGATCCTGGAAGACGATCTGGGCGCGGCGACGGAAGGCGCGCAGATCGCGCGGCGAGAGCGCGCGCACGTCGACGCCGTCGATGACCACGCGCCCGTCGGTGGGCTCGACGAGGCGCAGGATCGAGCGGCCGAGCGTGGACTTGCCGCAGCCCGATTCGCCGACGAGGCCGACGGTCTCGCCCGCGCCGACGGTGAGGTCGACGCCGTCGACGGCGCGCACGGTGCGCGCGGCGCCGAAGAGGCCGGCGCGCTGGGTGAAGTGCTTGGAGAGCTTCTCGACGACGACGAGCGGCTCGGCGGCGGTGGTCACGAGGCCTGCCCCTCGGGGAAGTGGCAGCGCACCAGGCGCTCGGGCTCGAGCGCGCGGAGCTGCGGCTCCTCGACGGAGCAGCGCTCCTGGCGCCGCGGGCAGCGCTCCTGAAAGCGGCAGCCCGTCGGCAGCGCGTCGAGGCGCGGGACCATGCCGGGGATCTCGACGAGGCGCTGGCGCTCGCCCGCCGGCGCCTGCTCGTCGAGCCTCGGCACCGACGCGAGGAGGCCGCGCGTGTAGGGGTGGCGCGGCGCCGCGAAGAGCGCCTTCGTCGCCGCCTGCTCGACGACCTGCCCGGCGTACATGACCACCACGCGATCGCAGGTCTCGGCGACGACGCCGAGGTCGTGCGTGATGAGCAGCACCGCCATCCCGAGCTCGCGCTTGAGGTCGTTGATGAGCGCGAGGATCTGCGCCTGGATGGTCACGTCGAGCGCGGTGGTCGGCTCGTCGGCGATGAGGAGCGCCGGCTTGCAGGCGAGCGCCATCGCGATCATCACGCGCTGCCGCATGCCGCCCGACATCTGGTGCGGGTAGTCGTCGACGCGGCGCTCGGGGTCGGCGATGCCGACCTGCTTGAAGAGCGCCACCGCCTCGTCGCGGGCGGCGCGCTTGCCGAGGCCGCGGTGCAGGCGCAGCGGCTCGGCCACCTGATCCCCGGCGGTCATCACCGGGTTCAGCGACGTCATCGGCTCCTGGAAGATCATCGAGATGCGGTTGCCGCGGACGGCGCGCATCGCGCGATCGTCGAGCCGGAGGAGATCGCGCCCGTCGAAGCGCACCTCGCCACCGACGACGCGGCCCGGCGGATCGCGGAGGAGCCGCAGGATCGACAGCGCCGTCACCGACTTGCCGGAGCCCGACTCGCCGACGAGCCCGACGGTGGAGCCGCGCGGGATGGCGAACGTCACCCGGTCGACGGCGGTGACGCTCTTGTCGTGGTCGACGACGAAGCGGGTGGTGAGCTCGCGGACGTCGAGGAGCGGCGCGGCCTCAGAAATCGTCGCACCCTCCGCCGGGCCGGTTCGAGCGCTTGCAGGGATCGAAGGTCGGCTCCTTCGCCTCGCGACCGTCACCGCGGATCATGCCGAGCGAGAGCACGCGCTCGACGCGGCCGCAGCCGGGGGCGATGGCTGCGGCGCCGTCGGTGCCGGTGGCGGCGACGCGGACACAGAGCTCGCCGCAGAGCTCACGGCGCGCGCCGACGCGCTCGATGCTCTCGAGCAGCGCCCCACACTCGCAGCGATACTCGTAGATGGGCATGCCCCGCGATCATGCCGCGAGGCCGCGAAGTCGTCAAAGCGGGCAGGGGTTGCGGGGATCGCCGCAGCAGACCGAGCCGCACTGGTTCTGGCCGACGGGTCCGCCGGTGGCGCAGATCTGGTCGACGCGGCAGGCGGGGCCGTTGCCGCAGCGGCAGCTGTTGCTGACGGGATCGCAGTACTCGCCCTCGTTGCAGCAGAGGCTGCCGCAGCAGACGCCGCTCGCGCAGCGGTTGCAGTTGGGGGTGCAGTTGCGCGCGAGGTCGACGAGGGTGAGGTCGGCCGGGCGGGCCAGGTCGACGATCGGGCCGTCGCCGCGGGCCAGGTCGACGACGCCGCTCGTGCCGCCGTCTCCCTCGGGGAGCGGCTGGGTGCGGCAGCCCATCGCGAGCACGAGCGCCAGCATGGCGAGGAGGCGCGAGGTCATGAGAGCTCCTTCTGCTCGATCGCCGAGAGCATCGCGCGCGCCTCGATGGCGGCGTCCCCGTCGGGGAGGAGCGCGAGGTAGCGGGCGAGGTGGCGCGCGCCGGGGCCGAAGGCGCCCGACTCGACGAGGGTGGCGCCGATGTTGAAGTGCGCGTCGGCGAAGTCGGGATCGAGGGTGATCGCCTGGTACCACTCGGCGAGCGCGCCGTCGGTGTCGCCGGCCTCGTCGCGCAGGTTGCCGAGGTTGTAGCGCGCCTCCGGCTGGGCGGCGTCGAGGGCGAGGGCGCGCTCGAAGGCGGCGCGGGCCTCGTCGGTGCGGCCGGCGGCGTGCGCGAGGAGCCCGAGGTTGGTGTGGGCGGCGGCCAGCGTGGGATCGAGGGCGAGGGCGCGCTCGAAGGCGGCGCGGGCCTCGTCGGTGCGGCCGCTGGCGGCGAGGCGCAGGCCGTCGCGATAGGCGCCGAAGGCGTGCGCGGGCGGCGGCTCGGCGGCGACGGCGCGGGCGGTCGGCTCGGGCGCGCTCGCCGCGCTCGTGACGGCGGTCGGCTCGGCGTCGCGAAGCTGCGTGATGCGGGCGGCGTCGCCGGCGAGCGCGGTCACGTCGAAGTCGAGGACCAGCTGCCCGGAGAGCGGCTCGTAGCGCGCGCCGTCGTCGACGACCACCAGCCGCTCGCCGTCGGAGAGCACGCGCAGCTGGCTGAGCGGCTGCGCCACCTCCGGGAGCTGCGAGCGCAGCGCCTCGAGGCTCTTGCGCACGCGCTGCATCGTCATCCCGCGCTCGAGCAGCTCCTTCGCGGTCTTCACCGCGACCAGATCCTGGAACGAGTAGAGCGGCCGTCCCCCGCGCTTCAGCGACGGGCCGACGAAGCCGGTCTGGGCCCAGTAGCGGATGCGGCTCTCGGCGAGCCCGACGATCGTCGCCACCTCTTTCGCGCCGAACATCGCCTACCCCTCTCCGATGTCGACGTCGATGAGGATGCGGCGCGCGTCGTGGTCGGCGCGCACGCGCACGTCGGCGCTGTGCACGCGCACCTTGGCCCCCGCGAGCCGCCCCGCCTCCGTCTCGGCGAGCGCGCGCAGCCGCGTGCGCACCCGCGCGTCGCGCTCCATCAGCGCTGCCAGCCGCGCGGTCAGCTCCGCCGACGGCGCCTCGCGGATCAGCGACGCGACGGCGTCGAGCTCGATGGTCATCATCACCGACCCGAAGAAGGCCTGCCCGCCCGTCGGGCCGCGCGCCGGACCGCCCTCAGCGAAGACGCGCGCGTGCTCGAACAGGAGCTCGATCGCCGCCTCGCCGAGGCGCTCGCGCACCTCGCGCTCGACGAGAGGGATGGTCGCCGCGGTGGCCATCGGCCGGCGCGTGCGCCGCGGCGCCGCCGACGGGCTGCGTCGCTGGAGCGGGATCGGTCGTGACGACATGACACCACATCGTATCAGCGCGCGCCCGCGATCCGCAATTTCGCGGAGGCCGTTTTCCGTCGGAGAATCGCGTCTCACGTGAGACACGCGCGGTGCGCGCGCCCTCAACGCGGCAGGCAGCGCGCGGCCAGCGCGGCCAGCTCGGGGGCCTCACCGAGGCGCGCGCGGGCGGCCTCCAGCGAGCGCCGCCGCCCGTCGAGATCGGGCAGCCGGCAGGCGCGCTCGGCGTCGACGAACGCCTGCCACGCGAAGTAGCGCGCCCCCTCGCGCGAGGTCGCCGCCTCCGCGCCGCGTCCCTCGACGGGCACGGACGCCCGCGCGACCAGCGGCGCCGGCAGATCGAGATCGGCCTCGACGAAGAGCGGCCGCCCCGCGGCGATCAGCGCCGCCGCGTCGACGTCGCGCGCCCCGACGAGCGCGGCCAGCGCCGGCCGCCGCGCGACCACCTCCTCGCGATAGCCGGGGTAGGCGAGGAAGTGGCGGTGCACGACGTCGAGATCGGGCCGCGCGCCCTCGAGCGCGTCGAGCGCCCACAGGCCGAAGATCGTCTGGAAGTACGACGTCACCACCAGCGCCCGCGGCGGCGCCCCGTCGAGCCAGCGCGCCAGCGTCGGGCGGAGCGCGCGCTCGCCGGCCAGCGACCAGCGCGGCGCCGCCACCACCGACGCGACCAGCGCGCCCGCGACCAGCGCTCCCGCGACGAGCCGTCCGACCCCGCGGCGCCGCACGCGCGCAAGGATCGCCGACGGCAGCACCACCGCGAGCGCCGCGCCGAGCGCCACCGCCGCCGCGAGGTACCCGTAGGCGTCGGGGTTGGCGACGTCGAACCCGACGAGCGCCGGCGCGCCAGCGTCGGCGACGAGCGCCGCGATCAACAAGAGGCCGAGCGGCCTGAGCGCGCGCGCGCGCAGCGTGAGCCAGGCGCCGCCGAGCGCCAGCAGCGCCCCGACCGCCGCGAGCTCGACGGTGAGCGCCACGCCCACCGCGCCGAGATCGCCCGCCCCGCCCCGCGAGACCGCCTTGTTCCACGCCTGCGCCGACAGCGTCCACCACAGCCGCGCCGCCGTCGTCGGCGCGCCCCAATCGACGAGCGGCCGACGCGCCGCGCGCAATGGAAGATAGACAAGAATTCCCAGCGTCAGCACCGTCGCCGCCACGCCCCACCCGACGGCGCGCCAGGCCCGCGGCCGCCGCCCGAGCGCCACCCACGCGGCGACGAGCGCCCCCGGCCCGACGATGGCCAGCGCCAGGAGCGGGTGATTCCCGACGGCGAGCCCGGCCGCCAGCCCCGCCAGCCCGAGGTCGCCCAGGCGGCGCGCCTCCTCGAAGCGCGCCAGCGCCAGCGCGCAGGTGAGCACGCACAGCGACGAGAGCGCGTACACCTCCGGCCGCACCGCCTGGAACGCCGCCGCGTACGACCCCGCGTAGAGGAGGCCCGCCGCGATCCCCAGCGCCACGTCGGTGCCCTCCGCCTGCGCGCCCCCGCGCGCCCGCCGCGCGACGTGCGCCGCCAGCCGCGCGGCCTGCACCGCCGCCAGCGCGCCCGCCGCCGCCGAGGCCAGCGACACGCGCAGCGCGATCGGCCCGAGCGGCACCAGCGCCGCCGCGCGCCCGACGAGCAGCGCCAGCGGGTGCCCCGGCGGGTGCGCGACGCCGAGCCCCCAGGCCGCCGCCGCCAGCTCGCTCGCGTCGAGCCACTGCGGCTCGCCCGCCGCCGCCGCCGCGTAGGCCGCGAAGCAGACGAGCCCGAGCCCGACGAACGCGCGCGCGAAGCGAGGCCGGCCCGTGGCTACTCCGTCATTACTCGGTCGGGTTGATCATCTCGAGGCCGCTGCCGCCGAGGACGCCGTCGACCATCCCCTTGCAGATGCGGCGATAGAGCGAATAGACGCCGTCGCCGTCGAGATCCCCCTGCGCGACCATCTGCCCGACGGCGCTCCCCGCGGTCCCCGAGCTGACGAACGAGTAGCTGTAGCGGACCGGGTCCATCACGATGAAGTCGAGCGCCCGCCACCCCGGGAAGTCCCACTCGCCGGGGATCGGCCGATAGGCGACCCCCGACGGGATCGTCGCCGGCGTCGGCCCCACCGTCTCGGGGAACTGCTGCGCGAGCGCCTGGCCGTTCGAGTCGGCGCGCTCTCCGACGTAGTAGGCGACGGCGCCGTCGTACATGCGCCGGATGTTCATCAAGGCCTCGCTCGATTTCGCTCGCCGCGTGTACTGGACGTACGACGGGATCGCGACGGCCGCGAGGATCCCGGTGATGGCCACCACGATCATCAGCTCGATGAGCGTGAACCCGCGCGCGGCTCCCCCCGAACTTCTGCTGCGCATAAAAAAACTGTACCAGAAACGACTATTTCTGAACAGGCGCGACAGGCGCGACGAAGATGGTGCGCTGCCCGGCGACCTCGCTGACCATGGCGCGCGTGCGGCCGTTGGCGTCGACGAGCGTCACCACCCGCAGCCCCTTGCGGGCGGCGATCTCGTAGAGGCGCCCGAGCATCTTCTGCTGCTCGTCGGCGGGCGCCTGATCGAACTTGGGGTCGGCGAGGCGCGCGACCAGCGACTCGCCGACGCGCTTGCCGTCGGTGACGCGCACCACCGCCGAGAGCTCGTCGAGCGCCATCGGCTGCGGCCGCCCGCCGAGGAGCAGCGCGGCCGCGACGCCGTTGCCGAGGAGGGCGACGATCCCGAGCGCGATCGCGAGCTTCTTCTTGCGCGCCTGCTGCGCCGGCGGCGCCGCGGGGAGAGGGACCGCGCCCTTGGCCGGCGTGTCGGCGGCGTTGGCGGCGGCAGCGACGGCGTCGGCGAGCGCGCCCTTGCCGGTCGCGGCGGGCGCGGCGGGCCGCGCGTCGGCGGCGCGCGCCCTATCCTCCTCGGCGCGCGCGGCGTCGACGAGCGCGCCCAGCTTCTGCAGCAGCTCCTCGCGCGGCACCGTCATCGTCTCGAGCAGCTTCTTCTGCTCGCCCTTCGGCAGCGACGACAGCGCCATCGGCAGCCGGACGTCGACGGCGAGCTCGCCCTCGACGCTCTTGAAGAGGAAGAGCGGCGGCGCGACGTCGGCCGCGGTCATCCCCGGCTGCTGCGTGAGGATCTTCCAGACCAGCTCGAGCCGCAGCTCCCCTTCGCGCCACAGCTCACCCGCCGCCGACTGCAGCACCGAGCGAACGGTCTGCGCGTCGACGATCGTCGCGACCTTCGACTTCTCGAGGCAGAAGGTCAGCGCGTCCACGTACACGCGCCGCCTCGCCTGGACCCCCTCCGGCCATTCCATCGTCGCCCCCAGAGGTTCTTCGCCCGCGCCTGCGAAGTCAATTCAATCGCGCCGGCTCGTGATACGGTTCGGCCGTGCCCGAGCCCAGTGGTCGTCACGATCTGGCTGAGTACCCGATCCTCGTCGTCGACGACGAGCCGGACAACCTCGACGCCTTCCGCTTCAACTTCCGGCGCGTGTTCCAGATCCACACCGCCAGCTCCGGCGACGAGGCGCTCCGCATCCTGGCGGACGTCGATCCGGCGGTGATCGTCACCGACCAGCGCATGCCGAAGATGACCGGCCTCGAGTTCCTGAAGGCCGCGCGCGCCGTCCGCCCCGAGGCGGTCGGGATCATCCTCACCGCCTTCACCGACATCGACGTGCTCATCGAGTCGATCAACCTCGGGCACGTCTACCGCTACATCACGAAGCCGTGGGACGCCAAGGAGGTCAAAGGCATCCTCACGCAGGCCATCGAGCGCTTCCACCTCAAGCGCGAGAACGTCCGCCTCACCGAGCAGCTCCAGCAGTACGCCGGCTATCTCTCGCGCGAGATGCACGGCGAGTTCGACTTCGGCCAGATCATCGGCGACGCCCCGTCGCTGCGCGAGGTCCTCGCCAAGGTCGAGCAGGTCGCGCCCACGCACTCGACGGTGCTCCTCCGCGGCGAGACCGGCACCGGCAAGGAGATGGTCGCGCACGCCATCCACATCAACTCGCCGCGCGAGTCGAAGCCGTTCGTGCGCGTGAACTGCGCCGCGCTCGCCCCCGGCGTCCTCGAGAGCGAGCTGTTTGGGCATGAAAAGGGCGCCTTCACCGGCGCGGTGGCGCGCCGCCCCGGCCGCTTCGAGCTCGCCGACGGCGGGACGCTCTTCCTCGACGAGTGCGGCGACATCCCGATGGAGGTGCAGGTCAAGCTCCTGCGCGTCCTGCAGGAGCGCGAGTTCGAGCGGGTCGGCGGCACCGACACCGTGCGCGTCGACGTGCGCGTGATCTCGGCCACGCACCGCGACCTCGAGCAGCTCATCAGCGACGGGAAATTCCGCGAGGATCTCTACTATCGCCTGAACGTCTTCCCGATCACGCTGCCGCCGCTGCGCGATCGCCTCGAGGACATCCCGCGCCTCGTCGAGCACTTCGTCGCGAAGTTCAACCGCACCACCGGCAAGGCGGTGCGCGGCTTCGACGCCTCGGCGCTCGGGCTCATGTCGCAGTACGCCTGGCCGGGCAACGTGCGCGAGCTGGAGAACGTCGTCGAGCGCGCGATCATCGTGTGCCGCGGGCAGGACGTGACGGGCAACGACCTCGACTTCGGGCGGCGCGCGCAGGCGATGGCGGTGGCGCCGTCGGCGGCCGCGGCCCCCGTCGCTGCGCCGGCCACCGCGGGCGCGGGCGGCTCGCCGCAGAAGCCGCTCCAGGCACGGTTACAAGAGCAGGAGCGCAACGAGATCATCGCCGCCATCGAGCGCAACCAGGGGAACATCGCCGGCGCGGCGCGCGCCCTCGGCATCAACCGCTCGACGCTCTACTATCGGCTGCGCAAGCACGGCCTCGAGCACCTCCTGCCGACGAAGCCGGGCGAAGAGGGCGGCGGAGAGACGGTGGCATGACGACGCTGAACGTTCTCGTGGTGATGGATCCGCCGGAGTGCATCTCTCCGACGGGGGACACCACGCTGGTGATCATCGAGGAGGCGATCCGCCGCGGGCACGCCGTCTGGATCTGCCTGCCGTCGTCGCTGTCGCTCACCTCGCAGACCGAGCGCGGGCGCGTCTACGCCGCCGCCGCGCCGGTCGTCTCCACCAGCCGCACCTCGCGCCCCGCGCTCACCGTCGGTCCGCCGGCCCGCCGCGCGCTCGACGAGCACGACGTCGTGCTCATGCGCAAGGATCCGCCGTTCGACATGGACTACTTCTTCGCCACGCAGCTCCTCGAGCGCGAGCGCGGCCGCACGCTGGTCGTCAACGACCCGCGCGGGCTGCGCGAGGCGAACGAAAAATTGTATATCTTCAATTTCACGCACCTCATCGCCCCGACGGAGGTGACGCGCTCGATCGCCGAGCTGCGCGCCTTCCTGGTGCGCGAGGGCGGCGAGATGGTGCTGAAGCCCCTCGACGCCGCCGGCGGACACGGCATCTTCCACGTCCGCGTCGAGGATCGGAACACCAACGCCATCCTCGAGACCTCGACGGACTTCGGGCGCCGCCTGGTGATGGCGCAGCGCTACCTCCCCGAGGCGCGCGAGGGCGACAAGCGCATCATCCTCCTCGACGGTGAGCCGATCGGCGCGGTGCTGCGCGTCCCGCGCGAGGACGAGACGCGCGGCAACCTCCACGTCGGCGGCACGCCGCAGAAGGCGCCGCTCACCGCGCGCGATCGCGAGATCTGCGACGCCATCGGGCCGCGCCTGCGCGCCGACGGCCTCGGCTTCGTGGGCATCGACGTCATCGGCGGCTTCCTCACCGAGGTCAACGTCACGTCGCCGACGGGCGTGCAGGAGATCAACCGCCTCGACGGCGTGCAGCTCGAGCGGCTCGTCGTCGATTGGCTCGAGCGCCGCGTCGCCCACGCGTGAAGACGAAGACGCTCCCGCGCTCGCTGTTGTGGCTGCTGCTGGCGTTCGTCTGCGTCCTGCCGGCGTTCAAGGATCCGGGCGCGCTCGGCTGGACCTACGACTGGCGCTGGTTCCAGCCGCACATCGAGGCCGCGCGCCGCACCATCCTCTGGTACCACCAGTTCCCGCTGTGGGATCCCTTTACTTGTGGCGGCCAGGTGGCGCTGGCCAACCCGCAGTCGTTCTTCACCGCGCCGACGTTCCTCCTGCCGCTCCTCTTCGGCACCGCCGTCGGGCTGAAGCTGTTCGTCGTCTTCATGCTCTTCTGCGCCTTCGACGGCATGGACCGGCTGGCGCGGGCCTACGGCGCCTCGTCGCTGTCGGCGGCCTTCGCGGCGATCCTGTTCGGCGCGGGCGGCTGGCTGGCGCTGCACCTCGGCGAGGGGCACGTCGGCTTCTCGGGGGCGGCGCTGTTCCCCTACCTGCTCTATTTCCAGCGACGGGCGACCGAGGACGGACAGTGGGAGTGGGTGATCCCGCTCGGCGCGGTGGCCGCGCTCGTCGTCGCGCAGGCGGGGACCTCGTCGCCGGCGATGGCGGTGGTGCTGCTCGCGACGACGGCGATCATCGACGCGGTGGCGCGCCGCTCGCTGCGCCCGTTCGCGGTGCTCGCGGCCGCGGGGGTGGTCGCCGCCGCCGTCGGTGCGCTGCGCCTCGCGCCGGTGCTCGAGTTCACCTATCACCACCCGCGCCCGATGTTCGAGACCGACTCGAACCCCATCTGGGTGACGCTGGTGAACATGTACAAGTGGGGTGGAGTCGAGCCGGTGAGCGGCAAGCGCTACTACTTCCACGAGTACGGCTGGAAGCTGGCGTACGTGACGCCGCCGCTCGTCCTGTGGTCATTTGTTGTCAAGCGCGCTCGGCGCTGGTGGATCCTGTGGGTGGTCGGCGCGGCGCTCGTCGCTGGCAGCGCGATCCCCTACGGACCGTGGTGGATGCTCAAGCACCTGCCGCTGTTCAACGACCTGCGCGTGCCGTCGCGCTACGCGATCCTCCTCGCGATCGCGACGCCGATGGCGGTCGCCTTCGCGCTCGACGACGTCGTCGAGCGGCTGCGCGCTGCGGGGCGCGAGACGTGGGTGCGGCGGCTGCCGATCGCGCTCTGCGTGCTCGCGTTCGTCGACGGCGCGGCGTTCAACTGGTACGTGCTGCGCAAGGTGTTCGTGGTGCAGCTGGTGACGCCGCCGGCGGACACGCCGTTCCAGCAGGTCGAGAGCCACTGGTCGCGCATGCAGCAGGACGTCTGGGCCCACACCGGCGCGGTCGGCTGCGACGAGGAGGCGCCGCTCCAGCGCGCCGACAAGCTCGACTACGGGAGGGTCCCGCAGGTCAAGCTCGCCGAGCCCGACGCCGGCACCGTCGGGACTATCCGCTGGACACCAAATCGCATCGAGGCCGAGGTCACGCTCTCGCGCCCCACGCGCGTCCTCTTCAACACCGACTGGAACGAGCACTGGAAGGCGACGCACGGGACCGTCGTCGCGCACGGCAACAAGCACCCGCGCGATCGCCGCGGCGGGAGGCTGGCGATCGATGCGCCGTCGGGCACGTACACCATCGCGGCGTACTACCGCCCGACCTCGTTCGTCGTCGGCGCGCTGGTCACTGGGGTGTCGCTGCCTGCGCTGCTGGCGCTGTTCGCCCTCGTGCGCCGGCGTCGAGCCGCGGCGGGGACTCGAACGCTTCCTTCACGGGGAGGATAGGAGGAGTGGAGACCAGAAGGAGCAGCACAGAGTTTTTGTCTACAAAAATCTCCTCCCTCAGATCTCCCGTCCTCCATTCCTCCCCGTAAAAGGAAGCGCGGCGATTAGCCGCCGGCGCTGCGGGCCGTCCACGCACGCCAGCCGCCAATCAGCGACCGCACGCGCCGATAGCCCATCTTCTGCAGATTGTCGGCGGCCAGGACGCTGCGGTAGCCGCCGCCGCAGTACAAGACGAGCTCCTCGTCTTTGTCGGGGTGCTTGGCGACGATGTCGCGCTCCAGCACTCCCCTCCCGATGTGCTCGGCGCCGGGGATCATGCCCTTTTCGACCTCGTTGTCCTCGCGGACGTCGATCAGCCGGACCGCGTCCTTGCGGGCCAGATAGTCGTCAATCGAGATCTCGGTGACGCGCGGGCGCGCCTCGTCGACGATGGCTTCGAACTCGGGGCTGTGTTTCATGGCTGCCCGGCACTATACTTCGTCGATGGCGGCACCACTCACCCTCGACTTCATCGAGAAGCTCCCCAAGACCGATCTCCACTGCCACCTCGACGGCAGCCTGCGCGTCTCGACCATCCTCGACCTCGCGCAGAAGCAGCGCGTCCGCCTCCCCGCCGAGGACCCCGACCGGCTCGGCGCGCTCATCTACGCCGGCGAGCGGACGAAATCGCTAGACGATTATTTGAAGGCGTTCGACATCACGCTCTCGGTCCTCCAGACCGAGGAGGCGCTTTACCGCGTCGCCTACGAGCTCGCCGAGGACTGCGCGCGCGAGAACGTCCGCTACCTCGAGGTGCGCTACTCGCCGATGCTGCACACGCAGCGCGGGCTCCGCCTCCCGGCCATCGTCGAGGCGGTCATCCAGGGCCTGCGCGCCGGCGAGCGCGACTTCGGCGTCCGCTCGGGCGTCATCCTCTGCGGCATCCGCTCGATCAACCCCGAGTCGTCGATGCGCATGGCCGAGCTCTGCGTCGCCTTCAAGAACCGCGGCGTCGTCGCCTTCGACCTCGCCGGCGCCGAGTACAACTACCCGGCGAAGGATCACAAGGACGCCTTCCAATTAATCCTAGACAATAATGTCAACTGCACCGCGCACGCCGGCGAGGCCTACGGCCCGGCGTCGATCGCGCAGGCCATCCACTACTGCGGCGCGCACCGCATCGGCCACGGGACGCGCCTGCGCGAGAACGGCGATCTGCTCAACTACGTGAACGACCACCGCATCCCGCTCGAGATCTGCCTCTCGTCGAACATCCAGACGCGCGCCGCGCCCGACTTCGAGTCCCACCCGCTGCCGTTCTATTACAACTACGGCCTGCGCGTGACCATCAACACCGACAACCGCCTGGTCACCAACACGACGGTGTCGAAGGAGATGCTGCTCGCGCACCAGCGCTACGGCTTCGGCCTCGAGGATCTGAAGACGATCATCATCTCCGGCTTCAAGAGCGCCTTCCTTCCCTATCGCGAGAAGGCCGACGTCCTCAAGAAGGTCACCAAGGAGCTCGAGTCCTTCGTCGAGCCGCCGCGCACGGGCGCCGAGCCGCCGCGCGACTCGACCATTCGCCCCGCCGCCTCGAAGCCGCTCGACTGATCACGTTGACGTCGACGTCCACGTCAACGTGCTCCGACATTGTCACGGGGATGACTCATCGGATACGATGAGTCGCCGTCGAATGACCGACCAGTCACACGCCTCCCGCTGCGCCCAGCTCGTCGACGAGCACCTCGCGTCGGTGTGGAATTTCTGCGCGCGCATGACCCTGTCCGACGCCGACGCCGGGCAGGCCGTCGTCGAGACCTTCGAGCGCGCCTGCCACGGCCGCATCCCCGAGGCGCCCGTCGAGCGCGAGCTCTGGCTCCTCAAGATCGCCGCCCACGTCGCCGAGAAGAAGCTCCCCGCCTCGCCCGAGGTCGACTTCGACGTCCTCGACGAGACCCTGCGCAGCGAGGCCACCCGCACGCAGGAGGTCAGCTCGCTCAGCCAGCCCGAGCGCGAGTACCTCCTGTGGGAGCTCAAGCAGGGCTGCATGACCGCGGTCATCAACTGCCTCTCGCCGGGAGAGCGCGTCGCCTTCGTCCTCTCGGCGGTGATGGGCAAGAGCGACGACGCTGCGGCCTCGGCGCTCGGCATCAAGACCAGCGCCTTCAAGGTCCGCCTGAGCCGCGCCCGCAAGAAGATCGGCGACTACCTCGCCCCGCGCTGCGAGCACGTCGACGCCCGCAACCCCTGCCGCTGCCCGTCGCGCATCGGCATCGCGCTGCGCAAGGGCTTCATCGCCCCGCCGCAGACCGCCGTCGTCCAGCTCCGCACCCCGTCGCGCCCCTTCGATCAGGAGATCCGCTCCCGCGACGCGGTGAACATCTTCCGGACCCTCCCGGAGGTCGAGGTCCCGTCTGCCCTGAGGAACCAAGTCCTCGAGAAGATCAAGGCCGTCGCGGCCTCCTCTTCTTCGTAGATCGCATCCCTGGGCCTTTGTTACCGTTGACGGCCGGGAAGGTGGGGACTTCCCCGTCGTAGTCAGATCCCGTACTCGGAGACCTCACTCATGGCTCACGTCGTCGGCATCGACCTCGGCACGACCAACTCTCTCGTCGCGTTCATCCGCGGCGAGCGTCCAGAGATCATCCCCAACGAGGCGGGCAAGCGCCTGACCCCGTCGATCGTGGGCCTCGATCGCCAGAACCAGCTCCACGTCGGCGAGACGGCGAAGAACCAGCTCATCGCCATGCCCGATCGCACCGTCGCCGAGGTGAAGCGCCTCATGGGGACGTCGCAGAAGGTGCGGCTCGGCGATCGCGAGTACACCCCGCAAGAGGTGAGCGGCATCATCCTCAAGCAGCTCCGCGACGACGCGGAGAAGTACCTCGGGCAGGCCATCGCCGAGGCGGTGATCACCGTCCCCGCCTACTTCACCGACGCCCAGCGCCAGGCGACGAAGGACGCGGGCGATCTGGCGGGCTTCAAGGTCGACCGCATCCTCAACGAGCCGACGGCGGCGGCGCTCGCCTACGGCCTCGATCACCTCGACAAGGAGCAGTTCGTCCTCGTCTACGACCTCGGCGGCGGGACCTTCGACGTGAGCGTCCTCGAGATGTTCGAGGGCGTCCTCGACGTGAAGGCGTCGGCGGGCAACAACCACCTCGGCGGCGGCGACTTCGATCGCGCCATCGCCGAGTGGCTGTGCAAGCGCTTCGAGCAGATGCACGGCGTCGATCTCCGTCGAGACGTGAAGGCGATGGTGCGCCTCAAGGCCGCCGCCGAGAACGCCAAGATGGAGCTGTCGACGATGACGACGACGCAGATCATGCTGCCGTTCATCGCCGCCAAGGGCGCCGAGCCGCTCTCGCTCGAGGTCGAGATCTCGCGCCCCGAGCTCGAGGAGCTGATCGGCCCGATGATCAAGTCGACCGTCGAGCCGATCGAGCTCGCGCTGAAGGACGCCAAGCTCGACAAGAAGCAGATCTCGGACGTCGTCCTCGTCGGTGGCAGCTCGCGCATCCCGATGGTGAAGGCGCTCCTCACCGAGTACTTCGGCAAGGAGCCGCGCCGCGGGGTCAACCCGGACGAGGCCATCGCGCTCGGCGCCGCGGTGCAGGCGGGCCTCAAGTCGGGGGCGATCTCGACGGAGCGCGGCATCATGATCACCGACGTCTGCCCCTTCACGCTCGGCGTGGAGGTGGTGGCGTCGACGGGGTTCCAGAAGATGGGCGGGATGTTCTCGCCGATCATCCCGCGCAACTCGACGATCCCGGTGTCGCGCACCGAGACCTACTCGACGACGGCGGACAACCAGCGCCTCGTCGACATCAAGGTCTATCAGGGCGAGAGCCGCCTAGTGAAGAACAACACCTTCCTCGGCGAGTACACCGTCGACGGCATCCCGCCGGCGCCGGCGGGGAACGAGAAGGTGGCCATCTCGTTCACCTATGACGTGAACGGCATCCTCCAGGTGAAGACGCGGATTGTGTCTACTGGAAAAGAGTCGGCGCTGACCATCGAGAAGAGCGCGCAGCGCATGAGCGACAAGGATCGCGCGGCGGCCAAGGATCGCCTCGAGCGCGAGTGGGAGGGCGACGGCGGCGGGGCGGCGTCGGCGCCTCAGCCGAAGCCGTCGTCGGGCGGAATGGGGATGGGCGCGGCGCCGGCGGGCGGCGCGGCGGCTCCGTCGGGGGCCGGGCCGGCGACGCCGATCTACCGCGCGGCGGAGAAGAAGCTGCCGACGCTGACCGGCGCGCAGCGCGCGAAGCTCGAGGACCTCATGGGGCGCTACCGCGCGGCGCACGGCACCGGCGACACCAAGGCCGTCGCCGCCGTCGAGGCCGACCTCACCAACTTCCTGTTCGATCTGGACTGAGCCGGGTCGCGGGATGTCGCAGCAATTCTTGATTGACGACTTGAAGCGCGAGGTCGTGCTGCGTCCGGACGACGCGCGCGCGCGCTTCCAGCTCGCCGAGGCGCTGTTCGGCGACGGGCAGTACACCGCCGCCATCAAGCAGCTGGAGAAGGCGATCGCGCTCGACCCCGACGACCTCAACGCCCGGCGCCTGCTCGCGCGTTCGTACGAGCGCGATGGGCGGGAGCAGGAGGCGGTGAAGTCGCTCGAGGAGATGGTCCGCCGCCACCCCGACGATCTGGGCGCGCGCGACGAGCTGACCGAGCTCCTCATGGCGCAGGGGCGCATCGACGACGCGCTCCTCCAGGCGACGCACGCGGCGCGCAGCGAGCCGCACAACCCGAGGCGCTACGTGACCATCGCCGAGCTGGCGCGGATGAAGCTGCTGCACGATCGCGCGCGCGAGGCGCTCGAGGAGGCGCAGCGGCTCTCGCCCGAGGATCCGCAGATCGCCACCATGCTGCGCGAGCTCTACCTCGATCTCGGCGACGAGGCGGCCTCCGAGCGGATGGCCGGCGAGAAGTCGCGCACCTACTATATCGCGCAGACAAAAAAGGCCTTCCAGGACAAGAGCGCGCACAGCGTGCGGGCCAAGCTCCCGTCGGGGCTGCAGGCCGCCGCCGACGCGTTGGCGATGGGCGACGCCGCCTCCGCCAAGCGGGCGCTGGTCGCCTGCTCGCCCGAGGATCGCGAGAGCGCGGGCTTCGAGCTGATGCGCGGCGAGATCTTCCTCATCGACGGCGATCTCGATCGCGCGGAGAAGCACCTGCGCGCGGCGGTGGCCATCGACGGTGGGGTGGGCCTCGCCTGGAACCGCCTCGGCGACATCGTGCAGTCGCGCGGGCGGCTGCGCGAGGCGGTCGGGCTCTACGAGCGCGCGGTGGCCTGCGCGCCCGAGGACGCCAACGCCTGGGAGGACCTCGGCGACCTCCACGCCACGCTCGGCGACAAGGCGCGCGCGGCGGAGATGTACCAGAAGGCCGAGGCGCTCGACCCGCGCGGTAAGGCGCGCGAGAAGCGCGAGTCATTGTCGTCCAGCAAAAAAACCGGCGCTTTCGGCGACGACCAGCCGCGCGTGGGGCGCATCGGCGTCCTCGGCTGGACGCCGCGCGGCGGCGCGGTCTCGCCGCTCGAGGCGGCGGCGATCATCGGCAAGGGCGACCTCATCTTCTCGGGCAACGTCGGTCAGGTGGGGCGCGAGGCGGGCCAGGTGGCCTTCTCGTGCCTGAAGGCGCGCGCGCGCGAGCTCGGCATCGAGGAGCTCGTCGGCAAGAACGACCTCCACCTGCACTTCACCGACACCGAGTTCGGCAAGGACGGCCCTTCGTCGGGCCTGGCGCTGGTGCTGGCCGGCGTGAGCGCCTACACCAATCGCGCGCTGCGTCCGCGGCTCGCGGCGACGGGCGAGATCACCATCTACGGCGAGGTGAAGCCGGTCGGCGGGATCTACGAGAAGATCGTCGCCGCGCACCTCGCGGGCGTGCGCACGGTGTTCCTGCCGCGGCGCAACCTGCGCGACGGGCGCGACCTCCCCGACGAGGTCGCCGCCGAGGTCGAGCTGATCTACGTCGACTCCGTCGCCGAGGCGATTGGGAAGGCGATGCACTCCGGCGGCGACGCCGACTGGCGTTAGAGGCGAGAGGGACGATGGCCAACGAGAAGAAGCAGGATCTCTATGAGGTGCTCGGGATCGACAAGAGCGCCGACGAGCGCGCGATCAAGAAGGCCTATTTCGCGCTTGTCAGAAAATACCCGCCGGAGACGCACCCGGAGGAGTTCAAGAAGATCCGCGAGGCCTACGAGGTCCTCTCCAACCCGACGTCGCGCAAGGACTACGACTCGGTCGCCGAGTACGACAAGTACGGCGAGGAGATCTCCATCCGCCTGAAGGCGGGCATGGAGGCGATGGACCAGGGCGACTTCGTCACCGCCCAGCGCGCCTTCCACGAGGTGCTGCGCATGCAGGGGAACCTGCACTTCGCGCGCGACCTCCTCGGGATGGCCTACCTGAACAACAACCAGCCCGCCGAGGCGCTGGCGCAGTTCGACGCGCTCGTCCAGGCGCAGCCCGAGAACGCCGTCTATTCGCTGCACAAGGGCTACGCGCACCACCACATGAAGCAGTACGGCCCGGCCATGACGGCTTATCGTCAAGCACGAAAGCTGGACGAGGTCGACACGCGCGTGCTCGTCGCGATGGCGGACTGCCTCGCCGAGCAGAAGCAGTACGAGGCGGCGCTCGAGGAGCTCGACAAGGCCGTGGCGATGGACGGCAAGGTCGACTTCGACGACTTCGTCTTCTTCATGCGCAAGGTGCAGATCCAGCTCCTGCGCAACCGCGCCGACCTGGCCGAGGTCGAGCTCGATCAGATCTTCAAGATCCTCCCCGAGGATCCCGACGCCCGGAAGTACGTCGCCACGCGCCTCGCGTCGCTGGCGGCGGACCTCTTCGCGATGAAGCGGTCGGTCGACGCCAACCGCCTGCTCAAGCGCTGCAAGGAGCTCGACCCGTCGCGGAAGTCGCTGGAGTACCAGTTCCCGGCGCGCTCGAAGGTGAAGATCGCCACCCTGCCGCCGAAGTCGCAGGAGTGGATCGCCAAGCACGGCAAGGAGTTCGCCGCCGGGAAGCTGCAGCACTCGGCGTGGGGCGGGCCGATCTTCGGCCTCATCTGCGCCATCGGCCTGCAGCTCATCGCGCTCAACGCCGCGCTCAACTCGCGCGCGCTGTGGTCGCCGGGGATGAAGGGGTTCATGGTCCTCTTCTCGATCGGCGCGCCGCTGCTCCTCGGGCTCGCCATCCGTCGCGTGCGCCGCGTCGCCAAGAGCCCCTACGGCAAGTACACGACCATCCACCCGCTCCACCTGATGCAGGTCGACGTCGACGAGGTGACGCTGTGGCCGCTCGTGAATCTCCACGACGTGTCGCTGACGCACCACTCGACCAATGGTGTCTATCAATATACCGCCACGCGCCTCGACTTCGCCGGGACCATCTGCAACCTGACGATCCGCGGGCAGCAGGCGTCGGTCGACTGGGCCAACCAGCTGTTGGCGCAGCGCCGCCGCGTCCTCGAGCTCATGTCGATGGGCCTCCTCGACGCCGAGGAGGGCTTCGACCTGGTGCCGTCGACGGTGCTCGCCGGCGCGCCGGTGAAGACGCCCGCCGACGAGGCGGCCAAGAAGCAGACGATGATCTGGTACGGCAGCTTCGCGGGGGGCGGGCTGGTGCTCGGGCTCATCGCGCTGCCGATCAACGCCGGCGCGGCCGAGCGTGAGGCGTGGCGCTACACGCAGAACTCGCACTCGGTGAGCGACTTCCGCAGCTACCTGGCGCGCTTCCCGAAGGGCAAGCACGCCGGCTACGCGAAAGAGAAGCTCGACGCGCTCTACGCCGAGGCGGTGCAGTCCTACAAGAACAAGGCGCAGAACGCCGACGCGAAGGCGATCGCGGCGATGGAGAAGGTCGTCAACGCGCTCCGCGACAGCGGCGCCAAGCGCATCAAGATCGTCTACGAGGGGTCGGTCGACTTCGCGTCGCTGAAGGGGCTCGACGCCAAGGAGTTCGGCGACGTCATCCCGCCGGATCAGGCGTTCGACGCGAGCCACAACAAGACGCGCGAGAGCTCGATCACGAAGTCGCTGCGCGACGCCTTCCGCTCGGTGTTCTCGAGCGACATCGTCGACTTCGACGACGGCAGCTACGGCAGCTACGAGTACGGGTACGACTCCCACGGGCGGTACGGGCAGCTGAAGGACCAGAAGAGCCCGGTCACCTTCTCGATCAAGTACAAGGTGACGCCGTCGGGGACGCTGTACGAGTCGACGACTGGCAAGAAGAAGCGCCTCTACGGGATCCTGTTCGGCTGGAACTTCGGCATCAAGATCGACGGTGAGGGCGGCGGCGACGTGTACGACGTGGAGACGCCGTCGGCGCCGGCCAAGAATATTCGCTATACGACATATGGCGACTACGAGGCCAACAGCGACATCATCCCGTACACGAAGATGGCCGAGTCGGCGTTCGACGACTTCGGGCGCAAGCTGGCGCAGAGCTTCGGCGTGAACGTGCCGGCGCCGAGTGACTCGTACGGCGGCGGCGGGTACGGGTCGAAGTACGGCAGCGGCAGCGGCTACGGCGGCGGCGGGTACGGGTCGAAGTACGGCAGCGGCAGCGGCACCTACGGGTCGAAGTACGGCTCGGGCTCGTCGAGCAACCGGGCGCTCGACCCCGAGGTGCAGAAGATCATCGACGAGGCGATGCGCAAGGCGCGGGAAAACCGCAAGTACTGAGCCGCTCGACGGCGCGCGCGCATCTCATCGAGGTGCGCACGCTCGTCTGGTACCGCGGCAAGGAGCTCCGCCTCCACGACCACGCCCCGCTGCACGACGCCGTCGCCGCCGGCGACGAGATCGTCACCCTCTTCGTCCTCGATCCCTACTTCTTCGACGGTGCGCGGGCGCGCGAGCTGCCCCACCGCATGCAGTTCCTCCTCGAGTCGCTGCAGGCGCTCGAGGAGGCGATCGCCGCGCGCGGCGGGCGGCTCTTCGTCGTGCGCGGGCGCGCCGTCGAGGTCGTGCCGTCGCTGGCCGCGCGCTGGCGGGTGGACCGCGTGGTCTGCCAGCGCTGGAGCGAGCCCTTCGGGCGCGAGCGCGACCGGCGCATCGGCGTGGCGCTGGCGACGAGCGGCATCCGCTTCGAGCTGACCGACGGCGAGACGCTGGCCCCGCCCGCGTCGCTGCGCACCGGGGCGGGGACGCCCTACACCGTGTTCACGCCCTTTTCGCGCGCCTTCGCCAAGCAGATCGCCGTCGCTGCGCCGCTCCCCGCGCCGCGACGCCTGCCGCCACCGCCGCCAGGCGTGACCGCCGACACCGTCGTCGTGCCGTCGCTCGAGTCGCTGGGGATCGCGCCCAACGCGCGCATCCTCGCGGGCGGCGAAGCGGCGGGGCGCGCGCGGCTGGAGGCGTTCCTCGACGGGCCGGCCGAGCGCTACGACGACGATCGCAACCGGATGGACCGCGCCGGAACCAGCCGCCTCTCGGTCGATCTCAAGTTCGGGACGGTCTCACCGCGCACGGTCTGGCGCGCCGTCGCCGACGCGGTGCCCGCCGGCTCGTCGTGGCGGCGGGCGTTCCTCAACGAGCTGGTGTGGCGCGAGTTCACCCACGCGACGCTCTGGGATCGCCCCGACGTCCTCACGCACGCCTTCCGCCGCGAGATGGAGCATTTTCCGTATATCGACAATGACGACGGCTGGGAGGCGTGGGTCGCCGGCAAGACCGGCTACCCCGTCGTCGACGCCGCCGCGCGCCAGCTGCTCGGCGAGGGGTTCGTCCACAACCGCGCGCGGATGATCGCGGCGAGCTTCCTCACCAAGCACCTCCTCATCGACTGGCGCCGCGGCTACGCCCACTACCTCAAGTGGCTCACCGACGGGGACTGGGCGCAGAACAGCGCCGGCTGGCAGTGGTCGGCCGGCTGCGGCTGTGACGCGCAGCCCTGGTTCCGCATCTTCAACCCCGTCGCACAGGGCGAGAGCTTCGACCCCGACGGCACCTACGTGCGCACCTGGGTGCCGGAGCTGGGGCGCATGCCGTCGCGCTTCATCCACCGTCCGTGGGAGGCGCCCGGCGACGTGCTGCGCGCCGCCGGCGTGGTCCTCGGCGCGACCTACCCGCGCCCCGTCGTCGACCACGCGGTCGCGCGCGGCCGCTTCCTCTCCGTCGCCAAGAAGTTCCTCGAGCGCGTGGCGCCCGAGGCGAAGGAGCTCAGGGCACGGTGACGACGGCGGTGCCGCTCACGCCGCCGGCGGTCGCGGTGATCGTCGACGAGCCGGTGGCGACGCCGTGGCAGAGCCCCTTCATCGCCGCGTCGCTCACGGTGACCGCGCTGGTGTTCGACGACATCCACGAGGCGGTCGTGGTCACCATCTGCGTCGTCTGATCGGAGAGGTACGCCGTCGCGGTGAGCTGCACCGTCGCGTTGGCGGCGACGTTGGCGGTGAAGGGCGTGACGACGACGCTGTCGAAGACGGCGGCGGTGACCGAGAGCGTGGTCATCCCCATCTTCCCGCCGAAGGCGGCGGTGATGTTGGCGCTGCCGACGGAGGCGCCGGTGGCGACGCCGTAGCTGCCGGCGCTCGCGCCGACGCTGGCGATGGCCGGCGTGCCGCTCGACCACGCCGCCTGCTCGGTGACGTCGACCGTCAGCCCGCCGGTGTAGGACGCGATCGCGCGGAGCGGGATGGTGCGCCCCACCGGCACCGACGGCGAGGCCGGCGTGATGGCGATCGACTGCAGCGACGCCATGCGGACCGTGAGCCGCGCCGTGCCGCTGATCGTCCCGACGGTGGCGCTGATGGTGGCGGCCCCCTTCTTGAACGCCTGCGCGAGGCCGGCGTTCGCCCCGCCGCTGGTGATGGTGGCGATGCGCGTGTCGCTGGTCGTCCAGGTCACCTGATCGGTGAGGTCCTGGGTCGTCGTGTCGGAGAAGGTCGCGACCGCGCTGAAGCGGAGGAGGTTCCGCTCGGCGATGGTGGCGTCGGCGGGCGTGACGGCGATCGCGGTCACCGCCGCGGTGGTGACCTGCACGGTGGTCGCGCCGCTCACGCCACCGACGGTGGCGGTGATGGTGGCGGTGCCCGCGCCGACGCCGCTCACACGGCCGCGGCTGGTGGCGTCGGAGGTGACCTGCGCGATGGTGGCGTCGCTGGTGGTCCAGCTGGCGAGCGCGGTGACGTCGCGGACGCGCCCGTCGGTGTAGAGGCCCGAGGCGACGTACTGGCGCGCGGTGCCGCGGGCCAGCTTGGCGTTGGTGGGCGCGACGCTGACGAACCGCAGCGTCGCCGACGAGACCGAGAGCGTCGTCGAGGCGCTCTTGCCGCCGAAGGCGCAGCCGATCATCGAGGTGCCGGCGGCGATGCCGGTGGTCTGGCCCTCGGTGCCGGTGACGTTCGAGACCTGCGCGACGGTGGCGGCGCTCGTCGACCAGATGGCGAGCGTGGTCACGTCGGCGCTGGTGAGATCGGAGTAGGTCGCGGTGCAGACGAGCTGCTGCGTGGCGCCGACGGTGAGCGCCGGGCTGGCGGGCGTGACGGCGACCGCGGTGACGGTGACCACGTTGACGGTGATCGACGACGTGCCGGCGACGCCGTCGATGGTGGCGGTGATGGTGGCGGTGCCGGCGCCGGCGCCGGTGACGCGGCCGATCGACGCGCCCGAGGTGGCGACCTGCGCGATGGTCGCGTCCGAGGTGGTCCAGGTCGCCTCGGCGGTGACGTCGCGGTTGGTGCCGTCCGAGTAGCGCGCCGTCGCGGTGAGCGGCTGCTCGGCGCCCGACTGGATCGTGGCGGTGGCCGGACTCACGTCGACGGCGGTGAGGGTCGCCGTCGAGACCGTCAGCTTGGCGGTGCCGCTCTTGCCGCCGAAGCTGGCGGTGATGTCCGACGAGCCGGGCATGAGCGCGGTCACCTCGCCCTTCGACGACACGGTGGCCACCGTCAGCGACGAGGAGACCCACGTGGCCACGCTGGTGAGGTCGGTCGTCGAGCCGTCGGAGTACTGCCCGATCGCCTTGAGCTGCTGGCGCGCGTTGCGCGGGAGCGTGAGCTGCCCGGGCTGGACCATGATCGTCTGCAGCGCCGCGTTGGTGACCGTCACCGTCGAGGTGGCGGTGATCCCGGCGTTCGCGGTGATGGTCGCCGTCCCGGCCGCGAGCGGGTTGAGGACGCCCTGGGCGTTCACCGTCGCCACGAAATTATTGCTAGACATCCACGTCACCGACGAGGTGAGGTCGAGCGACGAGCCGTCGTTGTAGATGCCGGTGGCGATCATCTGCACCGGCGTCCCCTTCGGCACCGTCGGGTTCGTCGGCGTCACCATGAGGACCGTGAGCGCGGCCGAGGTGATCGTCGCCGTCGTCGAGCCGGTGATCCCCTGCAGCGACGCGCTGACGGTGACGTCGCCGGTGGCCACGCCGGTGAGCCGCCCGCCCGTCGAGATGGTCGCGCGCGAGAGGTTCGACGAGGCCCAGGTCACCGCCGAGGTGAGGTTCACGCTCGAGCCGTCGGTGTAGACGCCGGTCGCGGTGTAGTCGCGGCTGAAGCCGACCGCCACGCGCGCGCCCTGCGGCGAGACGACGATCTCCTTCAGCGTCGGCACGACCACCACGACGTTGGCCTGCGCGGTGAGCCCCGAGACGCGCGCGGTCACGATCGCCGTCCCAGGCTGGACGCCCGCGGCCATGCCCTTGTCGGTCGCGCCGTTACCGATGGTGGCGACGTTCGGGTCGCTGGTGCTCCAGTCGGCCATCGCCGTCAGATCGGTGGTCGACCCGTCGGAGTAGGCGCCGGTCACGCGCATCCCGCGCGTCATCCCCGTCGGGATGAGCAGCGGGTTCGGCGTCACGTTCACCGTCACGAGGCGCACCGGTCCGACGGTGACCGCGCTCTGCCCGGTGAGCCCCTGGAGGGTCGCGCTGATGGTCGCGGTGCCCATCGCCAGCGCGGTGACCAGGCCGCGCGCGCCCTCGGCGGTCTCGACGGAGGCGACGGTGGCGTCGCTCGACGCCCAGGTGACCTGCTCAGTGACGTCCTCGAGCGTGTCGTCGCTGTAGACCGCCTGCGCGGAGAACTGCTGGGTGATGCCGAGCGGCAGCGCCGCCGGCGAAGGGTCGACGCGCACCGCGACACGGCGGCGGCCCAGCTTGATCTGGACGTCGACGCCGCGATCCGGCAGCGGGGTGACGCCGTCGGCGCGGCCGCTGGTGACCTCGACGTCGTTGCGGAGGCCGGTGACCTTCACCGACAGCGCCTGCCCGACGGCGCGCTCGGGGAGGAGGATGGCCACCGTCGACGGCGAGGTGAGGGGGCCGGCGGCGGCCTCCGGGCGCTTCGTCGGCATCACCAGGACGTCCGTGCCCCGATCGACCTCGAAGCGGAGTTGGTCGACCTCGACCGGCGCCTCCCACTCGACGGTGACGCGCAGGTGGGTGACGTTGGCCTCGCGCGCGCAGCTGGTCAGCGCGAGCGGCGCGATCACCAGCGCGGCCAGCGCGACACGCGCGCGCCGCGCCGCGGGGAATTGTTGTCTAGCGGCCATCGATCGTGCCGAGGGTGCCCATCGGGAGCCGCGCGCTCGTACCATAAACGACGCCCAGAGAGATCGCCGTCGCGGCGACCGCGGCCGTCCCGACGATGGCGGTCCAGAACCACCACTTCGTGGCGACCGACTTCTTCTGGGGCGTCGTCGGCGGAGGGGCGACCAGCGCGATGGCCGCGCCGCGCGCATCGTCGGCGCGGCGCTTGGCCTCGGCCTCGCGCTGCGCGCGCGCTTCGTCGTCGGCGCGGCGCTTGGCCTCGGCGGCGGCGCGCTCGTCGGCGGCCGCCTTGTCCTGCATCTCGATGGCGAGCGCCTCGGCGTCGGCGCGGTTGGGCGCGTTCGGCTCGAGGCGCAGGTAGTTGCGATAGAAGAGCAGCGCCTGGGCGTGGTCGCGCTTGAGGCGGAGCGCCTGCGCGATGTTGAAGAGCAGGCTGGGGGCGTTCGACAGCTCGTACGCCTTCTTGAGCTCGTCGACGGCGCGCTCGTACTCGCCGAGGTTGTAGGCGGTGATGCCGCGCTTGTAGTGATCGCGCGCGGCGGCGCGATCGTCGACGCCGGGCGGCGGCTTGGCGCTCACCGGCGCCGGCGGTGGCGGCGTCTGGGAGTGGGCCGGGGCGGCGGCGAGGAGGCTGGTGGCGACGAGGCCGAGGACGAGCGCGCGGGTGATCACTTCGCCCCCTCACCGAACGGATCGAGCATGTACTCGCGGTTCGCCGGCTTGTTCCCTGGCGTCGCCGGCGTGGTGGTCCCCGGCTTCGTCGTCGTCGTTGGGGACGTCTGGCTGCCGCTCGACGGCGCCTTGCCGATCGAGCCGCGCTTGGCGTGCGACAGCCGGACGGGGAGGCGCAGCGTGCGCCCCGAGTCGACGGTCACGTGCGGGGTGACGGTCTGGTAGCCGGGGGCCGAGATCTCCAGCTCGTGCGCGCCGGGCGCGACGGGGATCGACAGCTTGCGGACGCTCTCGGCGACGCTCTTTCCGTCGAGGAGGACCTGGCTGGCCACGTTCACGGTGAGCGTGATCTCGCCGGCGGGCGCGGGCGCGGGCGCCGCGGTCGGCGTCGGCGCAGGGGGCGCGGGCGCGGGCGTCGGCGTCGGCGCGGTCGTGGTCGTGGCGACGTTCGGGGGCGGCGTCGGCCCCGGCTTCGACGACGGCCCGCGCAGCGCGAGGATGACGACGACGACCACCACCACCGCCGCGAGCCCGCCACCGACGGCGATGAGGCTCCTCGGCGACCAGCGCGCCGCGATCCCGAGGTCGCTCGCGCTGTCCGCGGCGGCGCCCGCGCCGTTCGGCGCCAGCTTGTTCGCCGCGCTCCCCGCGTCGACCAGGATGGGGATCCCGTCGGAGGTGAAGCTCGGGATCTGCGCCTCGCCCGCGCCGACCATCGCCGCGATCGGCGGCGGCGGCCCGACACCGACGGGGATCGCGTCGCCCGGCTGCGCGACGAGCGGCGTGAGCGGCCCCTCGCCGGTCATCGACACCGACGGCGGCATCGCCCCCGACGGCTGCACCGGGAGGGCGTCGCCCGTCATCCGCAGCACCGGCAGGATCGGCACCGGCCCCGACGGCTTCGGCGTGCGCTGCCGCGGCCACTGCCCCGAGACCCCCGCCGACTCCCCGACGAGCTGCGTCCCCGCGCCGACCTCGTCGGCGATGTCGCGCAGCCGCGGGAGCACGTCCTCCAGCGTCGGACGCTGCGCCGGATCCTTGGCCAACAGCGACAGGATCAGCGCCTCGAACGCAGGCGGGATCTCCGGCCAGAACGTCCGCGGCAGCGGCGGCGGCCGATGGAGGTGCATGGTGATGACGTCGATGGCGTCGGGCGCGTCGAAGGGCAGCCGCCCCGTCGCCATCTGGAACGCGCACACGCCCAGCGCGTAGAGGTCGGTCTTCGCGTCGACCTTCCGCCCGCGCGCCTGCTCGGGCGAGATGTGCGTCGGCGTCCCGACGAAGAGCCCGGTCTTCGTCTTGGCCACGCTCATCCCGCCGCTCTCGTCGGACTGCAGCTTGGCGATGCCGAAGTCGAGGAGCTTGACCAGCGTGCGGGTCCCGCGCACCGGGACGAGGAAGATGTTGTCGGGCTTGAGGTCGCGGTGGACGATGCCCGTCTCGTGCGCGGCCCCGAGCGCGTCCGCCGTCTGCAGGAGGATCGGGATCGCCTCGGCGAGCGGCAGCCGTCCGCGGTTGATGCGCGCCTGGAGCGTCTCCCCCGCGAGCCACTCCATGACGATGTAGCGCCGCCCGTCGGGGAGGTTGCCGAAGGTGAAGATGTCGACGATGTTCGGGTGGCCGATCTGATTGACGGCACGCGCCTCGGCGACGAAGCGCTCGAGCGCGGTCGCGTCGGCGCACAGCCGCCGGCTCATCACCTTGATCGCGGCCTTCTTCCCGATCAGCGGGTGGATCGCCGAGTACACCGTCGCCATGCCGCCTTGTCCGACGCGGCTCTCGACGCGGTAATCGCCGAGCATCGTCCCCGGCGTCAGCTCCTCGGCGGCTTCCTCGTTCACGTCTTCGCCCCCATTTTCACCGATCCCATCCGACGTGGCATCAGGAAGTGGTGGGCGTACGTGAGCAGGCGTAGGCGACACTCGGAGTTGAGTGAATCGCCGGGCTTCGCCGCTCACTGGTGTACCTCCCATGCCTGAGGGGCTGCGATGCTCCGCACCGCGGTGCCCTCTCTTCCGTGTGCCTCCCACGACAGCCAGCGTCGCTCGCCGCTCGACGGCCCGCATGAGACCCGC
>Ga0272446_1001087_pt1 | contig 40689 bp, 35 predicted proteins | sample YNPCB0061_FD_194587 | JGI IMG/M metagenome (GOLD analysis project Ga0272446, IMG submission 194587) | Hot spring microbial mat communities from Yellowstone National Park, WY, United States - YNP-CB-006-1 | ecosystem: Environmental > Aquatic > Thermal springs > Hot (42-90C) > Sediment | place...
ATTTCAGCGCCCGGTTGTACCCAGCGGTGCTCGGCGTGATCATGGTGCTGATGCCCAAACTACTGTTTGGGCGTTGGTTGGGCAAGTTCGGGGCGATGGCGGCCTCCGTGTTCATCCTGATCAGCCCGATGTTGCTGTATCACCATCGCTACATCCGCGAAGACACGCCCGCCATCTTCTTCACCATGCTGATGGCCTATGCAGTCTTCGCCTACATTGACGGGGTCAAGCCGCGCCAATCGCGCTTTTTGATCCTGTTGGCGGGGGCCACCTTGCTGAACTTGGCCTCTAAAGAGACGGCCTTCATGTACATCGCCATCTTCGGGATTTTCTTCATCCCGTTCTTGCTCATCCAAATGATGCAAGGGTGGCGGGCGGGGGCGCACAGTAAAATGATTGGCTGGGCTGTCTTCGGAACGCTGGTTGTGCCGATTGCGGGGGTCGCGGCAACGGTCATCATTGCCGCGCTCGGAATCAACGTCGGGGAGGTGCTGCCCCCAGAGTTAGCCGTCCAGACGGGTGGCGGCACGGGCCGAGACGCCGCCGAGCTATTCATGGTCGTTGTGCTTGGCATCCCGATTGCGTTGGGGCTGTGCGTTGCGGCGGTGGTCGCATGGCGGGCGTTCATGGCCGTGTTCGGGAAAGGCATCGTCCTGCCGCTGATCGACTTCATCGCGCAGCGCGGCACGTCGGTGTTTCGGCTGGTGATGGCGGGCGGCCTGATCGGGCTAACTGCCGCCTTGCTCATGACGAATGTCCTGAGCATCATCACGCCGGAGGGAATTCGGAGCGCGCAAAATGCATGGAGCGCGTGGGTTCCCGGCACGCCGGAGCCATCCGAACTGCACCCGGATGTTTTGCTGGGCCGTTTGGCCTTCTTCAGCATCGCCATTACGCTGATTTTGGCCGCGTCGCTGGTCATTACGGCGGGGTGGCAGTTCCGGCGACAAACGTACCTGCCGTGGGGCGATATTCTGTTCGTGACGGGCCTCGCTATCGCGGTCTTTTTCGTCTCAATTGTGGTCGAAGAACGCAGCCGCGCCGTCCCCAACGTGAGTTCAGAGGCGCGGCCCGCTGTGGCTACGCTCTACAACTACTGGCTGTGGGGCGGGTACGTGGTCGGGATTTTGGCCGTCGGCGGGATCATCCTCCTACGCAGCCGCACTCAATTCTGGCAACAGATGCGCCGTTACCCGGCCTTCGACATCTTGATCGTGATCGGGTCGTTGGTGCTGCCTTGGTTGGCGGCCCTCCCGATCTTCTTGGCGGGCTACCAACTGGATACCAGCAGCTACACCCCGCAACAAATCAACGCCATGATCCTCGGGATCATCCCGTACATTGCCATTGCCGTCGCGGCGGGCTTAGCGTGGCGTCCGGGAGTGTGGTTGGCATGTGCAGCCACCTTCTACGGCATCTTTGCCGTATTCTTCACGACGGTGTTTACCAACCCGCAAGGCGTCGCTACGGGCGTTGTGGGGTCGTTGGGGTACTGGTTGGCCCAACAGGGCGTTCGTCGCGGGAGCCAGCCACAATACTACTACATGCTGATCCAGCTCCCCATTTATGAGTATCTGGTCGTGATCGGGGCGGCTTGTGCAGGGGTGCTCGGGTTAGGGGCGATGTGGCGCTTCCGGGCGGCCCGCTACGCCGAACGCGAGGCGATCCGTGAGGAAGAACGGCAAGCGGCCCTAAATGCGGAACTGCAAGCCAACCTCGCCGCCGATCCATTTACGGTGGGAGCCGAATCCGCCCCTGATGCTGCCCAAACCCTGACCAACAACCCAACCCTGCTCAATGAATTGGGCGAAAATGTACAGGTCAGCAACGCGGCGGAACCTATGCCCGTTCATCGGCCCATCAAGAAGAAGCGCGAAACGCTGCAAAGCGAATGGCTGCTTAATCCAATGTTCGTGACCTTCACCGCGTTCTGGGGCCTGATGATCCTGTTCGCGCTGACGTTGGCGGGCGAGAAGATGCCTTGGCTCACGACGCATATCGCCTTGCCCTTCGCCCTGCTGACCGGCTGGTACGTCGGCAAGGTGCTCGAAGCCATCGACTGGCAGGCCTTCTGGCGTAGCGGGTGGTCGCTGCTGCTGCTGATCCCGACCTTCATCGTCGGGGCCGTCAACGTGGTCGGCCCCATTGCCTTCGGCAGCCTGCGCTTTGGGGATGTTTCCCGCGAGGCGCAATTAACCCTGTTCAGCTGGTTCGGCGCGGTGATCCTCGCGGGGGCGGCCCTCTATGCGATTGTGCGGGTGTGGCGCAACATTGCGACACCCCAAGCATGGCGTGTCGTGATCTTGGGCGGTTTTGTGCTGCTCGGCATCCTGACGGCGCGGGCGGCGTGGCTGGCGGCTTACATCAACTACGACTCCGCTACGGAATTCTTGGTGTACGCGCACGGTGCGCCAGCCAATAAATGGGTGATCAACGAGATCGAGAACATCTCCCGCCGCATCACCGACGGAATGCAGATCAAGGCCGGCTACGATAACGAATTTAGCTGGCCGGGGTCGTGGTACTTCCGCAACTTCCCGCAGGGACGCTATTTGGGTGACCTGACGGGCGCAACCGGACTCGATGAATATGTGGTCTTGGTCGTTGGCGATAACAACGTCAACAAGATCGACCCGCAAGTGGCGGCTAAGTTCTATCGCTTTGACTATATTCGGCTGTGGTGGCCGATGCAGGAATACTTCAACCTGAACCTGAAGCGCGTCGATCAGGCCCTTGGCGATGCCGAAATGCGCCAAGCGCTATGGGACATCTGGATGAACCGCGATTACACCCGCTACACCAGCGCCCACGCCCGCCTGACCGGAGACCAGAACACCAAATTTGAGCCAGAAAAGTGGCCCGTCGCTGACCGCATGTCGTTCTTCGTGCGGAAGGACGTTGCCGCCCAAGTCTGGGATTTGGGCGTTGGGTCGGCGCGGGTGACGGGCCTCCCCGAAGACCCCTTCCGCAACCTGCGCTGCGATACCTGCTCCGCCGAACTGAACTTTGGCCCGGCGGAACCGGCCCTCAATGCGCCGCGTGGCCTCGCCATTGGCCCGGATGGGAACCTTTACACCGTCGATAGCCGCAATTCCCGCGTCGTCGTCTACACGCCGGATGGGCGCTTCCTCCGCGCCTTCGGAACGCCCAGTCAGGGCGAAGCCGACCCGGCATTGGGCGTCCTGCGCGAGCCGTGGGGCATCACCGTCGGGGCCGATGGCACAGTCTACGTGGCCGACACGTGGAATCACCGCATCCAGTCCTTCCTGCCGGATGGGACGCCGATCAAGGCGTGGGGGGTGTTTGAGCAAGTCGACCCCGCCGCGCCGTCGGGGAGCCAGTTCGGGTTCTACGGCCCGCGTGATGTCGAGATCGACGCTGGGGGGCGCTTGTTCGTGGCCGATACGGGCAACCGGCGGGTGCGGGTGTACACGTCAGACGGCGCGTGGCTGTACGATTTCGGCTTGCAAGGCGCGGTAGAAGGCCAACTCTTTGAGCCTGTCGGGTTAGCCATCAATAACCGCACCCAAGAAATCTTCGTGGCCAGCACATGGAACAAGCGGATCAGCGTGTATACGCTCTCTGGCCAGTTCGTGCGGACGTGGGAGATTCAAGCGTGGGCGGGCACGTCCCCGACGGCGGATTCCGGTAACCGCCCGTACATCACCCTAGACCCGTCTGGCACGTACCTGTTTGTGACCGACCCCGACGCGGGGCGGTTGCTGATCTACGACGTGTTGGGCAACCCGGTCTTGGCCGTTGGGCGGTTAGGGTCGGCCCCGTACACAATGCTTAACCAGTTTGGGGTGTTGGGCGGCCTCGTGATGGATAGCCAATCCCGCCTGTACTTGGCCGATGCGGGTGGCGGGCGGTTAGTGCGCTTCTCGCGGGCGGCCTTCCCCGGCCTCGTGTTGCCGGGCGCGCCGATCAGCGGGCCGGGTAACCTGCCGTTTGGCGGCCCCGCCGCCCCGCCTGCGACGGAAGCTGCAACGGAGGCCGCAACTGAACCCGTGACCGAACCCGCAACGGAAGCCGCCCCCACCCAAGAGGCCACCCGTAGCGCGTTTTGACCCTCGCCCCAACCTGTATTCGGTTCCCAATGGCTGAACGGCCAACCACGTGGCCCCATCCCTTTACCAAAAAGGGTGGGGCCGTTGGGCCCGAATCGGCATTGCGCACGTTTAGTGAAGACAAGCCGCCCGCTTAGACTTTTCAGCAATTCTGGGCAAGGTTATACTTGTAGGAAGCGAGAGAGTCCGCAATGGCTACCGGAATCGGATTGAGGCAAATGACCACTCAGGCAGAAAATATTGCCAAGATAACGTGGGACGACCCGGCGACGCTGGAACGGCGGGAATTCGTCCTCGTTGAGGGCGCGACAGCCAGCATCGGGCGTTCCCCTGATAACGATATTTCCATCCCGGAAAAGCACGTTAGCCGTCAACACGCGGTCATTACGTTCCGGGACGGGGTGTTCATCATCACCGACTTGGGCAGCGCCAATGGGACGTTCGTCAATGATCGCCGCTTGACTGGCCCCTACGTGCTGATGGATCGGGATGTGATCAAGCTCTACGTGCCGGTCTTGCATTACTCCGCCGTCGTCACCGAAGATGACATTTTGAAGGCCACCACCACCGGATCGCGGATTATCCCGCTCAAGGGCGGGCGGGCGCGGCTGCTGGTCACGCATGGGCCGCAAGAGGGCATGGAATTTACCTTGCTCAGCGACGTGATCACGATTGGGCGTTACACGCCGGATGCCGAGTGGGAAATCACCCTGCAGGATCGGGCCGTCTCCCGCCCGCATTGCCGCTTGGCCCTGCGTAACGAGGTCTGGACGCTGATGGATTTGGGGAGTGCCAACGGCACGTTGCTGAATGGGAATCCGGTAGGGGCCACACCGATCCCGATGAATGACGGGGACATCATCAGCGCGGGGGAAACGACGTTGCTGTTCCGGTCGGGTTCGCAGCCGACGAAGTAACGCCATCCAGTCCATCTCTTCCATAGCAACGGCCCCGCCGTTGGGCAGGGCCGTTGTGTTTGTGGGGTTACTTGGTGCGGGGTTCGTGGAGGTTGCCGGTCACGGTGTACACGATGCGCTCACAGATGTTGCAAACCCGGTCTGCGAAGCGCTCAATATCGTGGGAAACCCACAGCAGCAGCGTCGCATATTCGATGGTGGCCGGGTTATCCGTCATGGTCTTGATCAGGTAGTCGTAGATGCGCTTGTGCACCTCATCGATCTTCGCATCTTGGGCCACCACTTGCCGTGCAAGGTCAGCATTGAAGCCGTCTAGGGCCACCATCGTTTGGGCCAAGTTTTCGGCGGCTAACTTCGCCATCTCCGTAAACATCGGGATGTGGATGGCGGCGGGGAGTTCGGCCAAGCGCAGCGTCAGGCGGCCAATGCCCGCCGCATGGTCGCCCATGCGCTCTAGGTTGGTGGCAATGCTCACCCCAGCCACAATCCGGCGGAGATCGGTGGTGTTGGGCTGCTGAAGCGCCAGCAGGGTGTAGCAATGTTCCTCAATATCGTAGCGCATCTGGTTGATGGTTGTGTCAAATTCCACCACGCGGTGCGCCATTGCGGTATCGCGGTTTTGAAGGGCGAGAACGGCCTCGACGAGTTGAGTTTCGACGAGTTCGCCAAGCCGCAACAAGTCGCCATTCAGCGTCTTTAGCTCACGATCAAACATCGAACGAGTTGTTACCATGGGTCACCTCTCAGCGTTCAAGATTTGTATTGCAGCGGCTTATCCGAAAGTGTTTCTGCCCTTGCTTTACCTTTAGATTTTAACATATGCTTAAAGATTTGAAGCGTTATATTTTCCTCACAAAGGGTCGTGTTTTTGTGACAGATGCGGGGGAGAGCGGGCATCAATTGTTGCAAAAACGGGCGCTGGTCTTTTAACACTGTCTTAAAGATGTAACCAGCCTCCCGCCCGTCATTCTACCCCAAAGGCGGCCAGAATTCCCCCCCCGCCGCGCCCAATGTGGTATAGTTATCCCCGACACCCAAACGGAAAAGAAAAGTACCCATGCCCGAAGTGTTTGCAAGCAACAACCTCTCCATCCAGTATGACGCCACGCGCTGGTATTTATACAACGGTGGGCGGGAATCGCCGCCCCTCGTGATGGCGATGCCCAGCGGCCTGACGTATACGCCTGCCTTCGCCGCCGCCCGCCACCTTTCGGATCGGGGATTTTTACCCACAGAGGATATTGTCACGGTTGCGGTGGGCTTCGCGGCAGAGGATAACCACTGGCATCTGGGGGTTTTGCTGACGCCCGCCGCTGCGGCTGAACGTGGAGCGCGTTGGTGTGGGCTGGCCCGTTGGCCGGGCGACCAAACCCTACAGGCGGAACAAGCCGGGCAAGCCCTCGCCGCCCTGCTCGAACGCCCGTATAAACTGATCCTCCCTCAGCCACCCGATTCCGCCCCGCCCCCCGCCGCCGTCAAAGACGAACCGCCGCCGCCGTTACCCCTCATGCCCCTGCCCATTCGGTCAGAGGGGTGGGTACTGGCCGAAAGGCCGGGCGAATTGTGCCTTTCCCAAGAGGGGAGCGCCCTCCGCGGTAACCTGATCCGGACGGTGTTTTTGATCGCCCTCGCCCCGATTTTTGTGATCCTCTCCATCGGGGCGCTGAACAGCGTGTACGCCCCCGTCAGCCCGGAATGGTTGCCGTATGTCGGCCTCGCTGTCGCCGCCATTTTGGTGATCTTGGCGGGCAGGCAACTGCTAAACGTCATGAAAGCGCCCATCACGATTCTGGAACGCAACACTAAAATGCTGAAACAGGCCACCCGAATCGGCGGGCGTCTGTTGCTGCAATCGCCCTTTGAAGGGATCGACTATGTCTTGATCAGCCACACCGTCGGCGGGCGGCGGCCCAAGCCAGACAAGGACGGCACGCCCGTTCAACCCTTCTGGGCAGAGGTGTGGATTCACGCTTATTCGCCCCGTCGCGGCTTCATAGAACTCTGCCATTTGGCCGATGTCGAAGGGCGGCTCCGCACAGATATTGACTTCAGCGCCCGCCGTTCGCTGTACTTTGGCGAGATCGACAGCCCTGCCCACCACATCGGCGGCTGGTTGGCCCAAGAGATGGATTGCCCAGTCTACGTGGAGGCCCGCTAGGACGGGCTTCGGAGGCGCAGCCCAATGACGGCCCTTTCTAACCGACAGATTGCCGACCTGTTCGATGTGGTGGCGGATCTGCTGACCCTCAAGGGTGAGAGCATTCATCGCATTATGGCCTACCGCCGCGCCGCCGAAGCCATCCGCGATTACCCGCGTGACGTGCGCACCGTCGCCGCCGAAGGCCGCCTCACCGAGATCGACCACGTCGGCAAGGTCATCGCCGAGAAGATCATCGAGATGCTCAGCACCGGCCAACTGGCCTTCTTGGAGCAACTCAAGGCCGAAATCCCGATTGGGCTGGTGGATGTGCTGCGCGTGAACGGCGTCGGCCCCAAGAAGGCCATGCTGTTCTATAAAGAACTGGGAATCGCAAGCCTCTCAGCATTGGAAGCGGCGGCGCGGGCGGGCAAACTCCGCATGTTGGCAGGCATGGGCGAAAAGAGCGAGGCGAAGATCATCGAAAGCATCGAGGCGTTGGCCCGCCGCACCACCCGCGCCCGCCTCGATGTAGCGCTCACCGCCGCCGAACGCCTTTTGCGCCCGCTGATGGCCTTGCCCGGCGCGCTGCGAGGCGAGATCGCGGGGAGTGTGCGGCGCGGGCGGCCCACCATCGGCGATATTGACCTGCTCATCGCCGCCTACGACGCCGCCCCGATCATGGACGCCTTCGTCTCCGGCCCAGATGTCGTGCGGATTCTGGGGCACGGCGGCACGAAGGGCAGCGTTGAACTCGCCTCCGGCCTGAATTGCGACCTCCGCATTGTGCCGCCGGAGCGCTTCGGCACGGCCCTCAGCTATTTCACGGGCAGCCCGGCCCACAACATCCGCCTGCGCGAGTTGGCCCTCAATGCTGGACTTAGCCTGAACGAGTGGGCCTTCACCCCCAAAGATGCTGACGGCCCGGAAATCCTGTGCGCGACGGAGGAAGAAGTCTACGAGCGGTTGGGCTTGCCGTACATCCCGCCCGAACTACGCGAAGACGCGGGCGAATTTGAAGCCGCCCAAGCCGGGGCACTCCCCACCTTGCTCACGATGGGCGATATTCGGGGCGACCTGCACATGCACACTACGTGGAGCGATGGGGCGCTTTCCGTGCGGGAGATGGCGTGGCAAGCGCGGGAACGTGGCCTACAGTACATCGTCATTACCGACCATTCAGTGGGTTTAGGGGTCGCCAACGGCCTGAGCGTCGAACGGCTCCGCGCCCAACGGGAGGAAATTCGCGCCGTCGACGCCGAGATGAACGGTGCGATCCGGGTGTTGCAGGGCGTCGAGATGGAAATCCGGGCCGATGGGCAGCTCGACTACCCCGACGACGTGTTGGCCGAGTTGGACGTGGTGATCGCCTCGCTGCATGTCGGCTTGCGCCAAGACCGCGCCACGATCACGGCGCGGTTGCTGAACGCCATCCGGAACCCACACGTCGACATCATCGGCCATCCACGCGGCCAACTCATCCCTGAACGGGAACCCGCCGATTTAGACATGGACGCCGTGTTTGCTGCCGCCTTAGAAACCGGCACCGCCCTTGAAATTAACGCGAATCCCGCCCGCCTAGACCTTGAAGCGTCCCTCGCCCGTACCGCCGCCGCGATGGGCATCCGCCTGACGGTGGACTGCGACGCCCATTCCGCCAGCGACTTCGACCACCTGCGCTACGGCGTCCTGACGGCGCGGCGCGGCTGGGTCAGGCCGGATCAGGTCATCAATACGTGGCCCTTTGAAGCCTTTGTGAGGTGGTTGCAAGATGAGTAACTACAACCCCTACGTGGACGACCTCCCCGAAGACGACCCCAGCGGGACACAACCCGTCGGGACGACGCCACCGCGCCCCATCCCCCCTGCGCGGAGCCAAGAAACGGGGCCTGCCCGCCCGGTCAGTGGCCGCACCGCCCCGATCCGGCCCGTGCACGATGCTGACCGGGTCGTTCGCCAGTCCCAACCGATGCGGCAACCGCCCCAAGCACCGCCCGTCATGCCGCCCGACCAAATGCGCCTGCCGCAAACGCCCGCCCGCCGCCGTCCGCCAGCTGTGGATAAGCGCTCTAGCGGGCTGTACCTGCCGTGGTGGTCGTTGGTGGTCATGCTGATCTTTGTCGGGGCGGCAGCTATTGGGGCGTGGGCCGTCGTGGATACGTTGGGCGGCAACGTCGCGCCGGGCGGCGGCACGCCGATTGTCATCGTGGTCACGGCGACGCCAACCGCCGGGCCACCGCCCACCTTTACCCCGCTTCCGGCCATCATACCGCTTGCTTCGCCCGCTTTACCGACCATCGCCCCGACCCCGACCCTGCCGCCCGGCGATTTCCGGGTAGGGGCCATTGTCGAGGTGGTCGGGGTGGGGCTGACGGGCCTCAACGTGCGCAGTGGGCCGGGTCTGAGCGCGGCGGTGCGCTTCATCGCGCCGGAAAAAGCCCGCTTTGTGCTGAAAGCTGGCCCACAGGCGGCCAGCGGCGTCGAGTGGTGGGAGTTGCAAGACCCCAACGACCTGACCAAGACGGGCTGGGCCTCGCGGCAGTTTTTAACAGTCGTGAGCCAGTAAACCTCATCCCCCCTTCCCACATGGGAAGGGGGAGCCGGAATCGCGGTGGAGAGCGCCCCTCTTCTCCCCCTCTCCGATGGGAGAGGGGGCTAGGGGGTGAGGGTCCCCCTCAATGGACGAGGAATTCCTACGCAATTGGCTTGGTCGGATCGTTGCCCCAATCTTTCCAACTGCCGTCGTACATGGCCGCTGGCGCACTGATCCCCGCCGCCCTCAGAGCCAACAATCCGAAACTGGCCGAGACGCCCGCATTGCAGTAAAAGACCACTTCGGGGGTTTCGTCGGTCACGCCTAACGCCTCGAACTTGGCCCGCAACTGATCGGCAGGGAGCAGCGTCCCATCGGGGCCGATCAACTCGCTGCGGGGCTGGTTGACCGCGCCGGGGATGTGCCCCTTGCGGGCCGCCCGCGAACTCTCCCCCGCGAATTCTGCCGCCCCGCGCATATCGACGAGCTTCGTCGGCGTGCCGAGCGCGGCTTGTACCGCCGCCCCATCGCGGAACCATGCCGGGTTCGGCACGGCGGTGAAATCTCCCGCCGCAACCGTCGGGATGGCCGCTTCCACCGGGCGCGCTTCGGCGCTCCACTTCGTCCAGCCGCCGTCCAGCACGGCAACTGATCCATGCCCGTAGTAGTTCAAGGCCCACCATAACCGCGCCGCGAACATGCCGCCCGCATCGTCATAGGCCACGACCAACGTTCCGGCACTGATTCCGGCCCGGCGCATCGCCGCCTCAAAGCGCTCTGGGGGGGCAATTTTGGCATGGCGCGGGTCGGCAGGGTCGGTGATCTCGTGCACCCAGTCCACGAAAACTGCGCCCGGAATATGTGAGCGTTCGTAATCGGAGCGGTGGTTAAAGTAGTGCGGCGGCGGCTCCGAAGCGGGGATCACGTGCCCGCGAATGTCGACGATTCGCAAGGCCGGGTCATGCAGGTGGGCGGCCAGCCACTCGGTAGAGACAAGCAATGGGGTAGACATCGGCAAAAATCATCCTCTCAACGTTTCAGGTAGGCGATCAGCGCGGTGTTGAAGGCATCGCTGGCTTCTTCGTGCGGCTGGTGGCCGACGTTCGGGAAGCTCTGGAAGGTCGACCCGGCAATGCGGGCGGCCAACTGCTGGCCGGACTCGAAGGGGGTGACGGTGTCTTTTTCGCCCCACAGGATCAGGGTACGCGCCCCGACACGGGCCGAAATTGCCGCCAGATCGGCGTCCGTCAGGCGGTTGGGGCCTGCGTCGCGGGTCAGGCCGAGTAAGCCCACGTCCCAATTGGCGGTACGCAACACGCGCAGGTAGCCTGCGTAGTCGGCTTCGGTGAGGAAGCTGGGATTCACATAGAAGGCTTTGAGAGTCTCCCGCAGTTGGCCCTCGTTGAGGAGGGCGGGCAAAATGGCCCGCGCCCACCGCCACACCGGCGCCAGCCCGATCAGCCCACCGACGAAGGGCGGCGGCCCGGCGGCCCCGATCACCGCCGCATCGACCCAGACCAGCTTCAGCACCCGATCTGGGTAGCGCAGGGCGAAATGCCCGGCCAACCCGCCGCCCGCGCTATGCCCGACGATCACGGCCTGTTTGATCTCCAGCGCGTCCATCAGTTTAGCGATCAGGTCGGCGTTGCGGGGGTAGCCGTAGTTGAAAGACTCTGGCTTGTCGGAAAGCCCCGCGCCGGGCCGATCGAAGGCGATGGCGCGGAAGCCCGCCGCCGCGACGGCCTCGAGATTGTAGCGCCACACGTGCGTAGACCCGAATAGGCCGTGTAGGAAGAGGACGGGCGTCCCCGAACCGCGATCGACCAAATAGAGCTGAACGCCGTCAACGGTCAGGAATTGGCCGTTCGGGTCGGCCAGCGTGCGCGGATCGACCCCGTCGGCGGCGGGCGTTGGGAGGACGAATGACACCGCCGCGAAGATCACGACGATCAGCATGAGGACGATCAGGGGGCGCAAACACCCTGATCGGCGTCGGTTTGGCATGAGATTTTCCCTATTCCAGCGCAATGTAGATGCGCTTGTTGATCTTGCCTTTGCTCTGGTAGTCCGTCACCCGAATCGTGCCGACCTCCCGCGTGTTGGCGACGTGCGTCCCGCCGTCGGCTTGGAGGTCTAGCCCAGCAATTTCGACGACCCGCACTTCAGTGATGCCCTCCGGCAGCAGGTTGATCTTCGTGCGGATGAGGTCGGGGATTTGGAAGGCTTCAGCACGGGGCAGAATCCGCACGCTGACGGGCCGCGCCGCCTCGACTTCGCGGTTGATGGCGGCCTCCACCTGCCGGACGAAATCGCCGTGCAGCGTCTCAAACTCAAAATCCATGCGGCCCTTGAGGGGTTCCATGTTCCCGCCCGTGACTTGTGCGGCGTAATCCCGCCAGATCACGCCGCACAAGATGTGCATGGCCGTATGGGTGCGCATCAGGGCGTAACGGCGCGTCCACTCAATGGCCCCCGTGAGGGGCGTCCCGACGGGGGGCAGGGGGGCATCCCCGCCGACGGTGTGTAGCACCTCCGCGCCCGCCTTGCTCACTTTGGCGAGCGGGTAGATCGTCCCATCGGGGGCGGTCAGCGTGCCCAGATCGTGGGGTTGGCCGCCACCACCGGGGTAGAAGGCCGTCTGGTCGAGGGTCAATGTGCGGGTGGCGGGGTCTACCGCCACGAGGGTGGCCGTAAAGGTCTGTAAGGCACTGTCGGTCTGGTACAAAAGGCGGGTCATGGTTTACTCTCTGGACAAGATGGCGAGGGTGCGGTCATCGAAGGAGCCGCGCCGTTCGTAGGTAATCATCGAAAGCAAGGCCCCTTCACGTTCGCGCAGGGGGTAGCATAGCACGCGGCTACGGAGCGCCCCAAACAAGCCAGATTGGAGCCGCTCGGCATAGGGTTCAAGGTCGCCCGCCACGCCGTCGGTCATCATGGCGACGATGTTGAGCCGTTCGTCGAACTGGTAGACTTTGGCGCGGCTCATCCACTGGCGGACGGGGGCGCTGGTCAGGAACAAAGTCCGGCCTGAATCTTCGGGGTCGGTGTCGCCCTCCGTGAGCAGGTAGAATTGCCCGTCTACCGCCTCTGCCGCGATGACCCCATCCCCCACGTGTACCAACCCGACAAGGCATGTCGTCTCTTGTGGCCAGTGTATCATCAGTTGGAAGGTTGTATGCAGGTCGCTGACGGGGAGGTTTTCACTTGCTGCAAAGTTGTGGATAGCCCGATGCGCCGCCCCCAAGCCGGCGAATAGCGCCCGGCCTAAGTCTTCGGTGGTGGGCGCTTCCGGCATGGCCTCCCGAATGGCGCTCACGGCGTTGATCACGGCCAGATTGGAGCCGACGCGGGCCATCGGCGCGGTTCCGGCCCCATCGGCGACGGCGAGGATGTTCCAGCGGGCAGTAGCGCTCAGGGCGACGGCATCTTCGCGGAACGTGCCATGATGGGCGTGCGTTTTGCCCCGCGTGCTGGCCGCGATCAGTTTGTAATTGGCCGCGCCGGAGGCCGCCGCCGTGAACTGATCAGGGTAGGCGTGGGCATCGGCCCGGTTGGAGGGCAAATTCCGCCAACGGGTCGGCGCAACCCGGATGGGCGGAGCTTGCGGGCGCAACATGGGGGCCGTCTCATAGAGCGTCTCGGCCATCCAGACGGCGGCGCGCTCCAAGCCGAAGGCCGTTTGCGGCGCGATTCGGTACGGCGGACGGTGATAGGCCTGTGGCAAAGTCAGGGCCGTGAGTTCGCGCACATCGGTGAGATCGGCCCCGTCTGAATAGGCCACGAACAGGCGGTGATCGGGCTGCACCCACGCCCGCAACGGGTCAACCCAGCCGGGCGGCAACGGGTGCGTAATCAGGGCGAAGGTGATGCACTCCTCCGCAGGCAGGGAGGCCGCCCAGCCTTCGGCCAACCCCCGCACCGTGATCGGGGGCGGGTTGGGGTGGCGGAGCTGTGCTCCCAAGACGGCGCCGAAGACGTCAGGGTCAAGGGTGGTGGGCCACCCGGCGGGATCGACGAGGAGGTATAGGGTTGTCAATGTGGGCCGCCCTCCGTGATGATCTGAACCTAAGGCGGGAATTATACCGTAAAGTCAGACGTGCTGGATGGGGTTTTGGGATGAGAGGAGATCGGGGACAATGCCCAGCAGGTTCAGGAATTCCAACCCTTTCCCCCATACCCAAAGCCCACGAATCGGAGTAAACTCTGTGAACAATCTGCGTCAATGTTTCCGGTGTAGGGAAGTCACCCCCCGCTACGCAGATGGAAGTTACTGAGGGTATACCCGTGACTGATGCCAAGCGCGTTCTTGTCGTTGATGATAATGAAACCAACCGCGATGTCCTCGCCCGTCGTCTGGAGCGTCAGGCCCTACGCGTGACGCTGGCCGAAGACGGCGTACAAGCCCTTGAGTGGCTCCGCACCGGCCAATTTGACCTTGTGCTGTTGGACATCATGATGCCGCGTATGAACGGCTACGAGGTGCTGGAAAAACTCCGCGACGATTCGACCATTCCGCCCGTGCCCGTCATCGTGGTCTCGGCGGTAGACGAACTGGATAGCGTCGTAAAGTGCATCGAACTTGGCGCGGTCGATTACTTGTTCAAGCCCTTTAACCCGGTGTTGCTCAAGGCGCGGGTGAACGCCATTCTGCGCCAAGCAACCCAAACCGATTTGAACGCCCTACGCAGCTACCTCGAGACGATCAACGGCCACCTCGAGGCGCTCATCGCACGGGGGGCGGTGGATACGCCCGAATTTGCGGCCCTCACCAAGATGCAGGACAGCACCCGCCAAGCCCTGAGCTTGATCAACCGACGGGCGTAGGCTGTGCATGTCGGGATCGATGCCCGCCTGAACGCCTACCGTGATGGCGGCATTGCCGAATACACCCGCCGCATCGCGGGGGCGTTGGCGGCGTTGCCTAGCCCCCACACCTACACCCTGATCCAACATCGGCGGGCACGGCACAGCGGCGGGATGGCCCTGCCCGCCGGAACACGGACGGCTTACGCCTTCACGCCCCCCCACCATGCGCTTGAATCCATCACGTTTGGGGCCGAAATCGCCCCCCTCCGCCTCGACGTGCTCCACAGCCCGGACTTTATCCCACCGCGTTTCGGGGCGCGCCGCTACGTGATCACCGTCCACGACCTCACTTTTTTACTGTACCCCGAAACGCAAACCCCCGACGCTACCCGCTACTACGCTGGGCAAATTCGGCGGGCTGTGCAGCAGGCCGCCCACATCCTGACCGACGCCCACGCCACCAAAGCCGACCTGATCCGGTTGCTGGGCGTGCCGCCGGAAAAGGTCAGCGTGCACCATTTGGGTGTCGACGAAGCCTTCCGCCCCCTGCCGCCGGAGTCCGTGCAGCCGTTTTTGGCCGCCCGCGCCTTGCCCGCCGGGTATCTCTTGTTCGTGGGGACGTTTGAACCCCGCAAGAACCTACGCGGGCTGATCAGCGCCTACGCCGCCCTCCGCGCCCAACTGCCCGATTGCCCGCCGCTGGTCATTGCCGGACGGCGGGGCTGGCTGTACGAGCCGCTTTTTGAGCAAGCAACGGCTTTGAATCTTGGCAAAAGCCTGATCTGGGTAGAGAATCTACCCACCGCTGAGATGCCCGCGTTGTATAACGGCGCGGCGGTGCTGGTCTTGCCGTCCTTTTATGAGGGGTTCGGCTTTCCGGCCCTCGAAGCAATGGCCTGTGGCGTGCCCACCGTCGTCAGCGAACGGGGGTCGTTGCCGGAGGTCGTTGGGGAGACGGGCCTGTACTGCGACCCAGACTCCCCCGACAGCATCACGGCGGCGTTGGCCCGCGCCCTAACCGATAGCACCTTCCGCGCCGAGAGCCGTGCGGCGGGGCTAACGCGGGCGGCGGGCTTCACGTGGCGCAGCGCGGCGGAGTCTGTGCTGGCGGCCTACACTGCTTTGGCCTAATTCCCAATGAAGCACTCACAGGGTTATGCGGATTCTCTTTCTGACCTCCCAAGTCCCTTACCCGCCGATTTCTGGCGGGCCGTTACGTGTGTACGGGCTGCTCGATGGCCTGCACACGGCGGGCTACACGCCCGACCTGCTCACGTTTGTAGACCGTTCCAGCCCCGACCCAGCCCAAACGCCCCTCGCCAAGCTATGCGGCAAGATCACGATGGTTCCGACGCCGCGCCGCAGCGGGCGGGAGCGGTTGCGAGATTTACTCCGTTCCCCCCAGCCAGATTTAGCCCGCCGCTTCTATTCGCCCACCTTCGCCGAGACGTTGCGGGCACAATTGGCGGCCTACCCGTACAAGTTGGTTCACTTACAAAGCCTTGAAATGGCGACGTACCTCCCCCTCGTGCGGGAGGCCGCCCCCCAAGCCAAGATCATCTACGACGCCTACAATGCCGAATACGACCTGCAACGGCTGATCTACAAGGTGGATCGGCGCAACCTGATGCGCTGGCTCGCTGCATTGTATTCCTTTCTCCAGTGGCGGCGGCTGTACCAGTTTGAGTCGGAGGTGTGCCGCGCCGCCGACAGGGTGATCGCCGTCTCGGAAGCGGACGCGGAGGCGCTCCGCAAGTTGGCCCCCAACACGCCCCTGACGCTCGTGCCCAACGCCATCTATGCGGCGGAATACACCCAAAATCGCCAGCCCCTCGCGCTTGGGTCGGCAGCGTTGCTGTTCACCGGAACCATGAACTACCGCCCCAACGTCGACGCGATGCTCTGGTTCGTCCGGCATGTGCTTGATCGGGTACGGCAGGCCGTCCCCGAAGCGCGGCTGTTCATCGTTGGGAACAAGCCGCACAGCCGCCTAGACAGCATCCGCCGCCGCAAAGACGTTGAGATCACCGGATACGTGCAAGATGTCACGCCGTTTTTGCACAGCGCCGCCGTGTATGTCGCCCCGCTGCGCATGGGCAGCGGCACGCGCTTAAAGCTCCTTCAAGCGATGGCGGCGGGATGCGCCATCGTGAGTACGCCCATCGGGGCGCTCGGACTCGCGGTAGAAAATGGGCGCGAGATGCTGCTGGCCGAAGACCCGATCACCTTTGCCCAAGCCGTGATCGGCCTGCTGCGCGACCCGGCAAAGCGTGCCGCGCTCGGCCAAGCCGCCCAAAACATGGCCCAAACGCGGTATGATTGGTCGGTGATTGTACCGTGCCTGCTGAAGCTCTATACGGAGATGGGCTTTGAGCCAAGTCGATCTGGCTGAGCGTAACCGCCGCCTCGCCGCTGCCCGCCATGCCCCGCGCCCTAAACACGCGGTGCGGCGGGCGCTGTTGCGCGTCTTGGCGGCGTGGCCCCGCCTGCCGCGCCCCCCCCGCCCCAACCCCGATCACGTCCTGTTCATTCGTCCCGACCACGTGGGCGACGCCCTGCTCTCCACCCCCGCAATTTTGGCCTTCAAACAGGCCCGGCCCCACGCCCGGATCAGCGTGTTGTGCGGCGCATGGGCGGCGGAGGTCTACGCGGCCTACCCAGAGATCGATCAGGTCTTGACGTTGCCCTTTCCGGGCTTCGTGCGCGGCAAGAAGACGGGCGGCTGGTTCGGGCCGTATGGCTTGGCCTTCCGCTCGGCGGGATGGCTTCGCCAGCTTGGCGCGGGCGTGGCCGTCTTGCTCCGCCCCGACCACTGGTGGGGCGGTCTGCTGGCGGCGCGAGCCGGAATCCCCGTTCGGGTTGGCTACGCCACGCCTGATCTGGCCCCCTTCCTGACCGAACGCCGTCCCTACACGCCCGCTCATGCCGTGCAGGAGGGGATCGGCCTGATCGAAGGCCTGACTGGGCCGATCTCGGCGGCGGTGCGCCTGACCTTCCCCGTTCACCCCGCCGACAGCGCCTATGTGGACAGTTTGCTAGACCCTGCCCTGCGCGGCGGCCCGTTGGTCGTCATTCACCCCGGCGCGGGCAGCCCCTACAAGACGTGGGCGGCGGGCAACTGGGCACAGGTGGCCGATGTCTTGGTGGAACGGGCGGCGGTCCGGATCGTGTTCACAGGCAGCGACAGGGAACATGCCCCGATCCTGACGGCGCTCGGCCTAATGCGCCACGCCAGCGCGGCGCAATCTTTGGCGGGGGAGACGAATTTGGCGCAGTTGGCGGCCCTCTATGCGCGGGCGGTGCTGGTCATGGGGCCGGATACGGGGCCGTTACATTTGGCCGTCGCCGTCGGGACGCCCACCATTCACCTGTACGGCCCAGCAGACCCCGCCCGCTTCGGCCCATATGGTGACCCTCAAAAGCACGTCGTGATCGGGTCGGAAATGGCCTGCCGCCCGTGCGGAATCCTCGACTGGACGGGCGACGATCCCGCCAACCATCCCTGTATTCGGGACATTGCGACGGCCCGCGTCTTAGCGGCGGCGCTGCGGGCCGTGCGCGGTTAGCGCCGAGATCAGGGCGACTAGCGGCTGGTGACTGGCGGGCATTGCCCGCCCAAAGTATCCCTGCGAGGAAACCGACGCCGAGATCAGGGCCATCATGGAAGAGGGCTTGCAGAAGGTCTGGGCCGAACGTGAGGCCTGCCGCAAGGCCGATGAAGCCCGTCATGCCCCTATGGAAGTGTGGTGCGAACACATGCGGCGGGAAGTGGCCGACGCCCAACGCGAACGCCAACGGAGCACCCCATGAGGGACGACCCCGATCAGTTCATTTTTACGATTGACTACCGTGTGGAGATCGCAATGGCCCTGTGCGATACCCGCGAGGCGATCCGGAAGGCGTTGGGCCACATCGAACGGCAAGAGGACGGCCCATTGACGATGCAGCGGTCAATCAAAGATATTGAGTCGCATATTCTCATCTTGGAAAGCGCGTTAAACGAACTGCGCGGATCGCTAGAGGTGGCCCAACGCATGGCCGCCCGAGTGCGCCAACAGCGCGATGAGGCACTCCGCATGTTGATTTGGGCAAAGTACGGCCTGTAAGGGCAAGCACTCGCCCCCCAAAGAGGTGGGGGGCGGATGTTCTCGGCTATAATCCTCGCCTGATGAGTTCCCTACAACAAAGGTCAGGAAAGGATTTCCCCCCATGATTACGCTAGGCATTGATGTCGGTGGGACGGGCATTAAAGGCGCTCCCGTTGATACTGAAAAGGGCGTCCTGCTGCATGAGCGCTACCGCGTCCTGACCCCGCAACCCTCTACCCCGCAGGCCGTCGCTGCCGCCGTTGCCGAAGTCGCCGAGCACTTCCAATGGAAAGACCGGATCGGGGTGGGCTTCCCCAGCGTGATCAAAGATGGCAACGTCATGACCGCCGCAAATATCGATTCCGGCTGGGTGGGCACGGACGGAAAATCGTTATTGGAAGTGGCGACCCGCTGCAAAGTCAACCTGATCAACGACGCCGACGCCGCCGGAATCGCCGAGATGCGCTTCGGGGTCGGGCGCGGGGCACGCGGGGTGGTGATGATGATCACCGTTGGGACGGGCATTGGGACGGCGTTATTTATTGACGGAACGCTGGTTCCCAACACCGAACTTGGGCACTTAGAGATACGCGGGAAGGACGCCGAACGCCGCGCCTCAGACGCTGTGCGGCAAGAGAAGGGCCTGTCTTGGAAGCGGTGGGCCAAGCGCTTCGATGAATATCTGAGCACGGTGGAGCGGCTGTTCTGGCCGGATTTGATCATCATTGGGGGCGGGGGCAGCAAGTATTTTGACCGCTTTTCCCACCATCTGACGGTGCGGGCACGGCTCGTCCCCGCCAAGATGCTCAACGATGCGGGGATCGTTGGGGCGGGCATCGCGGGCCTGCATCAGCCCGAACCGCCCCAACCGATAACCTGACGGGGGCTATTTTAGCCACCCCCGTATATCTTCAGCGACGACGTCGGGCCGCTGCGTGACGGCATCATAGCTGTAGATGCGCACGAGGCGGCCTTCCGCATCTACCAAGAACGAAGACGCCGTGTGGTCGATGTTGTAGCGCCCATCTGCGTCAGGCTCTTGCGCCTTGAACGTCGCTCCGAACTCCCGCGCCATGATGCGGACGAGGCCCTCATCGCCGGTCAGGCCGCCAATGGCCGGGTCAAATAGCGCTAACTTGGCCTTGATCACCTCCGGCGTGTCCCGTTTGCCGTCTACGCTCACCCATTGGTAGCCGATCTTGTCGGCATCCGCGCCGAGTGAGCGCCGAATCGCCACCCACGAGGCCAGCGTGACCGGACACACGTCCGGGCAGTGTGTGAACCCGAACACGACCAGTTGATACTTGCCGCGCCAGCTTTCGAGCGTGGCAGGTTTTCCGTCCTGATCGGTGAGGGTGAAGTTGCTCAGCACAATTGGCGGGTCGACTGGGCGGATGCCCTCCGGCAGGGCCGGCGCGGGGATCGGGGTCGCTGTGGGGGCGGGGGCGGGCGAACAGGCCACCAACACCCCGACCAGTGCAATCAGAATCAGGTGTAGAAATTTCATAGGCTTAGCGTGGTGCAAACCAACGCAACCATGACTCGTGCCCCAAGTGGGCCAAGCCGACGGCCAATAGCGCCTTACCGAAATCCACGAAGATGAACGGGATCACCCCCGCCAAGATCGCGGCGTTGAGGCTGCCGGAATACGGCATCAGGCCGAACGTGCCGAAGGCATAGATCACGATGGTAGCGACGGCGCAAGCTGCCCACGCCAGCAGCGTTTTCCGCCAGATCGGGCTATCGGCCACGCGCCACGCCAGCCCCGCAAGGTAGGCCGCCGGAACGAAGCCGAGCAGGTAGCCCGCCGTCGGCCCGACGAGCGCCGCCGCCCCGATCCCACGTGTATCGACGGGCACGCCGGAGGCAATCGCAGCGAGGTAGGCGAGCACGGCGGCAGCCCCTTCACGGGGGCCGATGGCCAACCCCGTGAACAGGACGGCCAACGTTTGCAGCGTGATCGGCACGGGGGAGCCGGGAAGGGTGATCGACACTTTGGCGGAAAGGGCGATCAGCGCGGCGAAGAAGCCGACGCGGGCAACGGTGAGCAACCACGCCGAGCGGCGGGTGCTGGTCAGTGTAGACATGGTCAACAATCCCTCACACGGGAACACATTTCACAGATGGTGGGAGTGTACCGCATCCAAACAAAATTGGAACAGCCCGCCCGCCCAGATCGCTGTACAATCTTGATACAGATCGAGACGCCCACAACAGCCAAGCGCCAGAGTGATGCCAGAATTACCCGAAGTAGAAACCGTTGTACGCGGCTTGCGCGGCCCCCTGATCGGCGCCGTGATCGCTGATGTCAGCTTTCCCGCCCCCCCAAGCCGGATGGTCAATCTGCCGCCGGAGTGCTACGGCCCGCGCCTCGCCGGGCAGGCCATCCGCGCCATAGACCGCCGCGCCAAATACCTGATCTTCACCCTCTCCACCGACTCGCTGATCATCCATCTGAAGATGACCGGACATTTGTATGTGGAACCGGCGGGGGCCACCAACCCGATGGATAAGTGGCTACGGGTCACCTTTGCGTTGGCCGACGGGCGCGAACTGCGCTTCTCGGACTCGCGGCGGTTTGGGCGGGTGTATCTGGCCGAACGCCCCGCCGACGTGCTGCCCGAACTCGGCCCGGAGCCGCTGGACGATGCCTTCACCGTGACCGATTTTCAGGCGCGCATGGCCGGGCGGAGTGGGGCGCTCAAAAGCCTGTTGCTGGATCAAACCTTTGTGGCGGGCGTTGGCAACATCTACGCCGATGAAGCCCTCCATATTGCCGGCCTACACCCCCTCCGCAAGGCCGATACCCTGAGTAAAGCTGAGCAAGCCCGGCTGTATGCCGCCATTCGGCAGGCGCTCACCGACGGGTTAGCCCACATGGGGGCGAGTATTGGGTGGTATCGGCAGCCAGACGGCACGCGGGGCGCGGCACAAGACCACTTCCGCGCCTATCGCGGGCGCGGCGACGAACGGCCCTGCCCGATATGCGGCGGCCCCATCACGACGATTCGGGTTGGGCAACGTGGGACGCACTTCTGCGCTACCTGCCAACCCCTTGAGCCTGCTCCTAAGCGGGCCAATCCATAAGGAAGGATACGCTACTCATGGGCAATTCCAGCGAGTTCGACTTCATTCAACAATTGCTTTCCCAAGCCCCTCTGCTGCTGATCATGCCGCTGTTTTTTGGCGGCCTGTACATCGCTAGCATGGTCTTCATCTTCCGGCGGGCGGCCCAGCGACGGGCAAGGGCCAAAGCCGCTCTCATGGGGCAAGGGCAAAGCCCGATTCCGGCGGCGGCCACGCCCGCCCCGCGCTCCCGCCTTAGCCGCCTGACCCCCGCTGTGGCGGCGGCCAATAGCGCCCCCCTCCCAGAACCCGATCTGGACTTGCTGACGATGTTGATCGGCGATGGCACGCCTTCCATCCCCGAAAAGCCGAAGAACACGCCGCCCGCCGCCCCTGATCCGGCCCCGATCCCGACGGTAGCGGCGTTTGCGGCCCCTGTAGAGCGCCCTGCGCCCATCCCGGCGGCGGATGCCCCGCCCGATTCGGTAGAGGTGCTCCGCCTGTGGCGCGATCTGAGCGACGGCGGCCTGATCGTCGGTGTGGGCGGGCGGTTATACCGTTCAGCCGCAGAGATCGATAACCCGGACGTGTTGCGGCGCTTGGGCGGAATCGCCCGCGAATTAGCCGCCCTGACGGGGGCAACGCCGTCTGCGGCTGTTGGTGCTCCGGTTGCGAGCACGGGGATGGTGTGGGGCGCGCCAACCGCGCCGGTTGTGCCCGGCGTCATCCGCACCGAGCCAGCCAAGCCCGCCACCAAGCGGCGCAGCCAAACCGAAGAACCTGCTCCCGGCGGGATCGCGGCTGCTGTTGAGGAATTTCTGCAATTCAAGCTGGTGGGTAACCCGCAATTTGCCACACGGAGCATTCACATTCGCCCGTCGGCAGATGGCGGCGTGCGGATCGAGGTGGACGGCCACTACTACGAAGCCATCAGCGACGTGATCGATCCCGACGTACGGGAATTTCTCGCCAGCATGATGAAAGAGTGGGAGGCCCGGCACTAGCCCGCTCCGGAACCTCATCCCCCCGCCCCCCTTCCCCCACGTGGGGGAAGGGGGAACAGTTCTGGCTAGAAGTAAGTCCCCTCTTTGAAGGATTCCAACATCACCCGTGCCCGGTTCGGATCGTAGAGTAGGTATTCGGTGTTGGGTTGCTGCAGGAAGTCCGTAAACCCTTCCATCGCTAGGGTTGTATCGTCGCCCAACTTGTTAAACCCCATCGACCAGTCGGGGAACGTCCGCGTTGCAATTTCCTTTTGATAAATTTTGATGACGTTCTGATGGCGCGGGTCTTTGGAAATGGCTTCAAACAGGGGCACAACGGCGTCCTCTTCCCCCTCCAAATCTTGAATGAAGAAACGCTCACGGTACAACAACATGCCCGTGATGTTCAGGCGTTGGTTGTTGGCGCGGCATTCCTGCAAGAGGGCGTACAGTTCCTCGTCAGACATGGGGTGGGTCGCATAGCTCACGTATACCAGTGAAATTAGAGACATTGGTTACCGCCTCACACTTAGGGATAGATCGTCCTAGATTCGTTTGACAACTGAACTTTTCATTGACAAAACATTGTGGTTCAGTGAGCATTTCGATTGTTTGTCGATTGTAAATTACAGCTTTATCGCGGCTTTGTCAACCAACGGGCATTTCTCAAATGTATAACAGCAGGGTATAATGGTGAGCCTGTGCATTTGTTACCGATCTCAACTTTCCATCATGACCCCATCTAAATTTGGCCCCACCTCCAACGCCCACCATAAACACAAAAAAGCGACCATCCGCGACGTGGCCGAGCGCGCCGATGTTTCCCCGCAGACCGTCTCCCGCGTGATCAACGGCTATACGCACGTTTCCAAAAAGGCGCGGCTGCGCGTCCAACGGGCCATCGAAGAACTCAATTACCGCCCCAACCGTGCCGCCCAAAGCCTCGTCACCCGCCAATCGCGCATCTTGGCGGTGATCACCTTCGGGGCGACGCATTACGGCCCGGCTCAAATGGTCGCCAACGTCCAGACGGAGGCCCGCGCACGCGGCTATAATCTGATCCTGTCTAATCTCAGTAGCACTGAAAAAGACGAAATCCGAAAGGCGATGGAGAGCATCAGCGGGAGCCTCGTCGATGGACTAGTCTTCATCACGCCTGTAGAGGGGGCCAGTTATGCCGATCTCGCTGCGCTGTGTCGGGGGGTTCCCTACGTTCAGATCGACGTTGAACTCGGCGTCCAACAGCCCTCCGTCGTGATCGATCAGCGCATGGGCTACCGCTTGGCCACCGAACACCTCATCACGCTCGGCCATCAGCAGATCGCGCACATCAGCGGGCCGTTGAACTGGTTTGGGGCGCAAGCACGGCTGAGCGCGTGGCAGGAAGTTATGCAAGCCAACGGCTACGACTCCAGCTTGACCGTCGAGGGCGACTGGACTCCAGCAGGGGGCTACCGCGCTGCCCTGCAATTGCTTGAATCGGGGCAGCCGTTTACAGCGTTGGCCGTCGGGAACGATCACATGGCGCTGGGGGCGCTCCATGCCCTGAGACAGCAGGGGAAACACGTGCCGGAAGATGTCTCCGTCGTCGGCTTTGACGACATCCCAGAGGCGGCATACTTTGCCCCACCCCTGACCACCGTCCGGCAAGACTTTGGCGCACTCGGCAAGCAGAGCGTGGAGTACCTCGTCAGCCTGATCAACAAGCCGGAGACGCCCCCCCACCAGCGCGTCCTGATGCCCCAGTTGGTCGTGCGGGAAAGTACGCGCCCGCGCTGACGCTCGCCCCCCTTAGCGCGTGGGTGAAGGGGGGCGAGCGCGGTTAGACCTTCTCCGGTTGGCCGGAGTGGGCCGAACGGTAGGCCGCCAGCGCGATCTCGGTGGCGCGGAGGCCGTCGACCCCCGTCACGAGGGGCGGGCGCTTCTCCCGAATAGCGGCGATGAACTCGGCGATCATGCCCTGATCGGCGTCTGATCCCCAGAATGCCCATTGCGGGCGCTGTGCTTCGTGGGTGTAAATGGTCAGATTTTGGCGGAAGGCGTCCATGCGGGCCAGCCCCCCCGACCCGACCAATTCCATCGTCAGGCCGCCCCACGTCGGGTAGTAGCGGGGCTTGCTCCAGCTGCAATCGAGGCTCGCAAAGACCCCGTTAGCGAAGGTCAGAAGCAGGAGGCCGCCCGTTTCGACCTCCACTTCATCCCCGTACAAGATTTGGTTGGTTTGGGCGTAGACTTCCACCACCTCGCTCTTGAGGAACCACCGCATCAGGTCGGCAAGGTGTACGGTGTGGTCAAAGACCGCGCCGCCGCCCGCCAATTCCTTATCCACAAACCAGCCGCGCAAGTTGTTCGGGCAGCGCCCCTGATTGGTGGTCTTGAGGCCGTAGAGTTGGCCCATGCGCCCGCTCTCCAACAGCGCCTTGATCTCCAAGACGGGGGCGTTAAAGCGCATCGGGAAGGCCGTCATCAGGATAACGCCCGCTTGCTGGCAAGCGTCGATCATGGCGCGGGCGTCTTCCGCCGTCGTGGCGAGGGGCTTTTCACACAGAACGTGCACGCCCGCCGCCGCCGCCATCAGCGTCAGGCGCTTGTGGTGGCTATTCTCCGAGCACACGATGACTCCATCGGGGCGGGCGTCCAACAGCGCCTCATAGGAAGGGAACAGGGGGGCGCCATAGCGCTGGGCGAAGTGTGCTGCACGGGCCTGATCCTCGTCGGCAAGCCCGATAAACTCCACGTCGGGCAGGCGGCGCAGGTTTTCAATGTACGATTCGGCGTGAATGTGGGCAAAACTCATGATGGCGAGGCGCATGTTAGGAGACCTCTGCAGGGGAAACGGGTTGCCCGGTCTGGGCCGAACGAATGGCGGCTAGCGCGATCTGAACGGCGGCGAGGGCGTCTTCCCCCGTCACACGCGGGGCGCTGACGTTGCCCGCCAACACATCGTAAAAGTGCCGAATCTCGGTCAGGTACGGGTCTTCGATCAGCGGGCTGGTGGGGACGGCAATCTCGGCGTCGTTGCCGACCTTCTCGGTCAGCACCACTTCGAGCGGGGTTGAACTCCCGAAGGGGTGTTCGATCAGCCCCCGCGACCCGGCGATCTCCAAACTGGTGCGGAACAGCGGCGGCGGGTAAGCCCAACCGCCCTCCACGTGGGAAATCGCGCCGCTGACGTGGCGGAGGATGGCGAGGGCGTAATCGGTGGGGGCGGCGGGGTTGGCCCCACGAACGCTCTTGGTGAAGACGCTGACCACTTCCCCCCCGACCCAACGGGCGTAATCGAAATCGTGGATCATCAAGTCCATGATCATTCCGCCAGATTTGGCCGGGTCGAGGAACCAGTTCCGCTCCCCCGCTAGGCGTGGCTGGAAGCTGCATCGGCTGAGCCGAATCACGGCCACCTGACCGATCTCGCCGCGCTGGACGGTCTGCTGGGCGAGGGCGTACTCTGGGAAGAAGCGTACCACATGGGCCACCAGCAGCTTCACCCCCGCCGACTGGCACGCCGCGATCATGTGGCGGCCATCGGCAGCGGTCAGGGCGAGGGGTTTTTCGCACAGGATGTGCTTTCCGGCGGCGGCAGCCCGTTCGACCTGTTCACGGTGCAGGTAGGTTGGCGTGCAAATATCGACTACATCACAATCAGCGAGCAATTCCTCGTAGGAATCGTAGGCCCGGACGTTGTATTTTGCGGCAAGCCCGGCGGCTTGCGCCCGCGCCACGCTAAAAAAACCTGCGATCTCGGCAGGGGTGCGGCTCCATGCGGCGGCGTGCACCGACCCCATGAACCCCGACCCAAGAATGCCTATTCTCATCAGCCTTTACTCCTCACGTTAAAGGGGGTCTCTATCATACCGACCCGCTGGCAGGGCCGTAAAACACAACAGATTTACTGTATCACAGCGCAGGCATTCGGCCAAAGAAGCGGGGGAGGCGAAAGAACAAAGACTCCCCGCCCCGATCCGATCCCCCCGCTCACGTGGGAGAGGGGGAGAGGTTTAAGGCGAGGGGGTAAGGTTCCCTATGCCGATTGCATTATGCAATCCTTCTGCATTTTGCGATAATCTGCCTATCAACGATCCTGTAAAGCTATGCAAACCATGAACAAAAAGCGTGTTGTCGTGATCGGGGCGGGCGTCGGCGGCGTGACCGCCGCAGCGCTACTGGCCCGCGAAGGCTTCGATGTGACCGTGCTGGAAGCGCACGTTTACCCCGGCGGCTGTGCCGGAACGTTCTACCATAAGGGCTACCGCTTCGATGCCGGTGCAACGGTTGCGGGCGGCTTCCAACCGGGCGGCCCGCACGAGATCGCCGGGCGGTTGCTCGGCATTGAGTGGCCGATCCGCCGCGTTGACCCCTCGTGGGAAATTCACCTGCCGGAACGCACCATTACCCGCTGGGGCGACGATGCCCGATGGCGGGAAGAACGCGCCGCCAAACTGCCCGCCCTCCGCCATTTTTGGCCCCTCCAAGAGGCCGCCGCCGAAGCCGCGTGGCAATTCGCCACCCGCCTCCCAGAGTGGCCGCCCGCCTCGCTCAGCGATGTGATCCGGATCGCGGCCAAAATCCGCCCGAACCTGATTCCGGTCAGCCCGATGGCGTTGATGAGCATGGGCCAAGTCCTGAATGTACTCGGTGTGCGCGAGCCGAATGCCCGCACTTTCATCGACGGCCAACTCTTGATCAGCGCCCAGACGACGGCGGAACACGCCAACGCCATGTACGGCGCAATCGCGGTGGATTTGCCGCGTGTGGGAACCTACCACGTGCGCGGCGGCATCGGGAATTTGGCCCGCACCATCGGCGATTCGCTTCAAAAGCACGGCGGGCGGCTCATCTACCGGCACGCCGTGACCAAAATCGAGCGCCGTCCGGATAAAACCTATCTCCTTCACACCAACAAGGGCAACACCTTCGAGGCCGAGATCGTCCTCGCCAACCTGACCCCTTGGGCGCTGGCCGATCTGTTGGGAGAGGCCGCGCCGGACGCACTCCAACGGGAGGTGAAGACCCGTCCGAGCACGTGGGGGGCCTTCACCTTGTATCTGGGTGTGCCTGCGGCGGCTATTCCGCATCACCCCAACGGGGCCGAGCATTTCCAGATCGTCCAAGACCTGAATAAGCCGCTTGGGGAGGGCAATTCAGTGTTCGTCTCCCTCTCCGATGCGGACGATCCGAGCCGCGCCCCCGCCGGGATGCGGGCCGTGACCCTCTCCACCCACACAGCGATCAGCACATGGTGGGAGCTGCGCGAAAAAGACCCCGACGCCTATCAACGGCGGGTCGAAGTATACCGAGATCGGTTGTTGGCGGCGGCGGAACGGGCCATTCCGGGCTTGGGGGCCAACGCGAAGTTGGTCTTACCCGGTACACCAGCGGCCTTTTATCGCTTTACGCGGCGGCCCGGCGGCATGGTCGGTGGCTTCGCCCTGACCAGCTTGTTCAAGGCGCGGGGGCCGCGCACCGGACTCGATAACCTGTGGTTGGTGGGCGATTCGATCTTTCCCGGCCAAAGCACGGCGGGCGTTACGGCGGGGGCGCTGCGCGTGGCGGCGGAGGTCGTCCGCGAGTCGGCGCGGTGGGGGATGCCCCGTCCGGTGAAATTCTCGGCGGCGGCGGGCGATTAGCGCCGTTTGAGTTCGATCCAGAAGTGGTCGGCAAGGTAGGCGGTGAGGGGGATCGGGGCGGCGAGGCGCTCTAAGCGGTGCAGCGCCGCCGCCAACCGCCGCCGCTTCCCAACGACGCCGTAGGCATCGCTTGGCGGCAGGAAGACTCCCAGCCCGCGCAAGGCCGTCCGCCGGAAATGCGGGGCAAACTCCCGCGTGAGGCGGCCCGGAGTCGGGTAGTAAACGGGGAACTGCACCCCGCCGATCTGGGCGTTGGCTTGCCCGCCCCACCGCCGCGCCGCCGTGCGGAAATCCCCATGCAGGCCGTGCCACAGCGCCTCCCACAGGCAGAAGCGGCCCATCACGGCGAAGGCGCACACCCCGCCGGGCCGGATCGCGGCAGCGAGGGCCGCCGCCAACACCCGCCAATCGGGAATACAATTCAGCGGCCCGTAGTTGGAGAACACCCCATCGTAGGCGGCCGCCGCCAACCCCCACGACTCAGCCTGAGCCAAGTCCAGCAGGCGCACCGTCAGGCGCGATTCGACGCCTGCCGCCGCCGCTTTACGAGTCGTGATCTCCAGCATGGTGGGGCTGGCATCTGTGGCAGTGACGTACACCCCCCGCCCGGCTAAAAACACCGCATCTTCGCCCGTCCCACAACCGAGTTCCAAGACGTGCGCCCCAGATGGGAACAGCCGGATGAGGCGATCCCAAACGGCATGGCGCACCCAACGGCTGACCGGGTCATCGGTAGACTCGGCATCGTAACGGGGGGCAACCTGATCGAAGGCGCGGGCGCTGTGCGGGTCAGCCGCCAATGTAGTACATCTCGATTTTCTCGCCACGCGGGGCGCTGGCCCGCTCTTCAGAGTAGCGATCGGTGCGGGCGTGCCACGTCCCGCGCATGAGCATCGTCAATTCTTCGTCCGTCGCCCCCGCCCGGATCGGCCCTTTGAGGTCGGTTCCCTTGACGGCAAACAAGCAGGTGTACAGTGCCCCCTCCGCCGAGAGGCGCAAGCGCGTGCAATCGCCACAAAACGGCTGGGTGACAGAGGCAATCACCCCGATTTCGCCGCCGCCGTCGCGGTAGCGCCAGCGTTCGGCCACCTCGCCCCGGTAGTTGGCTTGGGCGGGTTCCAACGGGAAGACCGCATCAAGGCGCGAGACGATCTCTTTGGCGGGGACAACTTGGCGCATCTCCCAGCCGTTGCGGGTTCCCACGTCCATGTACTCAATGAAACGGGCAATGAAGCCGCGCTCCCGGCAAAAGCGGGCCAGATCGATGATCTTATCGTCGTTGACGCCGCGAATGACGACACAATTAATCTTGATCGGGGAGAAGCCGACAGCAACGGCGGAATCGATGCCGCGTAGTACATCCTCAACGTTAGCCCGCCCGCCGTTCATCCTGCGGAAGGTATCGTTATCGAGGCTATCGAGGCTGATGGTGATGCGCTTAAGTCCGGCTTCGCGCAGGGCGGCGGCCTTCTGGGGGAGCAGCTTGCCATTCGTGGTCAGGGCGATGTCCTCCACGCCCGGAATCGCGGTTAGCAGCGCGACCAGCATTTCCAGCTCTTGGCGCACCAGCGGCTCCCCCCCCGTGATCCGCAATTTGACCACGCCCAACCGCACCGAAAGCCGCGCCACGCGGGTGATCTCCTCAAACGTGAGCAACTGTTCACGCGGGAGGAAGACATAGTTCTCCCCGAAGATTTCGGCAGGCATACAGTATGTGCAACGGAAGTTGCAGCGGTCTGTGACCGAAATGCGCAGGTCGCGCATAGGGCGCTGAAAGCGGTCTAGGGTGGTTGGGCGTTCCATCGGGTTCCCTGTCAAGTTCACGAATCGTTGACTAATTGTAACAGGGGTGGGGAAGGGGATGCAAACACTCGCGCCCCCTGATCATCCATCAGGGGGCGCGGGCAAGAGGCAGGCGTTACTTGACTTCGATAACCGCGCCGACTTCTTCCAGCTTCTTCTTGGCGTCGGCGGCAGCATCCTTGCTGACGGCTTCCAACACCGGCTTGGGGGCGCCTTCTACCAAGTCTTTGGCTTCCTTCAGGCCGAGGTTGGTCAGGGCACGCACGACCTTGATGACATCGATCTTCTTCGGGCCAACTTCCTTCAGAATCACGGTGAATTCGGTCTGCTCTTCCTTTTCTTCCTCGACGGGGGCTGCCGCCGCAGCCGCCGCAGCGCCGCCCATCGGCATGGCCATCATGGGCATGGCCGCCGCAGCCTTCACGCCCCACGTTTCCTCGAGGGCCTTCGTCAGTTCGACGATTTCCATCACGGTCATCTTGCTCAGTTCAGCCACAATTGCTTGTACGTCCGCCATGGCGGGGTATTTCCTTTCAGAGATAGGTCCGGGTTTTGGGTTTCGTTAGCATACAGTTGCTGGGTTAGGCGGCCTCGCCACCCTGCATTTTGTCGGTAAAGGCCTTCAGCACTTGGGCCAATTGCTGGCCGGGCTGGTTGATCAGGCTCAGGAACTGCGTCGCTGGGCTTTGGATCGTGCCGATCAAGGTCGCACGGGCTTCCTCGAGGGTCGGCATGGTAGAGACGGCTTCTAACTGGTCGGCCTTGAAGACCGAATGGCCGATGACAGCACCTTTCAGCACCATCAACGGCACGTCTTTGATGCCGAGGAGCGCTTTGGTCATCTTCGCCATATCCGTCTTGGCAATGGCGATGGCGACGGGGCCGGAGAACAAATCTTTCGGGTCGGCGAAGCCGTTTTCGCGCAGCGCAATACGGAAGATGGTGGTCTTGACGACGGAATATTGCCCACCAACGGGCCGCAAGGCTTTACGGATCGTGTTCAGGCCCTTCATGTCCATGCCGCGATATTCGGTCACGACAAGGCCTACCGCGCCTTTCAGCACGTCCATGTATTCCTTATAGATTTCGCTCTTCTTTTCTTTGGTAATTGCCATGCTTTGTGTGTTTCCTCCTTTCCTGCGAAAGTTGTGACAGCCAAACGCAGACGCCAAAGGCCGCGTTCCGTGTGGCGCACGGGCGGGAAGTTGGCAAAAAAAGATGGCCTTTGTACACATGCACACGCGCACAAAGACCATCCGAAGGGTCGGAGAGAAAGGGTAATGTCCTCTCACCTCGGCAGGCTGGCGGATTAAGCTCCGGTTGTTGGGGGAGCGCCTGCGGTCTGCGGTGCTGACGGATGGAAATCATAGCGGTTGGGCGGCCCGCCGTCAAGGGCGGGGCATTTCGGAGCGTCCGCCGGGAAATGCGGGGCGCAAGGCAGTTGCGCCCCTATGAACGCACGCCCGAAGCAGGGCTACTTCACCCCGAGCGCCCCCTCCGCTGCCCGAAGTAGAGCGATCACGTAGCGGGGGTTGTGAATCCCCCAACTGCCATCCCGTTCTACTGCCTGCACGATGCGGCGCACCCATGCTGGGCTACTTGGGGTGAGCGCGGCGTTGAGTTTTTCCCACCGTGCCTTGATCCGGCCTTGTGTCGTCTCGACGAAGCGTTGCATGGCTGGCCCGGCATAGTTGGTATGACACCCCGTACAGCTTGACCGCACCAGATCGGCGTCAATTGGCCCGGTAGTGACGGCCTTCAGGTTGTGCGTGCCGACCTTCACCCCATCAATGCTGACCTTCGCCACATGGCAAGTCACGCAACGGGGGGCCGCCTTCAGCGTGGAATGGCGGCTGGCAATGCCCTTCACTTCGTCCACAATGGGCAGGCCGTCGTAGATTTCCTTGACCGGGCTATGGGGCGTCTCCAAGCCCTGATCGTTGTGGCAGGACATGCACAGATCGTTGGCGGGGGCGGTCAGGTGGAAGGGCTGCGCGGCTTTGTCGGCTTCCTTCGGGACAAGGTGCGGATCGTGGCAGGCCACACAGGTCACACCCGTCTGGGCCGCTTCGACGGTCAGCGGGGCGGGCAATTCCCCCCGACGGAGCCCGGCCTTGTGCGCCTCGTTCAGCCGCGAAACCACGCGCACATCGGCGCTATGACACCGTAGGCAACTCGGATCGGCGTCAGGGCTGGCCTTCAGCTCGTCTAATGAATTGCCATGCGGCGAAACAACCCACTCGTTATATTGCATATTGGGCCGGATCGCCCGCCCGCCCTTCGACCAATAATTGGGATCGGCGGGGTCTAGCAGGGCGAAGGTGGTCGGGGCTAGCAACGTGCCGCCGGGCCGATAGGCGAGGGGGTAGGGGAGGTTTTGCGTGGGTTCGTGGCCACCGCTATGACACTGCCCGCACACCTGCCCATCGGCACTGAGGTGCGTGCTGGTGCGGATTGCCGTCAGTTGGTCGGGAGTGGGGTTTTGCCCGGCCTGCCGCGCCAAATCTGAGTGGAGGCGGCCCGGTCCGTGGCAGGCTTCGCACTGAACGCCGTCATCTTTCCATTGGCCGTCGGCTATCGTGTGGCCGGTGCTGTGGCAACCCGCACAATTCAGGTTCCAATCATAGGCGGGGGCGGGCCATTGCGGGGCCAGATCGTAGCGTTGCCACGTCTTGCGGGCCGTCGTGATCTGGGCAGGGAGCAGCATCAGGCTTCCATCGGGCAGGCGGGTGATGTAGCGCTGAATATTCGCCCCCGCTCCGACGACGTAGGCAATATCGTTCGCGGTGAAGGGGCGCGGGCCGCTTTCGCCGGGAAATTGTACGGTGCGTTCGCCCTCACCACTCCTGAAATCGGCCAGAATTGCGGATTTCTCCGCTGTCACATCGCGCAGGGTCAGGGCATGGCGGGAAAGGTTGTGAATATCGGTGTAGCTTGGGTGGCAGGTGGCACAGTCTGCCGCGCCGACGTAAGCCGCCGACTCCGGATTTTGGGCGCGGGCGGGCGCGGGCAGGCCGACACCCGCTCCTCCCCCAAACGCGATCAGCAGCAAGCCAGCGAGAATCAGCAGGCGGGGGTAGAAAGAACGCATGGAGTCCTCAAAACAGCACTTAGGGGGCGTCGTTTCACGGATTGTACGGAAAGGAGGGGCAAATAGGGAAGTGATGAATGTCACGATCTCCCCGCCGTTGTGCCCACACAATTCGCCACGTCCCTCCGCACCCCAACCTTGCCACTTGCCCAGATTCGGCTATAATCACGTGGCGTGAATTCACCTTTACCTTGAGGATACAGCATGGGCGCCCTAAAAACCGCCTTACAGATCATTCAAATCCTGATCTCGGTGGCCCTGATCGCCGTGATCATTTTGCAGGCGAAAGATGCCGACATCGGTAACTTGTTCGGCGGGGGCGATGCCGGCATGGGCGTCACCAAGACCCGGCGCGGCCTAGAAAAGACCCTGTTCCAGATCACCATTGTGCTGGCGGCCCTGTTTTTGGTGAACGCCATCCTTCAGCTGGGCCTGAGCTGACCCCCTTCAACGATGCTTAAAGGCGCACGCGGGCCGCTGTTGGCCTTGTTGATCGCGGTAGCCCTTCTGGTTGCCGTGTTGCTGAGCCGCCCCGCTGCGCCCCATACGGTTACCGACTCCGTACCGACGTGGACGGCGGTGGCCGTTGCTTCGCGCCCTGCTACGCCCACCCCGGCCCTCCCGACGGCGGCGGCCCCGCCAAGCACAACTCCCGCCCCACAACGCCCGGTTGCGACGCCCTTCCCCTACGACCCGCAGACCCTGCGCGAAGCCCTGATCGATCCGAATTGCGTGATCAAGATCAACCCGTTGTTGGCGGGCTTTAACCAGCCCGATCGGGACGTGAGCGCGTTGGTCTTCGAGGGGTTGATGAAGACCGATCAGTATGGGGCGGCGGTTCCGGCGTTGGCGGCGGGCTTGCCGCGCATCTCCGCTGACGGCCTGACCTACGTGTTCACCCTACGCACGGATGTGATGTGGCACGACGGGCAACCCTTCACCAGCGCCGATGTGCTGTTCACCATCGGCCTGATGCAAGATGCAACGTTCACCGGCCCCACCGATCTGGCCGTCTTCTGGCGGAGCGTCGAAGTGGACGCCCTCGACCCAGTCACGGTGCGTTTCCGGTTGGCGCAACCCCTCGCCACCTTCCTCGATTACCTGCGGATCGGGATTGTGCCCGAACACGTGCTACGCGGGGCCAGCGGCGCGACGCTCAACGCGCATCCCTTCAACCTCTCCCCGATTGGGACGGGTCCGTACCAGTTTGAAAGCCTGCTCAGCGATGGGCAGCGGGTGCGGGGCGTCCAGTTGCGGGCGGCGGCCACCTTTGCGGGGCGTCCAGAGGCGGCGGGAGGCTTCTCTCTGCGCCGTTTGGTCTTCCAATGCTACCCGACCTTTGAAGATGCATTCGCGGCCTATCAGCGTGGAGAAGTCGGTAGCTTTGGGGAAGTGCCCCCGAGTGCCGCTGACCGCCTAAAAACAGTCGGACTCACGCTGTATTCGGCCTATCGGCCCGCGTTGGGGGCGATTATCTTCAACTACGCCCGCGATGAGGTGGCCTACTTCCGCGACGTGCGGATGCGGATGGCCCTCGCCCGCGCTATTGACCGTCGGGCGGCAGTTGCGGCGGCCCTCGCAGACCGCGCCATCGCCGCTGAAGGGCCAATTTTGCCCAGTTCGTGGGCCTTCAACCGCGCCGTGACCTGCCCGGCCTACGATCCGGCTGACCCCGAAGCGGCGGCCCGCACTTTGGCGCAGGTACAAATCACCCCGCCGCCTGCGGTGCAGAACGACCCCGCCGCCCCCACCCCTGACCCGGCCATTTCTGGCCAAAGCCTGTACCGCTTCCAACTGCTGACGCCCAACGATGCGGGCTTGGCGGCCCTCGCCCAATCCGTTGTAGAGCGGTGGAACCTGCTAGGCCGCATCCGGGCTGAGGTGGTGGTGGTGGATAGCCTCACGTTCCGCGAACGCCTGACGGCGGGCAATTTTGATGTGGCGTTGGTCGAACTCAACCTCGCCCCCGCCGCCGACCCCGACCCCTACAGCCTATGGCGGCAAGCCCCCCGCGAAGGCGGGCTGAACTTCGGCGGGCTAAATGACCGGGCCATCAGCGAACTGATCGAATCGGCGCGGGCAGCCACTAACGGCGCAGACCGTGCCAAGCGCTACGCCGATTTTCAGGATTTGTTCTGTGACCGGGCGACGGCCTTGCCGCTGTACTATCCGGTCTACTACTACGCGGCAGATTCGCGGCTGAGCGGGGTGCAACTGGGCTTCATCGCCGAACCGTCGGAGCGCTTCCGCACCGTGCGGGACTGGCGCTTCCCCACTCCGTAAAGCAACAAAAGCCCTCCGCCAATGCGTTCGGCGCGGGGCAGATGCGTTGGGCGGCGGGCAGGATGGGGTTACGTCCGGCGGCGGGCCTCAATCACGTTCGGCAGCTGTTCGATCTTGGCCAACACCCGCGAGAGTTGCGCCAAATTTTCCATTTCCATCGTGACGAGGAAAGTGGCGACGCTGTTCCGGGTACTGATGTTGACGTTGCTCATGTTGATGTTTTCGTTGGCAATGACCGTGCCCACGTCTCGCATCAGGCCTTCGCGGTCATAGGCGACGATGATGACGGGGACAGGGTAGGTTTTCTCGACCGAACTGCCCCAATTCACCTTGATGAAGCGGTCTGTTTCGCTGCTGTTGATGACGTTGGTACAGTCGGCACGGTGGACGGTGACGCCCCTCCCCCGCGTGATGTAGCCAACGATGCTATCGCCCCGCACGGGGTTACAACAGCGCCCCAACGTGATCAACATGCCCGTATCGCCCATAATGTCGATGCCGTCTCCGGCGTGGACGGGGCCTTTATGCTGCTCCACCGTTGGGGTGAGTTCGTTCAGGGCGGCTTCGCGGGCGGCCTTGCGCTCGGACTCGAGCACCTTCGTGGCGATCTGCGCGCCGGTAATGTCCCCATAGCCGACGCAGCTGAGGAAGTCTTCCACCTTTTGGAAGTTGAATAACCCCGCCAACGTCTCACGCGGCATGGCCGTCAGCCCCAGCCGTTTGAGTTCGCGCTCCACCACGTCGCGGCCAAGCGCGATGTTCTTTTCGCGGTCCACCTTCTTGAACCACGCCCGAATCTTGTTGGCGGCGCGGCTGGTGTGGACATAGCCCAAATTCGGGTTGAGCCAGTCGAGGCTGGGGCCGCCCCGCTTCGAGGTGATGATCTCGACCCGTTCGCCGGACTTCAACTTGTAGTCTAGGTTGACCTGCACGCCGTTCACCCGTGCGCCCCGGCACTGATGCCCAATATCGGTGTGAATGTGATAGGCGAAGTCAATCGGGGTCGACCCTGCCGGAAGGTCGATCACGTCGCCACGCGGGGTGAAGACATACACCCGGTTTTCGAACACGTCCGACTTCATGGCTTGGACGAATTCTTCAGCGTCGGCTTTGGTATCCTCTCTCACGGCTTCAATCAGCTTGCGGAGGTAGCGGATGCGCTCTTCGAAGGCCTCATCGTGCTTCGTGCCCTCTTTGTAGCGCCAGTGGGCGGCCACGCCATACTCGGCATTCTCGTGCATATCAGGGGTGCGGATTTGCACTTCTAACGTCTTGCCCTCGTCGTCAATGACTGCCGTGTGCAAGGACTGATAGAAGTTGTTCTTGGGGGCGGCAATGTAGTCATCAAATTCGCTGGGGATGGGCCGCCACATGTTATGGACGATCCCCAAGACTTGGTAGCAGGTGACCTTCTCCGGAACCATCACGCGGACGGCATGAATATCGTACACTTGGTCGATGGAGCGTAGGCCCTTGCGCTCCATTTTGCGGTAGATGCTGTAGATGTGCTTGGGGCGGGCGCTAATCTGGGCTTGGATTCCGTAGGAGGCCAGTTCCTTAGACAGCCGCGCCTTGACCCGTTCCATGTACTTTTCCCGATCCGTGCGGCGTTCGGCCAGTTCACGGGCAATGGCCTTGTATTTTTCGGGGTTTAGGTAGCGGAAGGCGAGGTCTTCCAGTTCCCATTTGATCTGCCAAATGCCGAGCCGGTTGGCCAACGGCGCAAAAATGTCCATCGTCTCCCGCGCCATGCGGATTTGCTTATCGGCGCTGAGGTAGCCGAGCGTCCGCATGTTGTGCAGGCGGTCCGCCAGCTTGATCAGCACGACCCGAATATCGTTGCCCATCGCCAAGAAGATTTTGCGCAGGGTTTCAGCTTCCCGATTGCCGGCTTTGCCACCGCGCATAGCGGTTGTATCGGTGGGGAGCTTCTTCAGTTTGGTGACGCCATCGACGAGGCGCGCCACCTCTATCCCGAATTCGGATTCAAGGTCTTCGAGGGTCGTCTCTGTATCTTCTACAACGTCGTGGAGCAGCCCAGCAGCCAGTGTGGGGGGGTCGAGGTGGAGTTCAGCGAGGATTTGGGTGACGGCCAAACAATGCACGATATAGGGTTCCCCGCTGGCCCGCTTTTGCCCATCGTGATCCTTGAGGGCACGCTGGTAAGCGCGAATCACGAATTGGCGATCCACTGGCGTCAAGGTGGGCAAGTTCTTGAAGATGGGATCAAGGTCTGGCGGCCATGCCTCCGCGCCCGGTGTGGTGTTCGTTTGTGGGGTAATTACGGCTACCATCGGCTCACCCTCCCTCGCAGGTCGGTTCATCGCAACCCGGCGGGAACTACACTTATTGCGTGCAAGTTGTTATCTGAAGATTATAAGGTATACAAAAAAACCTGTGCAACTTTTCGCGTTGAACAGGCTCGCGGGTGCTGTGTAAATTCCGGTGCTTGAGTGGACGCGGAGGGATTCGAACCCTCGACCTCTACAGTGCGATTGTAGCGCTCTCCCAACTGAGCCACGCGCCCAAGCTGTCTATAGTGTAGATCAAGACGGGCTGACCGTCAACCCTGAAAGGTGGTTTTGGGGCAAGGCCAAAGTTTGGTTACAATGGGGGCAGCACAACTGACGATGCCCGATCCCCTTAGCCCAGAGGGAAAGTAAACCGATCATGGCCGATACGAGCCTGCCTATTGAAGAAATCTACTTTGAGGACGATGAAGAACTCTTACAGCAACGGGCCGTAGAGCGCCGTCGCCGTTTTGCGGCCACCATCGACCTGTACCTCGTCCTCACCGTCGGGATTTTGGTCGCCATTGGCCTGATCATGGTGTGGAGTACGACGTTCTTCTGGTCGGAGCCTCAATCGGCCATTTTTAGCCAGCAGTTGCGGAACGCCCTGTTTGGCTTCGCCGTCATGATCGGCCTGAGTTTGTTCAATTACCGCCATCTACGGCGGCTGGCCATCCCCTTGATGGGCGGCACATTGCTAGCCCTGATCGGGGTATTGGTGTTGCCGGGCGTCGAGGAGCGCTTCGGGGCGCGGCGGGCCTTCTTCAACGGGGCCGTTCAGCCCGCAGAATTGGCCCAACTCACCGTCGTGATCTACATGGCGGCGTGGCTGGCTTCCAAACAGAGCAAGATTCGCAACCTGACCTACGGGTTACTGCCCTTCGCGCTGTTGGTGGGGGCTGTTGCCGGGCTGATCATCCTCCAACCCGACCTCTCCACCGCCGCCTTGATCCTGATCACTGCCTCGCTGATGTTCTTCCTCGCAGGGGCGGACTGGGTTCAGATCGGCATTACGCTGATGGCCTTCGTGGTGGCGGGCCTGATCGCCGTTAGCCAGTTCGATTACGCCCGAAACCGCGTCGAATCCTTCCTCGACCTGCTGCGCGACCCGCTGACGGCCAACGAACACGCCCAAAACGCCATCATCGGGTTCCTGAACGGCGGGTTGACGGGCGTCGGGTTGGGGGAGAGCCGCCAAAAGTTCGAGAGCCTCTCCGCCCCGCACACGGACGCCATTTTTGCCGTGATCGGCGAAGAACTCGGCCTGATCGGATGCGCGTTGGTGATCGCCCTGTACGTGATCATGATGATGCGCGGCTTCCGAATAGCCCGCAACGCGCCGGATTTATTCGGGGCGCTGCTGGCCGCGGGCATCACCATCTCGATCATGGTAGAGGCGGTGCTCAACATCGCGGTGATGGCGTCGGTTGTGCCGTTCACGGGCGTGCAGTTGCCGTTCATTAGCTTCGGCGGGTCGTCGTTGGTCTCGGGGTTGGTGTCCATTGGCATCTTGCTGAGCATCTCGCGGGTGACGGCCCGCCGCGCCGTGCCCGTCCGCAAGGTGAACGAGACGCTCTCCCTGCCCGGGATGCGCGGATCGATCATGCGGGTGCGCCAACACTTTGACCAGTAAGCCCTCCCCGACCGTCTTCATCTCCGCGGGCGGCACGGGCGGCGGAATCTACCCCGCCCTGACCGCCCTCGAAGCGCTTCGACGGGTTGCGCCCAACGCCCGCTACCACTTCATCGGGAGTCCCGACGGGATGGAGGGGAAGCTCGTCCCCCGCGAAGGACTGGCGGGCTACCATACCGTGCAGGCAGGGCCAATTCACGGCCTGAACCCGCTTAAGCAAGCCGTCAGCGCCGCTAAAATCCTGATCGGGATTGGGCAGACGTGGGCGTTGGCAGGCCGACTCCGCCCGGCGGCGCTGTTGCTCACCGGTGGATGGGTCACGTTCCCCGTTGCCGTCGGGTGTTGGCTACGCCGCGTCCCGATTGTGGTATACCTCCCCGACATCGAACCTGCCCTCGTGATCCGGGCGGTGGGCCGCCTCGCCCGCCGCATCCTGACCCCTGTGCCGGAATCTGCGGCGTATTTCCCGCCCAACGCGCCTATCGAAGTCGTGGGGTATCCGTTGCGGCAGCGCCTGATCACGGCGGAACGGGCGGCGGCCCTCGCCCATTTCGGGCTTGATCCGGCGCGGCGGACGCTGCTGGTCTTCGGCGGCAGTCGGGGGGCGCGGAGCATCAATACCGCCATAGGCGCAATCGTGCCGGACTTGGTGGCGGACGGCGTGCAAATCATTCACCTATCGGGGGAGCTGGATTGGCCGACAGTGCAAGCGCGGCGCGAAACCTTGCCGGAATCGGTGCGGCGGCATTATCACGCCTACGGCTATCTGCGCGATGAAATGGGCCTCGCCCTCGCTGCCGCCGATCTCGCCGTGAGCCGGGCGGGGGCCAGCACCATCGGGGAGTTTCCGCATTTTGGGCTGCCGTCGGTGTTGGTTCCGTACCCGTATGCGTGGCGGTATCAGAAGGTCAATGCCGATTGGTTGGCCGAGCGTGGTGCGGCGATCCGGTTGGACGATGAACGGCTCGGAGAGGACTTGCTCCCGACCCTGCGGGCATTGCTCAACGATGCGGGGCGTTTGGCGGCGATGGCCGCTGCCGCCCGGAGTCTGGCCCGCCCCAACGCCGCTGACTCCATTGCGCGGGCGGTGTTAGCAGCTTGCCATGCTGCACCCTATGGCTGAAAGGCCCTCAGGAACGCGGCTCTGCCAATTGCTTGCACTGCCCTGCGGGGGCGCATACAATCCCCACCCTGAGCGAGTAGAAGTACAAACGCGATGGCTAACCGACCTGAACATCTCCCAACCCCTGCCCGTCTTGACCCGCGCCTGAAGGCCGAATTTTTGGCCCTCTCTGTGGCGTTGCTCGGCTGCACCCCGCGACAATCCGCAGAGGGGCAAGACGCGGGCGCGTTGCGATTCC
>Ga0272446_1001088_pt1 | contig 40617 bp, 31 predicted proteins | sample YNPCB0061_FD_194587 | JGI IMG/M metagenome (GOLD analysis project Ga0272446, IMG submission 194587) | Hot spring microbial mat communities from Yellowstone National Park, WY, United States - YNP-CB-006-1 | ecosystem: Environmental > Aquatic > Thermal springs > Hot (42-90C) > Sediment | place...
CGGAATCATTCATGGTCTCAGCTTCACCGCATTGGGATGTAGCAGACGTTGTTGGTAAGCATCATCATCACGAACACGAAACAGGTGACCATGGGGCCGAGGTACACCTTTCCGGTCGCCAGGAAGAAGTAGCGGTTGAAGTAGGGGAGCAGGAACATCATGGGGATGATGCCGAACAAGAGGTTCATGAACAGCCACTCTTCGGTCCAGAACACTGTGCCGCGGTAAGCGAACCAGGCGTACTGGATGGCCAGGATGAGCATCAGCCCAACCGAGTTCCCCAGCCCCATGATGAGCATGCTGACCCATTCCTTCTGCCCTTCGAACCGGCTTGCCGAATTCACGCGAATGGAGTTGGCCAGATAGAAGATGAAGAACAGCGGGATGTATTCGAGCGCCACAAGCAGCATCTCGACGGGGAAGGAAGCCGCCGCAGCCACAAAGAAAAACCGGAAATCCACGTGGAAGAGGGCGTAGGAAGCAAATAGCAGGATGTAGAATGCAGCCGTAACGCAAAGCGCCAGGCACAGCGTCAGGAAGAGTTCCCTTCGGTTGGTTTTGATTCCCAGCATGCCGGGCGTGACGCCGCTCTTCTTACCGTGGAAACGGTAAGAGAGCCAGAAGGCGACGAGTCCGATAGCGCCATTGGCGACCGCCCACAGCAGGACCGCGTTGTTGATGCGTTGGGGGAACCACCAGGTTTGCTGCGACGAGCTGGCAGCCGGGAATAGGGTGAAGGTGGCGCGGACCATGGGCGCGTAGAGATAGCAAGCCAAGATGGCGAAGAAGGCGAACAGGAACCAGAACCGGATCTTGCCGCGCCTGTCCAGCGCAGGCAGCGGTGGCGGAACCGGCTGGGCCAAAGACTGAAAAGCGGGCAGGCGCATAAGCAGGGTGGCGCACGGAACGAGGAAAAGCAGCGCGCCGGCAAGCGACAGGAGGGTGAAAAACTCCTTATAGAACCAGATCTGGTTGGAGGACGGGATGCCGGGCTTGAGATCGAAGACGGTGGTGAAGTAATCGATCATGTGGGCGATGGATTCGCGGTCATAAGGGAGAAAGGGGTGGATGTTCCGCGTGTTATAGACCACCCGCATAGTGCGGGATTTCGGCTCGCCGTAGACTTTGCCGATTTCGACTTCCGAGACGGCGCGGTCTGGATCGAGCACGGAGTTCACCAAACGCAACGCCTCGGGCGCCTTTCTCAGGTCGGCGTTTTTGTTTTGGTTGCGGAAGCTGCCCTCGTCATAGCGCGCGTAGTCGATGGCCACGTTCGAGCGGATGGGGCGGATGAGGGCATCGGTCAGGGTGAGCACATATCCGCCGGCGAAGACGGCGGCCAACTTGCTTGGGGCCTCCTTGCTGGGCGCCGAATCGCCGGCGGTTTGGTCCTCCGCGGCGCGCGCCCGCGAGCGGGACTTCGCCTGCCCCTTGGTCCGACGCCCTCCGAAATGGGACGCCGCTTGCAGAACCGCGTTTCCTCCGGCGGAGTATCCCGCCGCGCCGATGCGGGTCTTGTCGACGTAATTGAGGTTCGGCGTGCTGAAGATGTATTCCACGATGGCAAACAGGCCGTAACCTTCCACCGTGGCCGAGCGGCGTTCACGGGTGGAGCTCGAAGCGCCCTGATTATACGGATCGATGGCGATGACCGCCATTCCCCGCCTTGCAAGTTCGAGGGAATAGCTATCGAGGTCCTCCCGCCGGCGTTCGAAGCCGGGACAGACCACGACCATGGGCACGGGATTTTGGGAGGTGGCGGTCCTTGGCCGGAGCAGGTCAGCCGCGACCCACTGCCCGTTCTGGGTGGGAACCTTGATTCCCACGACTTGAATCGAGCCTGCCCCGGTCCGGATGAGATAGGCGCCGGTGTTACCCACCAAGATGAGGGCGAGAGCAAGAAACAACAGGCGCAGACTCTTCGTCCGCGCATTCCCGGAGGAGAGCGAATTCATGAGTGACGGTCTTTTCTAAAAGCGGAATCCCACCGAGAAGCTGAAATCGCGGGGCGATTGATAGCTGCCGGGACTGATGGGCTGTCCAAAGCTGGGACCCTTGCGCCAATTTACGCCTTCGACTGGGGTGCTGGTAAATGGGTTGAACGCTGCCAGCGTGGGGTCGCCTGTCCTTCCGATGATGGTCGAGTTAAACCGGATGAGCCGGTGGTTGTTGGTGACGTTATTCATCACGGCGCGCAGGAAGATCTGCGCGGTGGAGAGCCTTCCCATGGGAACGCGGCGGCTCCAGGACAGGGAGAGGTCGCTTCGCCAGGCGCCGTTGAAACGGAAGGCGCCTCGCGGGGTGATGAAGTACGTCACCGTCGAAGGTGGAAGCAGGTAGCCCGGGTTGGTTACGTAGGGTCTGGGATCGACGGGCATGGTATAGTCATAGGGCCGGCCCGAATCATACCTCTGCATGAAGCCCAAGACGAGAGCTCCTGCTTCGCGCAACACCGGCAGATCATAAGAACCCCAAATTCGCACCCTGTGGCGCTGGTCGCCGTCGAGATAGCCGACCGGATTATTCCATCGCGGTTCGCGGTACTCAGGGTACTCGTCTGCGCTCGCACGCACGATGACATTGGTAGCGTCTTCCGCCTCTACGTTACCGCGCAGCGAGGCGAGCATCCAGTTGCCGCTCAGCAGCAGGTTCCGCGCCGGACGGTATGTGAACTGCGTGCTCAAGCCTTTGTATTCGCGCTTCACGCTATTGGTATTCCGGACCACGGTCAGGTTGAACCTCTGGCCGGTTCTAGGATCGGTCACCACCCCGGTCGAGGTATTGAGGAAGTTGCCGTAAATGTCGCCAAACTTGCGGTAGATGAAGTCCACTCGCACCGAACCCTTGTTCCACAAGTCGCGGGCGACTCCGGCGGTCGTTTCGGTGGTGCTTGCAGACTTGATGGAGGGGTCGACCGCCGTATTGACTCCGGGAATGGTCGGCTGGCTGCGCGGCGTGCGGCTAGTGCCGCCATTGGCGAAGAACCAGTCAAACAAAATCTTCAGCGCCTCTTGCGAGCTGAGATAGGGTCCGGTGGGGTCAGTGTTGACATTGGGACCTGCGTAGAAGAAGCTGTACGAAGCTTGCCGGCCCGCCGCCGATGCGGCGTCGGCAATCTGGGTGGGGAACACGCCGACGTACTTGGCGTACCCGAAATTGAGCACCCACTTCGAATCGCCGCGAACGTCGAAGGCGGCGCCCAAGCGGGGGCTGAAGGTGAGGGCATTGCCGACCGGGGCCCCGCCCTGGTCACGGATGCTGTTCCTGTCGAGGCGCACTCCGAGATTGAAGTTGAGCCTCCGGTTGAGCCGCCACACGTCGTTGATGAATCCGGAGTAAGTGCGCAAGTCGTTGCCCTTGGTTGGCGTGAAAACCGGCAGCCATTCGATGTAAGTGCTTGTGCCTGAGCGAAAGACGGGATAGATGTTCTGCCCGTCGATGATCGCCGAAGTGGCCTGCACGCGGAAACCGCTGGCCGACGAGTTCTGGTTGTTCTTTCTCATTTCTTTGAAGACGTCGAAACCGGTGACGATGCTGTGTGAGCCCATGCTTCCGGTCGACAGGAAGTAATTCAACTTGCCGTAGACGTCCCAGTTGTTCATGAGGTTCACCGCGTCCGGACAGACGGCGCAGTAGGTAGGAGCATTGAAGCGCGCCTGGCCTCGCGACCGGTCCCAGATGGGCGTGCCCTTCAGGAGGTCCATGTAGCGCGATCCGACGCCCTGGGTGTCCATCTTACGAGCCGAGTACTGTCCTTCGAAGAACAGGTTGCTCCTCAGCACGGAGGTGTAGTTCACGGACAGGAGCGACTCATAAATGGAGTCGTCGTACAAGCTGGCGCGGTCCATGATGGTGCTGAAACTGTCATTGAGCGTATCGGTGGTTTTCTTGAGGTAGGACAGCCTCACTGTATTGCCGGGGTTCAGGGTGTAGGTCAGCTTGCCCTCGCCGCGCCGGTCCTTGACTTCCTTGGTGTAGTTGAGGCTCGTATACGGAGTCGTGCTATTGGTGGATTCCGATTCAAGGCGGCCGGCGGAGAAAAACCAGAGTTTGTCTTTGAGGACTGGTCCGCCCAGGGTCATTTCGTAAGCGGGAACGAGCGCATCGAGGTTCTGATCGCCAGGATAAGGGGTCAAAGCACGCCACGCGTCGTTGGTGAATGTGGTGCGGAAGGATCCGTGGAACTGGTTACCGCCGGATTTGGTGACCATATTAATCACGCCCCCTTGGAACCGGCCATATTCGGCGGAGATGTTGCCGCTGGCGACTTTGGTTTCTTGGACGGCGTCCTCGATATAGAGGCTGCGCGGCTGTTGGCGCTGGTTTTCGTTCACGTTTACGCCGTTGACCAAATAGAGGTTGTCGTAGGACAGCGCGCCCGAGATCATGGTGTTGCCTCCGGGGCCGTTGTTGTTCGCGGTGGGTGAAAGCAGGGTTGCAGCCTGAAGCGTTCTGCCAAGCGGAATGACTTCGACGCTCGACGAGCGCAACGTGCTCTCCACGGTCACCGTCGCGGTCAGGTCGCTCGCCTCGCTCACGGTGATCTTTGTAGTCGTCGCCGCCAGCGCCATTTGGGCATTCAACCGCTGCGCTTCAGCCATCTTCAGGCTTACGGACAGCTCCAGCGGGGCGAAGCCGTCGCGCTCGAACTTGACCGTATAGTCTCCCGGCGGCAGGAAGGGAATGATGTAGTCGCCGTTTGCCGAGGTGACAGCGGTGCGGACGCCCTGGAGAACAGGGGAAGACGCGGTGACCTTGACGTCGGGCATGGCCAAGTTCCCCGGGTCCACCACGCGCCCCGAGATGCTGCCCGTCGGGTTGCCCTGCGGAAATGCTGCAACGGCGAAGGCAAGTAGAAGCCATGTCGCCCGCCGTAGTTGCGAAAAAAACATACAGCCTCCTCTGAAATGCGATTGGCCGGTTAAGACCCCTGAGGAAAACTACTGTACATTGACACTCTCCGAGGTGTCAACTGCCGCGCCGGCCCGGGTGTGAGCGGGCGCCGCGCCTTCGGCTTCTTCTGACAACCCGGCGGCGCCTCGAACTCGAATCCGGCCGCCACCGGCCGCCGCTCAAGGGGCGTCCAGTGACCTAATTCTGCTCCGCCCTTTGTACGGTTGCGCCAATGGCGGCTCAACAGGTTGCGGCTTTTGTTTTGGGGCGCTGCGATCACCGTGTCGTGGCGAGGATTTCGGGTGGTCAGGCTCCTGCGGCGATGGCGGGCAGCAGCGCTTCCCGGTTGGTTTCTTGGAAGCCGCCGTACCGTCGTGCGAGATGACGGGCGGTAAACCTATGAAAACATGGAGCGGGAGACGGGACTCGAACCCGCGACGTCCAGCTTGGGAAGCTGGCATTCTACCGCTGAATTACTCCCGCTCGCTGCCAGCGGCTACATCTGAATCCTACCACAGAGCGGTGGGGGTTTCCAGACCCCGATTGTGGATCTTTGCGCCGCCGGCGGCATCCAACTAGGCGTGAACCTCATCTGGGCAGCCTCGGCTATGATTTCGCTTTCTCTTTCTCTCCCCGCCGCCACCATTTACGATTTCACCTTGAACTCGATCGATGGACAGCCGGTTTCTCTTTCCCAGTTCAAAGGGAAAGTGGTGCTGATCGTCAATGTGGCCAGCCGGTGCGGCTACACTCCGCAATATGCGGGGCTGGAAGCCCTTTACCGGAAATATAAGGACCGGGGCTTTGTGGTGCTGGGCTTCCCGGCCAACAACTTCATGGGGCAGGAACCCGGCACCAACGAAGAGATCAAGGAATTTTGCTCCCGGACTTACAACGTCACCTTCCCGATGTTCGCCAAAATCTCGGTCAAGGGATCCGACAAGGCGCCTCTTTACCAGTTCCTCACGGACAAGAAGGCCAACCCCTCCACCGGAGGCGAGATTGGCTGGAATTTCACCAAATTCCTGGCCGGCAAGGACGGCAGGGTGATCGCGCGCTTCAACTCGTCCGTGAAGCCGGATTCCGCAGAAGTGATTCAAGCGATTGAGGCGGCTCTGGCAAGCCGCTGAGAAAGAAGACCGCCGCCGCCCGCTCTCGCCTCGGCCGTGTGTGCGGCCTTAGACACCTGAACCATCCCGGAATCGCCCACCCACTGGCGGCTTGTACAATGGGAGAAACCATTATGAAAGCGCGAGTGTATGTGTCGCTGAAGCCCACTGTACTCGATCCGCAGGGTCAGACCATCCGGGCGGCTCTCAACAGTTACGGGCACAAGTCGATCTTGGACGTGCGCCAGGGCAAAATCTTCGAGATCGAAGTCGACCCCAGCGCGGGGCGGGAGGCAGTAAAACGGGAGATTGAACAGATCGCCGAGGACATTCTGGCGAACCCGGTGATCGAGGAATACCGCGTGGAAATCCTGGACTGAGTTCCTATGTGCGGCATTGTAGGTTATATCGGCAAGAGAAAAGCTGTCCCCATTATTCTGGACAGCCTCCGGCGGCTGGAGTACCGGGGATATGATTCGGCCGGCATCGCCGTTATGGACGAAGACTCGAAGATGGCCGTGCGCCGCGCCTCCGGCAAGCTGCGCAACCTGGAAGAAGTCATTCGCATGAACCCCATTGAGGGGCTTTATGGCATCGGACATACGCGTTGGGCCACGCACGGCAGGCCGACCGAGGAAAACGCCCATCCGCACCGCGACTGTGAAGGAAAGATCGTCGTGGTGCACAACGGAATCATCGAAAACTACCTGGCGCTAAAACACAGCTTGGCTGAGGAGGGCCACCGCTTTGTCACCGAGACGGACACGGAGGTGGTGGCGCATCTTATCGAGAAGAGTTTCGACGGCAGCCTGGAGAGCGCCGTGCGAAACGCCGTGCGCCAGTTGAGCGGCGTCTTTGCGCTGGCGGTGATTTCCGAGCGGGATCCGGGCAAGATCGTGGTGGCCAGACAGGGTCCGCCGGCCGTGGTGGGGCTGGGGGACGGCGAATATTTCGTGGCCTCGGACGTACCCGCCATACTCAGCTACACCCGCGACATGTTCTTCCTGCATGACGGCGACATCGCGGTGTTGACCCTAGAGGGCGTGCACATCACCGATTTTGAAGGCAGACCGGTGCGGCGGCAGGTATCCCACATCCTCTGGGATCCTATCATGGCGGAAAAAGGCGGCTACAAGCACTTCATGCTCAAGGAAATCTTTGAGCAACCGCGAGCCGTTCGCGACACCCTTCTCGGCCGAGTGGGTCAGGAGAGCGGCCAGATTTTCCTGGACGAAATGGACATCACCGAGCAGCAGTTCCGCGAGTTTCAGTCCGTCAAGATCGTGGCTTGCGGAACGAGCTGGCATGCGGCGCTCGCCGGGAAGTTCATGATCGAGAAACTGGCCAGGCTGCCGGTGGAAGTGGATTACGGCAGCGAATTCCGCTACCGCGATCCCATCGTGGGCCCCGATACGCTGACCATCGTGATCTCGCAATCGGGGGAGACGGCGGACACGCTGGCGGCGCAACGGGAAGCCAAGCTGCGCGGCTCCAAGACGCTGGCCATTTGCAACGTGGAAGGCTCGATGATTACGCGCGAAGCCTCCGGCACGCTTCTCACGCACGCCGGACCGGAGATCGGCGTAGCCTCGACCAAAGCCTTCACCGCGCAGCTTGTCGCGCTGTTCCTTCTGGCCATGTATCTGGGACAGAAACGAGGGGTCTTGGCCGAGGAAACTTCCCGTGCTCTGGTCCAGGAGCTGCTCCGCATCCCCGGCAAACTCGAGCACATTCTCACCCATGAAGCCGGATACGAAGAGTTGGTGCGCCTGTTGTTCCGCGCCACAGATTTTCTTTTTCTCGGGCGCGGAGTGCATTTCCCGATCGCCCTGGAAGGCGCTTTGAAGCTGAAGGAAATCTCCTACATCCACGCCGAAGGTTACCCGGCGGGCGAGATGAAGCACGGGCCGAACGCGCTCATCGACGAAAAGCTGCCCGTCGTGGTGCTGGCGGCGCGAGATCCGGATAGCCCGGACAGTTGTCTCCGTTACGAGAAGACGCTGGGCAATCTCCAGGAGGTTAAGGCGCGGGAAGGCACGGTGATCGCGGTGGCGTGCGAGGGAGAACAGGAAGTGGCCGAAGTAGCGGATCACGTTCTGTGGGTGCCTCGATCTTACGAGTTGTTGTTGCCGATCCTCGAGGTGGCGCCTTTGCAATTGCTGGCTTACCACATTGCCGTCCGCCGCGGCTGCGACGTGGATCAGCCGCGCAACCTGGCTAAGAGTGTCACCGTGGAATGAGACAGGCGGTTCACAGCATCCAGATCGCCACGCGTGGAAAGGGGCTCTACGAGTTCACGCGAGAGGTCGAGCGTTGGGTCCACGCCCAGCAGATCTCCACTGGACTGCTGACGGTTTTTGTGCAGCACACTTCGGCTTCCTTGGTGATCCAGGAAAACGCCGATCCAGACGTGATTCAGGACTTGGAACGGTTTTTCAGCAAACTCGCGCCTGAGGACGAGCGGCTCTATCAGCACACCATCGAAGGCGCTGACGACATGCCCGCGCACATCCGCTCGGCGCTCACCGCCACGTCGCTATCCATTCCCTTGACGGGCGGACGGCTCGCGCTGGGAACCTGGCAGGGTATCTATTTGTTTGAGCACCGCCGCATCCCGCACCGGCGATCGGTGACCCTGCATTTGATTGGCGAGTAGCTCCGGCCGGCCGGTGATAGAATAAAGCCGTATCACCCATTCCGCTTTGGGAAAGGAAACGCCAATGGAGATTTCACGACGGCATTTTTTGGAGACCGCAGCGCTGGGAGGTCTTGGAGTCAATGCCTTGACGGCGGCGGAGGTGGATCAGAGGACCGGGATGCAGACGCGGATTCTGGGGCGAACGGGCGCCCGGGTCTCCGTGCTCGCTTTTGGCGCCGGCAGCCGGTTTTTGTCATACAAAGATGAGGCCAAGGCGCTGGAGGTGCTCAACAAAGCCCTTGACATGGGCATCAATTACATCGATACGGCCAACAGTTACGGCAATGGCCAGAGTGAAACCTGGGTGGGCAAGGTTATGAAAACCCGCCGCAAGGAAGTGTGGCTGGCCACCAAGTTGTCCGTGCGGAAAGAAGACGCCGCGCTGCGGGCCGTCGACGAGACGCTCAAGCGCCTACAGACGGACAAAATCGACCTCATTCACATTCACAGTCTCACGAATGCCGCCGATTTAGCCGCCATCGAAGCTCCGGATGGCGTCTTAAAGGCGCTTTACAAGCTCCGCGATCAAAAAGTTTGCCGCGCCATTGGCGTGACCAGCCACACCGATCCGAACATCCTCAAGACGGCTCTGGAACGGCACGACTTTGATTGCACGCAGATGGCGCTGAACGCCGCCAAAGTGGGCAACGTGTTCGGCAAAGCGGCTGAGGGCATCACGGGAACCTTCGAGGATCTGGCGCTGCCCGTGGCGGTGCGCAAGAACATGGGCATCATCGCCATGAAAGTGTTCGCCCAGGAGCGTCTGGTAGGGAAGACGGCTCCCGCCAATCTCATCCGCTACGTGCTGTCGCTGCCCATTACGGCTTGTGTGGTCGGCATGCCGCAATGGGCGCACATCGAAGAGAACATCCGGGCGGCAAAGGAATTCAAACCGCTGCCGCGCAGCGAAATGGACCGGCTGAATCAGCAGATGCTGCCGCTCAAGGCGTCCATCGACGCCTTTTTCGCTAACCACATGGACTGCTGACCACGGACTCCGGCGGGTTTGCCAGGGCGCCCACCGGAACGTGGATGACGGGCATGGCGCCGCCGGCAAAAACGTGTTCGAGGCTCGCCAGCCGATCTTGCAGAAGCTGCTTGCGCAGGCGCGCCTCGTATTCTTGTAGCTTCGCGTCCACCGCCTGACGTTTCTTGCGGGAAGCGATCAGATCTTCGCGATAGCGTTTCAAGAAGTAACTGATGGTCTCCACGCGGATCTTGATGGAGCCCGAGGGCTTGTTTTCGTCGATGTCTTTGAAGCAGAAATAGGGCGTGCCGGAGTGCTCGACGATCTCTTCCACCACGGTGTAAATCGGCGCGTCGTGCCCGCACTTGAAATTGGACAGTTCCAGAGCCACCAAGTTCGGATGCCTGGCCACGTACTTCGCCGCCCAGATCTTGCGGGACGTGTTCTCGCTGTAAGAGTTCTTCCACACGTCGGTGATGGCCATGGGGTGCGGAATTTCGCCCGCCTCCACCTCGGCGCCGAACAGCCGCCAGAGGATGTCGTCGTCGATGGGGAGCGAGTCCTGGGTAAAGACCGGATATCCGAGCTTTTGGAACTCTTCGAGAATCTCGTGATTGATGCCCGGATCGTTGTGGTAAGGGCGTCCCAGCACGACAATGCCCAGCCGGTCCTCGCGCTCGAGCTGCTCCAGCACTTCACGCGCCTGTTTGCGCAAAACCGCATTGTTGTAATGGTCGAGCGCCTGGTACCCCTGCCGGACTGCGCGAGCGTTTTCCTCCGGGCTGAGGCCCAAGATGTCCCGGAACGCCAGCCACATCTGCCGTTCAAACAGATCGGGCTTGGAGATGTTGACGAATGTGTCGAGGAAGAGCACGCCCTTTTCGGCGAACAGATCGCCCTCTTTGGTGAAAGCCGCCTTCACCGCAGCCGGAGTCGCCGCGACAGTGGGGCAGCTTCGGGAAGCCTGAACATGCGTAAGGTCCGTGGTCAGGCAGTCGATCATTGGGAAGAAAATCAAGTCCAGCGGTTTCTTGGCGTGGTGCGTGTAAAGCAAATTATGAACGTGGGGGATTCCCAGCTTGGACGGGAAACAAGGGTCGATGGCCCCGCGCTTGGCGCCTTCTTTGTACAGGGCTTCCGTGGTGTAGTCCGAAAAGACAATGTTTTCCGGCTGAATGCCTAAGGATGCAAAGTAGCCGGTAAACAGCGGCGCTTGCGAATACATGTTCAGCACGCGCGGAATGCCGATGCGCAGGCGGCTGCGCCGATCCATCAGCATAGCGCGGCGCTTCTGCGCAGGGGTGATGCGGACTTTGGGCGGCGGATCGGCCGCCGGCGTCACGTCGGGAATACGGAAAACCGCCTTGGCAGCGATTTCGGCGAAATTCGGATTCGCCGCCTTCACCTTGTCGAGGTTGCCCTTGATGGAGCGCATTTCGGTCACATCCTCAACGGTGCCTTTCTCGCAGGTGGCGATGATCAGCCGCTGAGCGCCGTCCTCCAGCGGCACCTTCGAATTGGCCGGGCGGTAAGCGTTCTCGCTGAGGAGGCTGGTCTTAACGTCGATAAAGGTGCGAAGGCACTTGTTTTTGCAGAAGTAACACCGCGTGGCTTCCGACCGTGTGGTCTTGTATGAGATACGGCTGACGGCATCCAGACCGATGAAGGTGGTGGTGCGGCCGTTGTCCCATAAGCGCCCCGCCTCCAGCGCCGCGCCGATGGCTCCCGCTTCGCCGCAATGCTCGTGAACGATGACCTCCGGCGCCGTGTCCTTGCCCTTGAACCGGGATTCGATGAAATCCACCTGCGCCTTTACCGCCGCCAGGTTGTATTGCGTCCCTCCTTGCAACAGAAACCGCCGGCCGATGGCCGCCAGGTTTGGGATCTGCGACACGTACAGCCAGACGTTTTTGGGCAGCACGTTGCACAAGCCGGCCATGATTTCATCCGGCTGCCAGCCCTGGCGCTGAAAGTCCACAATGTCGCTCTGCATGAACACCGCGCAGCCGTACCCGAATTGCGGGAACGACTTGGCGCCGAAGGCCACGTCGGCGAACTGCTCCACCGCGTAGCCGAAGCCCTGCGCGGTGGATTGCAGGAAGTAGCCGTTGCCGGCCGAACACTGGGTATTGAGTTTGAAGTCTTTCACCCGCCCGTTTTTAAGGATGATGATTTTGATGTCCTGGCCGCCGATGTCGCAAATAACGTCGATGTCTTTGTAGAAATGCAACCCCGCCTGGGTGTGCGCCACCGTCTCCACCACTGCCGCGTCGGCGCCGATCACGTCCTTGAGAATGTCCTTGGCATAACCCGTGGTGCCGACGCCCAGAACCTTCAGCGCCGCCCCTTGGTCCTCCACCTGCTTGCGCAGCTTGGCGAAAATCTCCATCGTGTCCTCGATGGGATTGCCCTTGGAAAGCTGATAGGCTTTCGCCAGCACGGCGCGTTCCCTGGTGGAGGAAAGCAGCACGGCTTTGGTCGATGTCGAACCGCCGTCCACGCCGATAAAACCCTCGACCACTTGCCCGGGTTCGAACCGGGCGGGGATGAAAGGCTTATGCCGGTACCGGCTCTTGAATGCCTCCAGTTCCCGTTCGTCTTTCACCAAGCCGGCGCCGCCGCCCTTTAGCAACTTCTCCTGCTCGCGCCCGGTGGTTACGTACCACTCTAGCTGCTTCCAGCCCGTATACCGGCCGACGGACTCCTCTTCCGATCTGCCGAACTCCACCGCGCCGATGGCGGCGAAATATTGCGCGTTCTCCGGAGTCTTGATGAGGTCTTCCGGGGGCACGCCTTCGGGCAACGGAAAGTTGCGCTCCAGCCAAATCTTGGGAATGTTGTGTTTCCAGCAGTCCCGCATGCCGCGGATATAGGTGTTGGGACCGCCGAGCAAGAGAACTTCCGGGCGCAGCGTGTTGCCGCGCGTCAGCACCGACAGGTTCTGCATCACGATGGCTTCAAACAGCGAAGCCATCAGCTCGTCCGGCGGAACCCCCATTTTCTGAAGCCCGTTGATGTCGGTCTCGGCGAACACGCCGCACTTGCCGGCGACAGGGTGCAGCTTGAGCCCCTTATAGCCCATGTTGCACAGCTCTTCCGGCGGTATGCGCAACTTGGCGTTGATCTTGTCGATCACCGCTCCGGTTCCCCCCGCGCACTTGTCGTTCATTGACGGGATCTTCTTCTTGCGGCCGGTTTCCGGATCTTCCTTGAAAATGATGATCTTGGCGTCCTGCCCTCCCAGCTCGATCACGGAACCGCACGCTGGATAGAGCTTTTCCACCGCCAGAGACACCGCGTTGACTTCCTGCACGAACTTCGCGCCGATGAACCGCGCGATGTTCGAGCCGCCCGACCCGGTAATGAAAATGCGCGACGCCTCCGGGGCGAACCCTTCGATCTCGGTCTCGAATCGCTTAAGGAACTCGAGGACTTTTTCCGGCTGCTTGGTGTCGTGACGCTGGTAATCCTGCCACAGGATGGCGCCGCTATCCTGGTCCACCACCACCGCCTTGACGGTGGTGGAGCCCACATCCATACCGATCATGAAGTGCTTGTTCATGAGGCCCCCTGAAATTAATGGATGGACCGCCGCTTGCGGTTCATGCGGCCGGCGATGTGATACACGGTGTTTGCCGCCGTCCCGACTACGCCTTGGCGGTGAGGGATCTTGTACATGGGACGCTTCATTTCCGGATGGGCATCGATAAAGGCGCGGCATTCCTCCAACGTCAGCCCGGTCGCCTCCAGCGCCTGTTGGAATTCCAGTTTGGCTTTGTTCTTGGCTTCGCCCAGCGCCATCTGCACCCGGCTATGGGCGTTGATCTCTCCCTCGCCGGAGGTCTCCACCGGCAGGTAAATTATGTCGCGATAGTGTGAGACCACCGCCGCCTGCGCGCCGTCGGACTGTGTGGATGGCATGCAACCGAATGGCTTCAGCGACAAGACCATATGCGCCAGGTGTTTATTTGAGTAGTAGATATTCTTGGCGACTTCGAGATGCCCTTCGCCTCCCCCCGTGCGGGAGTTGTAGTAAGGGTGACCCGCGCGTTGCAATTCGTACTGATCCGCCAGAGGGTGCGCGAGCCCGCCGAGCGCGTCCACCACCCGGTGGTATTCGCGCCGGAAAATCGCTTCCGCCAGCTTCAGTTTGGCCACTTTTCGCCGGTAGTCCCACTCCACCTTGGCGCGCTTTCCCAGCCGCCAAACCGGCGGCGGCACGGCGCCTTCTTCCAAACCCTTCCAATCCCGGTAGCGCTGCACCACTTGATGAATCATGTACATGATCCAGGTGCCCACCGGCTCCACTAGAACCTGCGCCCCCTCGCGCTCCAAAAAGCGGAACATGTTGAAATTGCCGTCACCCTCGGTGGTCTGCGCCCAGAATTCCCCGGTGATCTTCACGATGGGCTTGACGCGCAGCCGGTCCACCTCAATCTGGTTGAACATGTCGCGGCAGGCGCGCAACTCCGCCGTGTAGTGATCCCCCGCCAGTTGGTTGACGAACTTGCCGATGTACTCCGCGCTGTCCTTGAAGCCGCCCAAATAAGCGCCCAGCTTTTCTCCGACCTTCCAGGGCTGGTGGCGGGCGAAGACGTCATGCATATGATCGATCACGCGCGCCAGCGTCTCGTCGGTTGCTCCCGCCCGGACCTCGTACGGACGGATCTGATACGCCACCTCATTCAGCACGTCGCCGAAATTCATGGCGTTTAAGATCCCTAGGAAGAAGTCGAGATTCATCTCCAAGCCGGCTTCGGCGTCCGATTGGCTCAGCCCTCCGGATTGCTGGAACAGCAACACGCGGAAGCCTTCAAAGCCCGAATTGCGCAATGCCAGGCGGTACTCGGCTTCGTACATTCCAAAGCGGCAAGGTCCGCAGGCGCCGGCGGTGAAGAACACATAGCGGTCAATGATCTCTTGGCGCGACAGCCCCTGAGCTTCCAAGCTTTGCAGAAAACGAACCAGATTTCCGACGGTGAAGTAGGTCGGGTTACACTGCCCGTTGTTGCCAAACTCTTTACCCGCCTGAAAAGCGGCTACGTCCGGTGTGGGCAGGTTCTGCGCTTTATAACCCAGCCCCTCCAGTGCGCCGTGGATGAGTTTCTCGTGTTTCCAAGTCAACCCGCCGAAGAGCACCGTGGTACTGGCGCGCTGGTCTTTGGTGAACGGCCGTTCAAACGGTCGTTTAAAATGCCGTAACTCGCTGACCCACAAGCCCTCTTCCCGTTCCAGCCGCGCCCGTTCCTCAGCCACGCGCTGCTGAATCGCCTGCTCCATCGGATCGATCTGAACCAGATTGGTGCTCATATGCGCACTCCTTGTATTCGCTTCAGCTCCGGCCCGAGCCGGTTTCTTTCCAGTGATTTCCCAGCTCCCAAGATGCGGGATTGTTCTCATTTTGCGGCAGAAACGGCCTTTTCCCAAGCCCTTAACAGGGAACGGAGTATAACGCTAAGCGGAACGCGCAGAGCGGGATTCGGCGGGATATAAGACCGAAACGATCGTATATTGTTTCCTACACGGTAAAAACGGTACAAAAAGAGGCGAACGAGGGCCAGCTAGCGCGGGTGCGCGAGCATGGCGAGCGACTCGCGGAACGGCGCCCGGGCCACGCCGCGCTCAGTAATGATGGCGGTGACGTAACGGTTCGGGGTAACGTCAAAAGCGGGGTTGCGCGCGCCGACTCCGTCCGGGGCGATCGGAGTTCCCCACAGGTGCGTCACCTCGGAGGCGGGGCGCTCCTCGATGGGGATCTGTTCGCCGCTTTCGAGCGTCAGGTCCAGTGTGGAGACCGGCGCCGCGACATAGAACGGCACCCCGTTTTCGTGCGCCAGCACTGCCAGAGCATAAGTGCCGATCTTGTTCGCCACGTCGCCGTTGGCGGCGATGCGGTCCGCGCCCACGATGACGCAGCCGATTTCGCCGGACTTCAAAAAATGCCCGGCCATGTTATCGGTGATCACCGAGGTGGGAATGCCATCCTGTTGCAACTCCCAAGCAGTGAGCCGCGCGCCCTGAAGAAAGGGGCGGGTCTCATCCGCCAGCACGTCAATCTTCTTTCCGGCGGCGACCGCCGCCCGAATCACCCCCAAGGCTGTCCCGTACCCCGCGGTAGCCAGGGCGCCGGCATTGCAGTGTGTGAGCACCGTCTTGCCGTCGGGCACCAGCGGAGCGCCGTTGCGCCCGATGGCGCGGTTGGTTTCGATATCTTCCTGCTTGATACGCTGCGCTTCGTCAACCAGCCGGCGGCGAATTTCGGCAACCGGGAGGCCCTGCATGCTCCGGTACAGCCGTTTCATGCGCTCGATGGCCCAGAACAGGTTCACCGCCGTGGGACGGGTAGAGGCAAGCGTCGCGCATATCTCTTCGAATTGCCTCTCCAGTCCGTTCTCATCGGCTCTAAGTAAGCCCAGCGCTATGCCCATCGCCGCCGCCACCCCGATGGCGGGCGCACCGCGGATCACCATGGTCTTTATGGCGTGAGCCACCTCCCGGTAATCGCGGCATACGCAAAACTTCACTTGACGCGGCAAAAGCGTCTGGTCGATCATGACGACGCCCTCGTCGGTCCACTGAATGGTTTCGATCATGAAATCTGAGGAACCCTTTCTTGAAGCATAAATGCGGCGAAGAAAGTCAAGTTATAAGTGCTGTGCATAGCCGTAGCGACGGCAGTCGAGCCAGTGCGGTAGCGCACCCAGCCAAATGACATACCGGCCAGAAGGATCAACAACATGTGCCTCCAGGACCAGGCGTACTGCGGACCGTGCAGCAGAGCAAAAGGCAACGCCGAAAGCACAATCGCCGCCAAGTTTCCAAAGGTCCGGGCGAGCAGCGGCATGAGGAAGCCACGGAAGGCGAGCTCTTCGCAAAATGGCCCCAAAGTCACGGCGAAAAACCCCATCAGCAAGACCGAGGAGCGGCTTTGCAGCAGCTCTTTCATGGGCATGTCGATGTCCGGAGTGTGCAGCAGGACTCCGAGCACGGCCACCGAGAGCGCCACCGCCGGCCCGGCGAACAGGCCCCAAGCCACATCCGGACCTCGCACCACCCAGGCCATAGACGCCCAAAAGGGGTGTCCATACTTGGTCTTGAGCAGGTAGTAGAGGCTGAGGAACCACAGCCCGTAAGCGATGAACTGAGCCGGAATGAGTCTGGCCGCTTTACTCGACGGGTAGGCGGGCGCCAGCCACACGGCCACCTGAACGATCAACGCCCCGGCGATGAGACACGGGATCGCCAGGGCGGCAAACAGCGCCAAGTCCTGATACGACCAGTAGGGAAACCGCGACCCGCCTGCTGGCGGCGCTCCCTCCGGGTTCATTCGCTCGACTCCGCGAGGATCGCCGCCAGCAGCGGGATCATGATTTCGTGATGGCCCGTAATGGCGTATCCTCGCCCGCCCGAACCGGCGTGCGGCCTTTCCACGACATTGACGCGCGGCCGGTAGTGCTGGAGAAAGTCGAAGTTGACAGTGGTGAAGTTCTTCAGCGGATAACCCAGGTTCCGAACAGCGGAGACCGCCTTGAGGAACACCTCCGGCATCACCACGGCAGATCCCACGTTCAGGTACACCCCACCTTCGTTCAGCTCCGTCACCATCCGGGCAAACAGCCGAAAATCGTGATGTGAGGCTGCGCCCAAAGCCGCGCCGTCTGCTGCGGGGTGCGTGTGCGGCGTATCCGTGCCGATGGCCACGTGCACCGTGACCGGAATCGACCGCCGCCACGCCTCCAGTAGAATGCTGTGGCCGGCGAATTCGGCTCGCGCAGCTTTATCCAGCCAGGCGCCCAGGGATTCTCCGACGCCGATACCCTGCGCCGCAGCCGCGGCGATGGCGCGGTTCATCTCCCGTCCCGTTTCCTCCGCCGAGCCGAAGCTCCCGTCCGGCAGAACCGCTTCCACGTCTTCGCTGGTGTGGCCCGCCAGGGCGATTTCGAAATCGTGGATGGCCGCCGAGCCGTTCATGGCGATGGCCGACACATAGCCTTGCTCCATTAGGGCGCCGAAGACCGGGGCCAGGCCGCACTTAACGACGTGGCCCCCCATCCCCCACAGGATGGCGCGCTGCGCCTTTCTGGCCGCGCGCAAGGCTTCCACCACTTGGCGCAAGGAGTCGGCCGCCAGCAGCCGCGGCAAAGAATCCAGCCACTCTTGCATGCCCGCGCCCCGCCGCGCGGGTCTGGCGAAGTCGGCGGTCTTCACCTTGCCGCCGCGGCGGAAAAGGGAAACCGTTCGCAGCCCGCTGAAGTCAACCGGTTTCTGGACGTATTTACTCACGCCTGTTTTCCATTGTGAAGGACTTTGGCCAGGGCGTGCGCCGTGTGCCCTTTTCGGCCGCGCACCACCAGCTCCGGAGGACCCGCCGCCACCACTTGCCCCCCCTTCTCGCCGCCCTCCGGACCAAGGTCGATGATCCAGTCGGCGGACTTAATGACGTCCAGGTGATGTTCAATCACCAGCACCGTATTGCCCAGATCGACCAGCCTTTGTAAGACGTCCAGCAACCGCCGGACGTCGTCGAAATGCAGGCCCGTGGTCGGCTCGTCTAAGATGTACAGCGTCCGCCCGGTCTGCCTGCGGCTCAACTCCCGCGCCAGTTTGATCCGCTGAGCCTCTCCGCCGGATAGCGTCGTGGCGGGCTGGCCCAGATGCAAGTACCCAAGTCCCACATCATACAAGGTTTGCAGCTTGCTCTGAATTTGCGGGATGTTCTGGAGCAGAGCCAGCGCATCTTCGATGGTGGACTCCAGAAGGTCGGCGATGGAGCGGCCTTTGAACTTCACCTGGAGCGTTTCATGGTTGTAACGGCGCCCGCGGCACACATCGCAGGTGACAAACACGTCTGGAAGGAAGCTCATCTCAATGCGCTTCAATCCGTCGCCTTGACACGCTTCGCAGCGCCCGCCCTTTACGTTGAAGCTGAAACGGCCGGGCTTGTAGCCCCGCTCGCGCGATTCGGGCAGCATGGCGTACAAATCGCGGATGGGAGTGAACACGCCGGTGTAGGTGGCCGGATTCGAGCGCGGCGACCGCCCAATGGGGCTCTGATCGATTTCCACCACCTTATCGATGTGCTCTAGCCCCTCGATGGCGTCATGCTCGCCCGGTTCGGCTTTGGCATGATACAGGCGGCGCGCCAGGGCGCGATACAAGATATCGTTGACGAGTGTGGACTTGCCGCTTCCGGAAACGCCCGTGATCACGGTGAACGTGCCGAGAGGGATTGCGACGTCGATGTTGCGCAAATTGTGCTCGCGCGCGCCGCGGATCACCAGCTTCGGGCCGCTGCCGGAGCGCCGCACGGGCGGCGGGGAGATCTCCACCCGGCCCGAAAGATATTGCCCGGTAAGCGAGTCCGGATGCTCGCGGATGGCCTGCGGCGGGCCGCAGGCGACCAACGACCCGCCCAGCCGGCCCGCGCCGGGGCCAAGGTCCACGACATAGTCGGCGCGCTCGATGGTTTCCTGATCGTGTTCCACCACCAGCACCGTGTTGCCAAGATCGCGCAACCGCGCCAGCGTGTCGAGCAGCCGGCTGTTGTCCCGCGGATGCAAGCCGATGGAGGGCTCGTCCAACACATACAGCACGCCGCGCAGGCGTGAGCCGATCTGGGTCGCCAGGCGGATGCGCTGCGCCTCGCCTCCGGAGAGCGTGGCCGAGGAACGGTCCAGGCTCAGGTAATCCAGGCCCACCGCAGCCAAAAATTCGAGCCGGTTGTGGATTTCCTCCACCACGCGCGCGGCAATCTGCCGTTCTCGTTCATCCAGCTTCCAGCCCTTTACCACCGACAGCGCCCGCGCCACCGGCATGGCGGTAAAGGCGGCGATGGAGAGGCCCTTCACCTTGACGGCCAGGCTCGAAGGTTTGAGGCGTGCGCCGCGGCAGTCCGGACACACGCTGGCCGACATGAACTCCATGAGATACTCGCGGTAGCCCTCGCTCACCTCGCGGAACGTCTCCTCCAGAATGGGCAGGATGCCTCGGAAGCCCGGTCCACCCTCGAGCAACGCGGTTTGCGCTTTCTCCGGTAAGTCTTCAAACGGTTTCGAGATGTCGATTTTGGCCCGCCGCGCGAACTCCGTCACCAGGCTCATCATGTAACTCGAACTGCCGCTGGGTCCCAGTCCGCCGTCAAACAGCGGCTTGGAAGGGTCCACGATGACCTTGGCGGGATCGAACGCCCAGCGGCTTCCCAGTCCGTTGCAAGTTTCGCACGCCCCATAGGGGCTGTTGAACGAGAATGAGCGTGGTTCAAGCTGCGGCACGCTGGCGCCGCAATCCGGGCAGGCCAGCTTTTGCGAATAAAGCCGCTCGCCGCCGTTCACCTCGGCGACGGTCACCAGCCCGTTGGCCAGTTTGGCGGCCGTCTCTATGGAAGCTTCCAATCTTCTTTCAATGCCCGGTTTCACCACCAGGCGGTCCACCACCACCTCAATGGTGTGGTTGCGCCGCCGGTCCAGCACCACGTCTTCGTCCAGCCCGCGCAGGACCCCGTCGATGCGCGCGCGAAGAAAGCCCTGGCGAGCGAGCTTTTCCAAGTCCTTCTTGTATTCGCCCTTGCGGCCGCGCACCACCGGGGCCAGAATCATAATCCGGTTCTGTTGATGAAACGCCAGAATCTGCTGCAAGATCTGTTCTGTGGTTTGGCGGGAAATCTCGCGCCCGCATTCCGGACAGTGCGGAACGCCGATGGAGGAGTACAGTACGCGGAGGTAATCGTAAATCTCGGTAACCGTGCCCACCGTGGACCGCGGGCTGCGGGAAGTGGTCTTTTGCTCGATGGAGATGGCCGGGCTGAGGCCGTCGATGGAGTCCACATCCGGCCGCTCCATCTTGTCCAGAAACTGCCGGGCGTAAGGCGACAGCGTCTCCACGTAGCGCCGCTGGCCTTCGGCATAGATGGTGTCGAAAGCCAGCGACGACTTGCCGGAACCGCTCAGACCGGTGATTACCGTCAGCGTATTGCGGGGAATTTCGACGTCGATGTTTTTCAGATTATGGTGCCGCGCTCCGTGAACGGCGATTCGATCCAGCATGGGGAGAGGCGGCGCACAGCGCCGAATCTTCTATTTTCCCACTTCCTTCAGGCGCTCTTCTTTTGCGCCATGCGGGCGGCGAAGCGCGCGACATCGATGGCCACGCGCTCGTGCGTGCCTTCGCCGATCTTCTCCTTTTCATCGAAGGCTTCCACGCGGAAGGTGATCCGCCGGTCGTTAACCGCCACCACCTCGGTGTGAAAGGCGGCGCTCATTCCCACCGGAGTGGCCGCCAAGTGCCGCACATCGACCCACGTTCCCACCGTATCCCAGCCCTCCGGAAGCAACGGCAGGACGCTGTTGCGGCAGGTGTATTCCATGAGCGCGATCATCCAGGGGGTGCCCAGCACGCGCGCTTCTTCCTGACCCAGAAAGTCGATGGCGAACTCGTTGGTCACCAGAATGCGCTGCTCGCCTTTGACGCCGAGGGGAACGATGCCCATAACGGCTATCTTAACCCGGGCCGGTTACAATGGAAAGGAATGCAGGTGTTACAGGCGGGCTCTCACAAGTATCTGCTGCTGGAGCTGGAGCCCGACATGCTGGATCAGGTGGCGCGGCAGGCGGGCTTCGAATGCCGCGTGGAGGACGGTCCTCGCGCGGTGACGCTGGAACTCACCGTGGAGGGGCGCAAAGCGCCCCTGCTGTTGTTCGACGCGGCGGATCCCGGAAACTTGGGGTGGTTCTCCCGCTGCCAGTTCTACGTGGACGGTCAATCCGGCGCCGTGCTCCAGACGCCCTTTGCGCTGGCCAATCTCAAAGAGCGATCCGGGCGCGTCAAACCCAACAGCATTCGAATTCGCATCGCCAAGGAACTGCCCGCCTCCTTCCGCCTGCCGGGACGCCAGCCGGTCACCGAGCAGATGGTCTATGCGGTCTTGTTCAATTTCCTGACGGCGCTGTTGGAAGTGGGTGTCGGCTTGTGCGGCAGCAAGGTGATCCGCCCCCTGGCTGGGCGCGCCGACTCGGTCGGCATGCGAAGCTGAACCGCCGCTTCTCTCACTTGGGCGTCTCGCCTTTGCGGCGCAAAGTGGGAACTTTCTTCTTTTGTTCGGCTTCCTTTTTCTCCTGAGCCCGCTTCTCCTCGAGTTCCTTGGGTTGCATGAGCGCCTCGCGCTCGCGCCGCTCCCTGGCTTCGCGCTCCAGCACCGACCGCGCGCGCGTCTTAAGATCTTCTTGGGACATCTCCAGGCTGTCGCGCGTGGTTTCAATCGCCTGCTGCAAGGCGAACTCGTAACGGGCGAGATCCTTGGGTTTGGACTGCTCTATCTTTTCCAGGGCGGCGAGCAATTCTTTTTGGCCCTTCACCACCGCGCTGATGCCGGTGTCGATCTCCAACCGGCGGCGCAGGGCGTCGTCGGCCACCGTGTCGATGGCTTCAATGATCTTGGTGTAGTCCTCCAGCGTGCTGTGGATCATGGCGGAGCGCCCCGGCTTGTCCTTGGACAGCAACTGCTTCACCAACTCCAGCCGCTGGCGGGCGAAATGCAGATAAAGTTTCAGCCGGTCGTTGGGATCCTGCGCCAGCCGGACTTGGTCCACTTCGTCGGCGGTCAGAAAGTCGCGCGTGGCCTGCGCCCCTGCGGCCATGGCGAAAATGGCGCTCAAGATCGGCGTCAGCATCCAGCGTCGCATGGCGTATGCTCCCCCCTTCCTACTTCACTCCCATGATCTCGTACAACAACGCTTCATGCACTTTGCGGACTCGCGCTAGGACGGCTTCCACCGGGCCGCGGTCGTCAAAGCTCACCAGCGTGTGAAAAGACTCCAATCTCCTCAAAATGGCGCGCGCTTTAAGCTCGGACCGCTTAAAGTGCTTCGGACTCTTTCGCGCGTTCTTTCCCGAATCGCGCAGCGCCTGCATGCACAGCTCGGCCGCGTCGCCGATCTCGTTCAGTCGCTTCTGCACGTCGTCCCAGCCGGCCGTTTCGTACATCTTGGAAAGCCCGCCCGCCAGGCGCTCGGCGTAATCAATCGCCAGGTCCGCACGCTTTTCGAATTTCGGCTCCTTGCGGATGGCGCCCAGGTCGGCCGGGGCGGCCGGTCCGAACAGCGCAAAGGCGATCAGATACAGTGCGGGCGCCGTCATCTTTTCCTCAGCTCATTCTGAATGATCCGAACGCGCTGGCGGGCTTTGAACTCCTCATCCGGATTCTGATTCTTGCTCAGTTCAAGGAACTTCTGGTAGCTTTCGAGCGCCGGCTTCAAATCGCGCAACTTGTCCAGAATGATGGCCCGGAAATAGTAGTACGCCGGAGTTTCCCCTCCCAGTTCCCGGGTGCGCTCCAAGGCTGCCAGAGCCTGGGGAAACTGCTCCAGGACGATTAGAACCCCGGCCAGCTCGCTCCAGCCGTCCTTCCGGTCCGGCTGGGCTTTGACCACGGCGGCGAATTGGCGCGCCGCCTCGGCCAGCAGATGCTGATCGCGCAGCGCTCGCCCGTACAGCATGCGCAGATCCAGGTTCTGCGGCTCTGCTTCCACCGCTTCTCGTAAAAGGGCCGCACCGCGTTGGGGCTGTTTGGCCCGCAGATAAGCCAAAGCCAGAGCCGTGCGGTTGGCGTTGGTTGGCGAAATCTTGTACGCCGCCTCCAGTTCAGCGATGGCCGCAGCGGCGTCGCCGGATTCGAGCAGCAGCTCGCCCAGCCGTTCCCGCGCGCCGGGATCATCGGGGAACAGGCGGTACAGGTCCATCGCCTCCGCTCGCCGCCCAGCCGCCTCATACAAAGACGCCAGTTCGAGCAGGCTGTCGCGGGAACTAGGATCCAGTTCGGCGGCTTTCCTGAAATGCGGGGCGGCCTCATCAAGGCGCTTCTGGCGCGCCAAGGCCCGCCCCAGCCCCCGTTCGGCTGCGGCTGACTTGGAATTGAGTTGAACGGCCGCCTGAAACTCTTTCTCCGCCCGTTCCCACTGTCCGGCGGCAAGCAAAGCTTCCGCCAAGTAATACCGCGGGCGGAATTCGCCGGGTTTTTTAGCGGCGGCCGATTCCAGAAGCGCCGCCGCTTCGGCGGTCTTTTTCTGGTTCAGGAGCACCATGCCCAGATTCAGCTCCGCCTCGTACAATCCGGGCTTCAGCTCGAGGACTTTCCTGTACCCCGCCGCGGCGTCTTGGTCTTTGCCAAGGAGGCTTTGGGCCAGCGCCAAGTGAAACCAGGCGCTATAGTCCTGGGGATCGGCCTTCGCTGCTTGGGCGAAGAGGTGTTCGGCTTGCTCATAACGCTTCTCCTCCAGGGCCTTGATGCCCTCCGCCGAAGGATCCGCCGCTAACAGCCACAGGACGAGGGCCATCCGACCCATACTTCCATCTTACTGCCCTTCGATGCAGGCGCCCATCCGTTTCGGGCTGAACCAAGTGTACAAGGCCGGCAGCAGAAACAGCGTCAACGCGGTGGAGGTCATTAAACCGCCGATCACCACCGTCGCCAGCGGGCGCTGCACCTCGGCGCCCGTGGATGTGGAAATGGCCATGGGAATGAAACCGAAGCTGGCGACCAGCGCCGTCATCAAGACCGGCCGCAGGCGGGTGGCGGCGCCTTCCACCACCGCTTCCTGGCAGGAGATCCCCCGGTTGCGGAGCTGGTTGATGTAAGTCACCATCACGATGCCGTTCAATACCGCCACGCCAAACAAAGCGATGAAGCCGATGGAAGCCGAAAGGTTTAAATTGAGGCCCCGCAGCCAAAGCGCGCCGATTCCGCCCACCAGGGCGAAGGGCACGTTCAACAAGATCAGCAGGGCTTGCGAGACCGAATCGAAAGTCGCAAATAGCAGCCCGAAAATGATCAGCACCGACAGCGGCAGCACGATGACCAGGCGCCGCATGGCCCGCTGCTGGTTCTCAAACTGACCGCCCCAGCCGATCGAGTAACCGGGCGGAAGATTCAATTCCGCTCGGATGCGCTGCTGGGCGGCGGCGACGAAACTGCCTAAGTCCCGTCCGCGGACGTTGGATTGCACCACAATGCGGCGCTGTCCGTTCTCCCGGGAAACCACCTCCGGTCCCCGCGCCACTTCCACCTTGGCCACCGACCCTAATGGAATCCTTTCGCCGCCCGGCGCCAGCACCTCCACCTGACGGAGGCTCTCCACGTCCGCCCGGTACCGCTCCGGCAGCCGCACCACAATCGGGAAACGCCGCTGTCCTTCGATCATTTCCGACACTGGTGTGCCCGCCACTGCCGTCTCGACCACCTGCCGGATGTCGGTAGCGTTGAGCCCGTAGCGCGCCAGCGCCTCGCGATCCACCTGGACGCGCAACTCCGCCACTCCGGAAATGATCTCCATCTGCTCGTCGGCGGCGCCCGGAATGGTGGACAGCACGCGCAGCGCCTTTTCCGCTAATTGCTCCAGCACTCGCGGGTCTTCTCCGTAGATTTTGAGCGCCACGTCGGCTTTGATTCCCGACACCGTTTCGTCCAGGCGCATCGCCATCGGCTGGGTGAAGTTGTAGGCCACGCCCGGAATCTCCTCCAGCTTGGCGGCCATCTTTTCGATAAGCTGCTCCTTGGTGCGCGCTGTCGTCCACTGTTCGACGGGCTTTAACATCACGTAAACGTCTGCTTCATAGATGCCCATCGCCTCGGTGGCCAGGTCCGGGCGGCCGAGCTTGGACACCACGCCCGTCACCTCCGGAAAGGTCAAAACCGCCTGCTCGACGCGGGTGCTCAGTGCGACCGATTCGGTCAAGGAGATGCCGGGCAGCTTGCGGGTTTGGATCAGCAGCGAGCCCTCGTCCAGCCGCGGCATGAATTCGGTCCCCAGGAAAGGCACGGAACCCAGCGCCACCGCCACCGCCGCGGCGCCCACCCCGATGGTGGCCAGCCGGTGGCGCAGCGCCGCATGCAACGCCCGCACATAGATCCGCCGCACCGGCTCAAACCATCCCTCTTTCTCTTCTTTGACCCCCTTGCCTAAGGCAAAGGTGGCGGCTGTAGGCACCACGGTCAAGGCGAAGATGAGCGAACCGATCAACGCCGAGCAAACCGTGATGGCCATGGGACGGAACATTCGTCCCTCCAGTCCCTCCAGAAACAAAATGGGGAAATACACCGCAATGATGATGGCCACCGCAAACACAATGGGGCGCGCGACTTCATAGGCGGCGTGGCGCACCCGGTCCACCGGATCGAAGCTTTCCCCCGGCTTATAATGCAGGCGCCGCACCGAGTTCTCCATCATCACTACCGCGCCGTCCACGATCATGCCGAAGTCGATGGCGCCCAGGCTCATGAGGTTCGCCGAGATGCCGAACGCCGCCATGCCCATGAAGCCCACCAGCAGCGACAGCGGAATGACCGCGGCGACGATCAGAGCCGCCTTGATGTTGCCCAAAAACAGGAGCAGCACGACGATCACCAGCAGCCCCGCCTCGGTCAGGTTGCGCCTCACCGTGCGGATGGTGCCTCGGATCACGCTCGACTGGTCATAAAACGGCAAGATCTTGACGCCTTCGGGCAGCCGGAGGGAAGCCAGCCGCTCTTTCACCCGCTCGATCACGCGCAAGCCGTTTTCCCCTTTCAGCATGATCGCCATCCCGGACACGGTTTCGCCTTTTCCGTCCCGGATCACCGCGCCTTGGCGTTGCATGGCCGCTACCCGCACCCGTGCAACGTCCCGCACCAAAACCGGAGTGCCTTTCTGCGCCGCCAGGACGATGGTTTCCAAATCCTGGAGGCTTGTGGCGCGTCCCAAGCCCCGCACCGTGTACTGCTCAGAGGCGTGTTCGATGTAGCCGCCGCCGAAATTGACATTGTTTTCCGCAACCCGTTGAAATACGTCCCGCAGCGTGAGCCCGTAGCGTTGCAGTTTGATGGGATCCACTTCGATGGCATACTGTTGCGTCTCGCCGCCCCAGGTGTTCACCTCGTTCACCCCGGGCACCGTGCGCAACTGGTGCTTGATCTGCCATTCATGCAGAGTTTTCAACTCCATGGCCGACATGCCCCGGCCCTCGAGCGTGTACTGATACACTTCGCCAAACGCCGTGGCCACCGGACCCAGCGAGGGCTCCAGTCCCTGCGGGATTCGCGTGCGGGCTTCCGCCAGGCGCTCGCTCACGAGCTGCCGCGCGAAGTAGGTGTTCACCGAGTCCTCAAACACCACCGTCACCATGGAAAGCCCCAGCTTGGAAATTGAGCGGACGCCCTCGGTGCGCGGCATGCCCATCAGCGCGGTTTCAATCGGGAAGGTCACTAACTGCTCGACTTCGGTGGGCGCCATGGCGGGGCACTCCGTGATCACCACCACCTGGTTATTGGTCAGATCCGGAAATGCGTCGATGGGAATGTGGGTCACCGTGTAAAGACCGGCGGCAATCAGTCCGGTCAGACCGATGAGCACAAACAGCCGGTGGCGCAGGTGAAAATCTATGATGCGGTTGAGCATCTCACTCTCCCAGCGTGGACTTCAGCAACTGCGACTTCAAAACGAATGCGCCGCGGGTCACCACCCTTTCGCCGTCCCGCAGTCCGGCCAGAACTTCGATGAAGCCCTCGACCATGCGTCCCGTCGCAATCGGGCGCACTTCGAATCTTCCGTTGCCCTTGTGCACAAAAACCGCGGTTTGGCCTCCCACTTCCTGCGGAGCCGAGGGCGGCACCAGCAGAGCCGGTTCCGTCCCTCCGGCGAGAATTTCAACAGTGGCGTACATCTCAGGTTTGAGCTGCCCGCTTTCGTTGGGGACTTCCACGCGCGCCCGGATGGTGCGCGTGGCAGGATCAAGTTCTTCTCCGATCTTGGTGAGAACCCCGGCGAACACCCGGCCGGGATACGCCTGCACCGACACCCGCGCCGGCAGCCCGGGCCGCAGTTTGGCCAGGTGTTCTTCGTTCACCGACGCCAGCACCCAGATGCGCGCCAAATCGGTGATCACAAACATATCCATGCTGGGACTCACCACCGTGCCCGGGGTCACGTTTCGCGCCAGCACCACGCCGGCGGCGGGCGCTTTAATGGGGATCAGATCCTCGTCGCCGTGGTCCTCCTCGTGGTCCACCGGGGGGTGATCGCGCTCCGGAGCAATCTGGAGAAACTCCGACAAGTGTAAACGGGTGCGCTCCAATTCCACCTCCGCCTGGCGCGTGGCGGCCTGTGCGTTGCGGTATTCACTCTCGGCGTGATCCACCTGCTCCTGGGAGGCGGCTTTCAGCTCATACAGGCGCCGCATCCGATCGCGCACCTTCAGCGCATAGGCTTCGGCCGACTTCAGGCGGCTCAGATCAGCCAGCGCCTTCCGGTAGTGCGCGCGCGATTCGTGAATGTCGTGGCTGTGCATGCGGGCCAGCACGTCGCCTTGCTTGACCATGTCTCCGGGGTTGGCGTATACGCGCACCACCCGTCCGTCGGTGACGGCGCCCACGCGCCAGGTGCGCAGCTCGTTCACCGTCACGCGGCCGCTGGCGCGCACCACCCGCGGCACGGATCGCATCGAGACCGTCTCGATCTCAACCTTCCCTTCGCGTTGCATGACGTCCGTCAGAACCACTTCACGGGCGGCGCTTTCGCCCTTCGGCGCATCGGTCTTGGCCGCCTCCGGCGCGGGTCGCGAGCAACCCGCCGCCAGCGCCGCTACCGCTAAATACCAGAGCTTCATGGCAGCACTCCCATTGCGTACTGAAGCGTGACGATCGCCTGGCGGTATTCCGCCAGCGTCTTGACGTAAATCGTTTGCACGTCGATGAGCGTGCGCTCCGCGTCGAGCAGCCGCAGCAGATCCGCCCCGCCTTCGCGGTAAGCGGCCACGGCGATTTGCGCGGATTCCGACGCGCGCTCCATCAACGGCTTCAAAGACTCTTTCACTTGGCGCCTGCGGATCTCATACTCGGTCCGGGCGGCGTCCACCTCAGCGCGGATCATGGCGGCGGTGGCTCTCAAATGGGACTCCGCCACCCGCACTTCCGCGCCTGCCGCGGCGATGTTGCCCTGGTTGCGGTCCGCGATGGGAAGACTCCATTGGATTCCGGCGACAAGCGTGTTGAAGCCCGCCGCACGCTTGTAGCCTAGAATGGCTTCCGGATCGGGCCGCCCCAGCGACTGCTGCAAGCGTTGACCGGCCTTAGCTTGCTCCACCGCCCGGCGCGCCAATTGCATTTCGATGCGTTGCTCCAGCGCCGCCGCCGGATCCGCAGGAACTTGCTCCGGGATTCCCGACTCGAGCGCATCGGTGAGGATAAGAGCCGGAAATTCGGGCTCGCCCATTTCGCGCAACAGATGGATGCGCGCCCGTTCGGCTTCGAGCGCCGCCGTATTTGCCGTGAGCTCCAACCGGTCGCTCTCTAATTGCACTCGAATCAGATCCGCTTCCGCCATGGCGCCCTCTTTGACGCGGTGGCGGTGGTAGTCGACAATCTGCGCGAATGTCCGCAGGCTGTCTCGCAGCAGTTCCCGCACTCTTTGTGCCGCGGCGGCATTCCAATACGCCAACTGGACGCGCTCGGCGATCTGACGCGCGAGCAATTCCCGTTCCAGCCGCGCCCTTTCCCGGTCGCCCGAGGCGACCTCCATCCGTCTTTCCCGCTTTCCACTAATCGTCAGCGTTCGGCTCAAGAACGCGTACGTATCGGCGTCTCGGCCGTAGACGAACCCAGGATCGCCGTGGGCTCGCAGATTCTCCACTTGAAGGGTGGCGCGCGGGTTCGGCTTGACGGCGGCTTGCCGGGCTAAAGCGTCGTAAACTCCGATTTTCTCTCCCGCTGATTGCAATGCGGGATGTGATTCGAGCGCCTTGTTCACCGCCTGTTGCACCGACAAGCGCGTCTGCCCGCAGGCTTCGGGGAAGCACCACAGAGTTGCGAGAAAAAAGACTGGAAACGGTCGCATGGCTATGCAAACACTAACCTTCATTTATAACGCACGCGCAGGCGGCTTGATAAACTGGGGTTTGCATGCAAATTCCCATCTACCAGGTGGACGCCTTCGCCAGCCGCGTCTTCTCTGGAAATCCGGCTGCGGTGTGTCCTCTCGAACAGTGGCTGCCGGATGATCGGCTTCAGGCCATCGCTCAGGAAAACAATCTTTCCGAGACCGCCTTCTTCGTCCGCAACGGCAACCGCTTCGATCTGCGCTGGATGACCCCGGTGACCGAGGTGGATCTGTGCGGCCACGCCACGCTGGCCGCCGCTTTCGTAATCTTCCATTATCTGGACCCGTTGCGAACCTCTATCGTATTCGATACCCGTAGCGGCGAACTGGAGGTGGTAAGGGACGGGGATCTGCTTAGCATGGACTTTCCGGCGCGGCCTCCCCAGCCCGTTTCCGCTCATCCCGACCTCACGCGAGCTCTCGGCGGCGCCCCGCTCGAGATCCTTGCCGCGCGCGATTACCTCGTGGTGTATGGCTCCGAAGCGGAGGTTCGCAACCTCCGCCCGGATCTGCAACTCCTGGCCGGCATCGACCGCTTCGCCGTGATCGTCACCGCTCCCGGCCGGCATTCGGATTTTGTTTCGCGTTTCTTCGCTCCGGCGCAGGGGGTTCCGGAAGACCCCGTGACCGGCTCGGCCCACTGCACGCTGGTCCCTTACTGGTCCGGGAAGCTGGGCAAGCGGGGTTTGAAAGCGGTTCAAGTGTCCCAGCGGGGCGGGGAACTCTGGTGCGAGGACCGGGGGGATCGGGTGACGATCGCCGGGAAGGCCGTGCTTTATATGCAAGGCCGGATTCATATCTAGGAGCGAACGGTTGAGAATGAATCTCCGGCAACCCGCCCCCGCCCTGGTGCTTTTCGATATCGACGGAACGCTGATCCGCCGCGCTGGACCGCACCACCGTCTGGCGTTAATCGAAGCGGTGCGCAGAGTGACCGGCCTCGAAACCACCACCGACGGCATTCCTTTGCAAGGCATGCTCGATCCGGATATCTTTATGCGTATGCTGGCAAGCGCCGGAATCGGCGCCGTAGAAGCGCGAAAGATGATGCCGGCGCTGTTTCTGGAAGCCCAGAATTATTACGTGCGGTGCTGCCCGGACCTCCGCCGCAACGTGTGCCCAGGAGCGGCGCCGCTGCTCAGGGAGCTCCGGCGGCTGGGCGTTCCTTTGGGGCTGGTCACCGGGAACCTGCGGCGCATCGGCTGGAAAAAAATGGAGCGCGCCGGGCTGAAGCCGTACTTCCGCTTTGGCGTTTTTTCCGAACAGGCGCGCGACCGCGCGGGACTGGTGCGTCTGGCCATTCGGTATGCCCGCCGGCAGGGGTGGATCCACGCCGAAAGCCGGGTGACCTTCATCGGCGACCATGAAAACGACATCCGCGCTGCTCAGCGAAACGGCATCCGCTCGGTGGCTGTGGCCACCGGTCTGTCCAGCGCCGAGGCGCTGACCGCTTGCCGCCCCGACATCCTCGTCCCGGACCTGGGCCAGTTAGAATTAAAGGAGTTACTCTAGTTACGCTCTCATGATTGATCTGTTATTTCCATCCGCACCATGGCCCCTGCGCCATGATCCGGAAACGAAGCTGGGGACCGTTTAAATGGAAGCTCAATCGCTATCCGTGAAGCGGGCAGAGGTGGAATTCCACAGCTTCGCTTCGCTGGGAGAGCCTGAGCGCGCTATCTCGGCATACGCCGAGGAAAACGTCCGGCGCGCCGCCTTCATCCGCCGGCGCCAGGCTTTCATCGGACCCATGACGCCGTTCCTGGAGATCGGAGCCAACGCCGGGCACACCAGCTACATGTTGTGCAACGAGTTCGGCGCCGACGGCTTCGCCCTGGACATCTCGGCCGACTCTCTGCGTTACGGCGCGGCGCTGTTGGAACGCTGGAATTGGTCCCGTTCGCCCGTGCGGATCGCCGGCGACGCCGTTCGCCTGCCTTTTCGGGACGGCAGCATCCGGCTGGTGCTTGCCTACCAGATGCTCAGCCAGTTCATGGACATCGAGCAAGTGTTCCTGGAAGTGAAGCGCGTGCTCGCGCCGGGCGGCGTGTTCCTGTTCGCCGAGGAGCCCTTGCGCCGGTTGCTCACTCTGGGCTTGTACCGCTGCCCATATTGGGACAGCATGAAACCCTGGGAACGAAAGCTTTACGAATGGGGGTTGCTCGGCTATCTGGTCCGGGACGTCATCGGCGCGCGTCAGGAAGAGAGTTTCGGAATACGCCAAAATCACACGTTTCACTTGCGTCATTGGCGTGATTTGATGGAGAAGCATTTCGTGGCGCACGAACTCGAAATCTTCGTGCCCGAGCGCGGCTGGGGAGAAGCGATCGTCAAAAGACTGGCGGTGCGCCTGGACCCGGCTCGCTCGGAATGGCTCGCGGGACGGCTGCTGGGTGGGACGCTGGCGGCGGTTTGCCGCAAAGAAGGAGAGCCCTCACCGCTCGCTTTCTCCATGGACCGTTTCGAACAGTTGCTGCGCTGCCCGGACTGCTTCGCCGGTTTGCGCCGCTCTCCATCCGATACCCTGAAGTGCTCGTGCGGCTATGAGGCGCCCAACGAAGGCGGCGTGTTCAACCTCCTGCGCTCGGAAGACCGCAAAGAACTGTATCCCGGCGATCGCGGGGACCTGATCGACTTCTCATTGCCCAACCACGAACAGAAGCTTCTGGAAGGCTGGCACGAGCTGGAAGGAGTGTTCGGCAACAAGTACCGCTGGATGGGAAAATCCGCTGCTGCATGCTTGCACCGCGTCAACCCGCTGCCCCAGCGTTTGCGCGTGAGAGGCTTTGCGCCCGCACAAGCCATTGAAATGGCGGGCCAAGTGCGGATTGAGATCGCGGCCAACGGTCTGAAACTGGGCCAGTGGTCCGTCGGCCGGCCGGGTCTTTTCGTGATTGAAACCGACGTGCCGGACAGCCCCGAATACCGGATCGAGTTCACCGCTTCCCCGGTGTGGAAGGCGCCCGGCGACGACCGGCCGCTGTCGGTGAACTTCAGCATGATCCGTCTGGTGCCGCGCGAGGCGGACCGATGATCGTCCGGCCGGGGCGACAAAGGTATAATTGCGAGTTTGCGCCCTGAATAAATGATCTTTTACGCCGCTAGCGTCTTCCTGTCCGCATTCCTCCTGTTCCAAATCCAGCCGCTCATCGCCAAAATGATCCTGCCCTGGTTCGGCGGATCCTCATCGGTGTGGAGCACCTGCATGCTGTTCTTCCAGGTGGCTCTACTGGCCGGCTATCTCTACGCCCACTGGCTGCACGAAAAACTGGCCCCGCGCCAGCAGGCCGTGGTTCACAGCGCCCTGTTAGGCGTGAGCCTGCTGCTTCTGCCGGTTATCCCCGATCCCGCCTGGAAACCCCTGGCCGGCGAGAATCCGTCTTGGCGCATCCTGGGACTGCTGGCCGCCACCGTGGGTCTGCCGTACTTCCTCTTGTCCACCACCAGCCCGCTCATCCAAACCTGGTACGCGCGAACGCATGAGGGCGCGACGCCGTACCGCCTGTTCGCCTTATCCAATCTCGCCTCCCTGTTCGGACTGCTGGCCTATCCGGTGCTCGTTGAGCCGAACCTGGCCACCCGAAACCAGGCGCTCGTCTGGTCCGCAGCGTTCGCCGTTTTCGTGGCCTTCTGTGCGGCTACCGCATGGCGAAGCATCCGTGGATCGGCACACGCGCCTCTGGATAAGGCCGTGCCCAACGCCAACCACAACCACTCGCGCCCCGGCTGGTTCGACAGGCTCTTCTGGCTTTTGCTGGCCGCTTGCCCTTCGGCGTTGCTGCTTTCCATTACTACGTATCTGACTCAGGATGTGGCGGCCGTGCCTTTCTTATGGGTGCTGCCGCTGGCGTTATATCTGCTCACCTTCATTCTGGCTTTCGAGTTCCCACGCTTTTACAGCCGCTCTTTTTTCCTGCCCTGGCTCATCCCTCCTCTGGGCATGATGGCGCGCTTTCTTTGGCCCACCAGCGTGGAGCTGCCGGTTCCTGTCATAATTGCAATTTCCTGCCTCTCCTTATTCCTGTTCGCGATGTTTTGCCACGGGGAACTGGCCAGCCGCAAGCCCGCCCCCCGCTACCTCACCACCTTCTACCTGATGCTTTCCACGGGCGGCGCTTTGGGCGGCTTGTTTGTGGCTCTGGTGGCGCCCAACTTGTTCCGCTGGACTTATGAATTTCCCATCGCCCTCACCCTGTGCGCCGTCCTTGCCCTGGTGGTGGCGTTCCTCGAATACCGCCCCTTGTTGCGGACCGTCGCCGGCAAGGCGCTGGCGGCGCTCATCGCCTCCGGTTTCGTCGTCTATGCCGGCGTCCTTGTGGCCGGCGTCCGGCTGGCCCTGCGCGACTATCACTTGGTCGAGCGGAACTTTTATAGTCAAATCCGCATCCGCGACGTCGACTACGAGGACGGCTATGGCCCCCGCCGGGTTCTGGTGCACGGCATCATCAACCATGGCGAGCAGATTCTGGCGCCCGAATACCGGCTGATGCCCATCAGTTACTTCTGCCCGGATAGCGGCATCGGACAGGTCATGCAGCATCACCGCGCCGGCCAACCAAGGCGCATCGGCATTCTCGGCTTGGGCTGCGGCAACCTGCTGGCCTACGGCCGCCCTACCGACCTGATCCGTATCTACGAAATCAATCCGCTGGTGGTGGAGGCCGCGCGTAAGGAGTTCTATTTTCTCCGGGAAACGCCCGCCAAGGTCGAACATGTGCTCGGCGACGGGCGCCTCTCCCTCGAATATGACCCGCCCCAAAATTTCGACATCCTGGTGATGGACGCCTTCTCGGGCGATTCCGTCCCCGTGCATCTGATCACCCGGGAGGCCATCCAACTGTACCGCAAGCATCTCCGCCCGGATGGACTCCTGGCGGTCAACATCACCAATAAGTATCTGGATATGCGCCCGGTGATCGCTGCCGCCGCCTCCGATCTCGGCCTAACCGCCTACTACCACTCCTATGTCCCAGACCCCGGCGACACCCTGTGCAATACGGTCGAATGGATCATCGTCTCGAATCCCTCCGCCATGCCCGCGCCGCCGCCCGGCGTCACCTCCGGCGATCGCCTCGCGCCGGTCAGTGGCTTCCGAACCTGGACGGACGATTTTTCCAATTTGTTGCGGATTCTGCGGTGAGCCCAAAAACGAAGCCCGTCCCAGTCCCCTGGAACGGGCCATAAAACACTACCTAGCGAAGCCCGCGCACCTGACAGCTACACAAGCTGCTGCCGGTAACGGCTTACGATCTCGCTCATCTGGTCCTTCAAGCGAAGCTTCAGCTTCTTCAGCCGGATTTCTTCTAGCTTCTCCTGTTCCGTCAAATGCGGCCGAGACTCTAATTCGTCGACCAGCCTCTTGTATTCCGCATGTTGTTCGGCCAGACGGCGAAACTCCTCATCAGTCGCCATCAGATGCGCCTTGAGTTCTTCGAAGGTTTTTTCCATAAGGGGGGCCTCCTCAATGGGTCCGCCTCGCTGGTCCGCATTCGCCAGCGAGGTGGCTCGGTAGGTAATCCGTACTACCATTGTCCGATCTGGCGGCCGGAACCTGAGCGATTCCACCCGTCGCTTATGACATTAACATGAATGAAACTTCATGACAACCGGAAATGCCAAGTTCGCAGTTCATTTTTTCCAAAGCCCGTCCCGGCTGGTTCCTGCCCGGCCGCCCATGCTCCCGCGCCGAATCTGCTAATGTGTTATCCCGGTGAGTGTCCATGAGCAGCCGCGATCTTCCCGAGCTTGAGTTTCAGCGATTTTGGAAAAAATTGCAAAGCCTGGGGCTGAATGCCTACGAAGCCCGCTCCTACTTGGTCCTGGTCGGGCATCCTAGATTCAAGGCGCTCGAACTGGCCGCCCGCGCCCATGTTCCGCGGCAAAAGGTCTACGAGGTCCTCGACAGCTTGGTGGAGAAAGGCTTTGCTCAGGTGGTTCAGGAAAAAACCAAACTGTTCTCCGCCGTGGAGCCCGCGCTGGCCATCCCCGGTTATTTGCAGCGGCGGGCTCGCCAATTGCAGCACGAACAGACCGAGCAGGCGCGCATGGCCGCAGCTTTGGTCGAAGACCTGAACGCCGCCTACTCGGAAGCCCAGGAAGAGCGCGGCACTCTGGACTATCTCAAGATTGTCAGCGACCAGGCGCAGACCGCCGCTCAGTTCCGCCGCATGCTGGCCGAAGCGCGCCAGGAGTATCTCGAGTTTTCCCGCCCGCCGTACGCCGTAGACCCGTTTGACGAAGAACTGGTGCGGCAGGCTTGCGCGCGCGGGGTGCGCTGCCGCCTGCTGCGGGAAGCCGGCTCTATCGAAGCCGAGCACCGCACCCGCCTCCAGACCTTCATCCGGGAAGGCGTCGAAGTGCGCACTACGGATGCCGTACCGCTCAAAATGGCGCTGTTCGACGGCCGCCAGGGCCTCATTGCGCTGCTCGATCCGGTGGTCACCCGGCCTACCTGGACGTCGCTGGTCTTTGATCACCCGGGCTTGGGCGAAGCTCTTCGAGGTCTGTTCGAGAGCCGCTGGGCCGGCGCTACGCCACTGTAAAGGCGCTCTCAGCGCGCCCGCACAATGCCCAAAGCCCGCATCCGCTTGTGCAAGTTGGTGCGCTCCATCCCCAGGGCGCGCGCGGCCGCCGTCACGTTCCAGCCGGCGTTCTCCAAAGCTTTCATAAGATGCTCCCGCTCGGCTGACTCGCGGGCCTCCTGGAGGCTGGCTCTTCCCGGCGCCGGACGCTCGATCTTCAACTCTAACGGGATGCTCTCGACCGTGAGCCGCTGGCCAGGGGTGAGGATCGCCATACGCTCGACAATGTTACGCAGCTCGCGTGCGTTGCCGGGCCAGCGGTAACGCTCAAAAACCGGGTATACCGCCTCGTCGATGACCTTCGGCTTGAAATTGTTGCGCTGGCAAAAGTCGTTGAGAAAATATTCCGCCAGGGGGCGGATGTCCTCCGGCCGCTCCCGCAACGGCGGCACCCGGATGGGCACCACACTGAGACGGTAATACAGATCCTCCCGGAACAAATTTTGGGCCACCAGTTCGCTGAGGTCCCGGTTGGTGGCCGAAATCACACGCACCGTAACTCGAATGGGCTGCTCTCCCCCCACGCGGTGAAACTCGCCTTCTTGCAGGACCCGCAATAGCTTGGCCTGCGAAGCGGCGTGCAAATCGCCCACTTCATCCAAAAAGATGGCGCCTCCGTCGGCCAGCTCGAACTTCCCGCGCCGCGTGGAAACAGCCCCGGTGAAGGATCCCTTCTCGTGCCCGAATAGCTCGCTTTCGATCAACTCGGTAGGGATGGCCGCGCAGTTCACCTTCACGAACGGTCCTTGTGCGAAGGGACTTTCCCGATGAATATGCGCCGCCAGTAACTCCTTGCCCGTCCCCGATTCGCCGATCAGCAGCACGCGCGCGTCGCTGCGCGCCGCCATGGTCGCCTGTTCGACTACGCGCCGGAACGCCGCGCTCGTTCCGATCATCGGCGGTGCGCTGCCCACCAGCTCCCGCAGACGCGCGTTTTCCGCCCGCAAACGCGATTGCTCCAGCGCATGCCGGATGGCCAAAAGCACCCGGTCGCGGCTCAGAGGCTTCTCCAGAAAATCGAAAGCGCCGGCGCGAGTGGCTTCCACGGCGTCCGCAATCGTGGCGTGGCCCGAAATCATGATCACCGGGGCGGAGCACTCGCTTTGCCGCAGCCAGCGGAGCACCTCCAGACCGCTCTGATCGGGAAGTCGCACGTCCAACAGAAACAGATCGGCCGCCGGACCCGCCGCGCGCAATTCCCGCGCCGTGCGATACAGCGCCACGGCATAGCCCTCGTGTTCCAAGATCAACCGCAACGACCGGCCGATGTTTTCTTCGTCGTCCAGAACCGCAATGCGCTTTTGAGGCATCAGGCTTTCTTTAGCGTGACGCGGAAGCCCGCGCCGCCCAACTCCCCCTTAATCAGCACGATATCACCGCCCATCAGCAAGGCGCTGCGCCGGGCGATGGACAAGCCCAGCCCCATGCCGTCCTTCTTGTCGGAAATCGTCGGCTCAAACAGGGTGGCGCGCGCCTCGGCGCTGAGCCCCGGTCCCGAATCGTGAATTTCAATCACCGGCGGATCCCCGCGGGCGATCACCATCACCGTGCCGCCTTCGCCTGCCGCCTGCGCGGCGTTCTCCAGCAAGTTCGTCAAAATGGCGCGCAGCAAATCGGCGTCGGCGTGCACAGGCGGAAAATCGGAATCGATGCGCACCTCGTACCGGACGCCGGGATGCGCGGAGCTCAGGAAGGCCACTCGTTCCTCAATCAGCGTGCCTGCCGTCACCGGCTCAAGGTGCACCGCCGGCTCGGCGGCGAACTCGGAAAAAGCCCGCACCCGGCGTTCCAGAGCGCCCACTTCTTCCACCACAATCTGACTGGCTTGCTTCAAGAAAGCGTCCGAAAACCGGGCGTTGATCTCCTCCATGGTGAGGCGGATCGGCGTGAGCGAATTCTTGACCTCATGCGCCATCTTGCGGGCCAAATTCTGCCAGCCTGCCACGCGCGTCAAGTACAGCAAGCGCTCGCGGCTGGCTTGCAGTTCATCCGCCATGCGGTTGAAGGCGGCGATGGCGCTCGCAACCTCCCCGCTGCCCGCCGGCTCCACCCGGACCGCCAAATCTCCGGCGGCCACTCTCTGCAACCCCGAGGTCAGGGCTTGGATCGGCCGGCTGATGCGGCCCGCGATGAACACCAACAACCCCAATGCCCCCAGCCAGATGCCCGCCGATAAAACCAGGTAAGTGTATGTAAAACCGCGCCGCAAATTCCGCGAGCGGCCGCTCTCCACAATCGCCCGGGCGCGCGCGTACTGCGCCGCAATCAGATCCATGCCCGGACCGGGCAGCGGCCGGCGGTAGATCTTTACCTCATCGCCCGCCCGCCGCAACAGGCGAATTTCTTCGCCTGGCACAAATCGCTCGCTTTCGCCGCTTTCCAGAAACTCGCGCACCTCCGGTTCATAGGGCTTGCGCGCCGTCTCCCCCCGCAGGCGGCCTGCCGCGGCATCCGCACGTAGCGCCTCGCGCGCTTGCTGATAATACGCCCGGCCCGTGGCCTCCAGCAAACGCGAAACCTCGTCCAGTTCCTTGGTGGTAGCGTACTCCAGGCTATGCCGCAAAAGGGAAGTGGTCATCCAGAACGTCAGCCCCACCGGCGCCAGCGTGCCGGCCGCGAACACGAGAATGAACCGCTTTCTCATACGGGCGCTGCCCGACTCCCACTCTCCAGCCTACAGCTTGCCGCGTGATATTTTAAAAACTCATGGCTCGTTTTGCGATCGGCGTGGATCTTGGCGGCACGAACCTGCGCGCCGCGGTGATTGATGAATCGGGTGTCCTGCGGGAACGGGTTTCCGGCAGCACCAACCTGGCCGCCGGGCCGGAAGCGGTGATGGACGACATCGCCCGTTCCATCCTGGAATTGCGCGGCCGGTGCGAGGGCCAGCAACTGGCCGGAATCGGCGTGGCCGTGCCCGGCATCATCGAAATGAAAAAAGGCATCGTTCGCGAATCGCCCAATCTGCCCGGCTTCAACGACATCCCGGTGCGAGATGAGATCGAGAGGCGCATCCAGGCGCCCGTCCACCTGGAAAACGACGCCAACGCCGCCGCACTCGGCGAAAAGTGGGTGGGAGCGGGCCGCGACGTGGACGACCTGGTGCTGCTCACCCTTGGCACCGGCATCGGCGGCGGCATCATTTGCGGTGGCAAAATCTTGCACGGCTTTGTGGGCATGGCCGGAGAGCTGGGCCATATCCAGGTGGTGCCCAACGGCAACCCGTGCGCTTGCGGCGGGCACGGGTGTCTTGAAAAACATGCCTCCGCCACCGCCGTGACCTTGATGGCCCGCTTGCTCGGCTTGGGAGAAAACCTCACCTCCGAACAAGTCTTCTATTTGGCCCGGGATGGCAACCCGCAGGCCCGCGTCGTCTTCGCCACCATGGGCCGAGCCCTTGGTGTGGCCATCGCCGATTTGGTCAACATCTTCAACTTTCCGCTTTACCTGCTCAGCGGAGGAGCGCTGGCCGCCTGGGAGTTTTTCGCGCCCGCCATGCTCGAAGAAGTTCGGCGCTCCTCCTACGTCTATCGCAACAGCGACACCCGCATCGCCAAGGCCGAACTCGGCAAAGACGCGGGTCTGTACGGCGCTGCCCGCCTCCCCCTATCCGCCTGATCCTGCAAGACTATGCCGCGGTGGGGTCTGAATCATCACGAGTGGCGCACCCTCAAGCGCCTGAAAACCCCATACCTGATTCAGCGGTTTTTGGACGAAGAGATCGCCTACAACCTGGAAAAGAACGGCGAAACCTGCCGCTCGCCCCGCTGCGTCCTGCGGGCCCGGCTCGGGCATTGTATGGAAGGCGCGCTGCTCGCCGCCGCAGCGCTGCGCGTGCAGGGCTTTCCGCCGCTCGTCATCTACCTGGCCAGCGTCCGCGACGACGACCACCTGCTCGCGGTGTACCGTGTGGGCGGGCGCTGGGGCGCAATCGCCAAATCCAACTACGCCGGCCTGCGCTCCCGTGAGCCGGTCTACAGGACCACGCGCGAGCTGGCCATCTCTTACTTCGAGCACTACTACAACCTCAACGGCGAAAAGACCCTGCGCGCCTATTCGGCGCCCATCGATCTGTCTCGCTTTGACCACCGCGGCTGGATGACGGCGGAAGAGGACCTTTGGGACGTCTCTGAGTACGTGGCCACGCGGCGGCAGTATCCTTTGATCAGTCCAGCCATTGAAAGGCGGCTGGCGCCCATGGACCGCCGCCTGTTCGAAGCGGGAAAGGTAGGAAGAGCGGAATGTTGACCAGGCGCCAAGCCTTGTTCTCTCTCCCCGCCGGGCTGCTTGCAGCCGCCGGCGATTGGCGCGCCGCCGTGCGCCGCTACCTGGAGTCGCTCGCCCGTCCCGGAGGCGGCTACGCTTTCGAAGGCGAACAAGACGCCCACCTCACACCCACTTATTTCGTAGTGGGCTGCTACCGCGTTCTCGGTGTTGATCCGCCGCGCCGTTCCGAACTGGCGGAGTTCGT
>Ga0272446_1001089_pt1 | contig 40559 bp, 35 predicted proteins | sample YNPCB0061_FD_194587 | JGI IMG/M metagenome (GOLD analysis project Ga0272446, IMG submission 194587) | Hot spring microbial mat communities from Yellowstone National Park, WY, United States - YNP-CB-006-1 | ecosystem: Environmental > Aquatic > Thermal springs > Hot (42-90C) > Sediment | place...
CTTGGTAAATTGACCCCAGCCGTGCCTACCTCGAGTTCGCTTGATAAAGTGGCCTCTCCAGAAGTACCAAGGGAAATTGGTCTGATTCCAGGTACACGACAGGCAAAAAAGACTGGTCTGGTCGATGTAACACCCATTAAGGCCGATGACTCACCAACCCTTAAAGCTGTACAGGAATTAGGAAAGATAGGTAAAAAAAAAGATAAGTCAGGAGATGTGATTGAAAGGATAGAAGGTAACGGAGATTTAATCATACCAAAAGAAGCGAAAAAAATACTTGTAACAAAATCACAGCAAGCCGCAAAAAAAGAATTCGAGTTTTCTGATCCGACTCTTCAAGCTATTGCGGGAACTGTACCCGGGTCACCTTCTTTACCATCATCTGTGCCTGGGCAAGTTAATCAAGGCGAATCAACAGAAACACAAGTAGCTCAAAAAAGAAGAAGGTACAAAATACGTATGGGGCAAGGTAGCGCTTCCAGTATCTCGATACCTAGTATTCCGACTTTTTCACCAGGTTCGACTAGTCTTGGAGGTGAGAGTTCTTCTTCTAGTTCACAAACAGTCCAGCCAGGAACTCCAATTTACCAAGTTCCAGAAACTTTACCTCGAACGCAAGTAGAAGAACAAAAAGATAAAACTCAAACTGATGAATCTGGACAAGAACAACAGAGTGAAGATAAGAATGAACAAAGAAAGTTAGAAAAAGAAGATATAGAAAAAGCAAAAAGCCAATATGATAGATTTAAGGGTGAACAACCTAAGCCAGCCGAAGCACCTGCTCAACCAGCAACACAAGGTGCAGGTGCTGCTACAGAAGCTGCTCCCGGAGCTGCTCAAGGAGCAGCAGGAGCAGCGCAAGGCACTGCCGGAGCTACACAAGCAGCAAGCGGCGCTGCAACAGGTACCGCAGCAGGTGGAACAGCTGCTACAGGAGGAGCAGCTGCAGCAGGTGGGGTGACCATTTCTGTTGGATTAATAGCTGTGATAATACTTGCTATTATAGTAGTGATACTGATTGCACTATTAATTTTTGTCATGGCAAGTATTGCTTCTACACTTAATACAATACAAAATGCTAATACCACAGGAAACTCAGCAGCATTTTTTTCCAAATTTAACCCGAGAGGTGGTAGCGATGTTTTTACAACTGAAACTGTTTTGTTTGATAGAAGTGAAGAAACAGGCCCTTTTTTGTTTGATGCTGCTGGAAATGTAAAAGAAATTAGACTTTCTTATATTATTGAACTAAAAGCGATCGAGGAATACAATAAAGCTTTTCTTGGATCAAATAGCTCATCGGAAGTTATTGTTACTAATATGAACCTCAATTCCGCTCTGAATATACCACCAGAATATCGAGATGCCGCTGGTAACGTTTATAAGACTGGTCCATATGAAGGATATTCTTTGGATCTTAAGATTCCAAATTTTCAAGCAGCATATCCTTCAAACTTAGCTGTTGGAAATAATAATGTATTCACATGGAGCCCGGTAATTTGTAATGAGTTAAAAGGTCAGAGTGGTTTGCTAAATGCAGGTTATTATAATGAAGCATGTAAATCACAGTATCCCGAGAGATTTGCAACAATTTTGAAATTCGGTCAACCGATACCATCACTAGCTTTTAATGACAGATTAGAAGTAACACTTAGTGGTACACTCACAGTTGATTATTATGAAAAATCATCTGACCGTAAACTTGGAACTGGACAGGTTCCTATCAACTCTACATCTATATGTATAGATGTTTCCAGTATAACTAGGGTCAATTGTCTTGATCCTAATAATGCAGTAAATATAACTCCTGGTGCTACGGGTGGCGCAGTTGGTCCAACAATAAATCCCGGAGGAGGAACTGGTGACGTTGTTGCAGGTTGTCCAATAGCTATAAACCAAGGTGAGCGACTGGTATGTACATCAGGGTATGATCCATTTAGAGTTTTGACAGTGAACGGGGTTAGAACCTCAAGTCCGCACTATGCAAATGATGTAGTCGTACAAAATGCATCTGGACAAAGCCAGCGAGATAGAAGCATTATTTCTCCTGTAACAGGTAAAATAATAAAAATTGCAACAGACTCATTCTATATATCTAATGCAGGAATATGGGTGCAAATACAAGATAGTGATAATCCAAATGTTGTGGTAATGCTTGCGCACATACAACCCGGATTCAGAAGATTTAATATTGGTGACTCTATCAATAAAGGTGATGTTTTGGGTAGACAATTTAGCGGTATTCCAAATGCATTCTGGACTGGATCACATCTTCATTTTGAGACAATATATGCCCCGAACCAAAAAGGGTCAGATCCTAAGGAATATTTACAAAAAGGTTGTAATCAACCAAATTACTCATGCAATTAAACCGTAAATCAAAAATATATTTTGCAGCGCTTATTGCAGTTCTTATAGTTTGCATTGCAAGCAGTATATGGTCAATTTTTTTTCGAGGATCATCTACAACGATAGTTACTACTCCAAATAGACTTAGACTGGAAAATTTTAATCATTATACTTATACGATTGACTATACATGGGACTCAAATGAAACCATGGTCGACCCATCAGCAAATAACTTTGTATACAAACCAAAAACAGAAATCTCCAAAAATAATATCAGACAAGCTGCACTCAAACTTGGCTTAAGCAATGAAGCATTTAATGCTGAAAAAAAATTTACAGCCTGGACTAAGCAAGGAGTAGATGATCTTTTCGAAGACTATATTACTTTTGATGAATTGACTTATAAGCTGGAAGTAAGATTTGCTGAAGGTCTAAATCAAACAACTCTTGATTCGCAAAAAATATATCCTTTTGTTGCTGAATTTTTCCAAATTCCTGCTAATGAAGTATTTATTGTCGAAAATACAAAAATAGACATCTATAATACTTTGGCTTATCAGGTGAAGCTATTTGGGAGAATTGTAAACTTTGACAATGCGGATCAGTATTTTGCAACAGCCGGGCTGGCAAATGGTAAGATAGTACAGTTTTTTACTTATATTTTGCCAAATGAATACGATAAAGATATTGAATTGAAGCCTTTGACTAAGGTCACAAAACAAAATCTGTCTAATCTTTATGTGCAAGCAAATTTCAAATCAGATAATCCGACAGGTGCATCAGCTTTTGGTTCTGAATTCAGCTTTAGAGCTCCAGCAAAAGTAGGATACAGGAAATATGATTTTGAATATATTTATTTCAAAAACTCTGATAATAAATTTCTACTTATTCCAGTTATCAAGATTACTGGAATATATACCGATGCTGCTGATCAGAGAGGTGAAGCGATTTTAATCATTGTAAATCAGGAACCATAGATAATTCAATAATGTATAATTAAAAAATACTGAATTATCATAAATCGATGACTCCTGCAATGCAACAATATGCTCAGATCAAGTCGGAATACACTGATCATTTGCTCCTTTTCAGAATGGGCGATTTTTACGAAACTTTTTATGAAGATGCAAAAGTAGCCTCACAAATTTTAGGGATAACACTTACCGCGAGAGATAAAGAAAAAAAAGTCCCTATGGCTGGTATTCCTTTTCATGCACTTGATTCATATTTGCCTAAGCTAATTGCAGCTAATCAGAAAGTTGTACTTGTGGAGCAACTTGAAGATCCTAAAAAAGCCGTGGGAGTTGTAAAAAGAGGTATTGTAAAAATTTTCACACCAGGAACAACACATATCAATTCAGATTTAAGAAAGAATTTATTTTTAGCATCCGTAAACTTCACGGCAGAAAAACTATATGAAATCAGTTTTGTAGACCTGAATGAAGGGATAATTCATCATATAGCATTAAAAAACCTGGATGACTTTTATAATAATTTACAAGTTCTTGATCCAAAAGAAATTATTTTACCAAAAAATCTGCAAAATAATCTTGAGATATCAAAAATAAAAGAGAAAGTCAAAAAATCTCTTTTAAGTTATTTAGATATAAGTTTTTTTGAAAATATAAATTTTTCTCAAGATTTAATTTCAGAAGATATTTTGAAAGCTTCAAAAAAAAGCAATTCAAGAAGTATCTTCGGTCTTCTGAATTACCTTTATGAAACACAAAGAACCAATCTAGGGCATATCTCAAGTATCAAGGAATATTCTCTAAAAAACTATGTGAAACTTGATTACAACGTAATTCGTAATTTGGAGTTATTAGAGGGACAAAGGCCTGATTCAGTTCCTCTTCTTACAATAATTGACCATTGTTCAACACTTGGCGGTTCGAGGCTTTTAAGGCAATGGTTAGTTACACCTTTAATATCTTTAGAATCAATTAAATTAAGACAAAGGTTGGTAAATTCATTTCATAGTTTTGGAAATGATTTAATAAAGAATACACAAACCGAACTCAAGCAAATTCACGATTTAGCTAGAATTTCCAGTAAAATTGGTCTTTCTTCTGCAAATGCGCGTGACCTAAGAAATCTTATTGATTCAGTACGTATAATATTTCAGATAATCTCAGATCTTAAAAAGCACCCTCAAATTTCTACAGATTTAGAAAACCTCTGTAATCAAATTTTAAAAGAAATTAAGGAATCACAAGAAATATTGTCAGAAATCAATAACACTATTGTCGATATGCCTCCACTTACAGTTCGTGAAGGTGGCATGATTAAGCCAGAATATAATATTGAACTATCTGAACTTTATAAACTTAAAAATGGCGGTAAGGAATGGATTAAAGAATTTGAAATTAATGAAATAAAGAAAACAGGTATTAACACTCTTAAGGTTCGATTTAATAAGGTTTTTGGTTACTATATTGAGATATCAAAAGGAAATATTTCTAAAGCTCCCGAAAACTATATCCGTAAGCAAACACTAGTCAATGCTGAAAGATTTATTACTCCAGAGCTAAAAGAATATGAAGCAAAGGTTTTGAGTGCAGAAGATCAAATAAATAATCTTGAATACCAGATTTTTAATAATTTACTTGCAAAAACGAAAGAAATAATTCCTAGTATTCAAAGAATTTCATCGATTCTGTCAGAAATAGATATCTATTGTTGCCTGGCATATATTGCATTAAACGAAGATTGGATTTTACCTCAAGTAACAGAAGACTTTGGAATATATATTGAAAATGGAAGACATCCTGTTGTTGAAAAATTTCTTAAAAACTCAGGTAAACTTTTTGTAAAAAATTCATTTCATAGCGATAAGAACTGCGCACTTCAAATAATTACTGGTCCTAATATGGGTGGTAAATCTACTTATCTTAGACAAGTGGCATTAATTGTACTTCTAGCGCAAATAGGTTCCTTTGTTCCAGCTTCAAAAGCCGAAATAGGTATTGTTGATCAGATATTTACTCGAATTGGAGCTTCAGATAATTTAAGTGCTGGGGAAAGTACTTTTATGGTAGAAATGCTTGAAGCGTCAAGTATTATAAAAAACGCTTCAAAGAGGAGTTTGATTATCCTCGATGAAGTAGGAAGGGGTACAAGCACCTTTGATGGGATGAGTATAGCTTGGGCAATTTGTGAGAATTTAGCTGAGTTAGGGTGTAAAACTCTTTTTGCGACTCATTATCATGAGATAACAGAACTCGCAAATAAATATCCAAATATAAAGAATCTCGCTGTAAAGGTTATTGATTACAACGGAGAAATAGTTTTTATGCATCAGATTTACCAGGGCATAGCAGATAAAAGTTATGGAATACATGTAGCAAAACTTGCAGGTATGCCAGAATCTGTTCTCAAAAAATCTGAAAAAGTATTAAGGCTTCTCGAAAAAGAAAAAAATAAACTCCAGCCTCAACCCCAAGATTTATTCATTGAGGAAACAGATAGTTTGGATGACACTAATTTTTTAACAGAAGACATATTAAAAGAATTAAAAAATATCAATATAGAACGATTATCGCCTTTGGAAGCATTACAAATAATTGATAAATGGAAAAAACTTATAAACTAACTTTCCCATCCTAACATAAGTTTTTGAACTATTTGGGTAGTAAGTTTCATAAGGGGAATTACACGTGAGAAATGAAGTCTTTTTGGTCCTACAACTGCAAGTACAGCTCTTTCACCTCGATAAAGATTTATTTCTGTAAATACTATAGAACAATCACGTAATATCCTCTCTTCAAGTTCATCACCAATTAGTACTTTTACTCTACCATCTGTAAATTCTCTTCCAAAAACATTGGAAAGGGTATTTAAATCATCAAAAGCAAGCAAGATATTTCTAAATTTATTGTTCTCAATAAACTCAGGGTAATCTAGTAAATTATACAATCCTGAATAAAAAATACCGTCTTCTGTCAATACAACACAAGCATATTTTGTGATCTCCGAAATAGTTGAAGTCAATCCCCTAATAAGCCTATCTCTTTGAAACCTGACATTTGCGAGTTCTCTTGTGAGCTGAATTTCTGTAAGGTAGTTTACCTCTTCCTCACTCATTAAATCTTGAAGGTAAAGTCTATAACCTAATAGTGTAGGAATACGTCCTGATGATGAATGAGCCTTGGAAATATAACCTTCGTCAGCTAATTTCACCATTTCATAACGAATAGTGGCCGGACTTGCATCAATCTCATATTTATCACTAATTAATCCAGAACCTACCGGTATAGCAGATTCTATAAATTCAGTAACAATCGCATATAAAATATCTTTTTGCCGTTTTGTTAATTCCATCTTATTCGATAAAATTACTTTAGCATATTTTAGCAGTGTGTGAAGCCATATGCTATTATCTCAACGCTTTCTCTATCTCAGGCTTTAATATTAATTCGTAATCCTGATTGCCCTCAATTGTGTTTTTCAAGGTGTAAAACTTCTCGCTAGACTGACTTCCATCTAATTTAGTCACATTTTGAGTTTGAAACTCAAATATAAGGAATGTTGGAGTGCTATTGGCATGCAAGGTATTTGAAGTGTACTCGGATAATTTATTTACTCTTTCTTCATACTTTTTGGAATTATAACAATCTTCAAATTTCTTCATATCAAAGAAAACTTCATTAAGATATTTTTTTGCTTTTTCAAAACTAAAGTCTGTATTTGTGGTAATAAAGTCTTTATATAAAGCATCCTTATATTGAAAAAATCTTCTTGAGTCTTGCTCAGCGACACAATAAATCGAATTGTGTTTGTCAGGAGTATTCAAAAACCTGTTATCTAAAAACATGTAATTCATTTTTCCTGTTGATATATACTCTTCAGTAAGCTTTTTATATGGATATAAATCATTGGTTGAGTTGTAGCCGTGAAAGCGTGCACAGTTTGGACAATTCATATCACTAACCTCGACAAAAAGATATTTTGCTTGAGGGTTATAGGAAATCTGAGGTTGGGATGAAAATATTTCTTGTTGAGAAGAATAGTCTTTTATTTCTTTAAATTTCTGGAATGTTGGGAATTTTGGTATTGCATTAAAAATCTGACTATTGGTATAACTGAGTGCACCTGATGAATATAGTATAGTTATGCAAACCATCAGGCCTGCTATCAAAATGGTTATCGCTTGATGATAAGATTTATTGAGTTGGAGTAGCTGTCGGAGTAATTTCATAAAATTTATCTTTTGATTTGTAAAGTTCCTTAATCGTATTTGAATCAAAACTACTTTGCAGAGGAGTATTTGCCTGCAATTGAAGGTCCGATGGTATGTCTACATTACTTTGGCGGTGATAGAATTCGAAACCTGCCCAAGCAACTATAGTTGCAATTACAAAAAATAATAAGACAATGGTATTAATTTCAAATTTGAAAAAGTTCACGTATTATTCTCCTCATTATTGACTTCGTAGTCAAGTTTTAAGCTAGGATTAGTGCCGACCAAACCCATATTGCTGCAGAAACGCCTACAAGTACAAAAAAGGCAATTCCCAACTTAGGTGTTAAATCTAATTTATTCATAAGTAACGATGTTTCTTTGGAATTAATGTCTGAATTACTAATCATTCGGCAGATGATATATTTGTCTTATATATTATATCACTATTTTTTGTATAACTCCACAGGATAACAACTTAATATCTTTTTGCAAGAGATGACGTATCAGGAGAATTTGACCGGTAGATTGGCAATTTTTGCCCCAATTTGTCCATCAATAAACTCAACAAGCTCAACATTTCCATTTTTGAGCTCATGAGCTAAGTCCAAATTGAATGAAAATTTTGAAGTAGACTTGGGATTTTCATTCTCATAAAATAGTGATTTGCTCGTAAGAATCGCATCTTTCTGCTTTGATTTCATATGCCTTTTGACAATATCCGGAACGTATATAAAACTATCAGCAAGTTTTTTATTTTCTTCATAGGTCCTCTTTTTTAGTCCTTCCAGTTTTATATTTCCAAAGTCCATTATTTCAATTGTCGGACTTTTATACCCTAACTGTGAGTAGTTAAGACCGTTAAGTATCGGGGTATCAAGTTTTCCGAATTTAATAAAGTATTGTCTTTGCGGTTTATAACCATAACTTGTAAAACTATATGTTCCATTTTTAAGATTTATAAGTGGGTCATAACACAAAGACATAGATCCAAAAACTTTTTTTCTGTCCGTAAAATCATTTATTGTAAAAGGACTTTTTCTCTTTAATATATTATCTCCGTCCAAACTATTGACTATTTGATCGATAAAAAGATTTTGAAAAATATGCGGAGCTAATATAACATTGTAGCTTCCTGACTTAAGCTTTACAGATTTTGCTGAATTTAACAAATTATAAATATCACCAAGGAAGCTAAATAATTCTTGAAACTTATAGATTGAATAAATATCTGCAGAAGAAAGTTTCCAACTAAAATTATTCTTAAATGTCTTAATCACATTGAACTCAGTATAAGGATAGTATTCATCAAGATTACGAGATGAATATGCATATCTTGTACCTTCCTTAATCTCCAACTCTGCATGACCTTTTGTGTTTTTGATCATTTTATCGAGTTCATCCAAAATATCAGCTAATTTTAAAATATACTCAGGCACATCTATCATATCTGCAAGTGATTTGGAAAAAACTCTTACCATAGGATAAATTCCACGCTCTGGAATATAGATTTCATCTTTCTGGGTTAATGCAGTTTTTTTTGCATTGTTTATGAACTCATCAAAACCACTTATACTGGTGTTAGTTACTTGTCCTTTTGAGACCTTGTCATCATTCCAGATAATGATGTACTTACCAATCGAGAATTCAGAGTAATGTGTTGGAAAGGTGTGTTTCCCTATACCTCCCTCTTCTGTCCTTAAAGAAAGTTTCCTGGACTCATCAAAAAATACAAAATAATCCTTAATTTCCTGTCTTGATTTAAGATTATTTAACTTTTGAGAAAATTTTTCTGCAAGTATCATATCAGGTTGATATTTTTTAGAGGTAATAATGAGTAGGAAAATCCATTCATACCAAGAAATAGACTTGAATCGTTTCGCTTATGTAAATGATAACTATTACCTCCTATTAAATTTATTTCATTGGGGTTTAAAATCTCAACAAAATCTAAATCTAGATACCTTAAATCCTTTCCATCAAAATATACTTTTATTGATGGTTCAATAATTATATCGTCATGACAGTCCTCTGAAAAATATATATCTTTAGTACCTCCTATAAATATAATTTTTTGCAACTTGTAGTCATTTAGTATTTGTTGTAATAACGATTGTATATTTGTTGATTTAATAAGATTTTCTTTTTTGTTAAGTTCAAAATTTCTAAAGGTATACTTAGGGCTTTCGTAAAAAAAACTTTGTCTTAAAATCTTATTTTCTTCTTCAAGTTTATTTTCATCATCGCATTGATTACCAAATTTATCATAATCTTCTTTTATGCATTCATAGGAATTTTTTTCATTTGATTCTGAAAAAATACTATGATCAGGATCTACTGATAAAAGTTTCGCTAATACTTTACTTGTCAGGCCATGGTCGAGGATTACAGCATCTGCTTTTATCTTATCCTGTTGTTTTGAACTCAGACTTAGTAAAAATGTATTTGATGCAAAATTAATTTCTTCTACCGCATTTTCAAAGTTAATTCTTTTAGATCTAATATCATTTACTTGTATTTTTTGGCACTTATTCAAAATCGTTTCACCGGTATCTTTTGATTCGACAGTATAATTCAAACATAGTAGAAATTCATCAAATTCTTTAGATTTATGTTCAGGATTAAAAATATTCCAAAGTGAGTGATACCCATCTAATTCAAAAATTATATTCATCTTTTCTCGCACATTCAGCTCTACAGATTCATATAATTTGGTCAGTAATTCTTTAAAGTATTCATTATCCCAATCATAAAGATCAATGTTTTCAACATTTGAAGAGTTTTCTGACGTTGATATTGGCGTTGAATGTTTTGAATGTACTTTATGAGATTTGTATGATTTTAAAATATCATCTAATTCTTGATAGAGTCTTGTTGCAATATCTGGAAGGTAAATTCTATCAGATGAGCCTAGAAGTACTTTTCCATCTTCCGTTACCTGGTGGACATTTATTCCTTCTAGGTTATAAATATTTTCATTAAATATTTTTTCGTTAAATGATTCTAATTTATAAATACTCGCTTTTTGCAATCTCGTAAAAGTTGATCTAGATTCTTTTTTTGATCTATTTGTAATTAAATTTATTTCTTCGAAATGGTTTTCAAAAAAGTTATTCATTTAAATGGTAGAAACAAATTAGAATTTGAAGTGAGTATAACACACGAGAGAAATATGCGCACTGTAAAATTGATATATATCGTATTTATAACTTATATGTGCTAACTATTATTTTTTAAAATTTTCTTATCTTTCTTACTTTGCTTTCTTCATTGGTTTTAAGAATTCTGCCCTGCTCAATTTTGGAAACATGTTTTTTAATTTCATCAGCTAAATTTTGTTCACACACAATTCCCCAGAATCCAAAGTTGAACAAATGTTGAACTACTTTTTTTGGACATTCAAAAGCAGAAATATTTACAAGTGTTTTTCCATCAATTTTTAAATTTTCATGAACGTAACTTACTAAATTCTTCATTCCTTCTACATACTTTGTTGAAGCTGTTAATTTTTCAACTCCTAGCATATTCATTTTCAATCTGAATAAGTCTATGTAGATTCCATCTGTTATTCTTTCTTCAAGTTCTGAAATTCTAAATACATTAATTGTCCTGGAGATATTTGCAAAAATTTCGAATGTAGAAGATCTTCTTAGTCCAGATATAGTTAATAATTTTTTCACTTCAGCTATTTCTTTCTTATTTCTGTAGTCTGGTAATATCAGCGACAAGTTTCTATAGCCTTTATTTCTCAACTCATAAATTCCATCAAAAAACTTTGATAAAGCTGATTCCTCATATGGAGGACAAATAACCACAACTTCTTTTGAATTGGAATTCTCTAATGTATCTTCAAGATATTCCATTAAGGTATCAAGTTCTTGTGTAGAAGAAAAAATAATTCCGTCGAAGTTTTGTAATCCTTTTTCAAGGGATTCATCAATTAACTGCACATACACTTTTGTTGCAGTAGCTACAAAAGGACTGTGTTCTATGGCGGCTGTTTTTTCTTGAGTAATCTGAGCTATATAACGTTCCTCTGAATCAAAAGCAAATTCTTTAGAATTTTGTTCTATTTCGTTAACTTCTTCAACTACATGTTCAAGTGCATTAGCAGCAATTGCAGGTGAAACTTTTTTTGAGGCTGAGAGAATTTTCTCAAGTGACTTGCCCCATACTTTCAATTGATCGTTCTTTGAAACACCTTGAACTCCTTTATCGGATAGCTCTTTTTCCTCAACTCTTATTGTACCTTTATCTTCGTCAACAAGGTCAAGTAGTTTTGAAATATCTCTCTTTTGTGACAAGTCTGATCTAGATGATGTAGATGTCGGTTGAGTCATTGTATTTCGCTTTTCGACCTTGATCTTTTGATCTTCGTAAAGCGTTGTTTTGTCTTTGTTCTGTTCGTCAATTTTCTCCTGAATAATCACAGGGGTATCGGGTTGGCCAACTTTAACTTCTTCAATTTTAGACATTTGAGACTCGGGGATTGTTGATTCTTCTTGTTCTTTTTTGGGTTCTTGAACAATTACTTCAGAAGTGACTAAAGTCGGTTTTTGTTCAATAAATGACTCTTTTAAGATAGGTGGTTTCCTCACAACTATTTCCTCTTCAACAAATTTATTGAAAGGAACAAGCTCATAAATATGCGCATTTTTCCCGTTTATTGTGACCTTCTCTTCTTCTTTTAAAATCTTTCTTGCAAGGGCAACTCCTGTAATAACAGGAACTTTAAAATATTCAAAAAGTCTTTCGGCAAGAATCTCTGATTCGTCTTCGATAATAAATCCAGATACCTTGAGCGTGGATGAAATGTCCTCGTCGCCTTTGAGAACTAGGATATTATTTACATTAGCATTATCACTATTAAATGTGATTTGACCTTGTGCTTCGCCACCTGCAGAATGCATACCTTCAAGAAGTGGTTCTTTTTTAAATTTTTGATCTGCTTCAGTGTTCATGGTACTTTTTATTTCGTTTGGTTTTACTGGCTCCTGACTGAGTGAACTTGGTTCTGTTTTGTCTTCATTTGATTCTTCTTCGAGAACAATATCTGCAAGTAATTCCTTTTGCAATACTTTTTCTGGCATATTCACTTGGATTTCATTCTTGGATTTTGATGATATTAAATCATCCACTTTCTTATCTAGAGAGCCTTCTGCATTACTTGTTGAAGGTAGTTGCTTTTTATTTACACTTTCAATGAAGTTAATCCAGATCTTCCCTGATTCATAAGACCAGTTTACTTGTTGAGGATCATTAAGTTCCTCTTCTATAATCTGACCTGTTTTTGATAATACTAAAATATGTTTATCATCTAATTTCTGCCTCTTCTGCCATGCTGGAGAAATAACAACTTTTTGGGTCGCAGATGTACCACCCATTTGCCTTACAATCATGAACTCCTGATTAGATATATGCTTTTCTCTTATCTCGCCAGAAACTTTGTCAAAGATATATTGATCAGGAATTATTCCTTCTTTTGAGGTTCCAGACTCGAGCCCGTAAACCGCTTCTATAACAAGCTTGGTTTTGTCCTTAGTGATAATATCCGTTGTGAACATTATGCCTGAAGCTTCGGACTGTATTGCTTTCTGAATCAAAATAACAACATTTAACTCACCTGAAAAAAATGCATCAATATCTTTGAGATTTTCGTTTAATATGTCTCGATAAAGACTTTCAATAGAATTTATTAATTCTTTTTCTCCCTTAACATCATAAATCGCATATGTGCTATGACAAATTTCCTCTGAATTATTATCAAGAATAATTGCTCTCAGATTTACATATGTATCAGTAAAGCCGGAAATTTTTGAATATGCAGAGTTTATCTCGTTCTGGAGTTGTCCAGGTAGTGCATTGGAATCAAGAGCATCAATAATATCAAGTCTATTATTTTCGTTTCTCGATTTTTCATAATATTTTCGAATATCTGTTAAATCTAGATACTGATTAAAACCCATTGTGCTAATTACAAATCCTGAAGGAATTGGCAACCTTTCTGAGGAAAATCTTGCTAAGGTACAAATAGACTTCCCTACAAATTGTGAGTCCTCAGCTGTAATGTTTTGTAATTGTTCAACAGTTTTATTGTTTGATAGCATGTTTATAAGTAGAAAATATCCTTATTTTACAAAACTATAATGACATTTTTTACCCTGAAAATCAAAATATAATATCTTATTTAAAATCATTGGCAGTCTTTCATTTTATTTGCTAAAATATTTTAATAGCTTAAGTTCAAAAAGCTTTAAAATCAGATTTTACATTTTTAATTGATATTTTAAATTTAAATAAAATGGATCAATATCTTACAAATAGTGCTAAAGAAGTCCTACAGGATGCTGCAGGATTTGCAGTTGCATCAGGAGTAAATTACATTGACACGGAGTATATTTTAAAGGGTTTGTGTAAGAGCCAGATAGCTATTCGCGTATTTCAGAAATTAAAATTAGATCCGAGTAAAATAGAGAGTATAATCGAAAATTATACCTTTAAAAAAGGCTCATTATCTGGATCAGTCACTGCTGAATTTACTCCCAGAGCCAAGCAAAGCTTGAATCTTGCATTTAACGAGGCTCAAAATCTAGGTCATACTTATGTTGGAGCTGAACATTTACTTCTTGGTTTGATACGTGAAGGAGAAGGACTTGGAGCCCAAATTTTAAGAAATGAGGGCATTACATATGACAAAGCGAAACAAGCCATAATCGAAGTCGTGGGTGAAGGTGAAAGAGATTCGTCTACATCATCGACTCCGACTTTGGATAAATATTCAAGAGATCTTACAAAACTCGCATCCACGGGTAAAATCGATCCTGTTATAGGCAGAAATAATGAAATTATTAGAGTAATACAAATTCTATCACGAAGGAGAAAGAATAATCCTGTTTTGATTGGTGAACCTGGTGTGGGCAAAACTGCAATTGCAGAAGGGTTGGCGTTAAGAATTGTTTCTGGAAATGTACCTGAAGTTTTACAAGATAAAAGAGTTCTTGCCCTTGATATGGGAAGCCTGATCGCTGGAACCAAGTTTCAGGGAGAATTTGAAGAGCGAGTAACAAATATCATTAAGGAAGTAGAGAAAGCATCGGGTTCGGTTATCTTATTCATTGACGAATTGCATACTATTGTTGGAAGCGGTGCAGCAGAAGGTAAAACTGATCTTTCAAATCTTATCAAACCAGCTCTTGCAAGAGGCGAATTACAAACCATAGGTGCTACAACTCTTCAAGAATATAAAAAATATATCGAAAAAGATGCTGCTCTAGAAAGACGCTTTCAGCCAGTAATTGTCAGTGAACCTACAATTGAAGAATCAATTGCTATTTTGCAGGGGCTAAGAGATAAATACGAAGCTCATCATAAGATAAAAATCAGTAATGAAGCTATAATTTCTTCTGTTGAACTTTCTGAAAAATATATATCAGATAGGTTTTTGCCTGATAAAGCAATAGATGTTCTGGATGAAGCCGCCTCAATGTTACGATTACGAACTTCCTCAGAACCAGATTCGCTTAGAGGTATTAAACTCAAGATTTCCAATTTGGAAAAAGAGAGAGAGGCTTTGACACGAGCAGGTAATCATGAAGAATCTGCAAAAATAAAGCAGCAAATCGAACAGCTTAAAGATGATTTGAAGCCTTTGCAGGATGAATGGTTAAAAACTCGTGGAACTGGTACGCCAACTTTGAGCGTAAAAGAGATTTCTGAAGTAATTTCCAATATGACAGGAATCCCTGCAAATAAAATAAGTCTTGAGGAAAAGAAAATATTACTTGATTTAGAAAAAGTTATTCATAAAAGAATAGTTGGTCAGAAAAAAGCTGTAGAAGGTATAAGTGAAGCGATTCGCAGATCAAGGCTTGGTCTTTCTGATGAACATAGGCCGATAGCATCATTTATGTTCCTGGGTCCAACAGGTGTTGGAAAAACAGAACTTGCTAAAACCATTGCTGAAATTATTTTTGGTTCAGAAAACAATATCATTAGAATTGATATGAGTGAGTATATGGAAAAACATTCTGTTGCAAGATTGATCGGATCTCCTCCAGGATATGTCGGATTTGATGAGGGTGGGCAGTTGACTGAGAAGGTTCGCAGAAATCCTTATTCGCTAATTTTACTTGATGAGATAGAAAAAGCTCATCCTGATGTCACAAATATCCTTTTACAAATTTTAGAAGATGGAAGACTTACAGACGGACAAGGACGGACAGTCAATTTTAAGAATACAATTATTATTTCTACATCAAATATTGGTTCAAATCTTATCGCTCAATATTTTGAAAAAAATAAAACTAAAAAGCCTCAAAGCAAACTAATAAAGTTTCAAGATGAATCAAATGAAAAAGAGGATATACAAACACTAATCTTCAATGAGTTAAAAAAATATTTTAGAATTGAGCTCTTGAATCGTTTTGACGAGATAATCGTATTTGACCCATTGACCGAAATAGAATTAAGAGATATTGCCAGACTGAACCTCGAAAACTTGGCTTATAGGCTAAAAAAACAAGGGATTAAACTAAGTTATGAAGAAAATGTATTAGATTTTATTGTTCAAAAAGCCTATAAACCAGAATTCGGGGCCAGAGAACTTAGAAGATTCATTCAAAAAAATATTGAAAACGAAATATCCTCATTAATTCTGCGTCAAGAAAACCTTAATAAATTAAAGATAAAAGTAAATAATAGTAATCTCGAAATTGGTTAGATTATTGATTATATAGAACATTGATATATAATTAATTTCGTATGGTCACACCAGATCTAACATTTTGAGTGCAGCTGAGAGCGCTCAAATACAACAAAATATTCCTTTTATTCAAAGTATAAATACCGCAGTTTTAGATATTTATGGTAGGCTATGCGTTGCCCATTCTAATACTCTATTAATTAATAGTGAACAACCTACCGGAGGTTTCTTGAGTGCACTTTGGGAGTTTGCTAAAAGAACTGGTGATTGGTATGTGTCAGATAGTACAAAGGCCCTTATTTCGACAGGAATAGGTCTCTTTTCAAGTGTTATAGCTTATTTTATTTCAGAAGAGACCCTGGAGAATGTTGGTGCTGCATATGGTAAAAAAATTAATAAGTTAACTTATTATTATGATGGTAATGGAAATAAAGTTTATCGAAATACTGCAGACCAAGGTCGTAGAGCAATGAGTCGAAATAATTTACAGAGAGGTCTAATGACTTTTGTAGGGTGTCCTGCAATATTTATTGGGGGATCCCTTCTGGTAAGAACTATTCTTGATAGGTATTATTAAAAATAGGTATGTTTCTATAGTAAATTCTTTGGTCTTGAACTTTAACTATCTTTCAATGATAATTAACCAATGTTTACTCCTATCATTGGTCTGGAAATACATCTTCAATTAAAGACGAAATCGAAAGTTTTTTGTAAGTGTTCAGCCTCAGATAATGAACCAAATACAAATATCTGCCCTATATGCTTAGGTTATCCAGGTGCTATGCCTAACCTCAACCGTGAGGCAGTAAAACAATCTATCAGAATGGGCTTGGCACTAAATTGCGACATTGCTAAAGAATCAAATTGGGATAGAAAAAATTACATGTATCCTGATTTATTTAAAGGATATCAGATTAGCCAATTGGATAGTCCTATTTGTGGAGAGGGAAAATTAGAAGTATTGGTTAAGGATAGAAAAAATTTCTATTCAAAAGATAGCTATCTAAAGACGGTCGGGATATTCAGAGCACATCTTGAGGAAGATACAGCAAAATCGCTTCACATGAAGAATGAAACTCTTATTGATGCAAATAAAGCAGGAATACCACTTCTTGAAATAGTTTCCAAACCCGAAATGTATTCCGTAGACGAGGCTGTTTCATATGCAAAAACGATAAAAAATCTTGCAAAATGGTACAAAATTTCTGACTGCAATCTCGAACTTGGACAAATGCGTTTTGATGCGAATATTTCAATTTGTGTAGATGATATTGATTTAAAAGGTAAAACCTACGAAGATTGGAAGGGAGCAAACTTTACACCCATTGTAGAAATCAAAAACTTAAATTCATTTAGAAATCTTGAGGCTGCACTTGTATATGAAATAAATCGTCAAATAGAAGAATACAAAAAAACTAAAGAAACCTATAAGCCTGGTAATAAGGAGACTCGCGGCTGGGATGATCAAAAGGGTGTAAGTTATACTCAAAGAAAAAAGGAGGAAGCAAACGAGTACAGGTATATCCCTGAACCTGACATTCCGACACTCATTATAACTGAGGATGATATTTCTGGGATAAAAGATAAAATGGGGAAAAGTCCAAAAGAAGTTTTTACAGAGCTAATAGAGACAGGAGTAAATGAACACGCTTCGAGGCTGATTTCTGAAGAGATATCTTTGTACAAAACTTATGCTTATATTTCTAGTGAAAATAAAATTGATAAAATCCGTCTTGGAAATTTAATCACAAATGAATTGAATGCTGAAATAATACAGTTTAATGGCTATCAAAACATTGATCCATGGCTTACAGGACTAAAACAGGTATTGATAGCTCTATCTAATGGAGAAATATCAGGTACAGAGTTGAAGGAGATATTAAAAATGCATAAAATAGGACAAAATGATTGGGAAGTATTACTGGAAGACATAAAATCAACTGAAGTTATTGATGTAGAATCTATCTTAAAAAAAGCTTTATCAGAAAACCCTGGTGTTGTAGATCAAATAAAATCTGGAAAAGAATCAGCAAAAATGTTTTTTGTTGGCATTGTTATGCGAGAAACAAAGGGAAAAGCGGATCCAGGAAAATTAAAAAGTCTATTAGATAAGTTCATTTAATTAATAGCTGAATGAAACTATTTAAGATATAATCATTGGAATTCTGATGAAGCAATCCAATATCCGAAATTTCTGTATCATCGCCCATATTGACCATGGCAAATCAACCCTTTCTGATAGACTTTTAGAAAAAACCGATACTATCGAAAAACGTAAACTTCATGATCAGTTTATGGATACTTTGGAGTTGGAGCAGGAAAGAGGCATTACAATCAAACTCCAGACTGCGAGGATGAATTATTCGCTTAATGGCGAGCAATTTGTATTAAATCTTATTGATACTCCTGGACATGTTGACTTTGCATATGAAGTTTCCCGTTCTTTGGCGGCTTGTGAAGGCGCAATTCTTTTAGTTGATGCAGCGCAAGGCGTAGAAGCTCAGACTATTTCCAATGCATTTAAAGCTTTGGAACATGATTTAGTAATTATTCCAGTTGTTAATAAAATCGATTTGCCAAATGCAGAGCCAGAAAGAAGAGCAAAAGAATTTTGTGAAGTATTAGGATTTAGAATGGATGAAATCATTTTCACTTCTGGAAAGACAGGGGAAGGTGTTGAAAAACTGCTTCAGGCTGTGATAGAAAGAGTGCCTCATCCAGGGGGGAGATCGGAAGATAATTTGCAATGCTTAATTTTTGACTCATTCTTTGATGACCATAAAGGAGTTGTGGCTCAGGTAAAAGTGGTAGGCGGTCAGATCACAAAACAAGATCTTGTTTTAAGAAAAAAACTGAGATTCATTGCGACAAAAAATGATATCCAACCACTTGAAGTTGGTTATATGACGCCAATTCTGGTTACAAGCGAAGGTCTTAATGTTGGAGAAGTGGGTTATATAGCAACTGGGCAAAAAGATATCCATCAGGTACGTGTTGGAGATACGGTTACTTTTGCAGATAATCCGGCAGAAGCCTTGCCTGGCTATGCCAAAGCAAAATCCATGGTCTATGCAGGACTTTATCCTGTAGATGCAGATAAACAGGTAGAGTTCCGTGAGGCATTAGAAAAACTTGCTTTAAATGACGCATCTTTAAATTATACCCCTGAAGTTTCTCAAGCTTTGGGTTCAGGATTCCGATGCGGTTTTTTGGGTCTTCTACACATGGAAATAGTTCAAGAAAGGCTTGAAAGGGAGTATGGGATTGATCTTGTTATTACAGCACCATCAGTGGAGTATAAAGTAAAATTAGTCTCAAATAGATCTGAGAAATTTAAACCAACAGAGTTTGATGCGGAAGGAAGAGTGACCATTACTTCAGCAGCAGATTTGCCTGATGAAGGGACTATTCTCGAAATTCAGGAGCCATGGGTAGATCTTGAAATTATAACTCCGAGTGAATATTTGGGTGATTTAATGCAATTGTGTCAAGAGAAAAGAGGAGTATATAAAAATACTGAATATATTAGAACAGGGAGGGAAACAGCGGAAGGAGGCGGTATAGAAAGAGCTATTCTCAAATACGATATACCACTTTCGGAAATTATTACTGACTTTTTTGATAAATTGAAATCAATTTCTCATGGTTATGCTTCTTTAGACTACAAAGTAAAAGGTTATACTGCTGCAGATATTGTAAGGTTAAATGTTTTGGTCAATGCAGAGGTAGTAGATGCACTTTCTATGCTAGTCGAAAGAAGTTCCGCAGTTTATGAAGGCAAGAAACTTGTTGAGAAATTAAAGAAACTTATACCAAGGCATCAATTTAAAATCCCAGTACAGGCAGCAATAGGTGCAAAGATAGTGGCTAGAGAAGATATTCCAGCATTCAAGAAAGATGTCACAAAGGGACTATATGGTGGAGACCAGAGAAGAAAAATGAAACATATTGAACGACAAAAAGAAGGTAAAAAGCGAATGAAGCAATTTGGTTCAGTTACTATACCTCAAGAAGCATTTTTAGCTGTGCTAAAAAAGTAGTCATAATTCAGACTTTTCATTATAAACAGGGTCTAAGCTAGTGGTAAAACTTAAGCACTGATAACCGACCTCGAACTCAAATTTCTTATTAGACTGATATCGTGTAAATGAACTTTCAAGTGAACTTAGATATGAGCGCGAATATCCGCCTCCAGCTTGATAGTTTTTGTACTTGGCCAAGGCATCGCTTCCAGCCTCAAACTCAAGACATATCTCATAACTTTTTCCACTTGTTGGCTTATACTCAAACTGCTTATCTTTATTTTTAGGATCATTAAAAACATTATCAGGACCATAATAATACATATCTTCTTGAGTCAATTGATCAAAGCTGGATGGTAGTTTATTTTTGCGTGAATAATACGAACTGATAGAGTCATTAATATTATTAATTTGTTCTATCCTCTTCAAGTCATTTGAAATTTTTCTGATGTCAGAAAAATATATGAAACAAATTCCTGTTCCTAAAGACGCAAGCATAAGAATTAATACTATCCCAATATAAACTAAATCTTTAATTTGCAACTTGCCTATCATCTCTTAATTGTAATAAATAATAAATAAATGGAATCAAATTAACTAGGAATATTATAATAAAATTTAAAAACTTATTATTTGAGTATTCTCCTAATAATAGATTATAAATAAACCATACTGCATAACCTATTGCAACGCAAAAAGTTCCTATTGCAATTAAAAATACATAAATCTTTCTTGCAAAGCTTTTGCGTATTGGAGGGTATTTTTCTTCATATTTTCTTGAAAAAGATAAAATTGCTATGTATATAGGGGTTGCAACAACTACCGCAGCAAGTGCACTTGCCATTGTTGATAAAAATTGTTCAACACTTCCAGGTGCTATAATTGCCTCAGACAAAGTATTTTGTTCCGGAATGTAAAAATTAATGGCTGTTGCAAAAACATAACATATTGCAAATACGCTTATAAAAAATGATATTAGCGCAATCAAATATCCTATGCTGTTTAATGGATGAGAAAAGTGTTTATAATCATTATTTGCCAATTGATTTGGACTTGGCGCAACTAGGTCATTTTTATTATCAAGAGCGTTATTTATATCAGCTTCATTCCAGCCTGCAGAAACAAGTGATTTTCTTATTTCTTCTTTTGAATGACCTTTATCCAAAGATTCTTTCACAAATTTATCTATTTCTGGAGAACTCATTTAATTTTATTGTAGTACTCCCCTCAAATAAATCAAATATGGTATGATTAGTGTGCTATGGGATGGCGTGAAGCTATAAATAAATACTTTGATTCGAATCCATCTAAAGCTGCTGCACCAATTGGTGTTGGATTAGCGAAAAATTATCTATTGTATGAACGAATTCCCGGGACTCCTTTCGGAAATTTTTTAGAATACTATAATACTCATTTAGCAAGCACCAACTTATTTCAGTTGTTAAATTTACACCCGATAAGCCCTAACCCTTACCATCAGGTTATTGCTGCAGCATTGACCACTGCTTTTGCTCCTTTTCTGTAAAGGCTCGTTTGCGATGTTTGGGAAAGAGGAAGAATTTTTCTTGAAAAAGACCAATTGAGGCAAATGGATTTAAAGTTTATACACCAAGATGATGCCCCAAAGTACGTCAGATTACATCAAAACATTGGAAATCGCGAGAATTTCCTTCGTTGAATGAGATTAATGGAATAAATTACCTATTTTTGTTGATTTTGGTATTCTTCAAGAATGGAAGTGAAAATCGAATATTCCTGGAAAAAGTATTTACAAGAAGAATTTGAAAAGGATTATTTTAAAAAGCTTACTGAATTCGTTCGCTCAGAATATCAATCAAAAACATGTTATCCATCAGCATCAAAAATTTTTAACGCTTTTGAGCATACTCCCTGGGAAAAAGTAAAAGTGGTCATTATCGGCCAAGATCCTTATCACGGACCGAATCAGGCTATGGGACTCTGTTTTTCAGTGCAAGCTGGAATTCCTTATCCACCATCTCTTCAAAATATTTACAAAGAATTAAAAGATGATATCGGTAGAGATTCGATAACAAAGGGTGATTTGACACCATGGGCAGATCAGGGAGTGCTTCTATTAAATTCTGTTCTAAGTGTTGAAGCCGGTAAAGCCGCTTCTCATGCAGGTAAGGGCTGGGAGGAATTTACTGATGCTGTTATAAAAAAGCTTTCTGAAGAAAAAGGTAACCTTGTTTTTATTCTTTGGGGATCATATGCACAAAAAAAAGGCATGGTTGTAGACTCGACTAAACATTTTATAATCAAATCAGCCCATCCTTCTCCATTATCTGCATATAATGGATTTTTTGGTTCTAAGCCTTTTTCAAGGACAAATGACTATCTTAAAAAAAATGATCACTCCGAAATAGAATGGTAAGTTTAGCAATTCCAATAGTATAATCTGACATGGCCGATTTAAGTTTCAAATATGGAAAATCAATATAGAAATGATATTAAATGTTTCAAAATTAAATAAATTTATTGGGAGTAAGGAGCTTTTCGAAGATCTTAATTTTGTTATTAATGAAAACGAAAAGGTCGCTTTGATAGGGAAAAATGGTTCAGGTAAAACTACACTCTTTAGAATTTTAGATGGAGAGGAAAAGGAATACCAGGGACTTGTAGAGTATAGGACTGGCCTAAAAATAATTTTAACAAAACAGGAGCATTTTCTTGATAATTCAATTTCTGCTTTAGATTACATACTAAATGATTTACCCGAATATATTGAATTGAAAGAAGTTCTTTCAAAGTATGAATTGCATGGTGAAGGTTCTGATATTTCTCTAGAAGAATATTGTGATGCTGTTAATGTATTTGGAGAAAAAGGCTACTACGATATTGAGTCTGAGATTCTTATCACCTTGGAGGAATTCCAGATTCCTGAGTCCCGAGCCCGCTCACCTATGAAAGGACTTTCTGGTGGAGAAAAGCGTTTTGTTGAAATCGTTAGAATTATGTACTCCGAGTGTGATTTGGCATTACTTGATGAACCTACAAATCACCTGGATTTACCTTCTATTGAAGAATTAGAAAACGTATTAAATAATTTTAAGGGTGGAATTATTTATGTTTCACATGATAGCTATTTTGTAAATGAGATTGGTGGAGAAGAGATTTTGATTTCTAGCGACTAAGTAATTGTGGAATTTTTTTCCCTTCGCTTGATAGTAAAGTCAGCTCATGATGAAAATTCTAATATGACCTTAATGACTTTCAAACAGCACTAGCTGCGCTAGAGGGAAAAAATTCCACAATAGGCAAAAAGTTGAACTACATTTTACTTTAAGAATTTAATAGAATGATTTAATGTCATTTTCTCCAATAAGTATTGATAAAGAAGTCGATGAAATCCTTGTAAAGTCACCGAGTACAAGATTCTTTGGTATTTATGAAAATATAACTCCGGCAATCGATAAGAAAAAACCGACTCTTGTAATAATCATCGGTCCAACCGGAGTAGGTAAAAGCACATTCATAAAATCCCTAATTGAAAATGCTTTTCATAAAGTCACTACAGCAACAACAAGACCTAAAAGAAGAAGCGATGAGCCAGACGAATATATTTGGATCACAGACAAAAAAGATCCTTATGAGCCAGAGGAAGTATATATCAAAAGGCTTAAGGATCGATATGATTTCATAGAATTTAATACATTTGCCTATAATATCTACGGAACACCAAGGAAAAGCCTTGAGATTGCGCTTGAAGGAGGTAAAGCTGTAATTGGAATTGAAAATAATGGGGCAAGAGAAATTAAAAAACAATTTGAAGAAAAAGCAAATATATTGATATTCTTTGTTTTGCCGGACAATTTTGATCAGATAAAGAGGAGAATAAAGGGCTCTCGAAATGATATAAAGGAAAGAATAGAAATCGCAAAAAAAGAAATTGCAGATTCACATACTATTACAAATTTTTATATTCATAATACCGAATTACCACTTTATTCAAAACCTGATGAAACGCCTCTTGATCATTCAAGACAAAATCTGGTAAATTTTTTAAAATATTTATTAAACTAATTTAAGTGATAATTTGATGGTTTGTAATTCCAGATCAAATCGATTATATTATCTCAAGGCATAAAACAAATGTTCTCATCTACCAAAACTATAGCATGTTTAGAGTTTAGTAAATCCTTAATTTTTTGCGCACTTGCACAAATTTCCGGAAGAAAAGTAGACATAATAGCAATAGATCAGATAAAGATTGAAAATAGTATTTTGGAAGAAGGTATCGTTTACGATATTCCTCATCTTCAACAAATTGTTAAGAATTTAGTAACTTCAGTATCAAGAAATCAGAGCAAGATAGATGCTGCCTGGATCACTATCCCTGATAACAAAGTAAAGATTGCCAAATTTGAGGTTGAAAAAGATAAAAAAGGTGTAAATGAATTTGAATTACATAAAATAATTGAAGAGAAATTTTCTCATCCTGCTTCAAAACTTTTTTTGATAAACCGTCCAATTCACGAGTTAAACCAAAAGATTTTTTTTCTTACCAATGCAATAAGAGATGACCATCTAAAGCCTTTTTTAGAGATTCTTCAGCCATTAAATATTCCTGTTGAAGCAGTTTTTCCTACATTCCAAAGTCTTTTTGAGGAGTTAAAAGAATTGTTTACTGTTCCGACTTTATTACTCTATCCATACGGTAAGGGATATAAATTTTTTATTGCAGATAATGATGGCGTACATCTCGAATCAGTCTGGGGTCATAATGTAATAGAATTTAACGAGAATCTGGATAAAGCCATAGAGGAAGTTGTGCAGTATGCTAGCCAATCCAAGGACGTTGCTTTAGGCATAAAAAAAGTCATGGCTATAGAATCACCAGCTCTTGACTCTGAACTTTTGCAAATTTATTTAAGACGCACTGGATTAGATTTTTCCTGGGTTCCAAATGTTGAAGCCAATGGTAATTCTGTTGATCCTGTTTCAGTACTTATTCTAAAAGGTCTGATCAAAGGTGCTATGAATACTAAATTTAACAAAGGTTTTTTAGAGAGCCAAATTGTTCAAACTGACGATTTGCCTCCAATGGCTGTTCTTGCATCAAAACTGGCTTCAAATCAAAGTAAAACCCAGGAAAACTATTCCAGATTTCAATCTTCTAATAACTATGTCGCAACTCCTACCAGAAATACATTAGTCAAGCCAGCAGGTATGCTTGATGAAAGATGGAATATCAAAGTAATTACTGTTTCCATTGTTCTCGGTATAGCTCTTTTAGCTTCAATTGGTTATGCAGGATGGAAAATCGCTGAAAGAGTGTCTCAAAACAGTCAGGGGACTGCATCAACTGTGACCCTAACTTCAACCGATTCTGTTCCAACTGCTACTTCTACACCAATCCCGACAGCAACATTTACAGATACACCTACTCCTACTCCGACTGTCACTTCAACACCAATAACAACTCCAGATTTAACGAAAGCGCAAGTTAAGGTACTTGTTCTCAATGGTAATAATGTTGCTGGAGAAGCAAAAAGGGTTAGTGTTATATTACAGACAAATGGTTTTACTACCAAGGCCCCAGGTAATAGCCCAACGAGAAATATTCCAACTACTACAATTACGTATAAAGATGCGAGAGCAAAATCTCTTGCAGACCAGATTGCAAAACTGATTGAACCAAGTTATCCATCAGCAAAATCCAATCTCGATGCATCATCGACAGAAGATATTCTAGTCGTTTTAGGAGCAAGATAAATGCCGAATAATACAAATACAACTAATAATAACTATTCGAGCAATCAGAATGTTTCTGATAAACACCTTGCATATTTTAATAATCGCAATCCGGAAATAAACCCTAGTCAGCCGGTTAATACTCCTAATCTCAGACAAGCCTTGCCAAATCAACAGACATTTGGAAACCCTGTCCCTCAAAATGTACAAGCTCAGGCAACCCCCTCACAAAACACTAATCAACCAAATCTAGTGCAACAGCCTAAGCCATATTTCCCAGCAAATCAGCTGCCCAATACTCCTGTTGCGCAAAAACCTATTCAGTCTCCTCCTCAAGTACAAAATCAATCTGTTCTCAGACCTGTACAAAACCCGACTCAGCCTGTTCCACAGCAGATTAATGAAGCAGTTAATCAACCTCCTCAAATTCAAAGGCCGCAAATGCAAATACCTGCAAATCCTCAAAACCAACCTAATCCTCAATTAAAGTATTTAAACCCTGAAAATATAACTCAGAATCTGCCTCCAAAAAATATGGATGAATTAAGAGTTAGAGCAATACAAGCAAATAAGCAATTACCTGACTTGCCCAAAAATATTACTAATCAACACTATGATCCTCTTGTTCCGCAGACAAAACAAATAACTATTAATACTTTCGAATTACTTAAACTTTGTATATACATAATTCCAGGTCTTCCAATATTTATGGTGATTTTCAAGTCAATAAAAGATGAAGAAGTCATGTGGAATTCGCGCCAAAGTCTGGTAATGCAAGTGATGTGGTTAACAGTTTATTTTTTGCTACAGAATATTAACCTTCCTTTAATTTCAGGATCAGGAATTACTCTTGCAAATATCTGGAATCTTTTATGCATTGGTGTGCTCGTTTATACCGGATCACAGGCTTATGTCGGAAAACACTATCGTATCCCAGTTGTTTCGGATATTGGAACGACATTTATTGATGGGAAGTAGATATTCTCCTACAGCAAGCCTTTTTGTGGTACAATTGATTAATAGGAGATATTAATCATCTTTTAGTTTCAGAAGTAGAATATTTCGTGGATAGAGAAGGTAATATTGATCCAGCAGTGGATATGTTGCTAACTGATAGGAACATTATTTAAATGCCTTTTTATACTATCCCTCCTAGCGATTTTGCAACAATTGATGCAAGAGACTATTGGAGAAGGGATGTGTTTGCAGGAAATATAGGCCTATTACTGCCATCACTCTGGCTTCCAGATTTGCAGTTATACTTAAGAGATTTTTGAGATCAATTAGACCTCAAACTAAAACATTAATATACCCTGCAATATTTGGACAAGTTAGAAAAAGACAACTGACTGAACACAGATATCAATTACCACAAGGAAATCTTGATCAACCTATTGAAAGACAAGTTCGTGAGAGACTTTAAGAAATTATTTACCAAGACTTCCCGAAATTAATGGAATTCCAGTATAGTCCTGAAGCAGCATTGGTTTTTAACTGTACTTTGATTGATTTGAAAGAAGCATTGCTCGAAGTGCCTCATATTGCCCCAGATTCTAGGGGATGGGTTGGTAGAATCTTTTCTCCTGAATGTCATAAAAGAGGAGTTAGAGAGAATCTGCGTATTGGGAGGGCCCCTGTAAAAGCACAAAATACATCATTCTTGCCTGGCTAATAGATTTCGTGCTAGTATATTATTAATGAAGACCTTTTCATCCATCTATCTGCTTTCTATGCCTTTATAAAGGCTATAACACTTATTTCTGTTCTGGAACTTTGCCCAAGGACTTAATTCAATTACCTTCGAATAAACTGATTCTGTAATAAAAGCAGGCATATCGAAGACAAAACGATATTTTAAATCTAAAATAATACAAAATGACTGATACAAAAAAGAAAATTTTAATTGGAGTTGCATGGCCTTATGTGAATGGGGATTTGCACCCTGGACATATTGCAGGTTGTTATTTGCCCTCTGATATTTTTGCGAGGTTTAAAAGACTTCAAGGTCATGAGGTATTGATGGTAAGCGGTTGTGATTGTTTTGGTACTCCTATAACCATGCAGGCTGATAAAGAAGGAGTTACTCCAAAGGAAATAGTCGCAAAATATGTTCCCCGAACCACTTCACTTTTGCTCGACACTTACAAAATCTCCTTTGACAGTTTTACCCAAACAGATACAGAATTACATCGAACAATTACCCAAAAGTTTTTTATAAATCTTGTTAAGCATGGATTTATAATTAAAAAAAGTTCAGAGCAATACTATTCTGAATCTGATAATAAGTTTTTGCCGGATAGATATGTAGAAGGAGAATGCTCTTTTTGCCACGCAAAGGAGCAGAGAGGCGACCAATGTGAAAACTGTGGAAGGAGTTTGCAAGTAGGTGACCTGATTAATCCATATGCAAAGCTAACTAAAAATCCTGTTTCTCTAAAAAACACCGAGCATTATTTTGTTGACCTTTCTAAGTTTCGAGAGGGACTTACAAATTATATTGAAACTAAAAAAGAATTATGGAGACCATGGGTTTGGAAAGAAGCAAAAGCATGGATTGATGAATTGCAGCCACGTGCTATTACTCGAGATATTGACTGGGGAGTAGAAATCCCTGTTGAAGAAATTGCAGAAAATTATCCGGAATACATAATTGAAGGAGCAGAAAATAAAAGATTTTATGTTTGGTTTGATGCTGTAATCGGTTACTTTAGTGAAGGAATAAAATGGAGTCGCTACTGTTATTTCGAGCAAGTAAAGCAAGTCGAGGAATCTGGTTCTTCGATTATTAAAAATGGTCAAATTGAAGCGAAGAATCAGATCCAGCAACAAGTGCGGGATGACAAAGTGGATCAAGAGAAAGTTTCAGAATTTCTAAATAAATTTTGGCAAAGCAATGACCAAAATTTAGAGCATTATTTATTTGTAGGAAAAGATAATTTATTTTTTCATACTCTGTGGTGGCAAAGCTTGCTGCTTGGGCAAAAGGAAGAATGGGGTTTTGAGTTGAAACTTGCGGACAAGGTTCCAGTTAATCAATTTTTGAATTTAGAAGGTCAAAAATTTTCCAAAAGCCGTGGAGTTTATATAGATTCCACTGAGCTTGTTAAAAAATATGGTTTGGATGCTGTTCGTTTTTACCTGGCGTCAATAATGCCAGAAAATGCCGATGCAAATTGGAAATGGGATGACTTTGATGCCTCAGTAAATTCTGAATTGAATGGGAATATTGGGAATTTTATTCATAGGACGCTGACTTTTTATCAAAACAAATTAGATGGAAAAATAAAAAAGGAGAGTCAGGACTTTGAAAAATGGGATAATGATCAAATACATAGTATTGTAAATAGAAATGGAGTTAGTAATTCATGGGGGGTGCAGAATGAAATACAGTTAGCTTTCGAACTGAACACAGGGAAAGAGGGATTATTAAATAAGTGTGAATTTTCGAATTCATTAAATAGTATTTTAGCCCTTTCAAAGTTCGGAAACGTCTATTTCGACCACAAAGCCCCATGGAAATCACTAAATGAAAATCGAGATGACTGCGAAAAAACTATTTACAATTGCCTTCAGATTGTAAATGCCCTTCGTATTTTACTAGCCCCTTTTTTGCCTGATGCAAGCGATAGACTATCTGATATTTTAGGATTGAAAAGACTTCCTGCGAAAACTGGGGAAAACTCAGATTTTAATAATTATTTCGCTTTTGATCCAAAGGAAATTGAAAAAATCCAACTTACAGAAAACTTTGAGCCGCTTTTCAGAAAGATAGAGATGAGTTAGTGTTAAATTTGTTTTTAAATTATATTGATTCTAAAATAAGCCATGATCACAACAGTCAATCCAGCTACGGAAGAAATTCTGGCTAATTATGAAGAGCTCACATCCGAGCAAATTGAAGAGAAGTTGAGACAATCTATAGAAGCTTTTGAATCTTGGAAAAAAACCTCCCTCGCTGAAAGATCTTCTCTTATGAAGAAGTTAGCTAAATTAATTCGCGAAAGAAAAAATGATTATGGTAAATTAATCACTTCTGAGATGGGTAAGGTCTTTAAACAGAGTTTGGGAGAGCTGGACAAATGTGCATTTACGGCAGAACTGTATGCTGAAGATTTGGAGAATATGCTTGCTCCTCAAAATGTCAAAACCGAAGGAAGCGAGAGCTACGTCACTTTTGAACCTATTGGTCCAGTGCTTGCAATTATGCCCTGGAATTTTCCGTTTTGGCAGGCCCTAAGATTTGCGATACCAAATATTTTGGCTGGAAATGTTGGAGTCTTGAAGCATTCCTCTATGGTACAGGGTTGTGCCAGGGAATTAGAGGACTTATTTTTGGATGCTGGTTTTCCTGAAGGAGTTTTTCAAAACTTATGTATTTCTTCTAGTCAGGTAGAAGGACTTATACGCGATTCCAGAATAAAAGCAGTTACCTTGACGGGTAGCAATGCAGTTGGAAGCAAGGTCGCTTCTATTGCAGGAGAGTGTTTGAAAAAAACTGTAATGGAATTGGGTGGAAGCGATCCATATATTGTACTTGCAGATGCTGATATTGATCTTGCTGCCAAGATCGGAGTTCAAGCGAGACTACGAAATGCTGGTCAAACCTGCACATCTGCAAAAAGATTTATTGTTGTAAAAGAGATAGCCGAAGAATTTACTAATAAATTTTTAGATTACTGGAATTTGATTAAAGTTGGTGACCCAATGGATACAAGCATTGATATGGGCCCTCTAGCCAGTGCAAAAATTTTGGGTGAAGTAAAAAAACAGGTTTCCGATAGTGAATTGAAAGGTGCGCGTATTGTAGCTGGTGGTAAGTCTATTGATGGGAAGGGTTTTTATTTTGAACCGACTGTTCTTGTTGGTGTTACAAAAGGAATGCCGGCATATGATGAAGAGGTATTTGGACCGGTTGCAGCAATAATTGTTGCAGAAGATACTGATCATGCCATAGAAATCGCAAATGATAGCATTTATGGTCTTGGATCTTCGCTTTGGACTCGGAGTTTGGAAACTGCAAAAAGTTTAGTCCCGAGAATAGAAGCTGGATCAGTTTATGTAAACAATATGCTCGCTAGCGATCCAAGACTGCCTTTTGGAGGTGTAAAACAGTCAGGATATGGTAGAGAACTTTCTGCCCTTGGGATAAAGGAATTTATGAATATAAAAGCGATTTGGATAAAATAATTTGAAATATACCCAGTATATGATGTACCATCAATTATGAGTAATAATATTACTGTTGAATTACCAGAAGATCTCCTTCGTGAATTAGATTCAGAGATTAAAGGATGTCTCAGAGCTCCACATCATTTGGATGCAACTCCTATCGTGTCTACAATGTCAATTGAGCCATTGTCACTTCAGTCCAATTTAGTTGTGGCAGTTGTTGGACCTTCAGGTTCTGGAAAAACGGCTCTTGTAAATCAGATCATAAATACTCATCAAGGGGCTTCGCGTGTAGTAACAGGCACAACTAGATAAATTGGAAGAAATGGAGAAGAGTCGCCTGGGGCATATATTCCCTTCCCAAGAGAAGTGAGAGTATCTGATACAGTATATCGTCAAGGGGATGAAGAATATTACACATTGCTTAAAGAAATGTTTGGATTAGTAGAAAGTAATAGATACGGTCAGAATTTTTATGGGACTCCTTGGGCATGTTTTTATCAGGCTTTTTCCTTTGGAAGAGTAGCATATTGGGTTGCAGAACCAAATGGAGTTGCAATAGCAACTCCAAAACTGATTGAGCAGGGAATTGGAGTAATACCGGTTTGTATTGTTCCAGAATCTGCTGCATGAGTATGGGAATCTGTAAGATTAAGAAACGATCCAATTGGCAGGCTTAATGCCGCTAAAACTGAGCTTCAAGCTGCATATGATTTAGGTTATTGGCTAGAGTACCCAATATATGGGGACAATTAGAAGTTACTGCACGAATTCTACATAATTCAATACTTCGTATATCGGGCAAAGCTTCTGAATAAATAATTATTTGTACTAGTGCAATTTGTAAACAGCTTTGTGTAATAGAATTGCGAAGAGATTTCGGTATGAACTTTGGTCAATATAGATAATGTCTGCAATCTCCTGCTTTGTTTTACCCATGGATTCAAGAATAAACAATAAATCAGGTCCTAATTCAAGTCTTACATTTGGTGGCATTAAAACTAGCAGTTCTGAGGGCTCCAAAACACTTTTTGCTTTTTCAACATATTCTACGACTAAGTCGTTCACATTACTCCCAAAGAGTGGTGTGAATTTTTCATCACCATAAAGAATAAATCTGACTTCATATTTGTTTATAAAAAAATCAAGAAATTCAACAATTTTCTTCTTGTCTTCTAAAGCCTTCTGAGCAGTTAGTTTAATTTTTTCTCCGATTTTTTGAAGCTTTTGAACGGTTTGATTCTCAAGAATATCAGCGATTTTATCAGTCCTTTCTGCTATCTCACTGATTTCTTCGATAAGTATCTCTCGATTCTCTACAATCTTTGTAGCTTTATTAATATTTATTCTGTAAATAGGTTTAAGTTATTCAGGGTTGGTTGAGTTGACGATAAAGTAATTTAACTCATCGGAAAGTACAAGTTTTGCCTCTGCAAAAGCGAAACTCATCTAGCCTTGTATTGCATATTGACTAAGTCTTTCAATAAAGTACTGTTCGTTTTCTACTCTTACTACTTTTGGGTCTTGGTCTTGTCTTTTATCAAATAGTAAATATTGATGAATAATTAAGGAAATTTTTTTGTTAAATCAGAGTTCATTAAGTGATACTATCCTAATAGATTCTTAATTTAAAGTACTAATTTTGACTTAATTTCTTCAAAAGCTCCTTTAGGATTCCAAGCATGTTGAATCGCTGAACCTACAATTAGGGCATCGGGTTTATGTTCAAGAATTTCACTGACTGTGTCTTTATTCACATGTCCATCAATATGTATTTCTCCTCCAAAACCCTTTGCCCTTATCTCTTCAATTTTTACTAAATTTTGTGGCAAAAAGTCATGGCCCTGACCGCCAGGAATGATGGTTAAAACTAAAACAGCATCGACAGAAAGTATTAAATCTTTGTAGTCGTCTACAGAATGTCCCGGATTTAATGCAACAGCTAATTTAAAAGAATAGTCATGATCTAGAAATTCAAGTTCAAAAACATCTGCATGAATGTACACAAGTTCAATATTGCTGTATTTAGATATCACTTCAAGAAGTTTTCTCGGATCCGAAGACATAATATGAATATTCATTTTTGAGTTATGAAGCTCGTTTAAGTTGAGAATGTCCTCAATATCAGGTGATTTGCCTTCAACATAAATTCCATCCATATAATCTAAATGCATTTCTTCGCTAAACTCAGAGTATATGGATGCAAATTTTTTGTAATCATCGAGTTTATCTGAAAGTATTGAAGGAATTAGTCTAACCATGAAATATGTTAGAAATTCATAACCAAAAAAGCAAAGTCGGTATCACTCTCTCAGACATTCATTAGCTGGACTAACAAAAAGTAAATATACACTGCGAAATAAGCTCTGCTACTTGTCTTACGCATACAATTGATTATTATGAGATGATTAATGAGGCTGGATACTCTTGAGAAAATTAAAAAGTATGTTCGGGCAGTAAATTATCTTTCTGTTGTACAAATTTATTTGAAAGATAATTTCTTGCTTGAAAAAAAACTCTCTCCTGATCATATAAAACCACGTCTCTTGGGGCATTGGGGAACTTGTCCGGGTATTAATTTTGTCTACGCTAACTTAAACTATTTTGTAAAATCCACAGGCGAAAAAATCATGTTTGTTGTTGGCCCGGGACATGGATTTGCTGCTATCCAGGCAAATTTATTTATTGAAGGAACTCTTGAGAAATATTATTCTGATGCAAAACATAATTATTCGGGAATTGAATTTGTGGCAAAGAACTTTAGTTGGCCATATGGATTTCCAAGCCATAGCAATCCTATGGCTCCTGGTGTAATTCTTGAGGGCGGTGAACTTGGTTATTCTCTCTCAACTGCATTTGGCTCGATACTTGATAATCCTGATTTGATCACAGTTTGTATGATTGGTGATGGAGAAGCGGAAACTGGTCCGCTTGCAGCTTCATGGCATTTAAATAAATATATTGATCCAGAAAAAAATGGTGCGGTACTTCCGATTCTTCACCTGAACGGTTATAAAATCTCAGGACCAACGGTTTTTGGAAGAATGTCAACGCTAGAATTACGATCGTTTTTTTACGGTTGTGGTTATGAGCCGTTTATTGTGGAAGAAATTCCTGGTGAAGATATTTACGGAAAAATGGTTGAAGTATTGAGTAAAGCATATTCAAAAATAAAAGATATCCAAAATAAATCCAGATCAGGTTACAAAATTGTAGCCCCAATGTGGCCCGTAATCATCTTAAAAACCCCAAAGGGTTGGACAGGTATCAAGGAATTACATGGACAGAAAATAGAAGGTAATTTCCTTTCGCATCAAGTTATAGCACAAAATGCCAAAGTCGATAATACAGAATTAAATGATTTGGAACATTGGCTTAAGTCATATAGATTCGATGAGTTATTCCATAAAGATCAGGGTTTTGATAGTGAAATTTATAAAATATTGCCAAAAAGTGAATTAAAAATTGGACAAAATGAAAAAGCATTCCCCAAAAGTACATTTAATGAATTGAAATTACCCAAAGCCTCACAGTTTAGCGAAAATACTGATTCCCCCGGAATGATGGGCTCAAGTTCCATGAGAAGAACTGGAGAATTTTTAAATGAAGTCGTGAAATTGAATCATGCCGAAAGAAATTTCAGAATCTTTTCTCCCGATGAAACTTATTCCAATAAATTAGATAAAATTTTTGAAAGTACGTCCAGGTCATTTACTTGGCCAACATTGTCATGGGATAAAGACATCTCTCATGACGGAAGAGTCATAGAAATATTAAGTGAGCATTCACTTTTAGGCCTTCTACAAGGTTATGTTTTGACCGGAAGGCACGGAATATTTGCATCATATGAAGCCTTTGTTCAAATTGTCAGTAGTATGACAGACCAATTTATGAAGTTTCTTAAAGTCTGTAAAGAAATTCCATGGCGTAAAGGATATCCGTCTTTAAACATTATTCTCACTTCGAGTGGTTGGAGACAGGATCATAATGGATTTTCTCATCAAAACCCTGGTTTTATCAGTGATATGCTCGAACGAGATGATGATTTAGTTAAAGTATATTTCCCTCCAGATGGAAATACTACTTTAGCAGTTTTGGAAACAATGCTTGCATCAAGAGATCAAGTTAATGTTCTTGTTGCGGGCAAAACACTTGAGCCTCGATGGCTTGATCAAGAAAAAGCCTCAAAGCAAGTAGAAGATGGAATAATGGTTTGGGATTTTGCCAGTGAAGAAGATCCTGACTTTGTAATTTGTGGAATTGGAGATTATATGACCAAGGAATGCCTGGCTGCAATAGATTTAATAAAAATTGAAGCTTCTACAGTTAAAATCAGGTTTGTAAATATCGTTGATCCAATGGTTTTGAAAACTATAGATTTTGAAAAATATTTCACAAAAGATAAGCCAGTAATATTTAACTTCCATGGTTACCCTGGCACACTCAAAAAAATACTTTATGGCATCAGTGATCCTTCAAGATTCGAGATTAGAGGGTATGTAGAAAATGGTTCAACTACTACACCATATGATATGCAAATTAGAAATGAAACAAGTAGATGGCATATTTTGATACATGTTTTAAAAACTTTGACAGAAGAAAAAGTTTTAGATAAGTCCTTAACAGATAGAATAATTGAGATTTATAAATTGAAATTTGAAGAACATCAAAAATACATAATTGAAAATGGAGTCGATTTGCCGGAAATTCAAAATTGGCAATGGGGCAAAATAAGTTTATGATTCTTGATTAATATTCGAAACCAATCTATTCTGGTTTGTGGAGTCATGGGAATTTAAAACAAAAAAAATCCACTACAAAAAAAGAATTATTCAGACATATAGTTTTGGCAGTGGAAAGAAAAAAGTATTGGCTCTCCCGGCATTTCCTCATTCTGGATTGATATACGGCAATTTTTTTAAGTATAATACCTATCATGATATAGAATTAATTACTCTTGATTTGCCTGGATGGGTAGGAGATTCTGAAAATATTTTTGAAAATAATGAATTTTCTTTTGATGAATGTGTAGAAATCTGCCTTAGAATACTCAGAAATTACAATGTAAAGAAAGTTAGCATTATCGGATTTTCTTTTGGTACTGCTATTGAAACCTTGCTTGCATACAAAATTAGAAACCGTATTGAAAAGTTGGTTTATGTTTCTCCATTTCTTGATCGGCATTTGGGGATGGATGATTATAATCTGGCTGTAATTCAAAGAGCATATAACTGGAAAATGAGTAAGACTTTAAAGTTTTATGTTCGCACTCGGTTTGATTTTATTTACAGCAAAGTCTTAAAACAAAGTGGAATGCCCAAAGAGTTATTACTTGAGTATAGAAAACTGATTTTAAAATCAGAACCCAAAACCTTACTCGAAAGCATACACCAGCTATTTAGCGTAGATTTACGCAGGTATCTAAAATTATTAACAGATATTCCAGTTCTTGTTATCAACTCTAAAGAGGAGAATAAGATGTTTAGAAGAAATGCCGCTATGATTAGAAGGCTGAGTAAGAATGATAAGAGTCTTTATATTCATGGTAGGCATGAGGACTTTTTGCTTAAACCATATCGAACAGTTTGTACTAAGGTATTGGATTTCTTGGACAGATGAATAAAAAAAGACATATAATGTTTTATGGCTTTAATTTTTTGCAGGCATGGTCAAACAAATTTTAATCTTGAAGATAGATTCCAAGGTATTGCAGATAGTCCTCTTACAGACAAAGGAATAGCTCAAGCAGAACGAATTAATAAATTCATTAAAGAAAATTATAAAGTTGAGAAGTTTTTAATTAGTCCTGCCGGGAGAGTAAGAGAAACATATGAAATTGTTTCAAAAGATATAAAAGCGACTTTGGTTGTTGTACCAGAATTAAGAGAAGTTTGTTATGGTGAATGGGAAGGAGTCGCAAAAAAAAACATAAATCAAAATTTGCTTGATGAGAGAGAAAAAAATAGGTTCTCATATAAACACCCAGGGTCTTACAGCTATATTTCAGGTGAGAGCTATAAAGATCTTTATGAAAGAGTTTCACCATTTCTAAAAAAAATAGAGAATGAGGTTCAGGATATATGTATTATCGCTCATAACGGAGTTCTACTATCTGTGATAAAATATTTTAAGAATCTGAGTGATGAAGAGACAAATAAAATAAGAGTGGGTAATGACGAGGTAATACTTGTAGAAAAAGTAGGAGTAGATTATAAAATCACAGTAAATACTATCTAAAGAATTCTAAGCAATATGAAAAAAAGTAATGAAAAGCTTCAATGTTACGAATTTTATGTTAATGGTATGCATTGTGCTGGATGCGAATTAAATATTGAGAGGAATTTAAAAAAATTTAATGGTGTTAAATATGTTGATGCCAAACTCAATCAAGGAATTGTCAGGGTGGAAGGTAGTTTTAAAGAAAGCCAGGAAAAGTTAGCAAAAGATTTTACAAAATTAGTTAAAAAAGATGGTTATGAAATATTGACCGAGAATATTGGGAATTCAATAAAAGTTAATTGGAAAGAATTCATTTACGCTGGACCTATTGCAATTATTCTTATTTTGATTTTTTTTATATTGCAAAGATCGGGTTTGTTAAGTCCTGATATAGATGTCAGCACAAGCCTTATTGGAGTGTTTGTAATTGGGATTGTTGCATCACTCTCATCTTGTGCGGCAGTGGTGGGGGGATTGGTGCTATCTGTGTCGGCGAACTTTGCGAAGCAAAGTTCGCCGACCTCCAATCTTCGAGCACAAATATACTTTCATTCTGGTCGTTTAATTAGCTTTTTTTTATTAGGAGGCTTACTTGGTTTTCTTGGAGGATTTATCCCAATTGAATGGATTGTTTCAATTATATTTGGACTTCTGATTGTTTATTTTGTAGAAATGAGAGTAGGGTATTTATTCTCAGATAATAAAGTTCTAAATATTATTTCTTTTTTTCTACTTATTCTGATAGTTGCAATAGCTTCATTCGTTTTGATTGAGATGTTTTCAAATCTATCTCAGATTGAGAGTGTATTTATCGCTAGATTTTTAATGACTTTAGTTGTTGCTATATTAATGATTATTTTAGGTTTGAATCTACTTGAAATATTTAGTTTCACAAGGTATTTGCAATTTAAAATGCCCAAAGCATTTTCACATACACTATTAAAAACAGAAAATATTAATAAATGGTTTGGACCATTTTTATTGGGATCTGTTACTTTTTTTATTCCTTGTGGAGTTACACAAACAATGCAGACTCTTGCTCTTGAGACTGGGAGTTTTATAAGTGGCTCACTGATGATGTTCGTTTATGCTTTGGGGACTCTTCCCGTACTTGCTCTGATAAGCTTTGCATCAATAAATTTAGGAGAAAAAGTAAAGTCATCGGGGATCTTTTTTAAAACATCTGGACTTCTTGTAATCACATTTGCTATCTATAATATTATTAGTGCATTTGCAGTTATCTGATCAACTTAAAGTTCTGAGCTTAGTTGTGTAACAGTTTGTTCCCAATTTGCCCTTTTCCAAACTATATCTCTTATTTTGGGGTCAGCTTTTTTTGCGAGTTTTCCTGAATTATCTGTAGGTATCAAATCATACTTTATTTTAAACTTCGGTTTTATAAGCCTGAGTTCAGATGCTTTTGTGAGACAAGTATCCGGATACAACGTGCACTCTTCAGCTAGAATAGTATACTTCTCTAAATTTTCATCAAAGACAAAAGTTAAATCAGTATTTAATGCTGCTCCAGAGCGAACTGTTTCACCATCCTGTTGATCGAAAATAAAATTACCCATCGAATAAAAGATAAGCTTTCCATTATAGCTTTCTGTGCTCTGAACTACATGTGCACTTATACCCACAAGCACGTCTCCACCTTTATCAAGCATTTTCCTGAATGCTTGCCTTTGAAGATTATCAGGAGTTGTATTGTATTCGGTTCCCTGATTTCCCATTACAAAAGTCGGAAAATACTTTGAATATTCTGTGATTACATTTAACTGTTCTTCAGTAGCTAAGGAAAAGGTATTATGATATCCACAGACCGCTATAGGCATTTTGTATTCCTTTTTGGGGGCATAATCAGGATCTCCATATTCTTCAAAAGTATCAAAGCTCATTACTTCGCATATTTGATCTGTAAATTTTTTATCATAATGACCAAAATACTGTATTCCATAACTGTCTAAATTCTTTCTTGTTGTATCAAACCCCTTTAACCCTTCCATATTTGCGGTATGACTATTTGCTAAACCAAAAGCATCAAACCATTTTTGAACCTCAGGAAGATAGTTTGGTGTACAATTGAAGAGTAAATTACTGTCCATAGTTCTGGAATCAATAATTTTATCTGTGATAGGACAGTCCAAAGTTGCAATCCATGCATTATATTTTTCTTTCTCCAGAGTACTTAGTCCTGAAAAAGGATAGGCTTCCTTAAGTGGACTTGCCATAGACCAGTCGTTAACATATCTGCCCCAAAAAACTATTCCAAACCACAAAGCATTTAGTCTAAGTGTTTTTGGTATAGGGTCAGGTGTAGGAGTGGGTATGGGTGTTTGGGTGATTATTAAATTAGTAGTCTCGCTTTTTGTTGGTTGTGGTTCTCTATAAAAGTAAATATAGTAACCCGCTGATCCAGCAATAAGAATTAAAATCAGTAGAGGAATAAGAAGAAAGCTAGAACTTCTCGCTACTTTTCTTGGACGTGAATCACTTAAATTCATTTGTTCACATTAAAGCATTTTTAGAACTTCTCTACAAAAGTTAGCGCATAACCTATTTTTTCTGCTCTACCAGTTCTTCCGATTCTGTAGGTATAATCTTCATATGTTTCTGGCATATCATAGTTAATGACATGACTTACATCTTTCACATCAAGTCCTCTCGCCGCAACATCGGTTGCTATTAATACTTGGGAATTATGACTTTTAAATGAATCTAAAGCTCTTTTCCTTTGAGGCTGGGTTTTATTTCCGTGTAAAGAGTCTACTTTATAGCCTAAACTTGAAAGCTTTTTGTCCAATTTCTGAACACCTCTTTTGGTTCTTACAAAAACAATTACTTTTCTAAAGTCAGGTCTTTCAAGTAATTCTGTTAACTTTTCTTCTTTTTTCTCTTTACTGTTGATCTCTATAATATTCTGCTGAATATTGTCTAAACCCGTTACAAAACTCTTAATTCCTGATTAGAATAATGATTAAAGCCAGATACACAAAAGCTTTAAACGATGCAATCAGCCTTTCTACCCTTGTTCTTAATCTCTTAAAATTTTCTATCCATGCAAACTGTCTCTCTATTAAAAATCTTTATAGTTCCTAACTAAAAACCACCAGCGTAAGCTGGTGGATGTATTTTTCCCGGAATCTTCCTGTAAAATAAATCATGCAATACAAGAAGCAAAGTAACTAAGTATACTTTTGCGATT
>Ga0272446_1001090_pt1 | contig 40522 bp, 28 predicted proteins | sample YNPCB0061_FD_194587 | JGI IMG/M metagenome (GOLD analysis project Ga0272446, IMG submission 194587) | Hot spring microbial mat communities from Yellowstone National Park, WY, United States - YNP-CB-006-1 | ecosystem: Environmental > Aquatic > Thermal springs > Hot (42-90C) > Sediment | place...
CTGATAAATTCTTCAGCGGGCATGTGCAGGAGTTCTGCAATTTTTTGCAAGATGAGTTGCTGCACGGGATGGCTGCGTTGCAGGTAGGTGCTGGTGATCCAGTTGCGTTGCTGGCAAACCGCCAACATCCCCGCATGCTTACCAGAGCAGTTGTATTCCAGGGGGCTGCGCTTGCCAGGGGGTACTGGACATTGCAGGGCCGAGGGGTCAATATCACAACGCCAAAGAATTTTGAATACCTGCCGCATCTGCTCAATCCCTCCCTGGTGAGAGCTACAGATAATGGCCAAGTCTTTGTCGCTTAAACCAAAGCGCTCTAAAGTACCGGTGGTTATCACAGCCAGGGCTTGAAACGGCTTTAATGCCGATCGCACAAAAGTAGCGGTTTCAGGATTCCCCGCCACAAGTAGCGATCGCCCACGGTGATCACAGACAACGGCTTGCACATGGTGCGTTGATTCAGTAATCCCCTCGCGCAGGAACCGAACCTCTAATTCTGCAGTGTGTGTACGTCTTCCCCTAGTCATGATTAGGACTCTAGCATTTGACGGGGACAACGGCGATATTTTTTTAACCAGTTTCCAGAAACAAACAACAAACGATAGCAACACGCAAATGCGTTAGGACATTTGGGTAAAAGGGTAAATATGGAAGCTGCGTCGCCGGTCAGAGGTTCTACCTCTGCATTCCATCTTAACCTTAAGCTCATACTGTTATGTTTAGAACTCAGGAAGTTGCGGGGTAATAAAATACCGGCTGGTTGGCCTCTCTCCCGTTGGAAGCCGTTTCACATTCCATGAAATCCCACGCAATGCCGCTCCTCAATCCCCTCTATTCCCTGGGTTTAAGATTGGCCCACAGGTTCCTAACCAATTGAGGAAAACCGATCTAGGGAAAACCAATCTAGGGAAACAGTGGTTTCTGGCTGACTTCTTCCAGATGAATTGATTTGAGCAGAGCGCTCCATTCTTCTCGATAGAGAGATTCGGTCGGATTGGCTTGATGCAATGTTGCCAGGGTTGTCATCGCATCAAACCAGATTCCCTCTTCTGCATAAAGCCGGACTTGTTCCAGGGGTGGGGCGATCGCCAATTGTTGCATTAACTTCAGCGAAGGCTGGAGGCGTTGAATCACCCCTTCAACCCGATCCGGCACGGTAGGAGCGGCGACCATTTCGGTGACCGTTTGGCATCGCAGGGTAAAATACCAGCGGTAGGGGTGATCCAGCGCTAAGCCAGGATAACTTTTGGGTAAAGTAATGGCGATAATCCCCGGTTGCTCTGGTAGAGCGATCGCCTGCCGATAGACCACAGCTTCGGTCGCATCCTGCAGAATAAACTCGGCTTGATAGCCTGTTGCTTTGGGATAGGGCAGGTAGAACCAAAAAGTCGGATGGGTCTGAGTTGTATAACCCCAAACATCCATCGTCGGAGGTAGTTGCGGAAACTCAGGATCCCGATGCTCCACATACGGCGTTAAAGCCGTCAGAGTGGGATTTGTTAAGGGGCAATAGGCATCTCGTTGGGCACCACCCCGAACCCGCCCTCTGGGAGGCGGCCCCTTGGGAGGATTGGGCATTTTGAAGCTAATTTTGGGAGTTTTGGCGATCGCCGGAGTCTGGCGAAAGGGGCAGGTACTGATCAAAGCAAGAATTGCGATCAGGGATAAAAGCAACAAACGGAGTTTCATAGCAGATACCTTGGGGCAAAGAGGGAGTGTTAGGCTAGCATCTGTTTAACCAGGATTTACGCAGAAAGGGAATGAGGAGATAGAGAGGCAATGCTTAAACTGGAAAGATGAGCTTTACCAAAACAGACTACTGCCAATCTCTGCTGAGCAGTCCCATCAACTACACGGTAACAAACTTGGCTGACCCTCTCGATGCCATGAGCCATGCTTAGAACAGCCGCTATCTGCAGGGTGAGAAACTGACTTTTCGATTGTTGTGGGAAAACGGGAAACTGCTTTAGATCAGATGTGGGATGTGGTCGGACTCCTTGATTGAGCAACACAAGCAGCCCTCTGTTCAAATCATCTTTGCATGATTTCTACTAAGGCGACTGGTATTTGGTTTGCTTGCAAGCCCCTGACTATGGGGCAATCGACCTTGCCACAAAGCGATGTCTGATTCAAGCCGATGTCAAAGGCAACTCATCACCTGAACAATTCCTTTTCACTGATCAAGTGATTGTTTGAGTTTGTTCCCATCAACAGGTGTTTAGTTTTTCCAAACTTGAAATGTATAGCTGTCGCCAGGTTGCTTGGGACATTGGGTTTAAGGGGGTGTGGGGGCTTCGCCCCCAGCCAGGGGTTCCACCCCTGCACCCTGTCCTAAGTCTGATGACTATGGCTATATAGTGCTTTTTCGCGAGTCATTTAGGATTGCTATAGTTGACAGCGTCTTTTGGGGGGCTAGACCCCTCTGGGGTGGCAGCCCTATACGTTGGAAGATTGGCAGGGATGTGTTTAATCGCACCAGGTCATCAAGAAAATTACCGCTTTTTAACGATTTCCAAAAGATGGTCTACAATGTGTCCTGACTTGGAGATCCCCTGGAGAGGAGTGTATCTATGCCAAATGCTCGCGATCTGCCACCCAAGCACCGTCATAGTGGCTACCGAGCCTCTCATGAGCCACAAAAAGCTGGCGATCGCGCTCGCAACACTTCCCAGGCTAATGGTTACAGCGCTTCCCCTTTACCTCCAGATGAGTTAGCACAATACCGACGTAGACCAGCAGCGGAGTTATCAACCCGCGACTGGCTAGCCAGGGAGCGGGCACTTCAAAAGTTGCCGGCACCAGCGACTCGTACATCTTCTCAGGCCCGCTTTCATCAAGTTAGGCCAACGCCAGTGACACTACCCCCCAGTCCCGCATCTTCCTCTTCCATTGACATCGAGCCTGAGACCACAGCCACTTACCCCAATTCCTACTTTTTGCCCCAGAGATCGCCCCATGTGACGACGAGTCCAGAACAGGCTTTAGAACCCTACGCCGCTGGAATTCCTCAAGGTTATTACGATCAGAGAGCAGCCAAGTCTGAGCTATTGAGCAGTCGCCCGGTCAAGCCATTGTTGGGGCAGCCATTGCGTCGCCGTCGCTCTAAAGACCTGGAGAAATTGCTGCGTCAGCGATCGCGGAGTGCTACTACTCCCGTGGCACCCCCGAAAAAACAAAAACCGCTCCGTCCCCACGGGCCAGGGTTTAAGGCACTTCTCTATACGGCTCGCATGGTAATTTTTAGCATCGGGGTGGGAGTGCTGGCAGGCACGATGCTTTCTGCTTGGGATCCATCTAGCCATGCTCCTGCAGATGCGTCTCTGGGGGAAGATGCCGTGAAGATAGCCGCTGTCAGTGGCGGCAAAAAGAAATCAGAAAGTACTGCGCTCTTGCCAACGCAGCCATTGCCCCAACTGCAAACAGCCCTGCAAGAGGTCGTTGCCCGTTATGGGGATGGGGCTGGAGAAGGGGGGATAATGGCTGGCACCTTCGTCCTGGATTTGGATACCCGTGCCTATGCCGACCTAAATGGGGACATTGCTCTAGCAGCCGCCAGTGTGATCAAAATTCCGGTACTGGTCGCTTTTTTTGAAGACGTGGATGCGGGCAAAATTCAACTGGATGAAATGCTGGTAATGCGGCAAGAATTGGTCGCCAAAGAGGCGGGAGACATGCAATTTCGCCCCGTGGGGACGAAGTTCTCGGCCCTAGAAACGGCCACCAAAATGATCACAATTAGCGATAATACTGCGACCAACATGCTAATTGATCGGTTGGGGGGAGCAGCCGTGCTGAATGAGCGGTTCAAAGCTTGGGGGCTGACAAATACGCTGGTTCGTAACTTTCTCCCTGATATTGAAGGTACAAACGTTTCAAGCGCGAAGGATATGGCTCTGTTGCTGGCAAGAGTGGGGCATGGAGATTTGCTCTCGACGCGATCGCGCGACCTTCTCCTTGGCATTATGCGCAAGACAGTCAACAATAGCCTGCTGCCCCAGGGGCTAGGAGCCGATGCCACGATTGCCCATAAAACCGGGACAATCGCAATTAGCTTAGGGGATGCTGGTTTGGTTAATCTGTCCAATGGCAAACGTTATGCGATCTCTGTGTTTGTAAAACGGCCTCGTAATGACCGACGAGCCTACAGCTTAATTCAGCAAGTCTCTCAAGTAACCTATCAGCATTTCATTCAACCTCCAGTCAGTACCCCCGATGCCCCGACTCCTGCTCCATCAGCCCAACCAACCCCTCTACGGCGCGCAGATAGAGCAGGCAGCCTTGCTGCAGAAGCTACAGTTCCCCGTTAGTCGTCTTTAGGATCAGGAGCCTCCCTTAGACCTGATTGCCTGACAAAACGACTGAAATCCCTGATACTTTGTGCTCGCGGCTGGCGACTAAGGTCGTGTGTAGTTTTCGCCTAGGAGAACAGATTTGTCAGTCAACTAGCCCTTAAACAATTCCCCATAAATCTTTCCTTTGGAAAAAGACTGATCTCCCCTTTGAGAGATTCCTCAACCAGCGCAAACTTAAATAATTGGCTTAGGTTGATTACAGATCACATTAAAGTGAGAAGCCAATGAAAACTTTTATAGAGTTCAAATTGTTTGCGCCTTATAACACTGCAGTATCTCTAATAGGTGATTTTTCTAACTGGCAAGATATTCCTATGCAAAGGCAGGATGATGGCCATTTCACCACCCAGGTTGAGTTAGAGGATGGGGTTTATCAATATAAGTTTCGATTACGCTCCAAGAGTTGGTTTTTCGAGCCAGATGAATGGATTGAAGTCGTTGACCCGTATGCCACAGATATTGATAATCCGACACAGAATGGAGTGATTCGGATCAAGGATGGCCAGAAGATTGTTGATACCTATGTGTGGCAACATGATGACATGCCACTCCCGGCAGATAGGGAATTAGTTATCTATGAAATGCATGTGGGCGATTTTTCGGGTGGGGAAGATGACCCCCATGCTCGTGGTCAATACCAGCATGTGGTTGAGAAGTTAGATTATCTGTGTGATCTGGGCATAAACGCGATCGAGCTAATGCCGGTCAAGGAATATCCTGGTGATCATAGCTGGGGCTACAACCCCCGGTATTTTTTTGCAACAGAGTCCAGCTATGGTACAACAGATGGTCTTAAGCGCTTAATTGATGAGTGTCATGGTAGAGGCATCCGCATCCTGATGGATGGGATCTATAACCATTCGGAGGCGGCCAGTCCACTGACTCAAATTGATCATGACTACTGGTATCACCATTCTCCCCGTGATCCTGATAATAATTGGGGGCCAGAGTTTAACTATGAGCACTACGATGAAAAGTTAGATGTTTACCCTGCCCGGCGTTTTGTTGGAGATGTGATTCGATTTTGGATTCAGGAGTATCACATTGATGGGATTCGCTATGATGCGGCCCGACAGATTGGTAACTATGATTTTATGGGTTGGGCGGTGCAGGAAACCAAGCGCACCGCAGGTTCCAAGCCTTTTTATAATGTGGCTGAACATATTCCTGAAACCACCAGCATTGTTGGGGTTGATGGCCCAATGGATGGTTGTTGGCATGATAGTTTCTACCATACGGTGCTGGCCCATATTTGTGGCGATCGCTTTGATTTGGAAGAATTGAAAAGCGTATTGGATTGCAGTCGTCAGGGCTTTTTAGGAGCAACGGATGTGGTGAACTATCTCACCAACCATGACCACAATCATTTGATGGCAGAATTGGGCGATCGCGGCATTTTAGATGAAGCGGCCTTCAAACGGGCAAAACTAGGAGCCGTGTTGTTAATGACGGCTGTCGGGGTGCCTTTGATTTGGATGGGGGAAGAATTTGGTGAATATAAACATAAAACCCCAGAGTCGGCCAAAATTGATTGGACGTTGCTTGGCAACGCGCTCAACAAGGGCTTGTGGGAATATTACAAGGGGCTAATCCATCTACGCAAGAACAATCAAGCCCTCTACACCGAGAATATTGATTTCTTCCATGAAGATCCAGATTCCCAAGTGCTAGCCTACGTTCGCTGGAATGATGAGGGTTCGCGGGTAGCCGTTGTGGCAAATCTTTCGGATAACTACTATGCGGGCTACAATGTGCCCCATTTCCCTGAAAAGGGTACCTGGCATGAATGGACCGGCGACTACAGTCTGGAGTCTGGAGACGATAACATTTTGATTGACTTGCCAGAGTATGAGGCCAAGGTGTTTGTCTGGCAGTGATCAGGTCATTGTGAAACCATTGGCAGGGCTAAAATTAACGCAACCCTCTTTACTCTGGTCCCTAAGAAGGGAGCGCAATTGGCGCATTACCGCTGATCGGCCCTGCTACAGCGGTCGCTGTGAGAAACAGGGCGACCGTGAGTCAGAAAGCTTACCCAGCATCCACGTTTAAGTGCTTGGTTTTGTCCTTAGCTTTCTGACCAAAGCGATACTGAGCACTTACTCAAAAAAATTAAGCTCTCTGGATCCTTTAAAGGATCCAAGCAGCGATTGGGTGCATCCAAACCATTGACTCAACCGCGTTGAATCAACCCGTATTGCGCATACCGGCAGCAATCCCATTAATCGTCAGAAGTGCACCCCGCAGCAACTCACCTTTGCTATAGCGCGATCGCACCATACCAGTTGCTGCTGTCTCTGCTGTGTGTTGACGTAAGCGTTTGAGTAACGCCACCTGCAAAAAGCCCAAGGGAACAATCGTACCGTTCCGCAAATAGACTGAGCGCTGCAGGTCTGGGTCGGTATCCAACAACCGCTCATGGCCTGTAATCATCAGCACCATATCCTTCGTCCGCTGATACTCTTCGACAATTTGCTCATACACCTGCTGAAAGCGATCCCGATCTTCAGGGGCCGTCAGTTCGCGAACATAGTGCCCGGCAATTTGCAAATCTACCTTCGATAGGGTCATCTCCACTTTAGACAAAACCACCCTAAAGAAAGACCACTTAAAGTAAAAGTAGCGCATCAGCTTCAGATGCTCCTCTGGATGTTCGTTCATAAACGCACTTAGCGCAGCACCCACTCCATACCAGGCGGGCAGCAAGAAACGACTCTGCGTCCAGCTAAAGACCCAGGGAATTGCGCGTAGACTGCTCAGATCCTTCTTGCCACCTCGACGAGCCGGACGGGAACTGATCTGCAACTGACTGATCTCCTGGATGGGGGTGACACTATGAAAAAAGTCCACAAAATTCGGCTGTTCGTAGACCAAGGCACGATAATGGGCGCGCGCTCGCGCTGCCAACTCTTCCATAATTTCATGCCAGGGCTGAATGTCATCAAACCCGGAGCGGAGCAGACTGGTTTCAATCACCGCTGTGGTGACCGATTCTAGATTGTAAATCGCCAGTTCTGGCAGGGAGTATTTGGAAGCCAGGACTTCTCCCTGCTCAGTAATTTTGATGCGCCCGTTCACACTGCGGCCCGGTTGGGCCAGAATGGCCTGATAGGCTGGCCCACCACCCCGACCAACCGAGCCACCCCGACCATGGAAAATACGCAGTTGCAAGTGGTATCGCTCTGCGATCGCCTGGAGTGCCTGTTGAGCTTTGTGAATTTCCCAATTGCTACTGAGAAACCCTGAATCTTTATTACTATCCGAATAACCCAGCATGACCTCTTGTAAGTTCGGCGTCAGCGGTGGAATCGGTGGGGCCTCGCCCTTTAAGGCCTGGTAACCTCCGGCCAAAAATGCCCGGTAAAGGGGAAGTTCAAATAACTCGGTCAGAATCGAGGAAGCCTTTTGCAAGTCTTCTACGGTTTCAAACAAAGGCACGACTCGCAGCGAGCCGCTTCCTGTGGCGGGATCGTATAGGCCGGTTTCCTTCGCCAGCAGCAATACTTCCAGGAGGTCGCTGACATCATGGCTCATGCTGATGATGTAAGTGTGACAGATGGCAGAACCAAATTCCTGCTGCATCCGGCGCACAATTCGGAAGGTTTCAATAGCTTCGCGCGTTTTCTCACTGAAGGGCAACTCGCTGGGAATCAGAGGACGTCGAGTTTTGAGTTCACTGATCAACCATTCGGTGCGCTCTGCCTCGCTCATATCATTATAGGATTTTGGCAACACCTGGATGTAATCGGCAATTTCGCTAATCGTGTCGGAGTGGCGTGAGCTTTCCTGGCGAATATCCAAATGAGCCAGGTTAAACCCAAAGATTTCAACCTGACAAATCAGGGTGCGTAAGTCACTACAGGTTAACCCGGTTTCTTCCAGGTTACTCTGAATCAAGCGCAACTCAGCTAAAAACTCATCGGCAGAGCGGTAGAGTGTCGCCGGATTCGGTTCCTGTCGATCTTGTTTGAGCACATCGACTTGAGCAAGCTGGGCATTGCGATCGCGCGTGTTTTCCAGGCGCTTACAAATGTACTCTAGCTTCAACCGATAGGGTTCCTGGCGATAGCGAATGGCCAAACGATCATAAACTTCTGGTAAGTGGATTTGATCCTGTTCCAGAGACTCCAACAGGTCGGGTAAAACATCACTCCAATGCAAGGATAGGCTCAGTAGCTCAATCAGTCGCCGTACCGATTGCAGGTACTTGTCCAACACCAGCCCTCTTTGATAACAAGCGGTTTGCCAGGTGACCTGGGGTGTGACCGAGGGGTTGCCATCACGATCAGAACCAACCCAGGAGCCAAATTTACAAAAATCATGGCGGGGTGGTTCCATCCCAGGAAAAGATGCCTTCATCGCTTCATTAAACCGGAGATAAAGCTGGGGTACGGCATCAAAAATGACCTGCTGGAAGTAATGCAACGCATAATCCACTTCATCCAGTACAGTTGGCTTAAATTGATGCAGTTCATCGGTGCGCCACCAAAGACAAATCTCTTCCATCAACTGATTGCGCAGAGCTGTGCCTTCCCAGGAATCGGTTGGCAACTCTTGGGCCATGAGGCGTTCTTCTACCAGGTCAAGCTGACTCAAGATTTTGGCGATGCGGCGTTGTTTATCGCGGATGGTGTGGCGCACAATTTCGGTTGGGTGAGCCGTAAACACAAGGCGCACATCCAGTTGGTTAATCAAATTTTGAATTTGCTGAGGCGGCACATTCAACCGTTTCAGCTTAGGAAATAAGCGATGCAGCGTACCGCTTTCCTTGCGTGCAGGGGCTTCGCGCATACTTCTTTCTAACAGATCCGCTTCCAATCGGCTCCCAGGCAGCGCTTCTTCCGTAAAGCGGTAAACAGGAGTATCCTCCATGGCTTGCTTCGTCATCGCCGTGTCTCGAGTCGAGCGGTAGCTCTGTTGCTGCTCCCGCTGCTCGTAGTGTTGTTCCACAATGTTGATTAATTGGAAATATAAAGCAAACGCACGAGCCGCCCGGATGGCTTCATTCAAATCCAACTGCTCAACCAGTTTTAAAGCCTCTTTCTGTAACTCCGGCTCTGCCTGCCCTTCCGGAGAACACATATCACGCAACTGCTGTAGCAGTTTCACCATTTCCTGCCCGCACTCTTGCCGCAAAACTGATTCCCAGAGGTCTTCAACAACCTTGAGCCGATGACGTAAAAATAAATCGTTTGTTGACGGGACAGACATCTCTTGAGACACTCTGGACTCTGTTGCCATAGGGAAACCTTCTAAATCAGTGAGGGAAATGCAAAAATAGGCGGATGCTATCGGTTGTTAGGAGATATTGCCACATATTCTAGGGGCTAATGTTCAGTTTTGAAGTTGCAGAAATAACGGAATGTCTAGCGAGTATTCTTATCAGCTTGATTCAACCTTTTGCACTGGAGATCAACGACACCAACCCTTTACCTGCTGGCGTAACTGGCTGCATCCCTGGCAGGTACTTGAGCCAGATTAGCGGATGGGAAAACAGTTGGGAAAAGCGAACGAGCGCGGGTCAGGCGTTGATAATAACAACAGGGTCACGATAGGGCATTGGCGCAACCTCTCACTCACGTTTCAGGCAAGCGGTCGATTCAGGCAAGCGGTCGAGATTACAAGCAATCAGACCATTTCTGCTGCCCTCTGCTAAGCGCTGAACTCGATCTGAGAACCGCTAACCAATCACTCCATGGGCAGGGGGTTTCTGGTTTTCCAGTTAAATCGATAAGCGCATGACTACTCATTAAACCGCATTCTGCTCTTGCCCTGGCCTTATTCAGGTGATGTGGGATTGATCACTTGTTCTGGGTTTGGGCTTGGCAGGTGAAGAATCGGCAGGCGATCGCCCCTAAAGAGCTCTTCACTCAAACTACCCACATCCTGGAGCGCCTTTACCAGGGAACGCCCTGCCGCTAAACCCAGCAATAAAGTTCCTGCACCCACCCCTAGAGCAGCCTCCATGACAAATTTTTGGAGGGGGGCGGGTAGCGTTGAAACATCAGATGAACGATTTGTTTGCATGGCTTTTATGGGGAAGTCGAGTACAAGAAGGTGAAAGTGCGTTAAACCGAGTCTGGCAGAAGAAGGATTGCTGAGGGTTCAATGAGGACAGCCTTCACTGTTTCAGACACCCTCTGACTCTGCTTGTGATTAACCATAGATCGTTTTAGTCTTACTTTACTGGATTGGCAATGTTTCTAAAAAGCCAGGGTGATTCTTACAGGAACGGGAATCGCCCCAAACTGCAACCTTTAGTTACGGTTCTGCTCAGGAACGCCTATGAGAAGTGCAGTTTTTTCCACTGGTCTGGCTGTTGGCTATCAAGGGGAAAAAAGAATGGCATGATAGGAATCGCATAGCGGAATTTCTATGAGTTACCGACACGGCTTCACAACACTCAGCAAGTATCTGGATCGGCATCGGCAGGTGGGCTGGTTGCTGCTGCTGGCTTGGATGTGCGTGGTGGGTGGGATCATCTTTTTTTGGAATTTGGGTAGCTTTGGCCTGGTTGATGAAACAGAACCCTTGTTTGCAGAGGCGGCCAGGCAAATGTTAGTTCGTCAAGATTGGGTGACCCCCTATTTTAATGAGATGACCCGGTTTGACAAGCCGCCTTTAATCTACTGGCTAATGGCGATCGCCTATCAGGTGGTTGGGGTCAATGCCTGGGGTGCCCGTTTGCCATCAGCCTTAGCCGCCCTTACCCTGATGGGAATGCTGCTCTATGTGTTGTATCACTACGGCGCTAAACCCCATCATCCCTGGCTGGCTGGCTGGCTGGCCGCTTTAGGTGTTGGCATATATGCAACCCATCCCCTCACGATTATATGGGGACGCACCGGCGTATCGGATATGCTGCTAACGGGTTGCATCGGTATGGCGCTATTGTGCTTTTTCTGTGGGTATGCCTCTGCCCCTGTTGGTGTTTCCCAGAAACAGTCCCAAGGGGATGATCGCCTTAAAAAACGGGCCTTCCTTTCCTTCTCTAACATCGTCCCTAATCGTTCAACTGGCTTCTATGGGTTGTTTTATCTATTCGTTGGGTTAGCCGTTTTAACGAAGGGGCCAGTGGGTATTGTGCTACCCGGACTGATTGTGGGCACCTTTTTGATTTACACCGGGCAATTCTGGCCAGTATGGCGCGAGATGCATCTGTGGTTGGGGCTGGGTCTCGTTGTAGTGCTCACCCTCCCCTGGTACGTCCTGGTTACTCTGGCCAATGGCTCTGCCTTTATCGATGCTTTTTTTGGCTATCACAACGTTGAGCGGTTTACGCGGGTTGTTAATAACCACGCCGCTCCCTGGTATTTTTACTTTTTGATTTTAGCGGGGGGGTTTGCCCCCTGGTCTGTCTTTTTACCCAATGCGATCGCCCACACACGCTTCTGGCAGCGATCCTATTGGGTACGTCAGCCGCGCGCCCAACATTTAGGGCTGTTTGCTCTGTGCTGGCTGGTGAGTGTGTTTGTCTTCTTTACAATCGCAGTTACCAAACTACCGAGCTACTTGGTGCCCCTAATGCCAGCGGCCACTCTGCTGGTTGCCTTGCAGTGGGGTGCATGGTTTGAGCAAGCGTCGGCAAGTGGGGGATTGAGGCTGAGTGGTTTGGTCAATAGCCTTTTCTTTATGGGCCTGGCCATTGTGGTCGGGTTTGTGCCTGGATGGCTAGCGGATGATCCGCTTTTGCCCGACCTTGCGAGTTCACTACAAAACTCTGGGGTGATTCATCGCGCCAGTGCGATCGCGGCTTTGGCTGCTGTTTCCTGCATTGGCTTAGTGCTGTTACGTCGTCCCTCCTGGCTATGGGTTCCCAACCTCGTGAGTTTTATCGCCCTGTTTGCCCTGGTTTTGATGCCCGCCCTGACAATAGTCGATGCCCAACGCCAACTTCCCCTTCGCCAGCTTGCTCAGGCGGCTGCGCAATTACAGCGCCCCGCCGAACCACTTGTGATGGTTGGCACCCCTAAACCCAGCGTTGTATTTTACAGTCGGCAACCTGTCACCTTTCTAGAAACGATTGAGCAACTTCCCAGCTATGTGGCGCAGCAGTTAAAACCACTGCCCTCCGTACTGGTTCTCGGCAGCCAGAAAGCTCTGTCCCCTCAGCGACTGCCCCAAAAAGATCTAGCCGCCGTGGGTCGCTATCGTTTACTTCGACTCAATCCCCAAACGTTGCAACCATTCTGATAGGGCAGTACAAGCTAAGGTTCGGCCTAGGGAAGAGGGGTGTTAAACCTAAAAAATAGTTAAAGACTCTATGTCCCATCTTAACTCGAATGTCCTAATCTAACTTGGTAGAAATAGGCTATAGCCGCCGCCATGAGAATCAACGTTTAAGCACTTGGTTTTGTCCTAAGTTCTCTGACCAAAGCTACGGAGAGACCATTATCAATCTACGGTAATCGGTAAGGCTCATGCTACGAAAATCGAGCCTTCTGGATTGTTTTGGGAGTAAGAAAAGTGTTGCGCTCCTTTTCTCACCGCTAGCACAGGAAAGCCAGCACAAACAAAAAGGTGGGCACTCAACCCACCTATAAAAACCCTATACCAACTTGAGTACGCTATTTCTTGCGAATATCCCTTGCCATATTACGGAACATCTCCATGCTGCTGTCACTGCGACGACGTTCAGCCCCCTGATCGACTTTGGGAGCAGGCTTGTCTGTCGGCATTGTCGGGGTAAAACCAGCAGACTCAAAGCTAGTAGCCTGTTGAATTGGCCCTGTACCAAAACCCTCTTTGCGCATATTCATTGAGGAAACTTCGATCGTGAGTTCCTTTTCTTCTGGACTATCAGCCGTTTTAGGAAAAGTGCGGCGAATTTTTTTCGCCTGACGCATATAGTCGAGATTACCGTAGGTTTTAGCGCTGTCAGAGTCTAAAAAGAAGGCTCCTGTATTTTGTGGTCTGGGAGCGGGTTGCGACTTTGGTTTCGCTGGCTCGGCAGACGTGTCTTTATTTTTGGATCCAAAAATCCCTCGAAGAAATCCAGTCACAGTTTTCTTAACCCCAGGCTGATGTAGCGTGTACTTATGTAACAATCTATCAAAAAATGTAAGCCTGAAGTGGAGGTTGTTACAGTCGTTTCAATAATTCGGGCATGAAATTAGCGGGTACCTTACTCAAGGCTCGACTTTGACCCTGCAAACCAAAGGTATTGTGAAAAGCACGGATGGTCTGCACAACGTAGCTAAGCGCAGTTTGATAGTAATCAGGATGATGCTCCCAGCCACGGAGCACCTGGATTTGATGCTGCAGGGCTAGTTCCAAGTAATCGGCACGTTGTTCCGGTGGTTGTGGGATTTGTTGGTCGATCGCCAGTTGGTAATAGGCCAAGCCCAGATTACTCTGGGTCGCTGTTGGGTCAAATGTCAGAGCGGGAGCATGGTTGGTGCTAGCGGCCTGCAGGTACTGAACGGCTGCCAGGGCCGATTTGTAGGCGTTAATGGCCTGTAACAGATACTGCTGGCGATCGCGCGATTCTGTTTCAGCCAAGAGGGCCAGATGCCAGTACGCGGTACCGAGGTTATTTTGAGTGGCGGCATGGGCATTGGGAGCCACTTCCAGAGTGCGGAATGCTAGGGCTGCTGTATAGGCGTTGATTGCCTGCTTCAGCAGTTCTGCGGCAGAAATGCCATGGCCGCCTGCCGCCGCTGCTTGGGGGGAATTTCTGGCGTGTTGAGCCAAATTCCAGTAGGCGGTGCCCAGATTATTCTGCAGCATGGCATAGTAAATTGGCTCCCGCTCTGGGCTGTAGTAGCTAAGGGCAGCATGATAGGCCGAGATTGCCTGGGTCAAGCAACGCACGGGTTGTTGATATTGGGCCAAATTCCAGTAGGCAGTGCCCAGGTTGTTTTGAGTGGCGGCATAGCGGGGGGGGTCTTCTTCTGGGTGACGATAGCGCAGTGCCGCTTCATAGGCTTGCACCGATTTTTGCAGCACTTCTACCGTATTGCGATAACGAGCCAGATCACCGTAAGCTGACCCCAGATTGTTCTGCAGCATGGCATAGGTCTGAGGTCGCACCGCTGGGTCGGTCTTTTGCAGTGCCAGTTGGTAGGCGCTAATCCCCTGTTCCAGGTAAACCAGGCTAATGTCAGCATCCGTGAACTGCCGCGACAGCATCCAATACAGGTTCCCCATGTCATTAAGCACATCAGCCCAGAGCGGTAACGTGTCATCTTCTAAATGCTGCAAAGTCTGTTCATAGGCATAGATAGCAATAATCAAGGTTTGATCAACAATATCGCCTTGCTCAATGCGATCGCGGTAAAGATTGCCCAGGGCCTGATAGGCGATCGCCAATTGATTGCCCCTCACCTGCATCTGTTGAAGTTGTTCTATCTGCTGAATGGCAGTCAGAATTTGATTAGCAGCGGAAGTGCCCTCTATGGATACGGTAGAGCGAGCCAGGGTAAAGAGTGTTTCAGCGGCATAGACCTGCGAGATCAAAGTGAGTAGCTCTGCTACCGGCTCTGCTGGCTCTGGAGCGGGTGTAACCGCTGCTGACAGCGTTGGAACAGACTCATCAACTTCGTCTGGTGCATCTGATGCTGCAGTCATTGCCGCATCGAGGACTGGCTCCAAGGCTTCTGCTGGTGGTGCAGTTGGCTCTGTTGCAGAGGCTGGCGCGGCATCAGCCACTGGATCCGTCAGAGGGATTGGAGTCGAGCGGTCAGACCTCACTTCTGCTGCGGTCGGTTCCGTAGCATACTCATCGAGCATCGTCAGATCATAGGTCAAGATGTCCCACAGGTCTTCTGCCCCATTGGCATCATCCAAACGCACAGGATCATTGACGGGCGGAGAGGTGACAAAGGGATCACTCACTTCCCCAACACTATTCGCATCTTCTGCTACCGGCGTATTTACGATCGCCTCCGATACCTGGGTATTGGTAGCTGAAGGCATTTCAGCGGAAGTATCCAGGGGGGCAGCAACGGCGGCGGTTTCCCCCGCGACGGGTATGACCACCTGGGTAGAGCTGGGGGTCGGATCGCCTGCAAATTCAAACAGAGCCGTATGACAGTTCCAAAAAGCAGGAGCCGATTGCTGAATGGCATGTAGCCAAGGACGCGGCAACCACAAAACTAAACTAGACTCAATCCCACTCAGCGATCGCTCGACCTGTTGCAAGTTCAATAAAAATCGCTGTTGAACGGGGGCTGCCTGGCGAGTCAAATGCTCAATACCCAAAATCTGAAACCCTGGAATGATGCGCGGCTGGTGCAGCTCTGATCGGGGTGGGTATTGAGCTAACCAGTTTGCCATTTGGGTAAAAGGGTCAGGATTGGCTAAATCCAGGCTAAGGCTGACGAGAGCGGGATAATCACCCTCTACTGGCGAGTCTTGCAGCAACTCTGCCAAGATGGCCTCTGCCGACGCTGCGGTCGCCCTGGTTACCTTTGCCGCACCCTTTCTGGTGCCCTCTAAATCCTCATACAACTGGGTGATTAACTGGTTGCGCAAGCTCAGATCATCACAAACAGCCAAAAAAATCTGCCGCCGTAGATAAAGGCTAAGCGCCAATCGGAAACGACGATAGGTTGCCTGGTTTTGTTCTAAAGCAACCATTGCTTGGGTAGAAGAATCTGCTTGAGTCAAGGTTAAAGCGTTAGCAAATTGCATTGAAGGCGATCGAAGCAAAGGGAAAGAGTTGGGTAGAAAAGCAGACCAAAAATTTTGACGGATTCCTTCAATCGGTGGCTGCCTTAATTAGGAAAAGCGTTTCTGCCAGCCTTATTCAGGAAGTTGTCGCAATGATAACGGCCAAAAAGGTTTGAATATTACCCTCTTCTATAAGGACATCGTTCTTTCAGGATGAAAGCTCACAAACTAAAAAGCGGGCCTCTGTAAAGAAACCCGCCTGATTACTATCAATGAATCCACTGAATCAAGTAGAAGAACAGTGAGTCGTCGGAGTCGATCTAGCTGGTAGCGCCCCTTTTGCGATCGCAACTGTACCACCAACTGTACTATCAGCACACTCCTACAGATATCCACAAATATCTGGCTACTGCCAAGGCTGCTTGCAACATAAAGACGCCGAAAATTGCTGACGTTGTGCGGTGCCTTTCCAATTCTGCTTAGCCGTACTAGCTGACAGAGGAAACCGAAACAGCAACCACTATCAAACCCACTACCAGCAAAGCGCCTGCCACACCTAAAATCCAATAACTACGCTGCTGCGCCTTTGTCGGGGGTTGTGCCTGGTACATTTTGGGTTCAACCGCAAAGTTGTTAAGACGACCGCCCTCTTCCGTTGTATAGCGCATGAACTATCCTTAATCAGTGATCTGTACTTTATTAGAGAATACATGAGTCTAAAGAATAGTTCGTATTTGTTAAGTTTTAACACCAAACCCGCCTCAAAAAACGTGATTTTTTGCAACGAAAGTGCTGATCGCGGCCAGAGTATGCCTATCGACCACCTGTCTGTTCGGGCGCTTTAACGATGTCCGACCCTTGTAATGCAAAAGAGCAATAGAGAATGGGTTGGCCAAGGGCAACCCAGGTCAGTGCAGCATCAATACGAAGAGGCTGGGTCTTAGCAGCATCCAAAATGAAATCCCTTTGCCTTGCAGTTTGTTTCCTTACTGTCTTTCCTGATGAGGAGAGCCGCCTACTTGAAGCAATAAGTGACTATAGCTGTCGCCAGGTTGCTTAGGACATTGGGTTTAAGGGGGTGTGGGGGCTTCGCCCCCAGCCAGGGGTTCCACCCCTGCACCCCGTCCTAAGTCTGGTGACTATGGCTATATTTCATATGATGTTTCCGCTGGGGGGGATAACAACCGGCCTCTTTTGCAGGAAATTAAAGGTAACATTCAACAAAATCATGATTCTTGAGTACTATGTGGCTTAATCTGCGCGTTACAGCTAAAGGGAGCATGTCACCTTTGCGCCCTCACCCTAAATCCCTCTCCCAACCTTGGGAGAGGGACTTGAAGCTTCGACTCCCCTTCTCCCAAACTTGGGAGAAGGGGTTGGGGGATGAGGGCAAATGCAGAGACTTGCAAAACTGATATGTTCCCCAGCTAAACCAGATTCACGATAGGAGTTTGTAGGGGAATAACTGGCAAAGCTCTCTGGATAATCTGTCGAGATAGATTTGCGACATCCCTTAAATCGACAAAGCTTATTTTTGGAGGTTCTAAGGAGTTTCAATGGAGCAGAACAGGCTTAAAAAGCGACCCACTTGAACTTAGGCAAGGTTGCAAGACGGTAATATGGCGATGTTGACTAAGTCATCGCTCCCAACCCTTTGTTCTTGTGGCCCCCCTGGTGTTTCCTAATTGTTTCTGATTGCTCCTGATGTATCTGCTGGGATTCGCTTAATGTCTTTAATTCGCATACTCGTTGTAGAAGATGAGCCGATTGTGGCAGAGGATATTGCGAGTCGGCTCACTCGCATGGGCTATGAAGTGGTTGGAATAGTAGAGTCTGGGGAAGCGGCGATCGCCCTTGCAGAAGCGACCCTCCCCAGTCTCGTATTAATGGATATTATTTTGGAGGGAGAGCTAGATGGAATTGAGGCCGCCGAGTGGCTCCGCGCTAATCTGGAGATTCCGGTGGTTTATCTGACGGCTAACGCCGATGAGAGCACACTGCAACGGGCGAAGGCGACCATTCCCTTTGGCTACATCTTGAAGCCCTTCAAAGAGCGAGAACTGCAGGCCACGATTGAAATTGCGATTTCGCGGCATCAAGCGGAGCAAGAAGTGCGTCGTGCCCTGGCAGAGCAGCAACTATGGCAGTCTTTGACGGAACCAGGAGAACCGCCACAACCAGGAGACGAAGACCGGGCGCAGTATCTAATGATGGCGGTGCATGAATTACGCACACCCCTCTCAATTGTTAAGGTTTCTGCCAGTTTGTTACGAGAACGGGGGAGCAGTATGTCGGAGGGCGATCGCAACCGTAACCTGGCCTACATTGAAAATGCGGTTGGTAGTATGAATGACCTGCTAGAAGATGTTTTGACACTTAGCAAAGTCAACCGCTGCCGTTTGGACTTCAAGCCAGAAGCGCTTGATCTAGAAACATTCTGCGAAAATCTGGTAGATGCCATGCGCTGGAGTTTGGGTGAGCAATATCAACTGGTTTTTGTTGCTACCGGGGAGCGCTATGTCGTTTCTTTAGACCACAAGCTCATCTGGCATGCACTCAATAATCTGCTCTCTAATGCGATTAAATATTCCCCTCCAGCTTCTACCGTTGCCCTAGATCTAGTCTATCAGCCAGAAGCTGTGGTGATTCGAGTGACCGATCAGGGGATTGGTATTCCTCCTGAAGATCATGCCCGACTCTTCGAGCCTTTTCATCGTGCCCAAAATGTGGGCAGTATTGCCGGTACTGGCCTGGGTTTGGCAATCTCCAAACATTGTGTCGAACTGCATGGTGGCACCATTTGCTTTTCCAGTGTTTTAGGCAGTGGTACAACCTTCACCATCACCCTCCCTCGGCAACAGCACCCCGTTGAAAACTAATCAGGTCGATGTCCCCCAATGGGCAGGATTTCCTAAATACCCTGTCTCTAATGCCTTCACCCTTTCACCTCTGATCCAGCTTCACAGGTGTCTAAGGCATTCGTCCAATCCAATCCAGCAAAGCTAAGATAAGTTTTAGACTTATTGGTGTGGTGGTGTGATATGGCAAAGGTTCATTTCGCGATTAAAGATTTGAGCCAGGGGCTGCGTTCAGCCAAAACAAGGCTGGTGCCCTTGTTGCGAACTCCCGCCATGTTAGCGGCCTTTGCCTCCCTGGCTATCCATGGGGTTGTCTTGTTAGCGCTGCCATTAAAACCCACAACAAAACAAAAAGAAGTGGCGCTGCGCACTGTGCAAGTGGTTGAACTCACCCCTCTAGAGCGGAGTCGCTTACCCCGAATCACTAGCACATCTGGCCTGTCGGACAAAACCTCTCTGGATTTTCGCTATCGCTCCCTCCCCACGGAAAAACTGCCCCCTCCGCTTCCCCCCCTGGATTTAAGTCGAACTCTGGGTACGCCTTTCCCTGGTGGTTCAACAGAGACAACCAGACAATCGCCGGATTCACGCCGTAATCAGCGGAGCGAGATACGCATCGATCTAAACGATACAGCTAACAAAGAAAGCAACAAAAGCTCTTCCTTAGATGCGCCGAAATCAGAGTCAACGACAGAACCAAAGACCGCAAAACCAAAGGCTGAAACACCGCAGAAATCGCCTGAGCAGCCAGTCGAAAAGGATGAGTCCTCTGCACCTAAGAACCCAGACCTGCAACAGCAACTCACCCAAAAACTAGCCCAAAAAATTGGCCAACCTGTATCAGAAGCCGGAGCATCGAATGAATTTTTAGCCTGGTATCAAGATTTAGTAAAGCGGCAAGTCCCTGCCGAATTAATCATTAAGGCTCAAAACAATCGGGATGCACCCGCACTGAATATTCCTTGCCCAGACAAGCTACCCTGTGTCGAGAAAGTAGACAAACTGGCGGTTACCCCCTTCTTTATGATGGTGGTGGCTAATCGTCAGGGGCAGTTGGTTGGCGATCCCTTAGTCGTGATTACAGGAGATGAACAACTTGATCAGGCGATTGTGCTTCAGGTGGTAGAGCAGGTGCAGGCGTTGAAGCCGCAACCCGACTCTGAGGAAGAATATCGGGTGATTCACTATAAAATTCGGTTTGTGAATGCGGCCTGATCGCTAGCACGAAGATGGATGGTTTTGTATCGCCGGAACTCCTATTTTTTGACTGCTTGCAGCAGCACAGACAGCGCCTGCTGGATTTAATTGCTGACTTTAGACAGGCACGGGTGCTGGTGGTGGGTGACCTGATGCTGGATGAATTTTTGACGGGCCAGGTGGAGCGGGTATCGCGGGAAGCCCCAGTACTGGTGATTCGTCATGAGAGTACGCGACAGGTGCCAGGGGGCGGAGCGAATGCAGCTTTTAATCTGGCAAAGTTAGGAGCGCAGGTCAAAATTGTGGGGGTGGTGGGTGATGATGCCCAGGGGCAGGTGCTGTTGCAAATGTTTGAGCAGGCGGAGATTGATCCGACGGGGGTGGTGATCGATCGCGATCGCCCCACAGTTACCAAGACCCGGATTTCTGGCCATGCCCGCCAATCGGTGACTCAGCAAATTGTACGAGTTGACCGTAAATCGGATGGATTGCCCAGCTCAACCCGGCAACAGCGATTAGCTCAAATCATTCGTCAACAGATTTCTACAGTCGATGCGATTGTGTGTTCTGACTATGGCGATGGGGTGTTTACGCCCCCAGTCATTGAGGCGGCTTTGATGCATCCCTGTAGTGTTGTCGATAGCCAGCGTCAACTTTCCCAGTATGTTGGTGCAACCATTTACACGCCAAATCTCCCAGAGGCAGAGTTCGCTTTGGGCTACACCTTAACGAATGACTTGGGCAAAACCGAAGAGAGCCTGCTAGAACAGGCAGGGCAGGAATTATTAGCCAGCACTCAGGCAAAGGCAATTTTGATTACCCGTGGGGAAGAGGGCATGAGTCTGTTTGAGCCAGGTCATCAAAGCCAACATATTCCCGCCTTTAACCGTACGGATGTCTACGATGTGACAGGCGCAGGGGATACGGTCGTGGCAGCATTGACTTTGGGGCTAAGCCGGGGGGCCACTCCCTGGGAAGCGGCTGTTTTAGGAAACCTGGCCGCCAGCATTGTGGTGCGGCAGTTTGGCACCAGTACCACTACCCAAGCGGAGATGACCGCAGCTCTGCGATCGCTGTTAAAGCGCTACGCTCACTTATCGGGCAGTCAAAATCCCACCACTGCGAGCAGGGATTTGTAGCTCCAACTCCGGAGATGTATTTGGCACGGTTAATCGGCCAAATGCCACCTGCCAGCTTTGGGGCAATGGTTCCGAGGAAGTCCATCGGTTGTCAAGGGGAACCAACACCTGGGCCGCATCTAAACCCGCGTTGATTGCGACAATGACGATTTCGGCATCTAACTGCCGGGCAAAAACGTAGACAAATCCTTGTGCCAGTAACACCTGGTAATAGCCCGTACGCAGGGCTGGTAGGCGATGGCGCAGCGCAATGAGCTGGCGGTGATAATCCAGCAATGCCTGATCCCACTGACTTTCTGGAGGAAAGGTGCGACGACTATCAGGGTCAAGTTCGCCTGGTAAACCGACCTCATCTCCATAGTAGATGCTAGGTGCCCCTGGAAAGGTGAGCAGCAGTAGGGTGGCGAGTTCCACGCTGGCTCGATCGCCTTGGGCAATAGAAAGCAGGCGGGCTGTATCATGACTGGCCAAAAGATTCAGTTGGGTCAGGTGAATTTGCCAGTCATAGCGGCTGAGCAAATCCTGGATTTTAGCTGCATAGCCAGAGGCATCCAGGGCTGGATAGGGATCATAGGCACGATCTTGAACCAGATCGAGGCGCACGCGATCGCCCGCCGCAAAAGCAATGGTGGGAGCTGTGAACAGATAATTCATCACGCCATCAAACTGAGTGCCATCCAGCCATTCCCGGGCATCGCCCCAGACTTCTCCGACAATGTAAGCATCTGGATTCACGGCTTTTACCCGCTGGCGAAACTCTTGCCAAAAACCGGGAGTTTTAATCTCAAAGGGAACATCCAGGCGCCACCCATCAATGCCAAACTCTAGCCAATACTCAGCTATCTGCATTAAGTATTCGCGCACATCTGGATTGTCGTGGTTAAACACAGGCAAAGCGCGATTATCTGCCCAACCGACATAGTTGGCTGGGCGATCGCCAACATAGGCAGCCAGGGGCCAATCCTCAATTTTGAACCAGTCAAGCCAGGGAGAATGGGGGCCATTTTCGAGAAGATCATTAAAAAAGAAAAAACCCCGGCTGGCATGGTTAAAAACACCATCAAGCACGACCTTAATTCCACGCTGGTGGGCAACTTCTAGCAGGTCTTGCAGAGCCTGATTCCCACCCAAAATCGGGTCAACTTGGTAGTAGTCATGGGTGTGGTAGCGATGGTTTGCCGTTGATTGAAAAATCGGCGTGAAATAAATCGCTGTAATTCCAAGTGTTTGCAGATAATCCAGATGTTCCATGACTCCCCAAAGGTCACCTCCCTTATAACCCTGCAACGTGGGAGGTGCTTCCCATGCTTCCCAGTTAGCCTGGCTAAAGATAAACGGCTGTGGTGCTTGAGCACGAGCAAAGCGATCGGGAAATATTTGGTAGAAAACCGCGTGTTTAACCCAGTCTGGTGTGTGAATCGACATGAATAACCCTAAGCAAGGCAGGATAGACAGCCCTATTACTTTCGCGGTTCTAGTGCCGTTCGTCTAGTAGGGGCTATACCAGGATCGATTGGCTCTTGCTTCAATCGCTATCCGGTGGGGGTTGGGGCACATCAAAGAGAATACTATCCAGAACATCATCTGAGTCCGAGGTAGCCTCGTCGAGGCGCTCTGCTGCAATCACCTGTTGCCCTTGACAGCTTTGTAAAGCCAGGCGGCGACGGGCTTGAGCATCGGGGAAGTCTGGCTTAATCCGCAGGGCCTGATCAAAACTGGTAACAGCGTCAGCGTGTCTACCCATGTGGCTGAGAGCCGTTCCCCGGCGATACCAGGCCAGATAAAACTGCGGCTCAATCGTCACTGCTTGGTCATAGCTCTTGATCGCAGCGTCATTTTGACCTAAATGCCCTAACGCCACGCCGCGACAATACCAGGCTTGGGCAAAGTCAGCTTGTATCGCTAGGGCGCGATCGCAGCTTTCAATGGCTTCTTCGTAGCGTCCTAATTTCCGCAGGGCCACACCGCGACTACACCAGGCCCGGCCAAAATCTGGCATTAAGGCAATCGCCTGGTCGTAGCATTCTAAAGCGGTTTCATAGCGGCCTGAGCGATGCAGTGTTGTACCCCAGTTATACCAGGCGGCACACAAATCGGGATTCAGCCGGAGGGCTTGGCGATAGCTCTCAATCGCTTCCTCATAACGCCCCAGTTGATCCAGGCTGTTGCCCCGGTTATACCAGGCTTCGTACATCGAAGGGTTGAGCTGCAACGCCTCATCATAACTGGCGATCGCCTCTTCGTAATGCCCCAGCCGTTGCAGCACGTTACCCCGGTTATACCAGATGGCAGAATCATTACTCCGCAGAGAAAGTAACCAGTCATAGCTGCTCAACGCCTCCTCGTAGCGTTTAAGCTGGTTGAGCAAATTGGCCCGATTGTACCAAGCTTTCGCAAAGTTAGGGCGCTGGGCAACGGTTTGATCAAAACTGGCGATCGCCTCTTCATAGCGCCCCATTTTGGCAAAAAGAATCCCCCGATTAAACCAGGCTTTAGAGTATTCTGGGTTAAGCTCGATCGTACGCTCAAAACAATCCAGAGCCGTTTGCAGGTTCCCCAGCTTTTCGGCCGCATTGCCCTGGTTATACCAGGCTTGATGATAGTCAGGCCGAAGGCGAATAGCTGCTTGATAGCTCGCGATCGCCTCCTCATAGCGCTCCATTTCAAACAGCGTCATTCCGCGATGGTTGTGAACCACTGGCACCTTGGGCGCGATATTCAAAGCCAGATCAAAACTTTCCAAAGCCACAGGATATCGTTTCAATTCATACAGAGCCACGCCCCGGCTGTACCAAATATCGGCTCGATTCGGGCAACGCTGTAGAATTTCATCAAAGGTCATCAAAGCCTCGGCATATTGCCCCATTTGCAATAGCTGTAAGCCGCGCTGTAAGAACAGTTCCGGGTCAGAAATATCAATCACAGACATGGTTAGAGGCGGATATACGCATTCAAATTAAATCAGCAAAAATACCGAAACAGTTGCAACTTTACTGAAAAAAAACCACTCCTTCATGCAGATCCGCTGCATTAAAAAAAGTGATTGAATCTAAACCGGGTGAACAAGGCGATGATGATAATTTACGCTCCCTGGCAAAAAATTGCGACTTTCTTCCAGAATCTCTTGATCAGCCAACCTCTTTTTTGCCATTGCTAGATACTTCTTTACGTCCCTTTTGGGTTCGCAGGCATTGCGACCCGATCCATCGGTTGCTTTACCCTCTTGCTGTTTTAGCGGCCAAGGAATGGAAACCAGGGGATACTGCTCTACGGATGTAATGAAATGCAAACATTTGTAATCTGTCATCGGGTACAACTTACAAGTTGTGAAGGTGACCTATGGAAGTGACTTGTTTCACCCTGTCCCGATTGCACAGGGTGAGTCAGTGGTTGATCCACGATGGGCAGGCTGCTCAGAGCCAAAAGGTGGATAAAGTTAAGTTTTGTGGGCGTTTCACCCCTCAAATTTTCCTTACCCATTTCTCAAAGCCAATGACCTTTTCTTAGACCAGGTCTAGCTGGGAGCCTGCTGTTTCCCTGCAAATCAAACTAGGTTTCGACTGAGCCGATGTTTCGTCGCTCAATTTGCTACTGTTTCTCTCTGCCGCATCTATGTCTTCTGAAACGATCAGTCCCGCTCAACGAGTCCCCTGGCTAGAAATTTTGCAAGCTTTAGCGGTGCTGTGGCTATCGCTTTACCAGGCTCATCTGCTGTTTACAGGCTATGTCCATCGATTTACTCCGGTGAGCCTCTGGCCAAATCTCCAGGATTTACTCGATAGCGGTGAGTTATCTGAGCGAGGATGGGGATGGCAGGTCGTTGGGGTGGTCAGTCGCTTTGGTTACCAGGGCCTAGGCGTATTCGTCTTGCTCTATGCTTTGAGTCTGGTGCTTTCGCTTCAAGGACGTCCCCTACGCCCAGGAAAATTTTTAAGCTGGGCAGTGGGGCGGTTGTTGCTGCCTTACTGGATTGTGGCATTGCTGGCTTATCCGACGCTCTGGGCGATCGCCCAAGCGACTGACAGCTACGCGCCCGATGCCTGGCATAGCTTTGCTGGCCTTACCTTTCCCCTGTTATTTGATTACAGTGGGCGCTTACTAGAGCGAACCAATCCGACCTGGTGGTTTGTGCCCCTGTTACTCCAGTTGACCTTGCTTTTTCCCTTGCTGTGGCACCTGTTACAGCGTTGGGGGGTGAAAAACCTAGTGTTGGTCAGCACCCTCCTGACCTTGCTTTACCGCAGCCTGGCGGTGGGGGCGGGGGGGGCGCACCCGCCCTACGTTTTGGTTGACACCGGGGGTGGCTGGCAACCCTTTGCCTCGGCACTGGCGCACCTGAGCACGTTTGTGATTGGTATGGGGGCTGCTGCTGCCTATCAGTCGGGGCGGGGGGTGGTTTTTTGGAGGGGGTCGCAGGGCCTGGGGATTGGATTAGGTTTGTATGGCTTGGGCTTTTTAGCCCAGTTTTATCGCTGGGGTTGGGTGGTTGCCGACTTGCTTTTGCCCCTAGGTTTAGGTCTGGTTGGAATGGTCGGATTTCGTCGATTGACTGAGCCAAGCTGGTTACAAGCGTGGCTCACTTGGCTCGGAAAACACAGCTACACCTATTACCTGCTCCACTACTTTGTGATTGATCGCACAATCAAATTAGTGATTCGCAATGATGTCAAACTTTACACCCTGTTGTTACCCGTGATGGTGCTGGGAACCTTTGTTTTGGCAATGCTCGTAGAGGCAATGGTGCCCTTTTGGCGAAGGCTTGGGTGTGGCATTTGGCGCGATTTAGACTTTATTTTGCAGCGATCGCCCCACCCGCCCCCGCGTCGTTGGCAGCCTCAAGTGGGCGAGGTCGTGATCTACCAAGATCGCTCTGATTGGCGTGTATTAAAGCGAGAACCATTGCTAGATGAACAGGAAATCTGGCTTTGCCAAGTGACCGATGGTCAGCGATCGCTCTGGGTTGCAGAAACCGAGTTGGAACCTTCCGAAACGCAACCAGATCAAGAAGAAGCTACCTATCGGAGGATCAGGCCTGACCCCAGTTTAGACCCCTGAACAGACTCAATTGTTTAGATTGACTAGAAATGAACCCCCTAACCCGTGGCTAAAGGAGAAACCCTGTGAGGAAGTGGACGGATGACATTACAAAACTGATCTTTGCCCATGTTGTCTTAGTGGGTGTACCGACCCTGTTTTATTACTGCCTGCGGGTCGGAGGCATTTCACTGCTGAATCTACACCTGGCGATCGCCGCCTTTTTTTTGGTCAGTTCACTCATCATCATGATGGAGTGTACCGTTGCTTTAGGGCGGCGGTTTGCGACCGTTGAGCAACCCCGCCCACAAAACTTGTTAGACAGATGGTTGCGCCGGGTCAAGCAAGCCTTGGGTCTGAGTGGTCGGCAATTACCTCTCAGCCCTCATCCGGTGCCCCGTTGTACGGTACTGGTGGCGGCTTACCTGCCCAATGAGCAGGACATTATCCTCGAAACAATTCATCACATTTTGGCAACTGTGCGCCGACCAAAAGCAGGTTTAGAGGTTATTTTGGCGTACAACACCCCAGTACATTTACCCGTTGAAGAAGATTTGCGCCTGTTAGCGATCGCCCACCCAGAACTGCGTCTGGTGAAAGTTGAGGGCAGCCGCTCAAAGGCTGAAAATCTGAATGCGGCCATGGATCTGATTACTGGAGAAATAACCTGCATCCTGGATGCAGATCATCACCCCCCCGCCGATTGTTTTGAGCGGGCCTGGCGCTGGCTGGAGCAGCACTACGATGTGGTGCAAGGGCGCAACGTGATTCGTAACCACGCCGACAGCCTGTTTACCCAAAATATTGCCGTGGAATTTGAAATGGTCTACGGTGTGGCTCACCCTGCCAAATCCTATTTAATTGACTCGACGATTTTTGGTGGCTCGAATGGCTACTGGCGCAGCGATGTGCTGAAGCGCATTCGGTTTAACCCAGCGATGCTAACGGAGGATATCGATGCCTCAATGCGTACCTTGCTGAGTGGATACCGGATTATTCATGATCGCAGCATCGTCACAACAGAACTGGCCCCTGCTGATTTTCATGCCTTTTGGTTTCAGCGTAAACGCTGGTCCCACGGTTGGCTAGAGGTGAGCCTCAAATATCAGCGACGGGTGTGGCGATCGGCAAAGCTAAACTTCTGGCAAAAAATTTATTGGACTTATCTCCTTTATTACTGCGTTTTTTACTCTTTGCTGGCGCTCCAGGTTTTACCGCTCTTCTTAAGCTTTATGCTCTACCCCCTGGCAGAGCCACTAGCTGAAAATACCTTTTTGTTGGTGAGTACGATTGCGACCTTTGCCAGTGGCATCTACGCCACCTTAGTTACAGCCAAAGTCGCTGCCCTGCGCTATCCCTGGCGCTACTACTGGCAGCATGGGGCGTTTATTTTCTTCTATACGATTCTGAAAAACGCGATCGCCATTGTTGGGCTATACGACCATCTCCATGGCTTCAACCGCTGGGTAGTGACTCCCCGCACTGCAGTCCAACGGCAGCCGTCCTCAGTGCTGTCTAGTCGTCCAGCCTTGGCCCCTGTACCGCCACCCGCCCCTGGATTAGAATCGTCAGAGGTCTGATCTATTGCCATCTAGAAACCAGCGGCGACAAATCCTCCCCTCAATCCCAGAACAGTTTGTCAAATTAGGGTGGGGGGGAATGAGTTGCCAGAAAATTGCTGAGGGTTAAACGTTGACAGACCGCAGACCTTTCAAAATTGGCCTGACAGAATATTCCGGGGGGCCAATCATTTAAATTTGCTTGAGAAAAAGTTAGATGAAACATTTTGGCAGAAGAATAGAACAGTGCCTTGAATGGTCAGAAACAAAAAATAAATCTGCAGGGGGATGGGATAGGGGCGAATTTAGCCCCAGGGCCTGCCCGCTCAAAATGGTCGGGTTCAACCCGGCTACCCTCAGCGACGGATGATTTAATCTGTTCTATTCCGATCTCTGCGATCGCCCATAGAGGTTTTGGAATTGTCAGCAATTTCGCTCTTGAGGCAGAGGGCATGCGTCGGCTTGACCACCGACAGTAGGCGAGGGATGTCCCCTCCATTGCTGCTACTCGATTTTTCTACTGATTGCGAATGCCCTCCTATCCTACTGAAAAGCCCTTTTCGCGCCGTCGCCTGGGGCGATTAGCGCTGCTTCGGTTCACTTCTGGGTTGGCTACAATAGCCGGGGGGAGCCTTGCCTTTCCTTTGATATCGCGGGCCTATCAAGACCGTCTGATGAAACGTCCACCGATCTTGGGTACAACCTTTAGCCAGCTTCAGTGCTATTACATGGAGTTGGACTGGCAAGCCACCTTCAAAGCAGTGGCCAGTTTGGGGTTTGACCGGATTCGCCTCTGTGCCTACTGGCATGAAATTGAGAAGACTGAGAATGATTTTAATTTTAGTCAGATTGATTGGCTGCTAGAAGAGTGCGATCGCCGCGGTATTGAGGTCATCTTGGCGGTTGGCATGAAGGTTCCGCGCTGGCCAGAGTTTCACTTCCCCGATTGGTTGCGCGATCGCTACGATATCAAGGGCAACGGTCTGCCACTGGATGCCAATCCGGCACTGGCTGCCCATGGGCTGAGTTTTTTACAGCGGGTGGTCGATCATCTGCGCCCTGCCCCTGCCATCACCCATTGGCAGGTCGAAAATGAACCCTTTACCCATTTGGCGATCGCTGGGGGACGCTTTCTCAGCTATCAGTTTGTGCGCCAAGAAGTCGAACTGGTGCGATCGTGGGCCAGGCCCGATCAAAAAATTCTCTTGACCGGCTCGATTACCCTGCCAACTGCTCAAGACCACGCTGACCAGACCGCTTTGAAACTCAGCATGCCGCTAGCCGATGCCTTTGGCCTGAATGTTTACACCAAAGTGCCTCTAGCCAATACATTCTTCTACCTGGAGCCTTTGCCCCCTTTTTGGCGCACCCTGCGCCAATGGCAAACCACCCTGGTTACTCAGGGCAAGGAAGCCTGGGTCGCCGAAGCCCAGGCAGAACCTTGGGAACCCAATCAACTCGTGGCAATGGCTAAGCCCGATTACCCCAGTGCGACCCCTCGCCGTACAACTGAATTAGTTACCACCCTGGCCGAAGCCGGATACAGCACCATTTTGCTCTGGGGTTGCGAGTACTGGTACTGGCACCATCAACAGCGTCGTAATCAATGGTGGAAAGCCATACAACAACTGATCCGGGCACCTCTGGCAGACACGACTCAGGCTTCTGCCTTGGCCAGGAAACCCAGCTAAATCTTAAAACAGACTTACTCCTTTAGGGTCGCAAACAGCTCTTTAACGTGCTGCCAGGCATCTGCCGCCGCTTCAGGATGATAGTCAGCGCGCTGGTCGCAGAAAAAGCCATGCCCAGCGGCGTAGCGAAAGACCCGATGGGAGATTGAGTGCGCTTGCAGCGCCGCTTCGATCTGGTCAGCCTGCTCATTGGGAATCAGTGGGTCCTGGGTACCAAAGAAGGCATAGATGGTTCCCTGGATTTCGCTGGTGCGGTGAATTGTCGGCTCTCCTCCTCCGGGGGTAAAGGTAGTGATGCCGCCGCCGTAGAAGGAAGCAGTGGCTCGAATAGCGGGTAGGGTCGCCGCCAGGTAAGCGACATGTCCACCAAAACAAAAACCGATCGCCCCAAATCTATCCCCTTGAATGGCAGGTAGGGTGCGGAGGTAGGCGATCGCGGCTTGAATATCACTCAACAATTCGCTCGCCGTCGTCAAGTCTTTATACCTTCTGCCAAGGGCGGTTTCTTCTTGGGTATAGCCCACCTCAAAGCCGGGGGCCGTGCGCTGATAAATGGCGGGTGCGATCGCAATATAGCCTTCCTGAGCAATTCGCTCTGTAACCGAGCGAATATGGGAATTCACCCCAAAAATTTCTTGAATCACAATCACGCCAGGATAGGTTCCTGGTGCTGTTGGCTGGGCCAAATAGGCATCAATTTCCAAATCTCCATTGGGTACCTTGACCCAGCTTGTTTGAATGGCAGTTGTGGTCATGGCTGACTTCCTAATCGTGCAGGCCACAATCACCATAGCAGTTTCCTGGCATTGGTTTGAGCCTAAAAAAAGCGATCACCCCGGTAAAGTGATCGCCTATGCGTTATGTGATCTGAACTTGCACAGTTACCTGAACTGCACACTCATCTATCAGGCAAACCAGACAAGTTTATGCAAAGCGGCCAAAAAAAGAAAAATGAAAACGTGTTGGCACCCACTTCTACGCAGCGGCGATCGCTCAACCCACCTAAACTAAACCACATCTTACTGGATTGGAATAAACCCTGTCCGCTGTACTGCTTGCTGTCCTCTGGGGGAGAGCGCCGTTTCAATAAATTGTTGGACGGCAGGAGCTGTGCGGGTTTTCACAGCCAAGTAAACAACCCGACTGATCGGGTAGCGCCCCTGTTTGACGGCATCTTGATCGGTAGGTGAAATGCCATCAACCAGTACCAGGCGAATGGTCTTCTGGTTCGCAATTTGAGTGATCGTACTGTAGGTGATGCCATCTCTGCCCAAGGCCCGAAGCAAAGGCGTTGTTTCGTCCTGGCGAGCCGTAATAAAGTTAGGCCCATCGGGTGCAAAGGACTGACCCAATAAAACCACATCCTGAAAGAAGGTATAAGTGCCACTATCGCGGGAGCGGTTATAAACCTTGATCGCTTGATCAGGCCCACCGACTTCAGACCAGTTGGTAATTTTTCCCTGGAAAATATCTTTGAGTTGCTGCATGGTCAAGTCCCCTTTGTAGGGATTGTTGACCCCGACAGCAATGGCCAGAGCATCGCGCGCAATGGGGATGCCCTGCAACCCTTTTTGGAGTTCTTCCGATTTGAGAGGACGAGAACTAGCCGCAATCCAGACGCTATCGTTGATCAGGTTTTGAATGCCAGCATTCGTGCCATTGGGGCGACCATCGGGAATGCCGTAGGTTGTGGGTAGGGAAGGGTTCACTAAACCGTAGGCAATTTGGAGTTGCTTGATAATACTGACGATAGTGACGCTGCCATCCATGGTTAAGACATTGGGATTGGGCAAGCTGGTATCTAACTTGAGCACTCCAGGGTTTTGGGTGGGGTTAGGAGTGGTACTGATCGACCCGCTGCCTGCCTGATTTGGATCCATCTGCCCGATTGAGGTGGGCATCTGTGTTTGTTGACTTCCAGGTAATAGATGTCGAAAGAACCAAAGCCCAGCACCTACCAGCCCAGCCGTGACCAGGAAGGACGCAACCAGCGCAATTGTGTCGTTTTTTCCAGTGGACATAAGCGAACCTGGTAGAAGACAAGGAAATTGCTATCAACTACACGATAAACTTGTGAACGTTGGGTCGCTTGCAGGGCGGCCCAAAACAGATGATCCACCCTGGCAGCCAACGGCTGCTCACCTTTATCTTACGCATTATCGGATTAAGAAGTTGGATTTCCCTTGTCTTTGTGCATTGTTCTCAAGACTCTCTTATGTTAACGAGGCGGAAAGGAGACTGCGATCCTTTTTGTATTCCCAAAACAACCCAGAAGGTTCAACCTTCTTGAAAATGAGCGCTACGGATCCCTCAGCATGCAGAAGCCCCGTTCTGAAAAATCGGAGCCAACTTGATAGTGAAACCTCAGTAAGCGCAGGCTTCTTACTCACTCCCATGAAGACGTTGCTGACAAGTCGATGAATCCATCTCGCTAAAGGCTTCCCAGTTGCTTCAAAGCAATCTCTCTAGCTCGTTCAGACAGTTTATTAAGCAGAACATTGCCAGACTCGTCAAGCAGATTTTCTCGATGCATCAGTTCTACGACCGTTTGAAAAAGAAGTTTCTCTACTTGAGTTGCTTGCTCCACTAACCAGCGGTGGGTTTCTTGGTCTTCTGGAAACTGCTCAATGCAGCCTTCCGTGTAACGCTGGAATGACCGCACCTGACGCAAAATCCGAGCTAGATAGCCTGGACATTCGCAAGCAATTACTTCGGCAAAGCGACAGATATCTAATAAATCTTCATCAGAGATTTGAGAGATGTTGATGGTGGATTGAGCCATGGCCGTTTGTCAACTGTGAAACATTTCCTACTCCTTTCTATCGTAGCGGCTGAGCATTGGGAAAATAGGCAATAGGGGAAGAATCGACCGATTTTCCGCCAAAATGATGAGTCTAAAGAGGAATTTGTAGCGTTTCAGGTTGGCCTATGAAAGCAATTGTTATGACTGTTCCTGGTACACCGGAGGTTTTGCAGTTGGCGGAGGTGCCTTTACCTCACATCCAAAAACCGACGGAGATGCTAGTGCGGCTAAAGGCAGCGGGCGTGAATCCGATTGATACTAAGTTACGCCGCCGGGGCACTTTTTATCCTGAACGCTTGCCTGCGATTCTAGGCTGTGATGGGGCAGGTGTCGTTGAACAGGTGGGCGTTGCTGTTCAACGATTTCAGCCAGGAGATGCCGTCTATTTTTGCCAGGGGGGGTTGGGGGGGCAACCCGGCAACTATGCAGAGTGGACGGTTGTGGATGAACGATTTGTCGCTCCGAAACCGAAGTCGCTCAGCTTTACCGAGGCAGCGGCGGCTCCTCTAGTATTGATTACGGCCTGGGAAGCACTCTACGATCGCGCCCGGTTGCAAGCGGGTCAACGTGTCCTGATTCATGGGGGAGCAGGGGGGGTTGGCCATGTGGCGGTGCAGTTGGCCAAGCTGCAAGGGGCAACGGTGGCCACAACCGTGAGCAGTCGCACAAAAGCGGATTTTGTGCGCTCCCTGGGAGCCGATCTGGCGATTCTCTATCGAGAAACCAATTTTGTGGAAGCGGTTCACCAATGGACGGGTGGGGAAGGGGTTGATGTCACCTTTGATACGGTCGGGGGGGCAGTTTTAGGAGAATCCTTTGCAGCCACTCAAATCTACGGAGATTTGGTTACGCTTTTAGAACCGGCTCCAGAAACTCCCTGGAAAGTGGCCCGTAGCCGCAACCAACGAGTGAGTTTTGAGCTGATGTTAACGCCTATGCTGCAGGATTTGGTCGAAGAACAACAAGCCCAAGCCACGATTTTGACCCAATGTGCTCGGCTGATAGATCAGGGGCAATTGCGGCTGCAGGTGGGCCAAGTCTTACCGTTATCGGAGGCGATCGCGGCCCATCGTCAGCTAGAGGCTGGGAACATGATGGGTAAGTTAGTGCTGGCAATTGCAGATTCATCGGTTTTATCCTAAGTCTTCTCGTGGTTCACCCAAGGAACTTTGCCAGGTAGGTTCAACCCAGGAAAACCCGTTTGGCAGGCCACCCGTACTGCGACGCGGAATGCAAACCAGATGCAAGGTAAAAATGCTGAGTGCGTGCGGGTTTCAAGCTTCTTCAACTGTCGGTTGATCGCTGCTACGGTGGAATGGTTAGGGCGATCGCTTCCGCCTGGGCAAACCTATCCCATGAGTAAGGCTATCGTGATTGCTCTAACCGCAACGGAATATCCGCCATCCCGATTGGAGTTTCAGCCTCTGATTGGAACGATTTATGGCATGGGCGATCGCCTTCAGGCAACCCCAAAGGCGCCTCCTCAAGGACAAAGCTCAGCCAACCGCATCCTTTGACTACACTCAGGGCACTATCTGGAAGAGCTAGATTGTTCCTAGAAATCGACTGATTTCATCAGCCCTGCTCCCCTACAAGGCCGACGGTGTATACAGAGGTCTGGTCGGTTCCAGTTTGCATCCTTTTAGCCCCCTCAATCCCCCAATCCTGGGGGACTTTGAAGATTCAGTTTCCCCCAAACTTGGGAGGGTAGGGGGGCGAAACCCAGCAGTTTGAAGAGGATCCAGAGATCTGTGTACACGGCAGCCTACAGGGCTGAATCCTTCATTCTCCTGTAAACCATTCCTGCAATTTACTGGTCAGCACAGCTTGAAGTTGTTGGGTCACTTCTCCTTCGCTGCGACTGGCATCAATCCGCACGATCCGCTCAGGGTGCTGCTGGGCTAACTCAGCAAAGCCCTGGTAGACGCGCTGGTGAAAGCTAAGAGCGGCCTGCTCTATGCGATCAGCAGCCCCCCGCTTTTGGGTGCGAGCCAATCCTACCTCCACGGGAACATCCAACCAAAAGGTCAGGTCACTAGCTAACCCATTGGTGGCAATCTGGTTTAGTTGGTCAATTAAGCTTCGGTCTAAACCCCGGCCATAACCCTGATAGGCAATCGTCGAGTCGGTGTAGCGATCGCACAAAATCAAGGCACCATTGGCCAGTTGAGGCCGCAGCAAAAATTCCACATGCTGTGCCCGATCTGCTGCATAGAGCAACAACTCAGTACGGGCTTGCAATGGCTCTGCGCCATCATCCCCTAGTAGCAACTGGCGAATCTGCTGGCTCATCTTGGTTCCCCCCGGTTCACGGGTGGTTACCCAGGGGGGAAATCGGCCCTCGGCTTGCTGAGCCTGCTGCTCAAGCCAGGCTTGCACCCGTTGAATTTGGGTCGTTTTGCCGCTGCCTTCACCCCCCTCAAACACAATTAATCGACCCGCCTTTGCCATCAAATTACTCCCTAAAACTGACTCCGTAGCGCTCCGCACGAACTTTCTCGGTATACAGTCGATAATAGAACTCTCTACTACTGGCAAGTTGAGCAATGAAGACGGAAGTTCTGCGAGAGCGCTTAAACCACTACTATCAGCAGATCAAGGCTATTATTCTCAATCGCCAAAACCCAATTACGGGGTTATTGCCAGCGAGTACCGCTATTAATGCCCACGGTGATTATACGGATGCCTGGGTGCGCGACAATGTTTACAGCATTTTGGCGGTTTGGGGCTTGGCGCTCGCCTACCGCAAGCTAGATGACAACTCTGGCCGCGCCTTTGAGTTGGAGCACAGCGTCATAAAGCTAATGCGGGGGCTGCTGTTTGCCATGATGCGCCAGGCAGAGAAAGTAGAAAAATTTAAGGAAACCCAACATCCCCTGGATGCGCTGCACGCCAAATATGATACCCAGACGGGCGGCACGGTTGTGGATGATGACAAATGGGGGCATTTGCAGTTAGACGCTACCTCCCTGTTTTTGCTGATGCTGGCCCAGATGACCGCCTCTGGCCTGCACATCATTTTTGATACAGATGAAGTAAACTTTATCCAAAATTTGGTTTATTACATTGGGCGGGCCTATCGTACTCCTGACTATGGCATCTGGGAGCGCGGGGCCAAGATTAATCACGGTAACCCAGAGTTAAATGCCAGCTCGGTGGGGATGGCCAAGGCTGCGTTAGAGGCGATCAACGGGCTGGATTTATTTGGGGTCAACGGCTGTCAGCGCTCGGTGATTCATGTTTTGCCTGATGAAATTGCCCGCACCCGCATTACCCTGGAGTCGCTGTTGCCGAGGGAGTCGAGTTCTAAGGAGGTGGATGCGGCATTACTCAGTGTGATTGGCTTTCCGGCTTTTGCAGTGGAGGAAACCGAACTCTGCGATCGCACCCGCCAAAAAATCATCACCAAGCTTCAGGGCAACTATGGCTGCAAGCGGTTTTTGCGAGATGGCCACCAGACAGTGATTGAAGATCACTCCCGCATGCATTACGAACCCTGGGAGTTACAGCAATTTGAGCACATTGAATGTGAATGGCCCCTGTTTTTCACCTATTTGCTGTTAGATGCCCTATTCCGGGGCGATCGCGAGCAGGTAGAAGCCTACCAAACCCGCTTAGAAGGCCTGCTAATTGAGCGAGATGGGCAACGGCTCCTGCCCGAACTCTACTACGTTCCCATGGCTAACATTGAGGCCGAGCGCCAGCGGCCCGGTAGTCAGCCCCGCCTACCTAACGAAAACGTGCCCTTAGTGTGGGCGCAAAGTCTCTACTTTTTAGGGCAACTGGTCAAAGAAGACCTAATTACCATTGGCGACATCGACCCTCTGGGCCGCCATCTCCACATTCGCCATCAACGGCAACCGATTGTGCAGGTGGCCCTCCTGGCCGAGACGGATGCCCTCCAGGCCCAACTCGCCGCCTATGGCTTTGCGACTCAAACACTCCAGCAGGTTGCCCCGATTCAGGTGCGTCAGGCCCAAGAGCTGGCCGCTGCTTATACCCAAATTGGCCGCAACGATAAACTCAAGCTGAGTGGTCGCCCTCAGCGTCGTCTTCGCAGTTTAACTACGGCTCGGATCTATCGGATTTGTGGCAAAACCGTTGTGTTTCTTCCCTCCTTTTTGGATCAACAGCAGTTTTACCTGACCTATGACACCAAATTTTTGATTAGCCAAATTCGTACCGAAATTGCCTACACTCAGCGACATTGGAGCTTGCTGGGTCGCCCCACCATTACCCTACTACTCACCGACTCGATGCTCAAGGAAAAGGATGGCACTCTTGACCCGGTGCCATTGCTGGCCCTATTGCAGGAGTTTAAGGTAGGAACTTGTAATGGCGTGCAGGTTAAACTAGGGCAACTAAATCAGTTGATGCTCACTTCTAACATTGAGCGCTTTGATTTTCTCCATAATTTTGAGTTTACCCAAGCCGCGCTGCAAAATACCCGGCCCGATTGTCGTTACCTAGCCTTTAACCCTCGGCGTAGCCAACCCCTGAGTGTGACGGAAGAGTTTCAGCTTGAAAGTGCAACCAACATCAAGCTTTTGCTCTCCTGCCTACGGGAATCCGATAATCTCTACGAACAAGTGGAACTGCTGAGCGCATTGGTGCGGTTGCAGGGCTTTGAGTTTGATACGGGGTTGGGTCAGCCAGAAACGCCGGTATCAGTTGCAGAACTGTTGGATGAGGTCTATCGCAAAGCCGGAGAACATAAGCTCTGGAGTGTAGTGCGTCGCGTTGCTGGGCTGTATGACCGGGTCAGTATGAGTTTGTCTGATGCTGTCACTGATATTTTGGTGCGGCAGAAACAAATTGCCGTGGGGCGCTCTTACAGTGAAGCTTCCTTGATCACCCAACCGATGGCCCCAGAGGAGATTATGGATAAGCTCAGAGAGTTTTGCCGGGAGGATATTCGCGATCGCGTTTTAACCCAGGAGATTCTCATCTACCTCAGCCTGTTGATTCGTTCAGAGCCAGCCCTATTTAAGGGCTTTCTCACGATTCGGGTGGGCTATCTGATTTTGCTGCTGACCACAGAATTGGCTCAGGCCGAAGCCATCACTCAGGATGAAGCCTACGATCGCCTGTTGCAGCTCAGCCCCTACGAAATTCAAAGCCGCCTACGCCACGTGTTGGCAGGCTACGATGGGTTAGGTAAGACCCTCTTCGCCCAGGAATCGCTAGCCACCAACCAGCAGATCAAAGACATTCAATGGGTGATCCGCCAGCAGGAAGAGGAGGTGCCTCAGAATCAGAATTGGTTACGCAAACGCCAGCTCGATGGCACAATTAACCGCGTGCCACCAGATTTTTACCCCAGCGTTTGGCGGGTTTTGAACCATTGCCAGGGGCTAATTATTGGAGACAAACTAGAACGGCGGAATCGCCTCGATCGCGAGATTGTCATGGAAATGACCCCCGGTGAAAAGAATTTTGCCCTGCGGGTCGAGCATCTGCTCAATAAAATTCAAGCTCCGGAATATCGCCAGGCGAATGTCGAAGCTTTAATGGAACTGGCCGCGATCGCTGAGCAGAACCCCGATTTACAGATTAAGGACTACATCGTACTGGATGTATTAATTGGTCATGCTGTCCGTTTGGCCTGGCTCGACGCGCACCCAGATCATGCGGATAACTATGCCAACTACAAAGCCATGGCTTGGCGCAGCTTCTATGAAAAGTCACCCTACGACTGCGCTCGGTTTATTGCCAGAGCACTCCAGTTCTTAACCCAACTACGGCAAACCAGCGACGTCGTTTAAGTAGCCTGCATCTTGGTATCAAGGGCTTGGCCCCTCAAGTTAGGAAGATTGTCCAGTAGGGTAAATGGTGTGGAGACAACTAGCAAACAAACGACCCGCTGGCTAGTGATTGCTGCATTTTTTCCATTCACCTGTCCGACTCATGCCCTCCTTTTCCAGGCAACCGCGATCGCAGTAGTTCTTGCGTAAGCCCTGTCAGAAATACCTTGGACTGAATTGGAGATCTTCTGTAATTCATGTAAATGTCTTGTTATACTAATTTACATGACGAAACAAATGATTCCTAATCAATCAGGCTTTTGCTAACGATACATCTAAAGCCTATATCGCTAGAGCCACGGGTCGATACCGCTTCAGAGGAAGCTTTCAAGCCAGCCAGGTCACGATTAAACCCACGGTTTTACCCCTTGCAGGGGTTAGGAGTCACCCATGAATACGGATCAGGAAGTCAAACTTACTGTGGAGCAGGATCTGAGCCTCAGAAACTTTGCCGACATGGTTAAGCAAATGTCGCGGGAACAGGCGCAAGGATTCTTGATTGAGCAACATCGGCTGATGCTGCTGCAAAGAACAATGTATCAACAAATTTTGATGCATGAATGGAAGTTAGATTCAGGTTTTGCTTCTCCTTAATCTAGGAGTTGCTTCTAGATCTCTAGTTCAACCAATCCTATCAATCACATTAGTCACAAAACTTGGAGTAATTATCATGGCAAATTCTACGAAAGTAACAGCTTCTAGCGATCGCCGCAACGGTTGGGCCTGGGGCTTTACATCTGAAGCTGAGAGTTGGAATGGCCGTCTGGCCATGATCGGATTTGCATCTGTGCTTCTGATTGAACTGTTTTCTGGTCAAGGTGTGCTTCACTTTTGGCATCTGCTGTAAAATCAGACCACCAATCTACTCAGCTGATGAAGCATGTTATTCCATTGCGCTTGATTAGTTTCATCCATCATCAACTGAGTTTTTTATCACTACCCAACTTGAATTTAGATAAAGCTTCGATTCATGCTTTGTCTAAATAAATCTTTTTGCTTTTACAAAGGGCTGCTACTGCCACTTTTGTAATTGCTCAGAGTTACACTCTACCAAGTTTTTGCGCGTTCAGTGCAGCCTTTGGCTGGTTTTTTAAGTTTGCTCCGTCGTGTGCTCTCTGTGAGTTTGCTGGTGCGTTTAATTTAGCTATCAGTGCCATCGGTGCATCTCGCGTGGCAGGGATTATTGCTGTTACTGCAATGCCCACAGGAGTCGCAGTGCCAGAGGCTAATGCCACTGCTGAAGCCACTCGCAGGAGTGCCCTGATCACTTGCTTACCTAAACAACCAAGTCAGCCTAATCTCAAACGTGCCTAGAGCTGAATGGGCATCGATCAGCTTGAACGAGTGTCTAAGCTCTAAGCTGAGTTAAGCAGAGGTAAATTTGGAAACTTGTTTAACAGCTCGATAGTTTGTACAAGTTAAACACGCTCCCAGTCTTTCTGTAGAGTCAAAATGTTCAGACAGGATGTTTATCTCATGATCTTTATCTTTGGTAAAAAATGGCTAAGCAATTTCAACTTATCGTCATTCCTGAAGCGATTCAGGATCAATCTCGTGTTGAATCATTGAAGCATCGGTTGGATTGGGGCGAACCCGCTCTGACCATCATAGATGTGAGAGATCGAAATGCTTTCAATACAAGCCATATCCTGGGGGCGATCGCGATGCCCATGCAGGAACTGGTGACCCAAGCACGTGCCAGTCTCGAATTTATCCGTGACATTTATGTTTATGGGGAAACCGAGGAGCAAACGGCTGAAGCTGCTGCTCAACTGCGGGCAGCAGGATATCGATACGTTGCCGAACTCGTCGGTGGGTTGGCAGCTTGGAAAAGGGCTAAGTATCCCACTGACGGTTTCTCTGCTGAGATTGGCTAGATTAAAACGTTCTTGAGCAGTTTATGGACAGTGCCATAGGAAACTTCTTCTGGTAGAAGGCAAGAAACAGGGCAATGCGCACTCACTCAAGAGCAGTGCCTCTTCATGCCATCAATGTTCACTTTATTCACTTGAAAAGGTTGTAGATTTCACTGAAGACCAGAAGATCTACAGTCTGAAGATTCATCATCACTGCAAAATGGAGATAACTCTGATGACGATTTTTACAGCGCTTGATTTTGCACCTTTGGGAGCGCTTGTCATTCAAGGCGATATTTTGGATCGGCTATCAACCGCGCGATCGCTGACACCCAGCCAATTCAGCTTAATCTACAACGCCTTCTCTTTTGCGATCGCAGCAATGTTTGCGTCAGCCCTCTTTTTCTTCAATGCGCGTGCTCAGGTCGGGCAAAAGTATCGGCTCGCGTTGCTAGTGTCAGCGCTAGTCGTTAGCATTGCTGGCTATCATTACTTCCGCATTTTCAACAGTTGGGATGCAGCCTACAGTTTGCAGAATGGTGAGTACACCCTGACGGGTGCCCCCTTCAACGATGCTTACCGCTATGTCGATTGGCTATTAACTGTGCCGTTGCTATTA
>Ga0272446_1001091_pt1 | contig 40520 bp, 29 predicted proteins | sample YNPCB0061_FD_194587 | JGI IMG/M metagenome (GOLD analysis project Ga0272446, IMG submission 194587) | Hot spring microbial mat communities from Yellowstone National Park, WY, United States - YNP-CB-006-1 | ecosystem: Environmental > Aquatic > Thermal springs > Hot (42-90C) > Sediment | place...
GGTGCGGGGCAGCGCCAGTTACGATTGACATGGGCCCGTATAACGGCACAAAGACGCAAAGGAAGGTGTCTTCGGCGTTTCGCGGCATGCCATCCCTCAACTGCGTGTGATACAATCGCCGCATTAGGCAAGGCGAGTGAGGGACAGCGTGGCTGCACGTACCGATGATACCTCCGCCGCCAGAGCGGTACTGGCGTTGTTGTTTCAGCGTGAATGTGGAGCGTCAGGCGCCATGGTGCCGGGCGTATTGTCTGGCGATCTGGATGACGCCGTCGCATTCTTTGTCGAGGGCTGGAACGCGATTGAAGGGGTGCTGGCGCTGACTCCTGAGCCACGCTATGCCGTTGCGTGGCGCGCGCTGATCGCAGCCAGCAATGAGCGTGCATTACGCGGCCTGCTGCTTGCTGCTCCACGTGGCGGCGCCATCCTGTTTGCTGTTGCCGGCGCCTGGCCGTTGCCGACCCTGGCCGAGCTGTTTGATGGCCGTGAGGTGACGCCGCGCCCGCCGTTCGACTGCGCCGAGGTGCGCCTGTACCTCGGTATTCGCCGTGGCAGCGGCATGAAGCCTGCCCTCGACGATGATGCCCTCTTCCGTGGCCCACCCCTTGCGCGCGCCGGCCCGCCGCCACCCGTCGCCGACGCGGCACTGCACGGCACGAAGGACCCCATCGTCGCCCGGTTGCGCGATCTTGGCGGGGCGGCGGGCCGGCGCGCGCGCGGCCAGTTTCTTGCCGAAGGGTTGCTGCTTGCTGTGCGCGCCCTCGACGATTTGCCGGTTCAGGATCTCTTCTACACGGCGGAGTTGCAGCGCGACCCCGCCGGTGTTGCAATACTGCGGCGTGCCGCCGATCTGGGTGTTCCCGCCTATCGCATCTCCGATGGCTTGATGGGGTTGATTACGCCTACCCGCCCGATTCCGCCGGTGATGACGGCGATCTGGGGGCGGGTGCGCGACGTTGCCGAGTATCGCCCAGGCCCTCGCGCACTGATCCTGGTCACCGAGAATCTCAACAACCCGGAAAATCTCGGAATGACACTCCGTACCGCTGATGCCGCCGGTGTCGAGGCGGTGGTGATCGCCGGCAGTGGCGCCGACCCGCTCCACCGCGAGTGTGTGCGCGCCGCGCGCGGTGCGGTAGGGCGCATCCCGATCTATGCCTGCGCCGATCTGCCGCAATGGATCGCGCACCTGCGCGTTGCAGGGGTCGCTGTCATCGGGGCGACGGGCAATGTCGAGCACACATTGTACAACGCTGATCTGTCGCTTCCCCTCGCAGTCGTCGTTGGCAACGAAACTGATGGCCTGAGTGAAGCGACGCTGGCGGCGTGTTCGGCGCTGGCGCGCATTCCGATGGCTCCCGGCCAGGACTCGCTCAATGTTGGCGTGGCGGCGGGGATTCTGTTGTACGAGGTCGTGCGCCGGGAACGCTACGCCGCCGGAAGCTCTGCCACCGTTCACGCTCCGGCATAGATGATTCCATCGATCATTCGGCACCGCAGTGTGCAGAAACCTTTGGCAAAGATATTCCCGCCGGGGTGTTCCTCCACGGGTGGCTGCATACATTGCGATCATTCTGTCATCGAATCACTCCTCCCGCCAGGTTGCGCATCCTTGCCGGCGCTGCTAGACTCTCGTCGCACCATGCGCCGGCGTTACGTTCCGGTGCTCCATAGTATGGAGGGAACTGGTTGCATGTGGTTTCGATTACTTTCTACGCTCCTGCTCGGAGCCATCCTTGCCGCGTGGTCCATCCCTGCGCCGGCAATGGCACAGGCGGGCCCCGGCCGCTCCGATTTCGGCGTCAACAGCCATATCGCCTCGCGCTATCCTGTCCAGGCCGGTTTCGATGCGCCGGTCAACCTGCTGGCCGGAACTTCCGCTGGCTGGGCGCGTGAGGATTTTCACTGGTACTGGCTCGAACCGCAATCCGGCCGCTTCGACTGGGCAATCTATGACCGCGCAATCTCGCGCCTGGCGAGTAGTGGTGTCAATATCATCGGTGTGCTGAATACTGCACCCGCCTGGGCTACACCCTTCGACGGCGATGCAGCGGGCCGCCCGTCGTATTATGCCCCCGACCCGGCGGCGTTTGCGCGTTTTGCAGGCGCTGTGGTCACCCGCTACCGCGACCGGGTGCGTTACTGGCAGGTGTGGAACGAGCCGGAAAATGCCCGCTACTGGCAGCCACAACCTGATCCGGCGGCGTATGCCGCACTGTTACGCGCTGTTTACCCGGCAATCAAGGCCGCCGATCCGAATGCGACGGTACTGAGCGCCGGCATCGTGCCGACCAGTATCGGTTACATCCGCGCCATCGCCGAGAATGGCGCCTGGGATTCGTTCGATGTGCTTGCAGTGCATCCCTACGTTGACCCGTTCGGACCGGAGAATGGCCAGATCGGTGCCGGCGATGTCAGTGCGGTGAGGACGCTTGTCGAGAGCCTTGGCCGGAAACCGATCTGGGCCACGGAGTTTGGCTGGGCCACGGGTCCGGCCGATCGCGATCCGCGTGGGGTTGATGAAGAGACGCAGGCCAGTTATCTGGTGCGTGCCGCGGTACTACTGCGCGCAGCCGGTATCGAGAAGGTCATCTGGTACAAGCTGAAGGATACCGAGCAGCGAAATGGGCAGCCGTTCAATACCTATGGCCTGCTCCGGACCGCCGGTGGCCCGGCTGATCTCAGCCAGCCCAAACCTGCGCTTGCTGCCTTCCGCGTTCTGAACCAGCAACTCGCGAATGCCATGCCGGTCGGTCTGCTTGATCTTGGCGCGCGCCAGGTCGTCACCGACTTCGAGAGCTTCGGGTCATGGCGGCGTGGCGATCAGCCCAACGGTACGTTCACCGCCGATGGAGCGCAACGGCGCAGCGGTGGTATTGCCGGTCGTCTCGACTATCGCTTCCCTGGCAGCGGCAATGATTATGTGGTCTTCACGCCGCGCCCGGCCCTGCCGATCCCTGGCGCGCCGGGGCAACTCGGCGTGTGGGTGTATGGTGATGGCAGCGGCCACGCGCTGAAGGTCTGGATGCGTGATGCTGAAGGTGAGACGCTGCAATTCCGCCTGGGCTTCGTCGGTAGTTCGGGATGGTCGTTCCTGTCGGCGTCGATGAACAGCCAGGTTGAGGCATACAACCGGATCAGCGGCAGCGGTAACCTGCGCCTCGACTTCCCCGCCACCCTGACTGCCATCGTGCTTGATGATGAACCGGATAGCCGCAGCGGCTCCGGCGCAATCTGGCTCGACGATCTGACGGTGTTGAGCGGCCCGGAGGTGTATGGTGTGCGCTTCGCCCGTGGTAATGACACGATTGATGTGCTCTGGGCACCGGGCGGGGCGTTCGTCAACCTGCCGACCACGCTGCCGCAAGGAACACTGGCCGATCGATCAGGCGGTATCTCGCGTGTTGACGCGGCAAATGGCGTGTATCCGCTGAACCTCGGCCCGGCGCCGATCTTTGTGAGGCATCGCGCGGCAGGCGTCGCGCCTGAGCCGCAACCGGCTCCTCCACCGCCGCAGCCGGCGGCCGGGCCCTGCCGCCAGTTTAGCGAAACCGGTTTCGCCGTCTGTGGCCGGTTGCTCGACTACTGGGAGCGGAATGGCGGCCTGGCAGTGTTTGGCTTTCCGATCGGCCCGGAAGAGGACCTGATTATCGAAGGGAAAACGGTGCGTGCGCAGTGGTTCGAGCGTAACCGGCTCGAACTGCATCCTGAGCAACCGGCGCCGTATGATGTGTTGCTAGGCCGGCTGGGGGCCGAACGCCTGGCTGCCAGCGGGCGTAACTGGCCCGATTTTCCGAAATCCGACCCTGGCGCGCAATACTACTTCCCACAGACGGGCCAGGCAATTGCGCCGGAGTTCCGCCAGTACTGGGCGAGCCGGGGTCTCGACCTCGACGGCCGTCCCGGCTTCAGCCCGGAGGAAAGCCTGGCGCTCTTCGGCCTGCCGCTCTCGCCAGCGGGTATGGAAGTCAACCCGGCCGACGGCAAGAGTTACCTGACACAGCATTTTGAACGTGCGCGCTTGGAATACCACCCGGAGAATCTGGGGACGCCCTATGTGGTGTTGCTCGGCCTGCTCGGGCGCGAAGCCACCGGGAGGCGCTGATGCGCACCGTGCTCTGCGCGGGTGCACGGTGCGTGTCGTGTTCAGTTGCCGGTTCCTACCAGCGCTTTCAGCCGCCCGGTGCCAACTTGCTCCAGGCTGCGTGAAACGTGCCCGTCGCCCAGCACCAGTGCGTGGATCGCGGCGTGCGGCAGTGCCAGTGTGGTGAGCGGCGTGATCGCCACGACGCTTGCCACCGGCGGCGTGTTCCGCAGGAGTTCGAGTTCGCCGAAGAACTCCTGTGGCCCGAGGCGGGCCACGGGACGCACACGGGCCGGCTGGCCACACTCAGCCGGTTCGCGCACGACCACAGCAGCCGTGCCAGTGCGAATGATAAAGAACGTTCCGCTCGGCTCGCCCTGGCGCACAATCAGCCGGCGCGCGCTGTAGCTGCGCTGTTCGGTTACCGCTGCCAGGCCGCGCAACGTGTTGCGCGGCAGATCACTGAAAAGCGACACACGTTCGAGCAGACGCAGCACCTCGGCGGATTCGAGGCCTGCCGCTGCATGTGGCGCGCGGTCCGCTACCAGGCGGAAGAACTCCTCTGCCGGCAGGTAGAGCAGGTTGGATGTCATGGTCGCCCGATAGGTATGGGCGAGAGGTTCACCGCGCAGCAGTTCCTCCGCGCCGAGCGCGTCGCCGCGATGAAGCTCGGCGATCATGCGCCCACCACGCCGCGCGGCCACCTCACCCGCTTCGATGATCCAGATCCCTGGTGCGGCAGCGCCGGCCGCCATCACGGTCTCGCCGGCAGCGTAGACACGTTCGCTGATACTGTGCGACAGTGCTTCCAGTTCGTCATCATCGCAACCCAGGAACACATCAACCTGCCGGAGCAACCGTAGTCGCGCCGCGCGCACATCGCCGAACGAACTCGACAATTCGCGCGCCCATGGCGTGTCGGGGAAGCAGAGCCGGCCGGCCGCCTCGCGTTCCGGCCAGGGTAGCGCATCGTAGGCGGCCTGAATGCAGCGCCGCGCGAATGCTTCACCCGCAATCTGCTCAATTTCCGCCACAGTGTAGCGCAGCACTTCAGCGAAGCGCGCACCCTGCTGATCTACCGGCAGCGTCTGGACCAGTTGCCCGATCCGCGCGCGCTCATGATCCAGTGTCACGTCCCAGTCGGCGGTGGCTGCCAGAACATCCATCCGATCATCGAGGGCACGCGCGCGGCGCTCGCCATAGGCGGAATGCAGCAGTTGATAACATCCGCGATAGGTGAGCTGGAACGCGCGCGCCAGGCGTGCGCTCTCGTTCAGGCTCGTTTCATGATCCCAGTGGAGTTCGCTTACCGCCAGGTGCCGGAGCGTTGCCAGGTGTACCAGCCATGCTGCCGCCCAGAGGCCTGAACCCAGGACATCGAACGCGAGTCCCTGGCCGCGCAGATCCACGATGTAACCGATGGTCTGCACCAGCGCGCCGAGCCAGAGCAGCGCCCAGGACCACATAAGCCGCGAGTCTGCCAGCCCGAACAGATGTTGTAGCAGGAGCGCCAGGGCCAGTGCGCCGAAATAGGCGGGCGCAGCCATGGCCAGCAGTGCGATCGAGCTTGCCGCCGGGTGAACCGAAGAGGCGCTGAAGAGTGCCGTGCCGCCGGTGACGAAGGCTGCCATCAGGAGCGCGGCCGTTGCGAGCAATTCGCGTGCCGGCGCGGCGCGCAGATCGACATCGAGCAACGCGGTGAAGCCGGCCAGCAGCAGGCCAGCGAATGCCAGGCCATCAAGAACAATCCACACCATGGCGGGCGCCGGCAGGGCGCGCGCGATTCCAGCGATCCCGGCCAGCACTGTCGTTGCGATCAGTGCCGTCACCGCCGGGTAGATTGCTGCACCGCGGTAGTAGGGCCGGATCGCAAGCAGGGCGCCCAACGCGCCCCCCCACAGGAACGGCCCGAACAGCAGCGCTGCCCGGCTCCAGGCGCTCGCCTCGATCGCCGCCGCCGCCAGCGCTGCCACCAGTGCCAGCAGCACTCCGACAGACGCCAGCAGACCGGGTCGCCGGCCATACCCGCGGTTGACCAGCCAGCCGGCCGTGACCTGCGCAATTTCCCAGCAGGTGACAATGACCGCCGCCAGCGCCGGCAGAACAACCACCAGAATGAGCAGGGCACCTATGAGCCGCTGCCACCAGGCGCCAGGTAAGAGTTCAAGCGCGGGGGCAAGGATCTGGCGTTGCCAGAACCATGCCGCCGCGACGATCGCCAGCGCGGTGTAGGTGACGGTTGCCAGGCCATACACTGCGTAGATGCGTTCTTCTCGCGAAAAGGGCAGGCTGCGCTCATGGAGTGGGCCAGTTGTGGCGTTCGCCTGCGCGCCTTTCCGGTGCGATCGTTTTGTGCCTGGCGCGCGCAGGCGCGCACCCAGTTTCTCCCAGAGTGGCCCGCGCACATATGCCAGTGCTGTGCGGCGCAGATCGGGCATGCGCAGCAGATCGACCAGAATATAGTACCCGTCGAGTTCGAGTAGCGGGTTGAGATTGAAGACGCTGGACACAAAGCTGGTAAAGGCGAGTTTGTAGGCAATCGAACCGGCGACGGTATCAGGTAGAGCAAAGGCAACAATGGCGGCGAGGCTGCCAACCAGGAGATCCGCCGCTGGCCCGGCCACCGAAACCGCGATCCGCGCCCGGCGTGGCGAGCGCCAGATATCGCTGGTGTCCACGAATGCGGCAGGAAGGCCATAGTATAGCATGACACCGCCGCCAGCGAGGGTACGACCGGCATGCTTCACGGCCAGTGCGTGCGCGCTCTCGTGCAATACAAACGACAGCAATGTCACTGCCCAGAGTGCTGCCAATCCGCGTGTAACCGACCCATCGAGCCTGATAATCTGGTACGTGTCGGTGCCGCTTGCGAGGGCGAACCCGAATGCGATGATGCCGGCGATTACGATCGCAATCGCGATGACGGCAAACGGCAGGGTGAAAAAGAGCCGCCCGCCGCCCCGGTAGATTGCACCATACAGTGCATCAATATTCGGAATGGCCAGCGTTGCGCCGGTGAGTGCGCGCCGCAAGCGCCTCCCCCAGGTCCCGGCGGTCCCCCTGTGCAACGCCTCGCCAATCGCGCGGTAGACGCCGACTGGCCGGTCGCGCAGCAACCCTTCGGTTTTGAGACCGGCTACGAGTTCGCCGACGGGCAGGATCAAGCCACGGCTGTGGAACGCGGCGATGCCGAGGTCGGCGACGGTGCGGTTGCCATCCATGGCGCGCCAGATATCACGTTGCGCTTCGGTCAGGCGCAGATAGTTGCCCTGCGGGCTACGTACGATGTAGATCGTCTGGTCGCCTTCGCGGATAGGTTCCTCAGCGACATCAGGGATGGCATGCGGCCGGTACCGCGCAGGGTCCACACGCATCTGCAGTGCTGCGAGGATGTCTGTCGCGCGTGATACCCCGGCGCTATGTGCTGCCAGGGCCGTGTACACATGCGCCGCACCTGTGGTGGGATCGGCAGCACGCCGCTGGAGCGCGGCCCAGACGCCGCCGGGGAGTGGCGGCGCCGCAACGCGCGTGGCATCGGTGACCGATGTTGTATTGCTGGCGCGTGTGGTCATCGTTTCAATTCTAGCATGGTGGGCCAGACTGGCGTGAGGCGCTCTGCTACCTTGAATCGGATGTAGACGCTAGCATACGCAGCGCTGACACCGGACGTGGGGGTGATGCGCGCGCTGGCGTTCTGAAAGAGCACAGGTCTCCGGCGACATGCGCGAGACCTCGCGGATCGCCTGATCCACGAGGTCTCGTGACAGAAAAAGGGGACGCCCTGGTTTTCTTTCACTCAGCCTGCTGCGCATCTGTTCAGCTTGACTGCTTCAGCCAGTTGCTCCGTTACTTTCAATGTTGCCATTGAGTGTTCCGGCATCACTGGCCTCTGAGATAACGGAGTATACTTGCGTATACTGTGATTATCTCGAAGCGCCGCACCTTGCTCCTACCGCAACGGTGGTCTCCTGACCTCTCAACCGCGCGTACTTGCTGGTCTCCCCGAGCAGATCCAAAACCTCTCGTTTCCCTCAGCTTACGATAGCTTTGGGTAAACTATCGCTTGCCGGGTGCGGGTGTGTCATGCTATTCAGGTACGTGCCCTTTGCTGAGTTACTCTTCCAGGGCGGTAGGAATAGTATACTCCTCCTGCTGCTTCTTTACAAGCCCTTAATCTGGTGCGTTTCCTTCCAGTTTGCTGTGCATTTAGCGGCATGGCGCGCGCTTGACCGCGCCGTGCCGCTGCGGTAGACTACGGGCGCGATGAAAGGATGTGATGATGAGCACACTCAACGGGAAAACGGCAGTTGTCACCGGTGGTGGGCGCGGTATCGGTAAGGCAATCGCGCTGACCTTTGCCGGCGCTGGCGCGGCAGTTGCTGTTGCCGGGCGCAATCGGGCGGCACTTGATGCTGTGTGTGCAACAATCGCCGCGCGTGGCGGGCGTGCCGTGGCCGTTGTCTGTGATGTTGCCGATGCGGCGCAGGTCTATGCGGCCTTCGACACTGCACGTGCGGCGCTCGGGCCGTGTGACATCCTGGTGAACAATGCCGGCGTCACGTATAGTGCCAGGTTCGCTGATACTGACGATGCGCTCTGGGATCAGGTCGTGCGTGTGAACCTGCATGGCGCATACTATTGCTGCAAGGCGGTGGTTCCGACCATGATCGATCATGGTGGTGGCCGGATCATCAATATTGCCTCGATGGCTGCGGTCGTCGGGATGCCGTTCTCTGTCGCTTACAGCGCCGCCAAGCACGGCTTGCTCGGCTTGACGCGCTCGCTGGCGCTTGAATTGCAGCGCTACCATATCACCGCTAATGCGATCTGTCCTGCCTGGGTCGAGACGGATATGATGGCCGGCGCGATTGATGCCCTGGTCGAGAAAACGGGCCGCTCGCGTGATGAGGCCCGCGCGGCATTGCTCGCGCGTGGTGGCCAGCAGCGGTCCATTTCTCCTGAGGAAGTTGCGGTGGCAGCGCTGCGCCTCGCCGGTCCGGATGGCGCAACAATCAGTGGTGAAGCGATTATGCTTCAATAATGCTATGCCAGAGTACCTCGTTACTGTATGCTCGCTCCACGACCGGTCTGCGCCTGACCACCTCTTTTTGCTCGATGGTGATCTTGCGGCTTCTGACGTCGCTCGTCTCGTCACCGAATTGTTGCACGACCCGGTCGTCCAGGTGGCAGTCTGGGCTTCGGTTGATGAACTCGCCAATGAGCCGCCTTCTGCGGATGATGACCGGCCGTTGCTGGTCGAGATAGCCTATCGCCCCGGTGTGACCGATAATGAGGCTGAGAGTGTGCGTCTCGGTGCCTGGCGCCTTGGCATCCGCGGCCTGCGCGCCGTCAAGACGCTGCGTCGCCATCGCCTCGCGCACGCCGCCGAAGCGACCGAGCGCTACAATGATCTGATCCAGACGGCACTGTCGTATCCTGCCGGAACCGGCGCCGGCGAGCGGCGCGCCTGGTACCATCATCTGCTGCGCCCGCCATCTGCGCATGAACCGGTTGTCGCGCATGTTGCGCTGCGCCACGCTTCCGATGATGAGTTGCTGCGTATCAGCCAGGCTGGCGTGCTGGCACTCGATCTTGAGGAAATGCGCGCGATTCAGGCCTACTATCGTGCCGAGGGGCGCGAGCCGACCGATGGTGAACTGGAGACAATTGCACAGACCTGGAGCGAGCATTGCAGCCACAAAACGTTCAAGGGGCGCGTCAGTTACCGTAATCGGTCAGCGGAACGCGGGAATGCTGCCTCGTTGCCTCACGATCTCTACCCGGCGCTTCATACCCTCGATACGGATCATCAGGTTGACAGCCTGATCAAGACGTTTCTGATGGCGGCGACGGCTGCTATCCTTGAGCGGCGGCGATCGCGCACGCGCCATACGCAGTTCGATGTGATTTCGGCGTTCGTTGATAATGCCGGGATCGTTGCGTTCGATGACAACTACGAGATCTCGTTCAAGGTTGAGACCCACAATCATCCTTCGGCGCTCGAACCCTTCGGCGGCGCCAACACCGGTGTCGGCGGCGTGGTGCGCGATGTGCTCGGTGTGTCGGCCCGGCCGATCGCGAATACGGACGTGTTCTGCTTTGGCCCGCTTGACCTTCCCGGTGCTGCGCTCAGCCCCGGAGTCCTGCATCCGCACCGGGTGGCGGCCGGCGTCGTCGCCGGCGTGCGTGATTACGGCAACAAACTGGGCATTCCAACCGTCAATGGCGCTGTCTTCTATGACCACGGCTATATTGCGAATCCCCTCGTCTATTGCGGCACGGTCGGGCTTGCGCCGCGCGGCAGGCATCCGCGGATGGTGCATCCCGGCGATGCGATTGTGGCGCTTGGCGGGCGCACCGGCCGTGACGGCATCCACGGGGCGACGTTCTCGTCGGTGGAGTTGACCCATACCACGGCCGAGGATGTCGGGAGTGCCGTCCAGATTGGTGATCCGATTACTGAAAAGAAACTGATCGACGTCATCCTGCAGGCGCGGGATCGCGCCCTGTACAGTGCGATTACCGACTGCGGTGCGGGAGGGTTCTCGTCGGCGGTGGGCGAGATGGGGGCAGCGTGCGGCGCCGAGGTGGAACTGGCGCAGGCGCCGCTGAAATATACCGGGCTGCAACCCTGGGAGATCTGGCTTTCAGAGGCCCAGGAGCGCATGGTGCTCGCCGTGCCGCCGCACTGTCTCGATGCGCTGCTCGCGCTCTGCCGTGATGAGGAGGTCGAGGCGACCGTCATTGGCCGCTTTACTGATACGGGACGCCTCGTTGTACGCTATAACGGTGTGCTGCTCGTCGATCTGGCGATGGGCTTTCTCCACGATGATCGACCGCAACGTGTGCTTGAGGCGCACTGGACGGGCGCCGGGGTCCGGGAGGCGCGTGATGGCGGCGGGTCGGGAGCGCCCGGCGCGAATGTCGGGGATCTGTTGCTGGCGTTGCTGGCGCACCCGAATATCGCCTCGAAAGCGCCGATTATCCGCACCTATGACCACGAAGTGGGTGGGCGAACCGTGGTGAAACCACTGGTCGGCGTGGCCTGCGACGGTCCTGGCGATGCTGCCGTTCTGCAACCCCTGCCGGGCGTGTCGCGCGGGATTGCGATTGGCTGTGGTCTCAATCCGCGCTATGGGGTGATCGATCCCTACTGGATGGCGCTGGCGTGTATTGATGAGGCGTTACGCAATGTGGTGGCAGTAGGTGCCGACCCGGCGCAGGTTGCCATTCTCGACAATTTCTGCTGGGGCGATCCGCGCCGCCCGGATCGGATGGCGGGCCTGGTGCGCGCCGCCGCCGGCTGTTATGATGCGGCGCTTGCCTTCGGCGCGCCGTTTATTTCCGGGAAGGACTCGCTGAATAATGAGTATCGCGATGCTGATGGCCGGCGCACGCCTATTCCGCCGACCTTGCTGATTTCTGCATTGGCGATGGTTCCCGATGTGCGTCGTAGCATCACTTCGGATCTCAAAGAGCCCGGTAATTATCTCTACCTGGTTGGCCTGACGAAAGATGAGCTTGGTGGAAGTCACCTGCTGGATGTTGCCGTGCCGCTGGAGGTTCAGCCGGTCATCGCTGCTGCCGCGATGAATCTGCCGCAGGTGGATCTTGCTATTGCACCACGGCTGCTGCTGGCGTTGCATGAGGCTATCGCCGCCGGCCTGGTGCGCGCATGCCACGATCTCAGCGAGGGTGGCCTGGCGGTGGCGGCGGCTGAAATGGCGATTGCCGGTGGCCTGGGTCTGGCGCTCGATCTGCAGGCGGTTCCCCACGAGCCACGAGCACACGACGATGTGCTCCTGCTGTTCAGTGAATCGCCCACGCGCTTCCTGGCAGAGGTGCGCCCGGCCGATGTGGCGGCGTTTGAGGCGGCACTGCGATCGTTTGCGTATGCGCGGTTGGGCCTGGTGATCGGCACTGATGTTGTGGTGACGGGTCTGGCGGGCGATGTGATTATTCGCTTGCCGGTGGCTGAATTGAAGACCGCATGGCAGAGTACCACGGTTGTCTGATGCGTGACAGCGTATTGTGCATCCGCGCTGTGTATACGGGTGAGCCGTATCCTGCCCGTTGCGCCTCCCTTGCCTGGCATCCGGTTTCGCGCTGATGAGAAGCATATGGCCACGATGAATGCCGAGCAGTTTGCTGCGTATATGGAGCGGCGGTTGAGCATCAATGACGACGTGATCGAGGTGCGAGAACGCCACGGTGACACCCTCACCCTCCGTGTGCGCGACCGTGATGTAGTGGTGAGCCTGGGGCGATTCTATACCGCGTATGTGGCTAACCCTGACCGGCTCGATGCTGTGGCGCAGACGCTGGTCAGTCTCGTGCTTCACGAATTGCCGCAACGCGATGAGCACGATTTCGCAGCATTGAGCCGGCGCATCTTTCCCATGCTCAAGCCGATCGAGTTGCTGATGAATGTGCGGGACCGCCACCTGCCGATGCTGGTCTATCGCGAGTTCCTCGCCGGACTGATCGTTACCTATGTGATTGATGAGGAGCGTAGCGTTGCCTATCTCAACGAGGATCATGTCGAGCACTGGGGCATTACTGAACAGGACGTTCACGACCTGGCCATACGCAACCTGCGCCATCGCACCGACGAACGGGTCCGGTATACCAGTGTCGGCAGTGGTGAGCAGCGGCTGCTCATCTTCAACAGTGGTGACGGCTATGACGCAACGCGCCTGTTGCTCACCGACATCCTGGTGGATTGGGCGCGCATGGTTCGTGGCCGGCTGGTCATCGGCATCCCCAATCGTGATTTCCTGATTGCCCTGGGTGACGCTAATCCCGATATTCTCCGCAGCGTTGCGGCGCAAATCCAGGCAGACGCCACACAACGCGAACACGCGTTGACCGACCGGTTGTTTACGCTGGTTGGCGGCCAGATTCGCGAGTACGAGATGGAATGATGGAAGCGGGCATTGTGCTGTTCACGCTTGGCGCGTACGGTCTGGCTGGTTTTCTTGTCTGGCGCGATCGCCAGCCACAGTATCTGATTGCGCTTGCCGCCGGTCAGGCGGCGACCACACTCTCACCGGCGTGGCAGCGGTTGTATGGCTTTGGCTACGATCCGTCCTTCGGAGATCTCGTGGTCATGCTGGATCGCCCATTGCCGGTGCCGGTCTTCCTGTCCGGGTGGACGCTCATGCTGCCGCCGCTGGCGATTTTCTATCTCTACCAGCACCGCTGGTGGTTCTCCGGCTATCTGACGGCGGTACTGACATTTGTGCTCTTCACGCTGTACCATGTTCTGGTCGAGACCGTTGGCGTCCGCGCCGGCTGGTGGCAGTATGCAGGTGGCGGGTCGTTGCCGTTTGACGTGAGTGCGACGCTGCTCGCCGGTTTGATGAATGGCCTGGTATCGCTCGGCGGCCTGGCAGCGTTGCTGATCACGCGCCACTATGCCTTGCCTATGCTCATCGCAGTATTGCTTCCAGCGCCTCTCCTGATGAGCATCCTGGTTCATGGATTGCTTGGCGCGCCACTCTATACCGTGCTACTGCTACGTGCGCAGTCGTGGGCGGGTGGGCTTGGGATGCTTGGCACACTGGGGTTGCTTCTCTGGGGGGCGCACATCATTGCCAGCGAACTGGCGCGCCAGGCCTACGCCGGCCGGGCCCCGGCCTGAGTGTCTATCCGAAGAACGATGCGCCTCGTGTCATTGCACGGAACGTGAGCGACGCATGCAGCGAGCGACGCGTGGCGGTGTAGTTCACGCTGCGCGCTTGACGACGACCAGCGTAATATCGTCGTTTTGCGGCGCGCCGGCGCAAAAGCTGGTGACGGCATCTAGAATGCGACCAATGATCTCGTCAGGAGAGAGGTGACCTGTGCGGCGCAACACCTCGATCAGGCGTTCCTCATCGAAGAGCTGGCGGCGGGCGTTCATGGCTTCGGTCACACCGTCGGTATACAGGCAGATGACATCGCCAGGTTCGAGGGTGGTGACCAGTTGCTCAAAGCGTGGCGCCGGTACAATGCCGAGGACAATGCCCTGAGCCGCAAGTTGTTCGACCCGGCCAGTGGCGGCGCGATAGTGCAGCGGATAGTTGTGCCCGCCGTTGGCATAGGCGAACGTGTGGTTCCTGGTGTCGAGCACGCCGTAGAAACTTGTGACAAACAGGCCAGAGCGGGCATCGTCCAGGATCAGGCGATTGGCCTGGTCAAGCACTGCCGCGGGGGCGCGCCCGTCGCTGGCGCTGGCACGAATGACGGTACGCGACAGCACCATGAAGAGTGCTGCCGGTACGCCTTTGTCCGTTACGTCAGCGATGACGATGCCGAAGCGGCCGGGTTCGGCTGCCGGCTGCGGGCGGCGCGACGAGCCACGTGCCGCCAGCCGGCCGGTACGCCAGAACTCCAGTTCCTGATCACGCCGGCTGCTGCCAACGCCCGAGACAACCGGTGTCGCTTCACCTTCCGGTGGCAGCGAGATGAAATCGTAGAAGTCGCCGCCGACCTGGCGCGCCGCGCGGTAGAATGCGCCAAGCTGGTAGCCCGGGACCTGTAGGCAATGGTCGGGTAAGAAACTTCCCTGAATAGTGCGCGCAATATCGAGCTCCTGCTCGAGGCGCTGGCGTGCCAGCGCTTCCTGGTGCAGCCGTTCACGCTCAAGGGTTTGCGCAAGCTGGCTACCGAGGAGCGCCAGGAGTTGCGCCTCGTCGGGGAGAAAATGGCGCGGCGCGTAGCTGTTCACCACCAGCAGGCCGACCGGCACGCCGCCAATCTCCACGCCGATCCCCAGGTGACCACGGAAGCGCTGCGATCGTAGCAATGGCGGTAACTCATCAAGCGCATCACCCACCAGATCAGCGCTGATATCAGGGAGATACCACAGGTGCGGGTTCGCCGGGTCAAGACAGATCGGCGGCATCACACCTGGCGGCAGTTGCCAGCCGTGCACGGCGGCAAGCACGGCGCAACCGTTGGTTTCGTCCGCTTCGATATAGGCGCAGGCGTCGGCTTCGAGCAGTCGCGCGCCGACGCGCACCAGGCGTTGCAACGCCGACTCAATCCCCTCGGCACCGAGTAGCTCCTGCGATAGTTTCAGCAGGGTGGCCTGCTCCTGGACACGCCGGATCTTCACCTGATCGTAGAGGCGTGCGCGTGCGATGGCCGTACCAAGCTGGAAACCAATGGCCGAAAGGAGTTGGAGTTGTGCCGGCGTGAAGCGACCGAACTCGGTCGTTGCCACATTGAGGATACCGAGCACGTCGTCGCCGCTGTGGATTGCCACCGACGCATGCTGCGCCAGTGAACGCTTATCGCCCACCGCGTGGCGCAAACGACTGCAACGCACGACATTGACCGCCTGCTGCAGCCTGCCGCGCAGGCAGAGATCCTGGCAACTGCAATCACCCGACCATGCCGCACCCGGGTAACTGATGGCGGGTGGCAGATCATGGCGCGCCACGAGCCGGAAGCTATCGCTTTCGTCGCGCAGGAAGATCCAGCCTGTCTGCAACCCCATCAGTTCGACAATCAGCGGCAGCGCGGTGTCGAGCGCGTCACGCAGATCCAGCGCGCGATTGAGGGTTTGCGCCAGCTGGTTCAGTGTCGTGAGTTCGGCGATGCGCCGCTGAGCATCGGTCAGCGCTGGCATAGCGACCTCTCGTTTCCTGGTGGCCTGTCGCTCGGCCGTGGAGCGGGGCGCTGCCAGGAGTGCGATAGACAGGATCCATCAAACCACAGGCAGCGGGCCAGCATGACCCGCCCCCTGGTGGGCGCGCCGCTTCCCGGCATTATAGCTTGCCGGCAGCTCCCTGGTCAGTCACGTTTGCGGCAAATACCGATCCCGTCGCGTAGCGGAACGATCACCGACTCGAGTTGCGGATGGGTCATGATCGCGCGGTTGAACTCCTGGATGCCGCGTACGGTCGGCGCTGCGTCGTCTTCAAGAACAAGCGCATTGCACAGCACATTGTCGGCAATCAGGATGCCGCCCGGTCGTAGCTTCGGCACGCAGAGCTCGAGCGCGTGAAGCGCCTCGCGCTCACCCTGCAGGTGACGCAGGATGTCGAGAAAGATGAGATCGTATGAACCTTCCATCTGTTCCAGCGTGCTGAACCACTCGCCTTCGATGATGGTGAAATGGTCGCCATAACCGGCATGGGTCACGTAGCTACGTGCGAGGGCAATTCGTTCCGGATTGCGCTCGATCGCAACCAGGCGCCCGCCTGCCGGGGCAATTGCTCGCAGGAGCCAGGTGGCGGCATACCCCGTGGCGGTGCCGATCTCCAGCGCCTCGCGTGCGCCGCTGCTTCTGGCCAGCAGATAGAGAAACTGACCTTCAACCGGCCCGATCAGCGGCCAGCCATGTTCGCGCGCGCTCCGCTCGAGTTCGGCAAGCGTGTGTGGCCGTGGCGGCATCAGGTCGGCCAGGTAATCTTCAATGGCAATGTTGGTGATATCGTCGCGCATACCGCGCCCTCCTTGTTCTGGACGTTAACTACATTGCGCCCTCATGAACGCGGCGGCAACAGGCGCAAACGACGCACCTTCTCATCCGCCGTGGTAACGCATCATCAGTTGTCGTCAGAATTGTACCATACCTCGCCGTGGCGCAGCGTTGACAAGTTCGGCCACGTCGGGGTAAGATTGCGCATTCCACACGTGAGACACAGCACGTACTGCACCATCGGAGCTTGCATGAATCGCGCTTACCATCGCTGGGATAGCCCGGCCCTTGGCCGTCCCATGGAGTTGCTGGTGTTCGGCCATGCCGGCGCACCGGTGATTGTGTTTCCTACCTCGCGCGGGCGCTTCTTTGAGTATGAGGATCGTGGCATGGTTGCCGCGCTGGGCCATCAGATCGAGCAGGGGTGGCTCCAGCTCTATTGCGTTGATAGTGTTGATGAGGAAAGCTGGTATTGCGATCGGGCGCATCCGCGTGATCGCCTGCAACGCCATGATCAGTATGAACGCTATATTCTCGACGAGGTGTTCCCTTTCATTCGCAACCAGAACGATAACCCGTTTACGATGGCGCACGGTTGCTCATTCGGCGCCACGCATGCCATGCTCTTTGGCCTGCGCCACCCGACGCGCTTTAACCGCGTGCTGGCGTTTTCGGGTTTGATGGATATCCGCTCATTCATGAGTGGGTATCACGATGAGCACGTCTATTTCCACAATCCAGTGGAGTTTATCGCCGGGTTGCAGCCCGGCCAGTTGCGTGATGAATTGCGACGCCTGGAAATCATTATGGCCATCGGCCGTGACGATGAACTGGCGCCCAGCAATGCCGCGCTGTCGCAGGCGCTCTGGGATAAGGGGATCTGGCATGCCATGCGCTGGTGGGATGGCTGGTCACACGACTGGCCCTACTGGCAGCAGATGATCCAGTTGTACATTCATGGCGCGGATTGACATAATCGTCGTTGCGGCACCCGCCGCCTCGTTCCCGCAGCGTATAAGGAGTTGTCAGTGACCCTCAAGATCGGTATCCTGGTTGGTCGTGAGAACACCTGGCCGCAAGCGTTCATCAACGAAGTTAACCGCCGTGATGCCGGCGTGACGGCTGAGTTCGTCAAACTGGGCGGTACCAGAATGGCGGAGCCGCCACGCTATGCTGTGATCGTCGATCGTATCTCCCACGAGGTGCCGTACTATCGGACCTTTCTGAAGACTGCGGCAATCGGTGGGACGCACGTGATCAACAACCCGTTCTGGTGGAGCGCCGACGAGAAGTTCACTGGCGCGACGCTGGCGACGCGCCTTGGCGTGGCGCATCCGCGCACGGTCGCCCTCCCGTCGCATTCGTATATCCCGGATATTCACCCGGTCGAGTCGTTGCGGAACCTCGAACCCCGCATTCCGTGGGAGCAACTGGTAGACTATGTCGGTGGCTTTCCGCTGATTCTCAAACCGCATGCCGGTGGGGGCTTCAAACAGGTGTACAAGCTGCACGACATGGAAGGCCTCTGGGCAGCGTATAACGAGACCGGCGCCGAGTGCATGATGTTGCAGGAGTTCATCCATTGGGATAAGTACGTCCGGTGCCTGGTGATTGGCCGGGAGCATGTGCTGGTCATGAAGTTCGATGTCAGCGCTCCGTATCCGCACCGCTATTTCGATGAGCCGGAGTATCTGACGCCTGAGGAGCATGAACGGGTGGTACGTGACGCATTGACGCTGTGCCGCGCGCTCGGCTACGATATGAATACGGTCGAGTTCGCGCTGAAGGACGGTGTGCCGTATGCGATTGATTTCACCAATCCTGCCCCGGATATGGATTACTGGTCGCTGAAGGAGAAGTTCTTCAACTGGGCGGTCAATCGTATGGCTGATATGTGCATTGCCCGGGCGCAATCCGGCCCTGCAACACTCGCTGAGATCCACTGGAGCAGTTTGCTGAACCCGCCCGGTACTACCTCCGCGCCGAAGAAGCGTGCTGGCCGGAAAAAGAAGGATTGAAGCGGCTTGTGCACCTTGCGTGTCAGTGAACCTGCTGGTGCCGTGTCGCACGCTTCCCGGATGCTGTTCATTCCGCAGAATGTCTGGTGACACCCTGAATGATGCGCAGGAACGCACATGCTGCAAGAGGCGATCAATCACTATCACGCCATCCTGAGTGACGAGGCGCTGGCGCGCGCCACGCACGAGGCGCTCACCACCGGGCAGCGCGAGCAGAACCTGTTCTTTGGCGAGCGACCGCTTGCCAGCGTGCTGCGCCCGCGCTTCCTGACCGGCGCCCAGTATGATCTGCTGCGCAGTGGCGTCGGCGCGGTCGCTGCTGCGTTGCAGCGCCTGGGTGACGCACTGCTGGCCGACCCGTCGTTGCGCGCCGGTATCGCGCTGACGGCCCAGGAAGAAGCGTTGATCACGCGCGATCCCGGGTATCCGCATCACAGCGCCCACTCGCGCATGGATACCTTTCTGACCCTCGACGGCTCATCACTGCAATTCGTTGAATACAACGGCGAGAGCCCGGCGGCAATCGCCTACGAAGATGTTCTCTCGGAGCTCTTCGCCACGCTGCCGGCGATGCGGGTGTTTGCCGAACGCTACACGTGTACGCCGCTGCCGGCTCGCCGCCGTCTGCTCGATACTCTGCTGGATGCCTGGCACGGTTCGGGCGGCTCCGGACTGCCGCGCATCGCCATTCTTGACTGGCATGGCCTCCCGACACGCTCAGAGTTTCTCCTGTTTCAGCGGTACTTTTACGAGCACGGTATCGAAGCGGTGATTTGCTCGCCCGATGACCTGGCCACGCGCGACGGGCGTCTTGTTGCGACGCGTTTCGACGCCGCCGAACCGACCGGCGCGACGGAGTTCCCGATTGACCTGGTGTATAAGCGTGTGTTGACCAGTGAGTTGTTGACGCGCTATGGTGCTGAGGCGCTCGATCACCCGTTGATACGCGCTTATTCTGCTGGCGCGGTGTGCATGGTCAACTCATTTCGTGCCAAACTGCTGCACAAGAAAGCGATCTTTGCACTACTGACCGATGATGCGCTGCAGGATCTGTTCACCTCCGCCGAACGTGCAGCAATCGCGGCCCACGTTCCCTGGACGCGTCTGGTACGGGCCGGGCAAACGACATATCAGGGCGCGATCGTGGATCTGCTGGCATTTGCGCGTCGTGAGCGCGAGCGCCTGGTCCTCAAGCCGAATGATGAGTATGGTGGCAAAGGTGTGGTGATTGGCTGGGAGACGACGCCAGCCGACTGGGATCGCGCTCTGGCAGAAGCGCTGCAGGCGCCTTCGATCCTGCAGGAGCGCGTCACCATCGCGTATGAAGCATACCCGGCCATGATTGATGGTACGTTGCAGATTGGCCGGCGCCTGGTAGATAGCGATCCATTCGTTTTTGGCACCGACGTGCAGGGATGCCTGTGCCGCCTCTCGACGGTCACACTGCTCAATGTGACCGCCGGTGGTGGTTCAACGACGCCGGTATTCATCGTTGCGCAAGGAGCAACCGCATGACCTCCTACAATCCTGCGGCGCCGGATTTCCCGTTTACCATCGGCATTGAAGAGGAATATCAGGTCGTTGACCCGCATACGCGCGAGTTGCGCTCGTACATCACCCAGATCCTGGATCGTGGCCGGATGATTCTGCGTGAGCAGATCAAGCCGGAGTTGCACCAGAGCATGGTCGAGGTCGGCACGCAGCCATGCCGGACGGTGCAGGAAGCGCGTGCCGAAGTCACGCGTTTGCGCGGCACGATTGCTGGCCTGGCGCGCCAGCACGGCCTGACGATTATTGCCGCCGGAACCCATCCGATCTCGTCCTGGATGAGCCAGGAAATCACACCGTTCGAGCGATACAAAGGCGTTGTTGAAGAGATGCAGCAACTGGCGTTACAGCTCCTGATCTTCGGGATGCACGTCCATGTTGGCATGCCCAACGATGAGACAGCGATCGAGTTGATGAACGTGGCACGCTACTTCTTACCGCATATTCTGGCGCTCTCGACCTCGTCGCCGTTCTGGATGGGGCGCAATACCGGCTTCAAATCATACCGCTCGGCGATCTTTTCGAATTTCCCGCGCACCGGCATCCCGCCGAGTTTCCACTCCGCCGCCGAGTTTCAGGGGTATGTCAACCTGTTGATCCGTACCAACTGCATTGACGATGGCAAGAAGATCTACTGGGATCTACGCCCGCACCCATATTTCGGCACGCTCGAGTTCCGCGTCTGCGACGTTGCGACGAGGGTTGACGAGTGTATTGCGCTGGCGGCGCTCATGCAGGCGCTGATCGTCAAGCTCCACCGTATGTTTGCCGAAAACACAACCTTTCGTGTGTATCGCCGCGCCGTTATCATGGAGAACAAATGGCGTGCGCAACGCTGGGGCCTCGAAGGGAAACTGATCGACTTCGGCAAACGCGAGGAAGTGGATGCGAAGGCGCTGATGCACGAACTGGTGGCATTCGTTGACGAGGTGGTTGATGAACTGGGTAGCCGTCAGGACGTCGAATACTTGCTCAAGGTCGTCGAAGGTGGTGCCAGCGCCGATCGCCAGATTGCCGTGTTTCGCGAGACGAACGATCTCAAAGCGGTTGTGGATAATCTGATCGTCGAGACGCTAGAGGGTGTGCCCATTCTGGAGCATTAGATCAGGTGCGCGGTTCGGCGTCGAGCGCCCGCGCCAGTGCGACCACCAGACGCACTGCTGTATCGAGGTGTACCGGGTCAATGGCGGCGATCGTATCGTCCCGATCATACTTCCGTGGCACGTGCTGGCCGGCGTCGAGGCTGGCGATAGTCATCGCGCGGAGCCCACGGTGTCGCAATACTCCGGCCAGGGTCGGCCCACCGCGATAGGCGCGTGGTGCTGCGGTGGCCTGGCCACTATCAACAACGCGGGCCGCCAGGCGCAACAGGAGCGCGTCGGCAAGGCGCAGTCGCCACGTTCCTTCCGCCGCCAGGTAGCATAACGTTCCTGCGCCGATGCCGTCGAGCCCCACGAACAGCGTCTGAACGGGATCAAACGGATAGCGGCGGAGCAGATCATTGATCCCGGCTCGGCTGTCGGCCGCGCCGACTCCCACGATCCACAACTCCGTATTCGCCAGGTCCTGCAATGCGGCGGCGCTACCGATCAGGGTTGCAAGCGCGCCGGCGTAATTGATCGCTCCAGGTGTCGCCGGTGCGAACTGAACGGCGAGTGCGGCAACCCCGAGCAGTAGTAGCGCCGTCGTCGGGAGCGCCTGGAGGTACCACAGCCACACACGCGCCTCCGATCCCGGCAGGAGTGCCGCTGCGATCCCGAGTGCCAGGAGGATCGCCGCTGCTGCGACACGTAGGATGCGACCGGGCAGGCTATGGCCAAACGCCGCCATCAGGCGCCCGGCTGCCGGCGGTGAACATAACGGCGCAAGCAGGACCAGCCGCCAGCGCTGCAACTCTCCCGCAGCGCGTGTCGCGACCACATTCTGGCTTGGCGCGCGCCGCGCAAGCAGCGGGCCGTCACCGTATACCAGCATGAGCAATGCCGTTCCAAAACATGCGGCAAACAGTGCGATCGCAGGCAGTGGCATCCAGAAGAAACTGGCGACACCAATCAGGGCGAGGATGCCGACAGTCAGGCTGTCGTAGCCCGGCAGGCGCGATGCGTGGTACGACTCGGCAGAGAGCCGCATGCCGACGCGCCGGAGGCGCGCATCGAGCAGGGCCGCAGTTTTTGCCTCGCCGAGCGACATTGGCGGGCGCGGCCCGATCTCTTCGGCGATCAGAGTGGCGATGTCGATTGGCGCTTCATGCCGGCGCCCGTGACGTCGAGTGTCGGCATCTACTGTGTCGGACTGCTGCGATCGCGTACCGTGTCGCCCCATCATCGCCTCGTGCGTGGTACTGATGACTATGCGTCGCCGGGACCAATAACCCATCGCCTTGCGCTGCATTTCGTGGGATGATCCCATCGGAACACGTGAACCTCTTCGACGTTGCGAACGATCCACATCACCGGGAGGTACACCTGATGTTGCGCAGTTTCTTCTTCAAAGACTGAGTGCCTGCCATTCGACATGCCACCGGACAGGGAACCGCAGCGCCCCATCATGACGATGGGGCGCCAGTGTGTCCGGCGGTATCTGCTCGGGACCTGCCGCTCAGGGTAATTCTTCACCGTAACGCCAGCGATAGTAGTGGCGACCGACATTGCCCATTTCCACGCGCCACCCCGGCGGATTATCCGGCACATAGGTCAGCGTTCGTCGTTGAAACAACTGGATCAACACATCACGTTCGGCTCCGCCGATCTGAACGCGCGCCCAGAACGGTTCGCTCACCGGGTAGCCAAGCACGAACAGCCAGTCGAACAGACGATCGTTGCGTATGGCATTATTCTCATAGACCGGCCCGCGTGCATTGAGATAGTCCCAGAAGACGCGCGGGACATTGTGCCCCGACTCTGGCGCATAGTACGCGAGTGTCGTTTCCGGGCGAGCAGGCCCTGTATATATGCCGACCTGGCCATTGCGGTCGATCGTTGCGCGCGGCAGTTCGCCGGTACGGTCAGGTTCAGCACGCATGGCCACAATGCCGAAGCTGGCGTACACGGGAGCGCTGGCGTCGCCTGCGTCGCCAGCGACCGGAATGGCAGCCGCTTCGCGCTGGACATATTCATTATCGCCGATCTGCATGCGCCCGGTTACCAGTTCCATGACCAGCAAGCCCGACGTGACGAACCAGGGGTTCGACCGGTCGCCGAACGGATTGTTCAGTTCCATGCGCCCTTTATCGAAATACTGTACCTGGCGCAGGCCACCGGCAGCCTGTTGATAGCTCTCGGCGCGCGCCATCAGGCCGCGTGGCCCCCACAGCCAGCTACGCTGCACTCTGCCGCTCGCCACTACCCGGTCGGTACGTTGCCACACCCGGTCAAATGAGGTATCGGCAAAACCGATCAGCGGGCCATTGAACAGCGCGCGCGCCTCGCGATCTTCCTGCCTGGCCAGCGCATCGTCAATCGCCCCACCGGGTGGTGCCGCTGGTGTTGCGGTGGCATCGACAAACGCCGCCACGGTTGGCGTCGCTGTGGATGCCAGGGGTGGTACGGGGGTAGGAACGGTTGCAGGTTGCGGCGCGCGCCCACATTCCTCGTCAGGCACGCACTGCTGGAGAATCAGGTCGTAACGGATAAACTGGTTGCCGATATCGCCGGTATTCTTGATCTGCACGTAATAGAAGCCATCAACCTGAGGGACGAAGCGGATCTGCGAGTCAAGTGAGCCGGCAATATCGTCGCTGAAGTCAATGATTCGGATGCCATCGCGATCTGCCAGGTACATGACCGTATCCGCACCGGCCTGCGTCTGGTTGTTGAAATCCGGGTTATTCTTATAGGGGCGGGTGTCGGTGTAGAGATAGTACACCTTGCCAGCCTTGCCGAAGAACTTTGCCCAGTCGGCATCGCCTGCGGGGCAGAGGCGGCGTGCAGGCTGGATCTCATTGGAGGTGATAAGTTTCGCCTGCTCAGGCAAGCCGTCATCCTCGAACAGGTCGCGGCACACTTCCGTGACGGTCTGCGGGGTTGGCCCATAACTATCCGAGCGCACCACAAAGACATAGGTACGGTCGCCGCCGCCGATGTTGAGCGTATCGCGTACGCGAACATAGTAGAACCCGTCGCGCGGTGCGCGCCATGACTGGATCCGCGGTTTGATATCCCTGGGATCGGGGCGCGCCGGATCGCGATTGAAGAAGTCGTCGTTGAATGTCAGGCGCTGGCGATTCTCGTCGAATAATTCGAGCGAGAGATCAATCCCCGCGTCCATTTTCTCAATGTCAATCGTATAGACCTTGCCGCCCACGGCGCCGAAACGGAACCAGTCTTCATCGCCACGCTCGCAGATACCGTGCGCTTCGGGCGAGTCGACCAGCACCAGGCGGGCGCTACCAGAATCACCACCCGGGTCACGGTCGCCTTCCGGGCAGGTCGGGCCGGGTGTCGCCGTTGGTGCGGTCGTCCGCGTCACAGTAGGTGTTACGGTGGGGGGGACCGTAGCAGTCGGAACCGCGCCGCCGACCGTAACGATGAAGCGCCCGAAGGTGCTGGCGGAGACGCTCCGGATCGTCCCGGCCTGTGTGGTATAGGAACCGGCGGCATTCACCAGCAGGTTATTGTACACACCGGGCGTGGTATTGCTGCCGATACTGAGCTGAAGCGTGAATGTCGTCGTTGCGCCGCCGGCCACGTTATTGGCGAGCTGGATCGTTCCGGGCGAGCTGACGGTCACGCCGGTGGGCAGGTTCGTGACCGTGATATTGAACGAGGTCGTCGGGCTCGTGACGGCATTGGCGTCGTTGATATTATTCGTCAGTTCAAAGGTAAGGGTGATGATCGATCCCGGGTCGCCGCGCGGTGGGTTGACCAGTTCGCCGGCCGTCTGAGTGATCAGGACGACCTGCTGAGCGCGAACGATAGTGAATGGGACTCCGGTGGCGATCGCCAGGATCACACCCAGCAATACGAATGTGATCGTGAGTCTTTGCAGGATCGCGCGACGATGGCTCACTGAGACGTTCTCCAACCAGGGTGGCAGCAAGCGGGTGCATTATAGCACAGGAGGGGCACGCGAGCGATTTGCGCCATTGTGACCTCGCACATACGTCCGGATATGGCTCGCGCCAGGCCGCAACGACGCAGTCGATCAGGCGTGTATGCGCCAGAAGCAGCGAGCAGCACCCGTGATCCGCGAACGCGCCTCCGTTCCTGCTCGCCGTGCGCCCCATCGAGGTGCACGGTTGTTGCACGTTGCTAGAAGGGGGTTACTGCACGCTCCGCCGGCCCAGCGCGCGCGCCAGTGCCGTCATCTGTGGCATGAGCGCGGCGAAGTTCTCACAGGTAAGCGACTGCCCGCCATCGGATGTCGCCCGGTCAGGATCGGGATGTACTTCAATAATCACACCGTCGGCACCGGCGGCGATCGATGCCAGCGTCAGTGGCGGTACCAGGTACCATTTGCCGGTGCCGTGCGACGGGTCGGCGATGACCGGCAGGTGGCTGCGGCGCTTGGCGAGCGCCACCGCGTTCAGATCCATCGTGTTACGCGTGGCGGTCTCGAAGGTGCGAATGCCGCGCTCGCAGAGAATGACATCGGGATTGCCCTGAGCGATAACATATTCGGCGGAAAGGAGCCATTCCTCGACCGTGGCCGACATGCCGCGTTTCAGAAGCACCGGCTTGCCGCTGCGACCGACCTCTTCCAGCAACTGAAAGTTCTGCATGTTCCGCGCGCCAATCTGCAAGACGTCCGCGTAGCGCGCCACCAGCTCAACATCGGTCGGCGTCATCACCTCCGTGACGATCGGCAGGCCGGTTTCGGCGCGGGCCTGTGCCAGCAGGCGCAGGCCTGCTTCACCAAGGCCGCGGAAGGTATAGGGAGATGAGCGCGGTTTGAAAGCGCCCCCGCGCAACATATGCGCACCAGCCTCACGCACGGCGATCGCCGTCGCCATGATCTGCGCCTCGCTCTCAACGGCACATGGGCCGGCGATCACCACGCACGAGCCGCCGCCAATCGCAAGATCGCCGACATGCACGATCGTATCCTGGGGGTGGAACTCGCGCGCCGCGAGTTTGTAGGGGCGGGTAATGCGCACCGCCTCCTGGACGCCAGGAAACAGTTCGATTTCCTCGCGCAGGGTTGGCGGAATGGTCGCGCCGATCACGCCGATAATGTTGCGCTCCTCGCCGTACGTAACTCGCCCGGTGAGACCGTGCTCACGGAGGCGCGCCATCACTGCGGCCAGGTCCTGCTCTGTTGCGCTGCTGCGCATCACGACGATCATGGGAATGTTCTCCTTTGCAAGCGGCAAGAGTTGCTCAATGTACCCTCCAGCGCTGGACCTGAGCATGGCCGGGCGCAGGCGCAGTCGTATGCTACGTTCGAGGTTCAGGGTGGTCATTGCAGGCTCCTTTTCGAGCACTGTTCCGAAGCGATCATAGCTGCCGACAATCTCTACGCAATGATGGCACCCTGCGATCCAGGAGCGTGTCCCCGGCACCCGGCGCCGTTCCGGGTTTCCAGGATCGGCGGGGAGCATCGCCTCCGCCTGATCAATCCGCCCCATGAAGCGCGGTTCTGTCCGGGCGCAGGGTGCGGGCGCCGCGGATGTACACGTGCATGATCTCATCGGCCCGGCGTGGCGTGTTCCAGTGAACCAAGACGCGGATGCAGCGTTGCAGGCTGCCGGGCACGGCCATTTCGTGGGTGCAGAGCAACGCGGTATCGAGCCAGCCAAGCTCGCGTGCGGCGACCGCCGGGAATTCAGCCGTCAGGTCGGATGTCGTGCTGAAGATGGCGCTGGCGATATCCTCGGTGTGGATCCCATTGGCGGTGATCATGCGCTGCAATAACTCCCGGGTTGCCTCGAGGATCGACTCGCGCGTATTCTCGTCGCACGTGGTCGCGCCGCGAATGCCGCGGCAGTAGATGGTCATGGTGCACTCCTGCACAACAAGAAAGGCGTGGAGCCTGTTGCTCCACGCCTTTCAGAGTTCCCGCACCGTACATTCAGCCAACGCGAAGCAACCAGGCTCGTTGTGAGCTGGTAAAGTAGTACCAGAACCAGGCGGTGCTGCTGCGCGGCTGCATGAATACGTTCACGATATGTTCAGGCGAATGTGCTGCGACTATACCACACGCATGGAAACGTGTCAATAATCACGATCCTGAGCCCAGTAACTCTTCCGCTTCGATAATTGCCTGGGCGATATCCTTCATTTTGGCGCGTTTGTCACGGGCGCGCTGGCGCAACCGTTCGTACGCATCGCGTTCGCTCAGGCCAAGGCGTTGCATCAGAATGCCTTTGGCACGTTCGATCAATTTGCGCGCCTCCAGCGACTCTTCAAGCTCATGCACCTGGGCGCGCAATGCCTGAAGTTCACGGAAGCGCGCCAGCGCGATATTGATCGCGGGCGAGAGATCCGCCTCGTTGACTGGTTTGACCAGGTAGCCGAGCGCGCCGGCGGCTTCCGCCTTGCGGATCGTCTCGCGATCGGTGTAGGCCGTCAGCATCAGAATCGGTGTCGGGCGTTGCTGGTTGATCCGCGCCGCTGCTTCGGTGCCTTCCATTTCTGGCATCCGAATGTCCATGATGATCAGATCCGGGCTGAGTCGCGTCGCCAGGTCGATCGCCTCGGTACCGGTGCGGGCGATGCCGATCACATCATATCCCAGCCCTTTCAGTTGTTCCTCCAGCGTGAGGGCAACCAGATCGTTATCTTCAGCCACGAGAATGCGGGTGATGGCCATAACTCTGCTCTTTCTGCTCATCACCGAGCTTATATGTGGAGTATATTGCTAATTGTTAACTATAGCGTAGATGATACCATATGTGAAGGGGTGATGAACCCGTCGTGAGACGGGTTTGTCGGCGTTGATGTCATGTCTGCCGTTTCACGCGATGCCGGCGAGTGCAGCATTGACGATCGCCGCCGTGACCGGGTGGTGGCGGGGTGTGTCGCGGCGTGGATAGGTGCGGTTACTCAACACGACAACTATCACGCGGTAATGCGGTATGATCACCAGCGCCGGCCCGGTGAAGCCGGTATGACCGAAGCTTCCCGCCGGCGCCGCCCCCATGAAGCCGGCGCGATCCAGCATCCATCCGAGGCCGCAAGGCAGCGCCATCCCCGGTGTATGATTGGTGGTCGCCAGCGTCATCGTCGCGCGGCGCAGCACATGGCGGTGGTTGTGATCCTCTGGCGTGGCCAGCCAGGAGCGACAGAATGAGACGAGTTCAGCGGCGGTGCTGAAGAGGCCGGCGTGCCCGGCAACGCCGCCCAGCACGTGAGCACTTTCGTCGTGGACGCTGCCGTGCACCAGCCGTCCACGCCACTCATAGTCAAACTCGGTTGGGGCGATCCGCGTAACCAGTGCTGCGTCGGGGCGGAACCTCGTCTCGCGCAGGCCAAGCGGCTGGATCACCAGGTCGTCAAGTGCGACATCGAGCGGCGCGCCGTGCAATGTTGCCACGATCTCCCCCAGAAGCAATGAGTTAATGTTGGTATAGGCGACCTTACTCCCGGGGCGGTGCCGTGGCACCGCGGCATACACTGCATTCAGCAATCCTTCGCGCCCGGCGTGGCGCAGCACCGAGAGGCGTACGTCAAGACCGGAGGTGTGCGTCAACAGATGGCGCACGGTGATGTCACGCACGCGGAAGCGCGCCAGGTAGGCGCCAACGGGAGCGTCGAGGTCGAGGGCGCCAGTATCGTACAGGCGCAACGCGCCGGTCGCCGTGAAGACCTTGGTCAGTGATGCGATATCGTAGATGGTGGCAGGTGTGACCGGAACGCTCTCAGGGGCTTCGTAGGCTGTGGCGCCATAGGCGGCGCAATGGAGTGTCTCGTCGCCGCGGGCCACAACCGCCACGGCGCCAGGAAAGACGCGTTGTGCGATCGCGTCACGAATGATCGTGTCGATTGAGGGAATTGCCATGCTTCTCAGGGAGCGGGAGCGCACGCGGGGCGTGCCGTGAGCCAGGGATCGAAACGAACCATATCGCCGGGTGCATCGCCGCGCCCATCGGCGTGGCGGTCGGGTTCGTACGGCCCTTCGGCGGCGCCCCACCAGTTATTGCGCATATCAAGCGCGACATCGCTGGTGGCGCCACGCCCGATGCCGCGTTCGAGATAAATCGGAATGATCGGCGGCGTATGCTGTTCGATGGCGTTGTCGCGCACCGTCAACAGCGGCAGGCCAGGCGTTTGTGGCAGGGTGCTGATGACGCTCAGGCCATTCGATCCACGCACGAATCCGTTACAGACAATGTTCCCCTGGAGCGGGCCATTGGTTGTCAGGGTCAGGTTCGGCCCATCCTGGCCGATAAACAGGTTGCGCTGGATGTCGAGCGTCACCGTATCATTCGGGCTGCGGCTGCTCACCTGCACATTCGGTACGCCAACCGCCATGCGGTTGACGCCGACCCGATTGCCCGTCAATGTGACTGTGCCGCCGCCGTCGAGCACAATTTCGACCGCTGCGCCATAGGGCATGTCATTGCCGGCAATCTCGCTGTCGCGCAGTTCGACACGGCTGGCATCGGCGCGCAGGTGTCCGCCGTTGTCAATGATCCGGCTGGAACGGACAATCAGGTTGCCGCCGGTAGAAGCCAGCACCGTACCACCGGCACCACCGCCGCGTAGTTCGGTATGTTCCAGGACAATGTCACTGCCGGCACGCCCGGCGATCCCCTCCCATCGCGGCAGATCGGCGCCGACAAAGCGCACCGGCAGATCGGGCCGGCCCAGGGCGTACAACCGGCCATCGACATAGAGCGAAACGCCGGGTGGGATGCGCACTTCGACGCCAGGTTCGATAATCAGCGTGGCGCCTGCCGCGATCAGGGTATCGCGCCGGAGGGCAATCGGGTTCTGCGCTGCCGTCCAGTATGCCGTGCCACGGATGATGTCAACCGGAATGGCTGTTGGTGACGGAGGCGGGCGGGTTGGGCGCGGTGCAAGCGGCTGAGTTGGCGCCACCGGCACGGTGGCCTGTGGTGGCTCAGGCGTTGGCGGCTCAGGCGTCGGCGGCTCAGGCGTCGGCAGCGCCGTGAGCGGCATGGTTGGCGAAATGATCGACTGATCGAGCGCCGGCGTCGGCAGCGGCAATGCCATCGTTGGTGAAGGAGCCGCAGCAAATGTTGGCGTTGGAATGTCCTGCGGTGGTGGGTACGCCGGTGATTCGGTTGGTGCCGGCAGCGCCGCAGTTGGCGGCACGGTAGGTGTCTCCACCTGAGCAGGCGCAATAACCTGGGGTGTCGCCTGGACGATGGTGGGAACGGGTGTCAACGCGCGCGCCAGTTCGTTACTCGACGGCGGAAAGAGCACGGCGAGGATGATTGCAAATGCCAGAAAGAGCAGCGCAGCGATCAGAATCGCTGTATCCCGTGTCAGGTGAAAGGGCAGGCCGCGCGAAGGCGGGGTATCCGGCGGGCGATCGATCGGCTCCAAGGTGTCCTCAATCTTCAATCGCACCATCTACAGCGGCGAGCAGAAACCTTGATTCGTGGAAGCGCCTCTGTGTCTGCTCGCTGCGCGCCCTACCGGGGCGCAAGGTTGTTGCACTTTGCCAGAAGACGGCGGCATCTTACCACAGCGCCGGATGCGGTGCAATACAGGCCACAGGTCTATAAGATTAGCGGTACAATCGTTATATTCTGGTGGTGCGGCAGGTTGCGTGCTGCGCCCGCCGGGCCGGTGGCAGTGGGGTGCTTCAAATACATAGAACAGCATGGGAGCTTCATCGTGAATTGCTGGCACTGTGAACGAACAGCGTATGGCACTTGCATCTTTTGCGGCCGGGCGCTCTGCAAGGATCACGTTCGCGAGATGCCACATATTGTGGCGCTGTACCGTGACGGGCGCGGCGATCACCGGGCGATTGTCACGGTGCGCGCGCTCTACTGCGGTGTCTGCGAGCCACGTGAGGACCCGGTCGAATTGCCGGAGCTCGAGTAAATCGCGCGCACCGGCTATTCGGCACGGTTGTCATGTCATGGCCCGTCGATCGGCAGGCGCACGGTCATGGTTGTGCCAACGCCCACGGCGGTTGCGATCTGAATATCACCGCCGTGATCCTTGATGATGCCGTAGGAGACGGAGAGCCCCAGGCCAGTGCCGGGGGTTGAACTACTACCGAGAGCGCCTTTGGTGGTCACAAACGGCTCGAAAATCCGATCGCGGATGCTCTCGGGAATGCCGTGACCGGTGTCGCTCACACTGAGTTCGACAAATCGGCCTTCCTGGCGCAGCGCGATGGTGATTGTTCCGCCGCCCTTGCCGATAGCGTCACGCGCGTTGGTCACAAGGTTCAGAATGACCTGGGCGATCTGGCCGCTATCGCAGACAATCGCCGGTGTCGGCTCGATCGCGCGTACCAGCGTAATGTTCAGTTTACGCAGATCGATTTCGACCAGGGTCAGTGTCTCGTCAATAGCGTCGGCGAGCTGGCACAACTCGCGGCGGTGCTCATTGCGGCGCGCGAAGGTCAGCAACCCGCGCGTGACCGAGCGCCCACGCTGACATGCCTGCCGGATGACATCGAGCGCGTTGTCTTTCTCTGCAACATCATCGACGCTGCGCCCGAGCTCGGCATATCCCAGCATGCCGCCAAGCAGATTGTTGAACTCGTGGCCGATGCCGGCGGCAAAGGTTCCAACGGCTGCAAGTTTGGACGATTGAATGAGTTCAGCCTGCTTGTGGCGAAGTTCGGTAAAGAGACGCGCGTTCTCGACGGCAACCGCTGCCTGGCGCGCAAACGAGGTCAGAATGCGCTGATCGGCGGCATCGAGGCCGCGTAGCCGCTCGAACGCCAGGCAGATCGCACCCAGTGCGCCGTGATCGGTGGCAAGCGGGATTGCCAGCACCGTTGACCAGCGGACCGGGTCGTCGGAATCGACCGATGGCGCCAGTTTACGCCCGCGTTCGTCGGCGACGAGCAGGATCTGGCCACGCTGGAGCAGGCCGCTGTACAACTCCTGGTCAATCGAAGGAGCGCCGGTTTCGGTCAGCGGCAGGCGATAGGCCGCCAGGACGCTCAGTGTACCATCGTTGTCGCGCAGCACGACCCAGCCGGCTTCCGCATCAAGCAGTGCCGCAAGCCGTTCACAGAGGATCTGGAGCTGGCGGCGGCCATCGAGCGTCGCAAGCATGGTGGTTGCCAGCGACTGTAGCCGTTCAAGGCGCTCGCTGCGGGCATGCAGTTGCTCCTGGAGTTGCTTCAGCCCGGTGCGCGTTGCGCGCAGCGCGGCCCGGCTGTGTGCAATGTATTGCAGCGCGCCCAGAAGCCCCAGCACGACCGGTAATGCCTGTGGCGCTACCGGCCAGAGCGTGCCGGCCAGGGTACCGCTGATTGCCATAACGGGTACATACCAGCGCAAGAGCGTTGTTTCGCCTGGCCATGAGAAGTTCCATGCTTCGCCCGGCAAGGCGGCCACGGCCACACCGGCTGCATACCCCAGCACGATGATGGCCGCAAGCGACAGGGGCGCGAGAAACACGGGCTCGACCAGGGCGGCGGCATAGAGTGCGGCGCCAAACGTGATTGTCAGCGCGCGCATCGCCACTGTGCGCGTCGCCTGCCGCCACTGGCGCCGGAGGAGCAGCGGGCTTGCGGCAACCATCATGATGACCAGCGAAGATGACCAGCCGAAGATAAGCAGGGTGCCGGCCAGGATGACCGGCGATGGCGTGAGCGCCACACCACCGGCCTCGTGGACAGCGAAGCGATCGCTCAATGCCAGCAGCGCCGCAGTGCCTGCCATCGCAACCAGTTGCTCAACTGGTGGAGCACGCAGTGGTGTTGCCAGCGCCGCAAACAGCCCGCTGATCAGCACAACGCCGATTGCCGCTGTGGTCGGCTGGCGAAGCAGGCGCCCGATCATGTGTGGCGAGATCCTCGCAGGCGCCCGATCATGTGTAGCGAGATCCTCGGGCGTTTGGGCTGGCTCATGGCGCGTTCAGGATACATGGACTGGCCGGCCGGCAGCGCATGATGCGTGCCGGTATCGTCAAGGCATCCGGACCAGGGTTACACCACGCTCGTTGCTTCTTGCGTCTACTTCGTATATAACATGGCAATCGGCAACGAACAAGAGTACCAAAGTCAGGGTTCATGCTATGGAAACCTCATTCAATCCCGCAGCGCTCGACCCGTATGCTGAACGTATCACCAATGGGATTGCAACGCTTGGTGGGGCACTGATGTTGCCGACCCTGTTTCTGTACCTCAGTGGCCTGCTGTTCACCGGCGTGGCGCTAACCGGCGCCGTCGTAACGGTGGCGGTCGCGCTGGCGCTGGCAGCCTGGCTGGTGCTCAACTATGCGGTCCAACCATCGGCGTATCTCATCGGGAACACGGATCTGGTAATCCGGCGGCGCTGGTCGCGCGCGTTGCGGATACCCTTGAAGCAGATCGCCGGCGTGTCCGCTGCCGGGGCGCTGGCGGATGTGCCACGATTCGGTCTGCGGCGCTCGTTCAACGCCGGAGTCTTCGGTTACCATGGGCCGTTCCGGCTTGCGCCGTATGGCACGGTCTTTTTCGCTGCCACCCACCGCGAGCGACTGGTGGCGGTGGCGCGGTATGATGCACCACCACTGATTATCAGCCCGGCGCGCCCGCGCGAGTTTGTTGAGGCGCTGCGTGAAGCGCTGCTGCAGCGCCAGCCGCAGGAGCAACCGCAAGAACAGACGTTGCCCGGCGATTGACAACTCTTTTGTTTGTGATAGAATACACGCGTTCTATCAGATACGCACACAAAGAGGAGCACTCATGAAGTTCCAGAGACGTTTCTGGATGCTGGCGGTGGCGCTGGTTGCCGCTTTTGCGCTGGCGGCATGTGGTGGTGGCGGTGGCGGCGGTGGCGGTGGTGGCGCGAGCACCTCTGTGGAGCTTGGCTCGGCAGGGGAGAACCTGGCGTACGATAAGCCGGCTTTCACGGTTCCCGCCGGGCAGACGATCACCCTGACGTTTAAGAACAACTCGACGGCGCAGCAGCACAACATTGTGATCGTCAAGGGCGGCGAGGATGTTGCGGCGGCAGTTGATGAAGAGGCCGCCAATGCTGGCCCACCCGATTTCCTTCCTGCCGACAAGGCCAATATCATTGCAGCAACCAAGATGCTTGCGCCGGGCGCCAGCGAGACGATTACGTTTACTGTGCCGGCAGCCGGCACCTACACGTTCCTCTGCACCTACCCGGCGCACTATGCCGGCGGCATGAAGGGTGTGATGACCGTCCAGTAAGCGCCACACGGGCCGTTTCTCGAAAGAGCACGAGGATTGCCTCGTGCTCTTTCTTGTTCAGGATGCGCCATGCTGTTTACCGAACGTCTGTACTTCGCCGATCCCTACCTGCGTAGCTTTAGTGCGCGGGTCGTGGCGCGCGACGTGCGCCACGGTCATCCTGCCGTTGCGCTCGATCAGAGCGCATTCTACCCCGAAGGCGGCGGCCAGCCGGCTGATGGCGGAACCCTCAACGGTGTCGGTGTGGTTGATGTGCAGGCCGATGGCGACCTGGTCTGGCATATGCTTGCCGCCGAGTTACCCGATGACACTATTGAAGGCACTATTGACTGGGATCGGCGCTTCGACCATATGCAACAGCACCTTGGCCAGCACCTGCTTTCAGCCGGCTTCGAGTACTGCTATGGCATACCAACCGTATCATTTCACCTTGGCAGCATGGTGTCAACCATTGATCTGGCGATAGCGACGCTGGACGATCGGCAGGCGGCGACGGTCGAGGATGTGGTGAACGCCGTTGTCTGGGAAGACCGCCCGGTGCTGGCGCGGTTCGTCACCGCCGAGGAGTTATCGTCCCTGGCGCTGCGCAAGCCACCGGTGGTCAACGGAGCGGTGCGCGTTGTATCGGTGCCGGATTTTGACCATTCGGCATGCGGCGGGACGCATCCGCATTCTACCGGTGGCGTGGGGATCGTCCATATCCGCCGCTGGGAACGGCGTGGCGCGACAATACGTGTCGAGTTCGTGTGTGGTGGACGCGCCTTACGCGACCTGCGCTGGAAGAATGCCGCGCTGGGGCGCCTGGCTGCCACGCTGAGCTGTGGTGCGGGCGAACTGGACGTGGCTCTGGCGCGACTGCGCGCTGCGGAAGAGGCGGCGCGCAAGGGGCTGGAGGTTGCGCATGAACGGCTACGTGGTTACGCGGCGCGCGAGCTTGCCGCCGGGGCGGCGCGCGTGGGCGGCATACCGGTGGTGCGGCAGGTCATCGAGGGGACGGTGGCGGATGGGCGCGCGCTGGCCGCGGCACTGGCGGATGCCGGGTGTCTGGCAATCATTGGGGTGACGGGTGCGAAGACGCAACTGGTTCTCGCTGCTGCTGCGACGCTTGGTGTTGACTGTGCGGCGTTGTTGCGCGCGGCGCTGGCGGTGTCCGGCGGGCGCGGCGGTGGTACTGCGACCCTGGCGCAGGGTGGCGTTGACAGTGCCGCATCGCTGGCGCAGGCAATTGAAGCGGCGCTGGCTGAACTGGAGCGGTGGTCCGGACGGCAATGAGCTGCCGGCGCCCTGGTGTCATCGCCAATCGCACAGTTACAGCAAAGTGCAGAATGATTGAACCGCATGCGTGCTGGGAGCGCGCGCATCGTGCGCGCAAGCGGGCGGGACGCCCGCGTACCCGGCGATCAACTAGTCTGAACTTCGCTGTAGACCCAACACTTCTCAAATAAGCTCTTCGCCCCCACCCCGGCCCTCACCCGCCGGGAGAGGGAGCCCGTTTCGCCGCCCGGCGGGGAGTCGGGGTGCAGGGTATTGGCTGTGGACCCCCATGCGGCTGAGCGACTCACTGCCGTGATGAAAACAGCACAGGGGTCGTGCGCTATCGGCCATTGGTTTTTTCACCTCAGCGAGTCTCCGTCACTTTCCGGATACTGCGCGGGTTATCGGGGTCGAAGCCGCGCGCGCGCGCCAGGTGAAACGCCAGCAACTGGCCCGCAACGATCGCCGTCATTGGTGCGAACCGCTCTTCGACGCTCACCGGCAATGCCGCCGGGCGATCAGCAACATCGAGGATCGCAGGCACATCGCTGATCGCCGTGAGATGTGCGCCAAGCTCACGTAGCCGGGTAGCGAGCGTGGTCAGATCGTCAGCAACCGCCCCCTGTGTCGCCACAAGGGTGATGGGAAAGTCGTCGCGCACCAGGGCGATGGGGCCGTGCTGGAAGTCAGCCGCCGAGTAGGGTTCGGTCGGGACGTAGGTCAGTTCTTTCAGTTTCAGTGCGATCTCCCAGGCCGTGGCATAGTGATAGCCGCGCCCGATGGTCACGGCGGCAACGGCATCGGCCATCGCGCTGGCTATCTCCTGCATCCGTGCATCCAGCGCCAGTGTCGCTGCCATGGCCTCGGGAATGGCGGCGAGCCCGGCAAGGCTGGTTGTATCGCCAGCGATGCTGAGGGTGAGCAATGCCAGCGCCGCAAGCTGTGTGGTGTATGTCTTGGTTGCCGCCACGCTGCGCTCCGGGCCAGCGTGCAACGGAATGACGAACTCAGCGGCGCGCGCCAGAGCGGAGTCCAGGTTGTTGGTGATCGCGACGGTTGGCGCGCCGCTGCGCCGGGCGTCCTCGATCACGGCGCAGATGTCCGGGGATGCCCCTGACTGCGAAATACCGATTGCCAGTGCGCCGTCGAAGCGCAGCCGCGCGCCGTAGCGGGTATGGAGCGACGGGGTTGCAAGGGCGACCGGCAGACCGAGCGACGCCCCCATCAGATATTGGGCATAGCGCGCGGCGTTGTCGGAGGTTCCTCGGGCGGCGATGATGGCATAGCGGCAGTCACGCGCTGCCAGCACGTGCGCCAGTTCCGCTACGTGACCGGTCTCCGCGTCAAGCATCCGCCGAATGGCCTCGGGTTGCTCATAGATCTCTGCATGCAGAACTGAGGTCAGCATCCGTTCCTCCGCTGCTCAGACTGGTTACAACGCGTCGTGACACTCGCGCGCACTGGCCGGAGTGTGCTCACCTTCAGCAATTGCGCGCCGGATCCACGCCTCCTGTTCTTCGCGTGTTGTTGCGCAGCCATCAAGATACGCAGCGCGTAATCCGGCCAGGAGTTCGCCAAAGCGCGGGCCGGGCCGCAACCCGAGCGACTCAAGGAACCGCCCGTCAATCGCCAGTTTCATTCCGCGCAGGCACTCGATGTAGCGCTGGATGTGCTGCGGCGCCGGGTCCGGTTCGGCAACCTGTGCTGCGCGTAAGGCCGTTATGCCGATCCCGTGCAATGCCCGGTCAATGGCGCTGTCGACGACCGTGGCGTTGCGCAGGCCCGCAACGCGCGAACGCACCAGGGTGATGTCGGTAAGCAGGCGTGTTTCGTTGACCGGGAGACGGTAGCGGGCCGTGAAGCCGGCGCGATCCTCGTTGCCCAGAGGATAGAGCACCAGCGCCAGGTAGAGCTCCGGCAGCGCGGTGTTAGGGAAGGTTGCCCGGCGCGCCGCGTCAAACCAGCCGGCAATGGTCGTCGTCCAGTGCAAGGCAGGATACATCGCCTGAAGCGCCCCCAGGTCATCGAGGACCTCCAGCGCCGGCTCGGGATGCTCTTCGGCGAGGATGAGCCGGAACTCGTTCATGATTCGTTGCGGCGTGGTGCGCCCGAAAATGCCCTGCTCAAGCGCATCGCCGATCAGGGCGCGGGTACGGGGTTCAATCACGAAGCCGAGCCGCGCGGCGAGGCGCGCCGCGCGCAGGATACGTGTCGGGTCGTCAATGAAACTCAGGTTATGCAGCACGCGAATCAGGCGGCGTGCAATATCGCGCCGGCCGCCGTAGAAATCATAGAGCCGGCCGTAACGCATCGGGTTCAGACAGATCGCGAGTGTGTTGATCGTGAAATCGCGCCGGTGCAGATCGTGGCGCAGTGATGCGGCCTCGACGTCGGGCAGCGCCGACGGGCGCTCGTAGAATTCGGTGCGCGCCATAACGAAGTCGAGTGTTAAGGGATAGGGGCCAGGGGTGAATGACCGTACCGATTGTTCCGCTTCGGCGCCTTCACCGAAACGTCCACCCGATCTATCACCTTTCTCCAGCACGAGCGTCGCTGTACCGAATGCCGCATGGCTGCGCACCACCCCTCCGAGTTCAGCGGCCAGCGCCCCGGCCAGGCCGATCGCATCCCCCTCGACCACCAGGTCAAGATCATCCTGCATGCGCCCGAGAAGCATGTCGCGCACCGTGCCGCCAACGACGTAGAGTGCTGCGCCCCGCTGCTCGGCAACTTCGCCCGCGCGCCGCAAGACGCCGAGGACCGCCGGGTTGAGGAAACGCTCGAGGGCCGCACCGAGCGCCTCGTGTTCACTGCTGCTGGCAGACGACCCACCGGCCCAGGCGCGCAGCAGGTCGCTGCGGGTAATGATGCCAAGCAGGCGGTGCTGCTGATCCACAACCAGCAGGCGCCCGGTGCGATCGCCATTATCGGCGGCGAGCGCGGCGCGCACGGCAGCGAGCGATGCATCAGGCGGCAGCAGCGTCGGCCCGTGCCAGAGATACCGCGCCAGCGACGCATCGCGCAACCCGTGGCGCAGCGCGCGGTCGAGGTCGCGCCGCGAGATCAATCCATGTACGACACCTTCGGCGTCTACAACGGGCAACGCACCGTGGCCATAGCGCAGCAATAAGTCCTCGGCCTGCGCCACCGTGGCATCAAACGGTGCTGTGTGCACCGGGCGGGTCATAATATCGGCCGCAGTAAGCGCCGGTTGCACCATATCGCGGATGGCCGTCTCCACCTCATCCAGCAGGGTCGCGGCATCAGCGCCGCGCACATACGCTGCGGCGGCATAGCGATGGCCGCCGCCGCCAAAGCGCGCCGCCAGCGCGCCGGCATCCAGCGTATCGGCGCTGGCGCGCAGAATGAGCTGTGCACCATTGTCGCCGGTTGCGATCGTAATTGCTGTGATCGCCGGCGCATACAGGTCGCGCAGGCGATGGGCCAGTGACGACAATTCGGGCACCGGCCCGTCAACGCGCCCCCAGGCGAACAACGCCGTCCAGCCGCTGACCTCTTCGAGGCGCATCGTCTGTTCGAGCTGGTGCAGCACCTGCTCCTGCAGGGTTGACAGCGGACGGCGCAGAAACTCGCCGACGGCCTCGATCCGCGCGCCATGTTCGAGTAACCATGCAGCGCATGCCGCGTCGGCGGCACGCGTTCCTGGTAGCGCCAGGCTACCGGTATCTTCATAAATGCCGAGCAAGAGCAGTGTTGCCTCAACGACCGTCAGCGGCAGGTGATGCTCCATCATGCGCCGCACAAGAATGGTCGTCGTCGCGCCGGTATCGGCATAGATCAGTTCTTCATTCGGCGCCAGCGCCCGTTCCGGCGGGTGGTGGTCAATAATGGTTGTCGGCACTGGTTCGTCGCCCAGCAGCAGCAGGCGAGGGACGGTAGACGTATCAACCAGGATGAGGCGCGTCACCGGTTCGCGCGGCAGGTCGGCAATGCGTACGAAGGGCAGTTCCTCGCGATACAGGGCGGCAAACTCGCGCACGTTCTCATTGAGTTGCTGGTTGAGCGGCGCAAGCGCGCCAGGGTAGAGGCGTGCCGCTGCCAGTTGCGCGGCGAGCGCGTCAAAGTCGGTGTTGCTATGCGTGAGGATCAGTTCCATACAGTGGCCAGCGCACGCTCAGCCCATTCCAGCCAGGGCCATGCCTGTTGCTTGCTCAACGCGGGCAGCGGCGCACGTCGCAGCCCGAGATCGGCGATCGAGAGCGTGCAATCTTCGTCTATCCAGCGACATTCCATCCAGCCGTTAACATTGCTGCCGTTTTCCAGTGTAACATAGACAGCAATGGAGATCGGCCCGGCCTGTTCGCCGTACTGGCGATTCACATTGTCGGGCCACATCTCGCCGAATGTGATCCGTTGATACCTGACGCCTTCGGCGTGCAAGGCATAGGCGACCTGATCGCCATAGGTGCGAATGGTGGGCGGGCGCAGGGCGGCGAAGGCCCAGAACGTGGCGGTACACCCGACGACACAGACGGCTGCGACGAAAACGGCAATGCGGAGTATGCGCTTTCTCGAATGTTCCATGGATGTTCCTGATCGCTGCGTCATTGCGCGGAGCGTCAGCGACATGCCCACCCTCTGTCATTGCGCGGAGCGATTGCGACCGCCTGTCATTGCGCGGAGCGCTAGCGACATGCCCACCCTCTGTCATTGCGAGGAGCGTTAGCGACGAAGCAATCTCGGCGTTTGAAGAGGAGATTGCTTCGCTGTCGCTCGCAATGACCCGAGAGAGGGGAGATTGCTTCGCTACCGCGCGCACTGACCCGGGTCGCGTGTCATTGCGCGGAGCGCTAGCGACATGCCCACCCTCTGTCATTGCGAGGAGCGTTAGCGACGAAGCAATCTCGGCGTTTGAAGAGGAGATTGCGTCGCTATCGCTCGCAATGACCCGAGAGAGGGGAGATTGCTTCGCTGCCGCGCGCACTGACCCGGGGGCAGA
>Ga0272446_1001092_pt1 | contig 40507 bp, 38 predicted proteins | sample YNPCB0061_FD_194587 | JGI IMG/M metagenome (GOLD analysis project Ga0272446, IMG submission 194587) | Hot spring microbial mat communities from Yellowstone National Park, WY, United States - YNP-CB-006-1 | ecosystem: Environmental > Aquatic > Thermal springs > Hot (42-90C) > Sediment | place...
CCTGGGTGCGCGTCCTGTGGCGCACTTGGTCTTCGCGCTCGGCCTACGACCCGAGCCTTCACGGTGGTGCGAAGCGGTTCCTCGCTGCCGCGTGACGCAGGGGTTGACACAGGAAGTCTCATGCCGCGAAAAAGACGAAGGCCGGCGGAGCCGAGCGTCGCGCCCCGCCGGCCTCGTGACTGACTATCGCGGCATCTCCGAGGGTTGCGACTTCTGCAGCTCGTCGCGCTCCATCTTCTGGATCTTCGCCTTCATGACCTTCTGTTTGCACGCGGGCGAGAGCTCGTCGCGATGTGCCTTCAGGCACTCCATCTGTGCACCACCGCCGGGCTCGATCCCCTTACAGAGGCGCGCCGCGTCGGCCATGCACGGCTTCTCGGTCTCCTGCGACTGCGCGAGGGCCAACGCACCGCCGCCGGCACTCAAGGCGAACGTCGCGACCACGAACAGCAAACCTTTTCTCATCGTGCACCTCCGCACCGTGGAATCAGCAATCGCGACGCCGACGGGAAATGACGACCGCGCTCCCTGGCTCCACGGACGCCGCGATCGGGTGCCGCCCGAAAAGAAAAAGGCCGGCGGAGCGTCGAGCGCCCCGCCGGCCTTTATTGTCAAGCGAGAAGGCTGCCGCCGAGGCGGACTACTTGCCCTTCTTCTTGAGCTCCTCGTCGATCACCGCCGCGAAGCTGTCGAACGGCATCGCGCCGGCGATCTTGCGGCCGTTGATGAAGAAGGTCGGCGTCCCGAAGCCACCCGAGCCGAGCGAGTTCGCGTACTGCACGTCGGCGTTCACCGCCTGCTTGAACTTGCCCGAGTCGAGGTCGGCCTTGAACTTGTCCATGTTCAGGCCGAGCTCCTGCGCGTACTTCTCCAGCGACGGGCGGTCGAGCGCCTGCTGGTTGGCGAACAGCTTGTCGTGCATCTCCCAGAACTTGCCCTGCTCGCCGGCGGCGGCCGCAGCCTCGGCGGCGCCCATCGCCTTGTCGTGGAAGGGCAGCGGGTAGTGACGGAACGCGACGCGGACCTTGCCCTTGTACTTCTCCTCGATCTGCTTGACCGTCGGGACGACGCGCGAGCAGAACGGGCACTGGAAGTCCGAGAACTCGACGATCTGGATCGGCGCGTTCTTCGGGCCCATCGCCGGCGCGTTGCCCGCGTCGACCTTGTAGACCTTCTTCGCGTCCTCGTCCTCGCCGCCACCACCGGCCGGCGCCGCCGCGACCTCGGTCTTCGCGTCCTTCATGAGGGTGTCGTAGAGCTTCGCCACCGGCGTGCCCTTCTTGAGCAGCGCGTCGGCGTTCTTGATCTCGTCGTCGATCTTCGCCTTGAAGGCGTCGAACGGCTGCGCCCCGACGAAGGGCTTGCCGTTGATGAAGAACGACGGCGTGCCGCGCGCGCCGATCTTGTTGCCCTCGGCCATCTCGGCGTCGACCTTCGCCTTGTACTTGCCGCTGTCGAGGTCGGCCTTGAACTTGTCGACGTTGAGGCCGATCTCCTGCGCGTACTTCTCGAGGTTCGGCCGATCCAGCGCCTGCTGATTGGCGAAGAGCTTCTCGTGCATCTGCCAGAACTTGCCCTGCGCGTGTGCCGCCAGCGACGCCTCGGCGGCGATGTGCGCGTTGTTGTGGAACGGCAGCGGCAGCTGCTTGAACGCCACGCGCACGTCGTTCGGGTACTCCTTCATGATCTGCGTGATCGTCGGCTCGACGCGCGAGCAGAACGGGCACTGGAAGTCCGAGAACTCGACGATGGTCACCTTGGCGTTCTTGGCGCCCTTCACCGGAGCGTCCCCGATCATCGCCTTGTAGACGGTGTTCTGATCCGGCTCACCCGGGCGCGCGGCCGGCTGCGGCGACGGAGCGGCCTCGGCCTTCTCCTTGCCGTCCTTGGTCAGCTCGGCGTAGAGGTCGGCCGGCTTGGTGCCGCCCTTGAGCGCCGCGTTCGCGCGCTCGAGCTCCTTGTCGATGACCGCCTTGAACGACTCCTTCGGCTGCGCGCCGCGGAGCGGCTTGCCGTTGATGAAGAACGACGGCGTGCCACGCGCGCCGAGCTTCTCGGCGAGCGCCATGTCCTCCTTGATGCCCGCCTCGTACTTCTTCGCAGCGACGGCGCCCTTCCACTTGCCCTCGTTGAGGCCGAGCTCCTTGGCGTAGCCCTCGTACGCCTGGTCGTTCAGGTTCTGCTGGTTGGCGAAGAGCTTGTCGTGGAACTCCCAGAACTTGCCCTGCTCACCCGCGGCCATCGCCGCGAGCGCCGCCGGCATCGCCTGCGGGTGGAAGGGGAGCGGGTTGTTCTTCCACACGAAGCGGATGTCCTTGCCGTAGTCCGCCTCGAGCTCCTTCAGCGTGCCCTCGACGCGCGAGCAGAACGGGCACTGGAAGTCCGAGAAGATCACCACCGTGACCTTCGCCGTGTTCGGGCCCTTCACCGGCGAGCTGCCGACGGGGACCTTGTAGACGAGGTTCGGATCGGCCTGCGCCGGCTGCGGGCGCGGCTTGTCGTCGCCCGACGGCGCGGCGCCGGCGGCCTGCTTGGCGTTCTTGGTGAGCGCGGCGTAGACCTGACCGGCGTTGACGCCGGCCTTGATCGCCTTGTCGGCGTTGGCCATCTCCTCGTCGATGACCTTCTTGAAGGCCTCGAACGGCTGCGCGCCCGAGAGCGGACGGCCGTTGATGAAGAACGCCGGCGTGCCGCGCGCGCCGAACTTCGCCGCCTCGTTCTGGTCGGCCTTGATCGCCTCGGCGTAGGGATTCTTGTCAAGCACGTCCTTGACGGCGTTCGCGTCGAGGCCGACCTCCTGCGCGTACTTCTCGAGCGAGGCGCGGTCGAGCGCCTGCTGGTTCGAGAAGAGCTTGTCGTGCATCTGCCAGAACTTGCCCTTCTCGTGCGCGAGGCGGGCCAGCTGCGCCGCCGGCATCGCGTCCTTGTGGAAGGGGAGCGGGTTGTCCTTCCACACGACCTTCACGTCCTTGCCGTAGGTCTTGAGGATCTGCTCGACGGTCGGCTCGACGCGCGAGCAGAACGGGCACTGATAGTCCGAGATCTGGACGATCGTGACCTTGGCCTTGTCGCCGCCCTTCGCCGGCTCCTTGCCCGAGATCGGCACCGCGTAGCGCTCGACGTTCGGGTCGGGCTGCGCCGCCGCCGGGACGACGGCGAGCGGGCCGGCGCTGCCGCCGCCTCCGCTCGACTGCATGTACCCGCCAAGGAAGTATCCGATGGCGAGCGAGATCAGCATTCCGATGATCGCGGATCCTTTGCTCATTCGTTTCTCCAATCCAAACTGCGCGCGTTCGCGGACGGCACGATTGCCGCCGTCGAGCGCGATTGAAAACGGACCTCTGGTTTCTTGCTTGACTGAAAAGGCGCGGGTCAGCGAGGCGGGCGCTCGAGGCGGCCGCGCGGCGGATCGCGGGGGGCGCTCTCGGGCGAGGTGACGACGGTCGTGGCGACGAGCGCGCGCTCGAGGCGCGGCGCGACGACGACGGCGAGCGGGGCCGAGGGATCGCGCACCGACGGGGGCGCGCAGTCGGGGAGGCAGCGCGGTCCGTCGGCGCTGGCGCGGAGCGTGTCGCCGAACCTCGCGCGCAGCGTGTCGGGGCGGCGGAGGAGCAGCAGCCGTCGCGCCGGCGCCTCGCAGGCCCGCGGGAGCTCGCCGAGGAGCGAGCAGGCGGCGTCGACGAGCGAAGCTCGTCGGGAGGTGCGCAACCCGTCCGAGGGTTCCGAGTGGAATTGATCGAGAGCGCGGATGACCAGCGGGGCGCACTCGGCCTCGAACTCGCCCGCCTGGACGGCCTGATCGAGCGGCGCGAGGTCGTCGGAGAGCGCGGCCTCGATGGCGGCGTCGCAGGCCGCCTCGTCGTAGGTGCTGGCCTGCACCGCGCGCGGCGCCGCCTTCACCGACGGGGGAGCCCCCGCGGCGATCCCGACCGAGGCCAGGAGCAGCGTGCCGATCGCCAGCATCTGAACTGGAGACTGTACTGGAAAAAGGCCGACTGGCAACCCCTGTGCCAGGGAAGGCCGTCGCGGCGCCGAAGGCGATCGAGAATCGTGAACGCTGATTTAGCGGGCGTGCTCGGCGCGGTAGTCCGCCAACAGCGACTGCACCTCGCGGAGCCGCTCGGGCGAGAGCGCCTCGGCGGACATCCGCTCGCGGGCGGCGCGCGCGGCCGCGAGGAACTGCGCGCGCATCACCTCCGTCGGTGCGATCACGCGCACGCCGCTCCGCGCCAGGAGGCCCCCGGGCGTCGGATCGAGGAGGCGCTCGTCGTCACGCTGCCCGGCGGCGTTGATGCGCGCCGCCGTCTTCGCCGCGGCGGCCAGCACCGCGTCGCGCGCCTCGACGGGGAGGCGGTCGAACGCGCGGCTGGTGACGACCAGGCAGCCCCAGTCGAAGCTGAGCGGCAGCGCGATCACCGCCTTCACCACCGGCACCCATTGATAGGCGATGAGCGCCGTCGGCGTGGTGATGAAGCCGTCGAAGTCGCCCGCCTCGTAGCGACGCTGCGCCTCGGGGATGGGCGTCCCGACGACGGTGAAGCCGATGTCGCGCGAGACGGCGATGTGCGGCGGGTCGTCGCTCCACATCCACAGGCGCGTGCGGCGGAGCTCGTCGAAGGTGCGCACCTCTCGTCGCAGCCAGGCCATCTCGGGGCCGAGCGCCGTCGAGCCGATGAAGCGGAAGCCGGCGCGGCCGAACTCCTCGTCGAGCGTGGGCTTGAGGCGGGTCATCACGTGCGCCGCCTCGTCGCGCGTCTGGAAGATGCCGCGCATCGTGAGCACGCGGAACGTCGGTGACACCGCCTGACAGAGCGGCCCGCCCGAGGCGGCGCCGTCGAGCTGATCGCGGCCGATGCGCGCGCGGACCTCCTCTTCGGTGCCGGCGATGCCGCCGAAGACCCACTTCACCTCGACCTCGTCGTGGGTGGCGTCGGCGATCTCGCGGGCGAAGGCGCGCAGCTCGCGCGCCCAGTGCGTGCCGTCGGGGGCGACGGTCGCGAGGCGCAGGCGGTGGCGGGGCGCCCCGTCGGCGCGCGCGGTCGTCGTCGGGACGGGGGCGACGAGGGCGACCCCGAGGGTGGCGCAGGCGACGAAGGCGAGTCTCACGCAGGGCGATCGTACGCTATCTTGAGCCGTCGTGCGCATCGCGCTCACCAGCGACCTCCACGTGGAGCACCACCCGGAGGTCATCCCGCTCGTCGCCGAGCGCGTGGCGGCGCTGCGCCCCGACGTGCTGGTGGTGGCGGGCGACCTGACGGCGAACGACGAGCGGCTGGAGGCGGCGCTGGCGGCGCTGGCGCGCTCGGCGCCGCGCACGCTGTTCGTCGCCGGGAACCACGATCTGTGGTGCCACCGCGACGGCGGCCCGACGAGCCGCACCCGCTACGAGGAGATCGTGCCGCGGCGCGCGCGGGCCGCGGGGGTGACGGCGCTCGGGCGCGAGCCGGTCGCCGTCGACGGGGTGGCCTTCGTCGGCGTGACCGGCTGGTACGACTACTCGCTGCGCGAGCCCGACCTCGACGCGCAATTCACGCTAGACGATTATCGTCGCGGGCGGGCCGGGGTGCTGCGCTGGAACGACAAGCTGTTCGTCCACTGGCCCGACGACGAGGGGCGGCTCTTGAGCGACGAGGAGATCTGCGCCGCGCAGGTGGCGGCGCTCGAGGCGCAGCTCGCCGACGAGGGGGCGCGCCCGACGGTGGTCGTCACCCACCACCTCGGCCACCGCGCGCTCGTCACCAACTTCGCGCAGCTCATCGCCGGGCTGCCCGCCGAGGTGCGCACGCGGCGCGAGGTGGGCGAGCCGCCGTGGGACTTCCTGAACGGCTTCATGGGCTCGGCGCGGCTCGGCGAGGTCGCGCTCGCCCGCCCGTCGGTGAAGGCGCTGCTCGCCGGCCACACGCACTTCCGGAAGTCGGCGGTCCTCGACGGCGCGGGCGGCCCGGTGCGCGCCGAGGTGAGCCCGGTCGGCTGCCCGCGCGAGTACAAGCGCCAGGGGCGCGATCTCCCGGCGCGCGTGGCCGAGCGCGTGACGCTGATCGAGCTCGCGTAAGCGCCGGCTTGACGCGCTCCCCCGCATCGAGTACACGTCTAGCCGCTCCATCGCTCGGGTAGCTCAGTTGGTAGAGCAGCGGATTGAAAATCCGCGTGTCGATGGTTCGATTCCGTCCCCGAGCACCTCCTCAGCCGTGCGCATCCTCCTGACGTCGTTCGGGACCGCCGGAGACAACGCGCCGTTCCTCGCGCTCGCCGACGCGCTGCGGGCGCAGGGCGACGAGCCGCTGCTCCTCATGAATCCGCTGTACGAGGAGGCGGCGCGGGCGCGCGGGCTGCCCTTCGTCCCCGTCGGAGAGCGCTGGGTCCCGGAGGAGGTCGCCGACACCACGAAGTACCTCCACCCGACGCGCGGCGCCATCGCCATCTGGAACGACTTCTACCTGCCGAACGTCGCGCGCACCTACGCCGCCGTCTCGGACGCGATCGCCGCCGAGCGCGCCGACCTCGTGGTGAGCCACTAGCTCTGCTTCGGCGCCGCCTTCGCCGCGCGCGCGGCGGGCGTGCCGACGGCGCTGGTGACGCTGGCGCCCTGCTGGTGGTACTCGCGCGCCGACCCCAGCGTCTACAACGACGTCGACGGGCCGCGCTGGCTGCTGCGCTGGATGCAGTGGCTGCCGCGATTTCTTGTCAATCACTACATCGGCCGCTCGCTGCGCGCCTTCTGCGGCGCGATCGGCGCGCCCTATCGCCGCGACCACTACTTCCGCGCGCTCGCCGAGGCGGACCTCAACCTCGGGCTGTGGCCGGCGGCGTTCCGCGGCCAGGCCGCCGACGACCCGGCGCGCGCGACGCTTTGCGGCTTCCCGTGGGACGACGCCGACGGGGGCGCGCTGTCGCCGGAGCTGGCCCGCTTCCTCGACGGTGGCGAGCCGCCGCTCGTGGTGGGGCTGGGCTCGAGCGTGAAGGCGGCGGGAGATGATGTCTATCGCGAAATCGGCGCCGCCTGCCGCGCGCTCGGCTGCCGCGCGCTCTTGATCGGGGCGCGCCCCGACGCGGCGGCCGGGCTCGACGGGGTGATGGCGGTGGAGAGCGCGCCCTACCGGCTGGTGTTCCCGCGCGCGCGCGCGGTGGTGCACCACGGCGGCATCGGCACGCTCGCCGAGGGGCTGCGCGCCGGGCGCCCGACGGCGATCGTCCCCTTCGCCAACGATCAGTTCGACAACGCCCGCCGGGTGCGCGCGCTCGGCGTCTCGCTCACCTGGTCGCGCAAGGCGCTGCGCGGCGCCCGCGCCCAGCGCGCGATCGCGCAGCTCGTCGGTGACGAGGGGCTGCGCGCGCGGGCCGCCGAGCTCGGCGCGCGCGTCTCGGCCGAGCCCAACGGCGCCGCCGTCGCCGCGCGCGTCCTCACCGGGCGCTGAGCGCACCTCGATCGGCGGCGTCGGCGAGGAGGCGAAGCCAGTCGCGGAGCTGGCGGAAGACGAGGAACCCGTCGTAGACGCGGCCGTGACCGTTGCGGCCCCAGGCCTGCCGCTGCTTGCCGTTCGCCAGCATCGCGTCGAGGGTCTCGGCGATCTCGGCCGGGTCGGTGGGATCGTCGAGGAGACGCCCGTCGAGCCGATCGCGGAGCTGCTGGCGGATACCGGTCCCGCGCGTGCCGAGGACGGCGACGCCCTTCCACATCGCCTCGGTGACGGTGAGGCTGAAGCCTTCGCGCAGCGAGTTCTGCACCACCAGCGTCGCGCAGCGCTGCAGGCAGTTGACCATCAGCGCGTTGTGCTTGCGCGACGCCATCGGCAGCACGACCAGCGCGACGTCGGCCGCGAGGTCGGGCGGCAGCGCGCGCAGCTTCGCGCTCAGCTCGGCGAGCACCGCGCGCGCCTCGGGGTCGTCCTGGATCGCCGCCGGCTCGGGGCCGGCGAGGATCAGGCGCGCGATCTCCAACCGCCGTCGGTGGCGCGCGTCGGTGGTGCGGGTCACGCGCTGCTTGAGGGCGCAAAAGCCGTCGATGAGCGGGGCGAACCCCTTCAGCCGATCCCAGCGCGAGATCTGCACCACCGTCGGGCGGAAGGGCTGCCCGATCTCCTGATCGCCGAGGGCGGGGACCAGCTCGCCGTCGGAGGCGCGCAGCCGCCGCGCCTGCGCCGGGAAGGGCGCCGTCAGCACCGGGTGGGTGGGCTGGAGCAGCCCGGCGTTCGCGAGGATGCCGACGAGCTTGGTGGGCGCGAGCTCGCGGTTCTTGTGATCGAGCGGATCGATGCTGGGGTGCATCAGCACCGCGCGCCCGACGAGAAAATCGCGGAAGAACTCCGGCGCCGAGAAGACGGCGCGGTCGTAGGCCTCGGCCCACGGCTGGAGGAAGCGCCAGGCGGCGCGCGTCTCGGGCGTCTCCTCGGTGTGGCCGATGTGGCAGCGCCAGATCGCCGGGAGGCCGAGGGCGCGCTTGACGATGGCGCCGACGCCGAGCGGCTGCGGGTCGTGCACCACGAGGAGGTCGCGCGGGGCGACGAGCCCGAAGAGCGCGTCGGCGGCGCGGCGGCTGGTCGCCTCGTAGAGCGCGCGCTCGTTCGGGCCGAGCGCGGTCCCGTCACCAGTGCCGTGGACGAGGTTGTGGATGGTTTTTGTCAACGCGAAAAACGCCGGCTCGGCGCTCATCACCGCCCAGCGCGCGTCGACGCCGAGCTCGCCGAGGAGGGCGACCAGGCGCGGCATCATCTCGGCCACGCCGCCGCCCTGCGCCGTCGAGCTGAGCATCCAGACCGCGCGCCCGGCGAGCTTGGGGGCGAGCTGGCGCGCCTCGTCGCGGAGGTCGCGCACGAGCGGCGAGAGCGTGGCGTGCGCGGCGTAGTCGTCGAGGGTGCACCTCGACTCGACCGCGACGCGTTCGACTCCGTTTTTCACTGAGGAGGACCTACGCCGCGCGGTGGCGGCGGCAACCGACGCCGCTTGCCTTGGCGATGGCGAGATCTCATACTAGCGACCGTCGCAGGCAAGTCCTTCAACCGGAGCGAGGAGATCGACGATGGCCAATATCATTGTGAGGCGGGACGGCGGTGAGATGGGGCGGACGACGCAGCCGCGCGAGTGGCTCCCGCGCTCGTTCTTCGAGCCGATGCGTCAGCTGCGCGAGATGCTGCGCTGGGATCCATTCGCCGAGATGATGCCGACGGGGCGCGAGCGCGAGATGATGTTCGTGCCCGACTTCGACATCAAGGACACCCACGACGCGATCGTCATGCAGGCCGATGTGCCGGGTATCGACGAGAAGGATCTCGACGTCACCGTGACGGGAAATCGCCTGGTGGTCAGCGGCAAGCGCGAGGCCGAGGAGGAGCAGAAGGGCGAGACCTGGTACGCGTGCGAGCGCTCGTACGGGAGCTTCACGCGCGCGTTCACGCTGCCCGAGGGCGTCGACGGAGAGAACGTCCGCGCGCACCTCGAGAAGGGCGTCCTCATGCTGCACATCCCGAAGCGCGCGCAGTCGCAGCCGAAGAAGGTGCAGATCGGGGCCGGCGTGGGCGCGAAGGCGGGCGGTGCGCCGGGCGCGACGTCGCAGCAGCCGCAGAAGCCGAAGGCCTGAGGTGTGCACGGGAATCGCTGCGAGCCATGCGCGCGCAGCGATTCACCGTCTGTTTGACGGGCGACGTGATGACCAGGCGCGGGATCGATCAGATCCTGCCGCACCCGAGCGAGCCGCGCCTCCACGAGCCGCACCTGCGCGACGCGCGCGAGTACGTCTGGCTCGCGGAGCTGGCGAACGGCCCCATCGCGCAGCCGGCGCCGTTCACCTGGCCGTGGGGCGAGGCGCTCGTCGAGCTCGAGCGGCGGGCGCCGCACGCGCGCGTCGTGAACCTCGAGACGAGCATCACGCGCAACGCGAACCCGTGGCGCGGCAAGGAGATCCACTACCGGATGCACCCCGGGAACGTCGCCTGCCTGAGCGCGGCGCGCATCGACGTGTGCGCGCTCGCCAACAACCACGCGATGGACTACGGGCGCGCGGGGCTCGTCGAGACGCTCGACGTGCTGCGAGCGGTGGGGATCGGCGTCGCGGGGGCGGGGCGCACGCTCGCCGAGGCGCGCGCGCCGGCGATCGTCCCGCTCGGGCGCGATCGGCGGCTGCTCGTGTTCGCGCTCGGCTCACCGACGAGCGGCGTCCCCGAGGAGTGGGCGGCGACCGAGGAGCGGCCGGGGATCGACGTGCTGTCCTCGCTGTCGGACGCGGCGGCGCGCGCGATCGTCGAGCGCATTCGGCGCACCCGCCGTCCTGGCGATCTGGTGATCGCGTCGATCCACTGGGGCTCGAACTGGGGCTGGGCGGTGGAGCCGGAGATGGTCCGCTTCGCCCACCACCTCGTCGACGGTGGGGTGGACGTCGTGCACGGTCACTCGTCGCACCACGCGCGGCCCGTCGAGATCTACGACGGGCGGCTCATCGTATACGGCCCGGGCGACCTCATCGACGACTACGAGGGCATCGCCGGCGACGAGCAGTTTCGCGGCGACCTCCGCACGCTCGTCTTCGCCGAGCTCAGCGCGTCGACGGGCGAGCTGGAGGGGCTCGAGCTCGTGCCGCTGCGCGCGCGCCGCATGACGCTCGAGCGGGCCAGCGCGGAGGACCAGGCGTGGCTGGCCGCGACGCTGGCGCACGTCGCCGAGCCCTTCGGGACGCGCTTCGCCGTGGTCGACGGGGCGCTGCGGCTGCTGGCACGGCCTGCGCAACAACGTCGCGTCGAGGAGGAGGTGGGCCATATGGCCGAGGGAGAGTGGGGCCACTGTCGACACTGTCGTTTCTTCGCGAGCCCGGCGCGGTTGCCGCTCGGCGACGAGGAGGCGGCGTGTGAGCACCCGACGCTGTCGCAGTTCCACCTGCGCGTCTTCGGCGCGAGCGGCTGCGATGGGTACGAGCTGCGGCCGGGGCTGGCGGCGCGCGAGGAGGGCGAGGAGCGCCCCGGGCTGGTGACCTGAGCGAGCCCGGGCGGTCGCGATGGATCCGATCGTGCTGGCCGGGTCGGCCAACCCTGCGCTCGCGCAGGCGGTCGCGCACGCGCTCGGGGTGCCGCTCGGGCGGGCCTACACCGAGGCCTTCCCCGACGGGGAGCTGCACGTCGAGGTGGCCGAGACGGTGCGCGGGCGCGACATCTATCTGGTGCAGCCGACGGGGCCGCCGGTGGAGGCGCACCTCGTCGAGCTGCTGCTCCTCGGGGACGCCTGTCGGCGCGCGGGCGCCGCCGAGCGGACCGCCGTCATCCCCTACTTCGGGTACGCGCGGCAGGATCGGCGCTCGTCGGAGCGGGAGCCGCTGGGCGCGCGCGTCGTCGCCGACGCGATCGCCAGCGCCGGGTTCACGCGGGTGGTGGCGATCGATCTGCACTCGTCGGCGGTGGAGTGCTGTTTCGGAGTGCCGCTCGTGCATCGCAGCGCGGTGCGGCCGCTCGCGGAGGCGCTCGTCGACGAGGTGAGCGAGGAGACGGTGGTGGTCGCGCCCGATCTCGGCGCGGTCACGCTGGCCGAGCGGTACGCGCGCGTCATCCGTCGGCCGGTGGTGATCGTGCACAAGGCGCGGCTGAGCGGCAGCGAGGTGAAGGTCCACGCCGTCGTCGGGGAGGTGGCGGGGCGGGCGCCGAGCCTCGTCGACGACATGATCTCGACGGGGGCGACGATCGAGGCGGCGGCGTGGGCGCTGCTCGACGCGGGCTGCCGGCCGCGGCTGGCGGTGGCGGCGACGCACCTCCTCGTCGTCGGGGATGCGCTGGAGCGGCTGGGGCGGCTGCCGATCGCCCGGCTCGTCGGGACCGACAGCGTGGTGCTGCCCGAGCGCGCGGCGCGGCTGCCGCCCGCGGCGGGGCCGCCGATGACGCGGCTGAGCGTGGCGCCGCTCGTCGCCGAGACGATCGCAGCGCTCCACGAGCGGCGCGCGCTGGCGGAGGTCGACGCCCGCGGCTGAGGCGGCGCCCGGCGGGCGGGGCACGCTTCTGGCAATTCCAGCGCGCATGGACATCCGCCCGCTCTTCGACGAAGCGTTCTACACCGACGAGGCCTCGCGCGCGACGGAGGCGATCGCGCGGGCGCGCGACGCGGTGAGCGCGGCGGGGCGGCTCGACGGCGTCAGCCTCGAGATCGTGGTGCCGGAGCGGCCCGACGAGCGCTGGCTGCGCGAGCGGGTGCTGCACCCGCTGATCTATTATTGTCAATCAACAGGTGCGAGCGCGCCCGCCTGCCCCGGCGTGTTCGTCACGCTGTTCCACGGCGATCGGCTGAGCTGCGTGCTGGGCGCGGAGGTCATCGCCTGGGCGGCGCGGCTGCTCGGCGTGGCGGAGCAGGCGCTCGTCGACGAGTACGGCACCCACGAGCGCGAGCAGGGGGCGCCGCGGACCACCTGACCGTCAGGCGACGGCGAGCGCCTGCGCCATCCAGAGGAGCTGGTCGGCGAGGATGGCGCGATCGCCGGCGGCGAGGGCGGCCATGTCGCCGGGGTGGCGGCGCTGTAGCTCGTCGAGGACGTCGTCGCGCACCTCGGCCGCCAGCCGCTCGGGCGGCGCGGACGGCCCCAGCTTCGAGCGCGCGCTCTGGAGGCGCGGCGGAGTGACCAGCGCCGCCGCCGCCTCGAGGAGCCGCGCCAGCGCGTCGCCCGACGCGCGCGCGGGCGGCCGCGGCTTCTGCGCGCCGTGGTAGCGCTCGTCCTCGGCGAACGCGGCGATTTTACGCTTGACGATAGGTCGCACGCGCGCGCCGCCCGGGAGCGCCACCTCGCGGACCGTCTTCAGCACCAGGCCCTCGGCGATGTTCGGTGTCCCCAGCGCCGCGAGCGGCGGCAGCCCGAGGCGCGCGGGGATCGACGACTCGCGCTCGACGGCGACGGCGCGCGCCTCCGCCAGGCTGCCGGTGAGGATCGGCTCGGCGACGAAGAGGCCCGCGCTCGCGAGGAGCGCCATCGCCTCGTCGAAGGGGGCCCAGCTGCGCGCCTCGCCGTCGAGGAGCGCGACGTCGTAGAGGCAGAGCTCGATGCGCGGGCTGTACCAGACGCCCGACTGCACCGGCTCGACGACGCCCGGCTCGGGCGGGACCGCCGGGTGCGGGTAGCGGCCGCCGAAGAGCTCGCCGTGGAGCTGCACGGTCGCGCCCGCCGCGCCCCAGCGCCGCCGCACGTCGTCGACGGCGCGCTCGAGCGACGGACGCAGCCGCGCGACGACGAGCTCGTGGCCGAAGAAGCTCTCGCCGGGGGGGATCAGCTCGCGCCGCTTGGCGAAGCGCAGCGGCGCGCCGGGCGCCGCCACGACGACGAAGTGCGCGCCGTGGAGCTTCTCGGTGACCACCCAGCGCTCGCGCGCGAGGCGCTTCTCGACGGTGGGGTCGGCGTCCCAGCGCTCCTCGATCTTGTCGTAGGGGACGAGCGACGTCGTGGTCATGACAGCGAAGTCATGAACCGGCGCGCATCACCCTCGTCGGGATCGGTGGCCGGGAAGCAGTCGAACAGCACGTGGAACTTGTTCATCCCTGGCGTCGCGCGCTCGATGAAGTCGGCGACCGCGTCGGGGGAGGCCTCGACGAAGTCGGCCAGACGCTCGGCGCCGGGGCCGGGCGCGACCAGCGTCGGGACCTTGCCGGGGAGCGCGCCATAGGTGAGCTCGATGCCGAGCGCGTGGAGGGCGACCGCGAGGTCCCAGTGCTCCTCCGGCGAGAGGCGGCAGCGCGGGTCCGCCAGCAGCGCGGCGCGGGCCTCGTCGCTGAACGGGTGCGCATAGAGCGCCGCGCTCTTCAGCGTCGGGTGGGCGAGGACATCGGGCGCGTCGGTGAGCAGGCCGAACCCGAGCTCCAGCGTCGTGAGCGCCGGCAGCGACGCGAGCCCCGCCGTCGACGTGAGCGGACAGCAGGCGACCTTGAGGACCTCGAGGCGGCCGAGCGGCGCCAGCGCGCCGAGGTCGGTCAGGCGACAGGCGACGAGGCCGAGCGAGCGCAGGTTGGGGAACGCCTCGAGGCCGCGCAGCGTCTCGGCCGAATCGACGACGAGCGGCCCGGTGAACGCGGCGCACTCCTCCGTCGAGAAGGGGGCGGCGTGCAGGAGGGCGCGTTGTGCCGCGATGCGGATCCGTCGGTCGGCGTTCTCGAGGGCGTCGCTCATCTCGGTGGCGTCCCAATCTCCACCACGTGGCCCCACAGCGTCGCGATCGAACGGCAGACCCGCTCCGTGGGGGCGGGCTCGTCTGGGGCGGCGCGGTCGAGCCAGTGCGGTGAGTACTCGTACACCCAACGATCGTCTTCGTCGAGGCTGAGCGCGAGCGTCGACTCGTCGTCGAGCTCCGACGGGCGCTCGGCGATGGGGAGCAGCCTGGCCCTGCGCTCGACGGCGCGGCGCTCGCTGCGCGAGCCGAGGAGGCCGAGCTCGTACCAGCCGCCGGCGGTGCGATCCATGGCCCCGGTGCGATCGAAGCCGTCGAGGCGCACGAACACCGACGGCGCGGGGTTCCGCACCGACGACAAGACGGTCGTGCGGAAGGTGCGCAGCCAGGCGGGGACCGGATCCTTGCGCTGCTCGAACCGGTCGATTGCCGCGTCCGTGTCGCGGAAATAAAGCTCGCCCGGGAAGCGCGCGACGAGCGTCTCGAGCGCGGCGCGATCGGCGTCACGGAGGTGCGGGCTCGCGGCGATCCAGCGGCGCGCGTCGTCGGAGTCGCCGGTGATCCAGGCGCAGGCGAAGCGTTGCTCGTCGGGCGGGGCCGCGGGGTCGCGGAATCCGCCGGCGAGGATCCGATCGCCGTCGTCGAGAGCGCGCTCGCGCGCGAGGGCGTTGGCCCACTGGACGGCGTAGTCGACGCGACGGTCGGCGCGCGGCCCCGGCCGGACGACGAGCAGCGAGTCGCCGGGGATCTGTCCGACGCAGAGCGCGGCCCCCTCGTTCCAGGCGCGTCGCGCGAGCGCCTGGGTCGCCACGACGTCCTCCTCGACGCACCGGGCGGAGCGGGCGCGCGCGGCGTCCCACTGCGGGACGCCGAAGACGCGGAGGGTGTGCACCGACGGCAGCGGGGGAACGTCGCCGATCGACGAGAACAGGAGCTCGAGGGTGTCGAGCGCGAGCGCCTCGAGGCCCGTGAGCGACTCGAGCCGCGAACAGGCGATGCGGAGCGTCCGGAGTCGGTGCGCCGCCGCGAGCGGGCGCAGATCGGGGAGCGCGCAGGCCAGCAGGGTGAGCGTGGTGGCCTCGTCGAGGTCGAGCGCGAGGCGCTCCGTCGGGATCGAGGTCGCGTGCGAGAGGACGATCGCGGTCATTGCGCAGCGATGGTGTCAATCGTCGTGAGGACGGTCTGGATGACCGACCGCGAGGTCTGAGCGGCGGCCGCGGGGTCGAACGGCTTCCCGTTCAGCGTGACGCTCGGGTGGATGTCGGTCGCGCCGCCCAGCCACAACGAGTCGTTGAGGAAGAGCTCGAGGTTCGCGCGCAGCGTCGCGAAGCTCGTCGAGTGGTGGAAGGCGGCCTCGAGGAACGAGTGCCACGCCTCCTGATGTTGGGTCTGATCGATGATGCGCGTCGGGTTCTCGGGGTCGGGGCCCTTCACCGACCCAGAGTGACCCTGTGGCACCAGCTTGCCCTCGACGCGACGCCCGGCTGCCGCCGCGAACACCACGTTCGTCGTCGGGACGCGGAGCTGGTCTTGCAAGTCGATCCACTTCGCGCCCTCGAAGAACTCTCGTGAGTTGGCGGCGCGGTTGACGACCTCGTTGATGAGGTCGCAGGGGAGGAATTCGTGCTGCCCGCGGTTCGCCGCGCGGAAGCGATCGCCGACCCACTGCTTGGTGGCGCTGTCCTTGTTCCAGATCTCGTTGAAGCGAGCGAGCTTGAGCGTGCCCGCCTGCCCCGAGGTCGCCAGGCTCTTCATGAACGGGAGAATGCCGAGGGACTGCAGCGGCGTCCTGACCTCGTCGCTCACCTCGCGCTGGCCGGGCATGACGATGGTGCCGTAGGGGCCGGCGCCGCCGTTGTACTTGATGGCCGCGATCGCCTCGGGGCCGACATCGTGCGAGCGCGCGTACGAGATCACGTGGGCGATCGCGCCGCCTTCGCCGCCCGTCGCTGGCGGAGTCTGGGCGCCGGTCGCGCACAGCGACTGGAACTTCTGCTTGAGCGGCGAGGCGTCGCCGTTGACGAGCGTTTCGATCTCCTCGCTGTTGAGCGGCGAGCTGTGCACGCCCTCGGGCGGCCCCTCGATGAAGCTGATGCCGGCGGACTTCACCGAATCGGGGATGGTGGCGTCTTCGAACGAGAAGGTCTTCACCTTCGCGGACTGAACGTCGGCCTCCCAGTTCGACTTCATCGACGCGAAGCGCGTCGTCGCCGCGTCCTTCAGCTTCGTCTTGTTCTCCGGATGCATCGTCGCGGGAACGAAGCTGTAGTACTTGAGCCCGCGTGGACCGAGCGAGTCACCTTCGACCATGCCGGCGGTCTTGAAGCGCTCGAGCTCACTCGTGACGTAGGCCTTGCTGAGCCCCACTGCGTTGGCCAGATCGTCGACGGTGAACCAGGCCTGTTTGTCGGCGCCGAAGGCGGTCTTGGCGGCGGTGAAGCGGGGCGGCCAGTTGTCCTTGGTGTCGACCGTGGCGGCCTGCTTGGTCGCGTTTCCGTAGGCGACGTCGACGGTGAGCGTCTCCTTCGCCGCCTTCTTCGCCTTGGCGACGGCGGCCTTGGTCTTCGACTTGATCGCGCCCGGGATCGCCCCGGCGTTCGCGGCACCGGTCACGTCGGCTGGCTGCGGCGACGGCAGCGTGAGGGTGGTGCCGTTGAGCGAGACGCCACCTCCCGCGTCGGCGAGCGCCTTGGCGGCGGCGGCCGGATTGGCTGGCGAAGCGCCGTCGGTGACTTCGGCGGTCATCGCCACGATGCTCTCTTCGAGCGCGACGGGCGGAGTGGTGACCGAGACCGGCGTGAGGCTGATCTCCGTCGGCGCGACGGGTTGCTGTGTCGCGGGCGCGGTACCGTTCGCCGTCGGCGTCCCGTTGGACGAGCCGCCGCTCTGTGGCGCCGGCGACGACGGGGGACCGCTTTGGGTGGACCGCTTTGGGTGAGCGAGATGGGGGCGCGGCGAGCGACGATGGGGATGGTCGCCTTGCGCGAGACCGGTGCGGCGGCCTCTTTCCCGACCGCGTCGCCGGCGCCCTTCTTGTCGTCTGCGCCGCCCTTCGCGTCGCCGCCCTTCGCGTCGGGCTTCGCGGGCTTCTCGCCGGCACCCTCGGCCTTCTCGCCCTTGTCCTGGGCGTCGTCCTTGCCTTCGGCCTTCTCTTTTGCCTCTTGCTTCTCTTCGTCGCGCTTTTCCGCTTTATGCTTTTCTGCCCGCTCCGATTTCTCCGGCTTGTCCTTGTCGCCCTTCTTGTCGGCGCTCTTCTTGTCGTCGCCCTTGTGGTCGCCTTTCTGGTCGTCGTGGAGCGCCTCCGTGACGTTGTCCGCGACCGCGTCGGCCTCCTTCTCGGCGGCGTCCTCGGGAGAGGAGACCTCGCCGTGCTCGGCCTCCGCCTCGGCCTCGGCGCCTTCGGCCTCTTTGCGCTGCACGCCCGACTTCTGGCCCTGCACGACGTGGGTGAGCTCGTGCGCGAGGAGGCGATCCCCCTCCTTCGTCCCCGGCGCGAACTCGCCGCTGTTGAAGTGGATGTCGCTGCCGACGGTAAAGGCACGCGCTCCGAACCCGGTCGACGCCCGCGCCGACTCGCCCCCGGTGTGGACCTTCACACCCGAGAGATCGGCCCCGAGCTTCGGCTCCATCCGTGCCCGGACATCTCCTGGCAGCGACGAGCCGCCGCCCGACGGGATCGCTGGCCGAGTAGCTGCGCCCTCCGCTTTCCGCATGACGCGCCCATGGTGCTCGCGCGCGGCGTGCTCGCGGATGGGCGCGCCGCGCGCGGCGCCGTACGTCGCCAGCGGCGGCTCCCCGAGCTTGCCGTCGCTGAAGCGGTACTCGACCTGGCGAAAGTAGGTCTGTTGATGCGCGTGGATCGCGGCGAACCCGCGCTGCCCGCCAGCCGGCTCGCCCTGATAGTCGGCGATCTTGCGGGCGAGGGACGGAGCGGATTCGTGGATAGCCGGCTTCGCTGCAGGTCTGTCTTGCTTGCCGCCCTCACTCATCCCCGTCTCTCCCTCCCGCGTCTCGATGAGGATCGGCGGTCTCGTTCAAATTGTGCAGCCGTCGCAAACCAGCGAGCGGCCAGTCAGAGCGCGGGCCCGTAGAAGCGGAGCGTGGTCTCCGTCGGCCAGAAGCTCGCCTCGAGGCGGTAGCCCGTCGACCAGAGCGCGAGCGTCGGCTCGAAGGGGTTCTCGAGCTCGGCGAAGGGGCGGAACTTCACCGCGTCGGGCGGCCAGTGGCTCGACGGCACCTCGAGGGCGTGCTCGACGGCGCGCAGCCAGCTCGCGTAGCCCCCGAGGCAGGCGCGGGCGAGCGCCGGGAGGTCGGCCCCGACGTCGGCGGGGATGCCGACGGGGAGCCCCGCCTCCTCGAGCGCGGCCTCCGCCGACCAGAGCGCGCAGGAGTAGGCGGGCCCGAAGTCGTGCAGCGTCGGCAGCACGCCGGCGACGATGAACCACTCGCGCGCGGTCGGCGCGGCGCCGCCCCAGGGCTGGAGGCGCCGCGCGATCTCGTCGGCGGCGCGCTCGGCCTCGGCCGTCCCCTCGGGGTCGGCGGCGAGCGCGAGCAGCGCGTCCATCGTCGGTGGCGTCGCGTGCCGCTCGATGCCAGCGGCGGCCACGCGCGGCGGTCGCTTGGGCGCGTCGATGACCCCGAACGCGCGCGCGCGCCCGTCGGAGAAGCAGCGACCGAGGGCGCCGCTCGCGCCCAACCGCGCCCACGCCTCCGCCGGACTCGACAGCCCGGCGATTGCCGCGCGCGCGCGCGCCTCCGACGAGCGCGCCGGGGTCGTGCGCAGCCGCGCGAGCCAGCCGGTCACCGCGTCGTTCAGCGGAGCGGTCACGGCTTGCCTCCGGGCTTCGACGCCGGAGCGCCGCCGGCGGCAGCGGCAGCGGCCCCGGCGGGCGGCGCGGCCGGCGGCTTCATCGCCGTCACCGCCGACTGGATCGCCGCCGCCAGCGCGCTCTGCGCGCCGCCGAGCGCGGTCTTCGCCGCGGCGCCGTCCTTCTTCTGGTCCTTCGACATGAGCGGCTCGCACCCGGCGTCGTACGACTCGCCGACGAGCGCGTTCCACGCCGTCGTCAGCGCCGCGCCCGCGGTGGTGAGCGCCTTGTGCTTCTCCTCGAGCATCTTCGCCTCGGCCGCAGCATCCGTCGCAGTCTGGATCTGGAACTCGGCGTCGTCGAGCGGGAGGGCCGCGTCGACGAAGGCGCGCAGCGCGGTGCGGAAGGTCTGCAGCGCCGTCCCGAAGTTCGTCGAGTTCGCGTCGCCGCCCTTCGGGGTCGCGCCCTTGTTGACGGTGATCTCGAACCCCGGCAGCGAGACGCACGAGGTCAGCGTGGCGATCGCGCCGTCGAGGGGCGTCTTCGCCTTGGCGGGCAGCGTCGCGATGAGCCCGGGGAGCTCGCCGCCCAGCTTCTTGAGGCCGTTGTTGAAGAGGTGATCGCCGCGCTTCTTGCCGTCCTCGGCGCGGAAGATCTTGAGCCCGACCCCGTCGAGCTTCGCGGCGATCGGCGGCGCCTTTTCCTTCTCTTTGGCGTCGCCCTTCTTGGCGTCGCCCTTCTTGGCGTCGCCCTTCTTCTCGTCGCCGTCCTTCTCGTCGTGGAGCGAGTCGGCCACCTGATCGGCGACGGCGTCGGCCTCGACCTCGGCGGGCTCGCCCGGCTGCGAGACCTCCTGGTCCTTCTCCTTCTCGTCGGTGGGCTCGGCCTTGCGCTGCACCCCGCTGCGCTGCCCCTGCACGACGTGCGTCAGCTCGTGTGCGAGCAGCCGATCGCCCTCCTTCGACCCCGGCGCGAACTGCCCGGCGTTGAAGTGCACGTCCGTCCCGACGGTGAACGCGCGCGCCCCGAAGCTGCTGGCCGCCGCCGCCGAGTCGCCCCCGGTGTGGACGCGCACCGACGAGAGATCGGCGCCGAGCTTGGGCTCCATCCGCGCCTTCACCGTCGCCGGCAGCGGCGACCCCGCGCCCGTCGGGATGGCCCCTCCGCCGCGGCTGGCATCGTTCGCCTTGCGCAGGATCCGCGCCGCCGCCTGCCCGACGATCGATCGCCGCTCCGCCGCGAGGTGCCCCGCGGGCGCGGTCCCCTGCGCGCCGCCGCTCATCCTCCAGCGCACACCGTCGACGGCAGCGGTCCGCTCGGCGACGACCCCGTCGAGCCCGGCGCCCGCGCGCGTCCCGCGTCCCTCCGGCTGCCTCCGGTCCTGGGGTGGGCCGCGCCGGCGTCGTCGCCGCCGACTGCTGCTCCTTCGCAATCCTTCCGTCGCTCAAGCCAACGCCTCCGGCCCCCCGGCACCATGATTATCGGCAGGCGCGCTCAGAAGGTTGCGTGAAATGGGTAGGATCGGGGCGTGGGGCCCGCGCGATCGGACGTCAGCGTCGAAGACCTCTGGAGACGCTACGACGCGATGGAGGCGCGGCTGACGGCACCGCTCAGCCGTCGCATGCTCGAGCTCGGCGCCGTCGGGCCCGGGATGCGCGTCCTCGACCTCGCGACGGGGCGAGGCGAGCCCGCGATTGCCGCCGCACACCGCGTTGGTCCGAAGGGCTTCGTCCTCGGTGTGGACGCCTCCGCGAGCATGCTGGCGATGGCGCACGCGCGCGCCTCGAGCGAAGGGCTGAGCAACCTCGCGCTGTGCGCGATGGACGCGGCGGCTCTCGACGGGATTGCGCGATCGTCCTTCGACGTAGCGCTCGCGCGCTGGGGGCTCATGTATTTCGAGGCGCCGTTCGACGCGCTCGTCGGGGTCGGCCGCGCGCTGGTGCCGGGGGGCCGCCTCGTCTCCGCCGTCCTCGTCGAGCCCGCGCGCGTCTCCTACCACGACTGGCCGCGGCGACTGCTCGCGCGATATCGCCCGCTACCGCCGATTGACGCCTCGTCGCCGGGCCCGTTCTTCTACGCCGAGCGGGACCGGCTGCTGCGCGATCTCCTGCGTGCCGGCTTTCGCGTCGAGCACGTCGAAGAGCTCGAGGTGCCGGTGATGGAGGTCGCGACCGCCGACGAGCTGCTCGCGTGGGTGCGGGCGTTCGGGCTCGCGCGCCTCGTCGACGAGCTGTCGGAGGAGGCGCAGCGTGCGTGGGAGGCCGACGTCACGCGCGAGGCCGAGGCGCTGCGGACCGAGGGCCTCCTCCGGCTCGGCGCCGTCACGCGGATCGTCGTCGCCTCGATCCCGCCGGCGTGACGATTCGGGACACCGATCCTGTACGATGGGAACGTGCGGATTTTCGTGATCGGGATCGCGACGGCGATGGTGGTGGGCGCGCTGGGGGCGCGCGGGGCGTCGGCGGATACGACGGCGGCGACGGAGGCGGCGGGCGCGGACCCGACGGCGCGCGTCGACGAGATGATGGTGCGCGCCAAGATGGTGATGGAGCCGTCGCGGCAGATGCAGGCGATCATCGATCTGCTCGACGAGCGGCTGACGGCCGAGCCGCGCGACGCGCGCGCGTGGCGGCGGTTGGCGGAGGCGCTGGCGGTGGGCTTCGCGCGGAGCCGCGTCGCGCCGTCGGTGCTGGAGGCGCGGAAGCGGGCGCTCGCGCTCGACCCGAGCGACTGCCACCTGGCGGCGCTGGTGGCGCGCGCCGACGCGAGCGTGCTGGCGCGCTGGCGCGAGGCGCCGTCGCCCTGCGCCGAGATGCTCCTCGTGATGGCGCGCGGCGACGGCGCCGACGAGGTCGCGCTGCTCGAGCGATCGCGCGCGGCGGCGCCGACGGCGGAGGGGCTGGTCGCGCTCGGCATCGCGCGGCTGCGCGCCGGGGATCTCGCGCGCGCCGAGGAGGCCTACGCGGCGGCGCTGAAGGCGCCGGCGGCGTTCCCCGAGGACTGGCGCGTCGACGGCTGGACCGCGGTGCACGCGCGGCTCGGCCTCGCGGTGGTGGCGTCGCGGCGCGGCCAGGCGAAGCGCGCGCGAGAGCACCGCAAAGCGCTGCGCGAGTGGTGGCGGGACCCCGGCCCGTGGCACGACCTCTCCGACGAGGAGCGGCGCTGGGCGCGCGCCATCGGCGAGCGTCTCTGACCCGCGGCGGCCCCAGTGTGGCCGCGCCGCCACACCCGCGCGCCAATGATTTCGCGCGCTTCGTCGTCGGACGCGGCGGTATGATGGTTGCTGAGCCGTCTCGTATGCGAGCCCTCTGTGTCGTCGCTGCGGTTGCCCTGCTGATCGGGTGCGACGCCACCTCGATGCGGGGGCCCGATCAGGGGCCGACCGGCGTCGACGGCGGCGGGGGCGGCGTGGACCTCGCCGATCCGCCGCTCGGGCAGCCGGTCATCCTCCGCTTCGACGCGACGCCGGCCATCGTCCCGCCGGGCACGTCGTCGACGCTGAGCTGGACCGTCGAGGGCGCCGATCGCGTCACTCTCGACGGCGCCGACGTCGCGGCGGCGGACTCGCGGATGGTCGCGCCGGCGGCGACGACGACCTACGTCCTCGAGGCGTCGAACGCGCAGGGGACGGTGCAGGCGATGGCCACGGTGACGCTGCGCGCGCTGGTCACGCCGGGCGATCCCGGCGCCGCCGACGAGCGCACCGACGTCGACACCAGCGCCGACCGCAGACCGATCTCGCGCCTCATCTACGGGTACAACAACTATTCGCCCGGCGGTACGCGTCCCAAAAATTTGACCCTCGATCGTCGCGGCGGCGATCGCTATTGCGCGTACAACTGGGAGACCAACGCCTCGTCGTCGGGCGGCAGCGACACCACCTGGTTCTACCTGAACGACGGCTACCTCTCGTCGTCGACGAGCCCGGCCGCCGCCTCGTTCGCGGCCATCGACGCCAACCGCGGGCGGGCGATGGCGACGATGATGCTGGTGCAGCTCGGCGATTATGTCGCGGGCGATCGCAGCGGCGCGGTCGATATCACCAATTCGACGTATTTGTCCCATTTCAAGCGGCTGCGCCTCGACGGCGGCAGCGACCCGGCGGTGATGCCGTCGGCGCCGAACGGCGGCGACGCGACGGTCTCGATGGACGAATATGTCAATTACGTCCGCTGGCATTACGCGGGCGTCGCCGATCTGTTCACCAGCGCGACGGCGCCGCTCCTGATCGGCCTCGACAACGAGCCCGACCTCTGGCACTCGGCGTTCGCCATCCTGCAGCGCAGCCCGACGGGGCCGGCCATCCCGCGCACCGGCTCGCTCTCCGGCTGGAAGACGCCGGCGAACGACACCGAGATCGGCCGCTCGGTGACGCCGGACGAGCTCATCGCGCGCGTGAAGACCATCACCACGATGCTCCGTCGCGTCGCTCCGAAGGCCGAGATCCACGGCCCCAGCCACTACGGCTTCGACGGGATGGAGCTCTTCGCCGGGAGCTGGCCGGGGCTGTCGGCGACCTACTGGTTCACCGACAAGTTCCTCAGCGAGATGGCCGCGGCCTCGACGGCGGCCGGCAAGCGCCTCCTCGACGTCTACAACTTCCATTGGTACCCCGAGGCCTACGCCGGCGGCACGCGCATCATCGACCTCGTCACGCCCGCCGACGACGCCGCCTTCGACGCCATCGCGCAGAACCCGCGGTCGTACTGGGACCCGACCTACGACGAGGATTCGTGGATCACGCGCGACCATACGAAGGGGCCGGTGCACATCGTGACGCGCGTGCAGGACAAGATCGCGGCGCGCTGGCCGGGGACGAAGCTGGCGATCACCGAGTACTACCCCGGCGGCGGCGGCAGCATCGCCGGCGGGATCGCCGAGGCCGATACGCTGGGGATCTTCGGGAAGCTCGGGCTGCACGCGGCGGCGCTGTGGGTGATCCCGTTCACCGACAGCGACGCGCGCTTCGTCCACGGGGGGATGAAGATGTTCCGCGACTACGATGGGCAGTCCGGCAGCTTCGGCGACACCAGCGTGCGGGCGCAGCACTCGACGGTGGCGGGCGGCAGCGCCTACGCCTCCGTCGACAACGCCTCCGACGATCGGGTCGTCGTCGTGCTGATCAACCGGACGAAGTCGGCGCGCACCACCGCGCTCCGGGTGACGCACACGCAGACGCTGCGCACGGCGGAGGTCTACACCCTGACGCAGGCGAGCGCGAACCCGGTGCGGCAGGCGGACCTCACGCTCTCGACGGTCAACGCGCTGGTCTACGCGATGCCCGCGCGCAGCGTGACGACGCTGGTGCTGCGCCCATGACGCGATCGCTGCCGGCGACGACGCTGGCGCTCGCGGTCGCGGTCACACTGGCGGGCTGCTCGGGGCCGTCGACGGTGCTCGTCGCCATCGAGGATCCGACGAACGCCGGCGCGCTGGCGCTCTCGGTGTACGGCCCGCGCGGCGCGCTCGTCGTCGGAAAATCGATCCCCGGTGCGGGCCGCGTCGTCCTCCAGAACGTGCCCGCGCCCGAGGCGCTGCGCGTGGTGGTGACCGCGGCGGCGTCGTCGATGACCGGCGCGGGGGCGCGCGTCTCGACGGTGGCCGGCGAGCAGGTGGCGGTGCGCGTGCTCCTCGGACCGATCGCCGACGCCGATCGCGACCGCGTGCCCGACGAGCTCGACGTCTGCCCGACGACCCCGAACAGCGATCAGGCCGACGCCGACGGCGACGGGATCGGCGACGCCTGCGCGGGCGCGCCCGGCCCCGACGGCGGCCGCCCCGATCTCGCGCCGCCCGCCGACCTCGCGGTGCCGATCGACCTCGCGGGCGCCGACCTCGTCGGCGTCGATCTCGCGCCGCCGCGCGACCTCCTGCCGCCGGCCGACCTCGCGCCGATCGCCTGCCCCGCCGGCGCCAAGCTGTGCGAAGGGTTCGAGAGCGGCGCCGTCGACACCGGCCGCTGGCCGTCGAAGTACGAGCAGCCGCCGTCGAGCACGATCTCCGTCTCGTCGCTGCGCGCGCACTCCGGCAGCTACTCGCTGCGCGCCCACTTCGCCGCCAACGGCGCCACCGCGCGCAACCTCGACGCGCAGCTCGTCAACACCGGCGCCTTCCCGGCCGACCCCACCTACGTGCGCGCCTGGGTCTACCTCGACGGCGTGCCCGGCATCCCCGGCGGCATCTCGCTCGCCAACATCCAGCAGACCGGCGCGCCCTACGGCGGCTTCACGTTCTATCTCGCGGGCGCCTACGTCGGCGTGAACGCGTACAACTTCGCCTTCACCGCCAACAAGAACGCCGTCGACCCCGACGCGATCGCCAACCTCTACAACCGCTGGATCTGCTTCGAGTGGCAGGTGACCAACGGCGGCGGCGGCCTCCTCCGCACCTACGCCGACGGGGTCGCGCTCTCGACCGGCGACACCCCCTTCTCGACGGTGTCGCCGGGGATGGGCGAGCTCATCCTCGGGGCCGAGGGGCAGGTGGCCGCCAACGCCCCCGCGTTCGACATCTATTTCGACGACGTGGTGGTCTCCGCGACGCGCGTCGGGTGTAATTAAGACTAGACATGAAACGAGCGCGGGCGCCGAAGCGGCCCTTCCACCACGGGAACCTCCACGAGGCGCTGGTCGAGCGGGCGCGCGCGCTCCTGCGCAGCGACGGGCTGGCGGCGCTGTCGCTGCGTGAGGTGGCGCGGCGCGAGGGGGTCTCGCACGCGGCGGCCTATCGCCACTTCCGCGCGCGCACGGCGCTCCTCGCGGCGGTGGCGACGACGGGCTTCGTGGCGCTGCGGGAGCGCCTCGAGGCTGCGGTGGCGGAGGCGCGCACGCCGCTCGACGGGCTCGGCGTGATCGGCGCGAGCTACGTGCGCTTCGCCTTCGACGAGCCGCACCTCTTCCGGCTGATGTACGGGCCGGAGCTGGCGGCGCGCGCCGAGCACCCCGCGCTGGAGACGGCGGCGCGCGAGGCGTTCGGGGTGGTGCCGGCGTGCGTGCGCGAGGCCCAGCAGGCGAAGCAGGTGCGTCGCGAGCCCGTCCTCGAGCTGGCGCTCATCGCCTGGTCGCTGGTGCACGGCATCGCCACCCTCGCGCTCGACGGGCAGCTCGCCGACGCGGGGATGACGGCGGCCGACGCCGAGCGGTTCGTCGAGCGCGCCGACCGCGTGCTCCGGCGCGGGCTCCTCCCCGGCTGAGCCGCCCGTCCGGGGACTCAGCGCGATCGCGAGGGCGTCTCGGGGAGGCCGGCGCGTCGCCACGCGCGCATCCCGCCGGCGAGCTGCGCGACGTCGTCGAAGCCGTGCGCGCGCAAGAGGCGCACCGCCGGAATGCTGCGGTGGGCGCTCAGGCAGATGGCGACGACCGGGCGCGCGCGGTCGAGCCCCAGGCCGTCGAGCGCGCGCTCGAGCTCGAGGATGGGCGCGCTCACCGCGCCGTCGATGTGGCCGGCGTCGAACTCCATGCGCGTGCGCACGTCGACGAGCTGCGGGCGCTCCTCCGCCGCCGAATTTCTGTCAAGCAGCGCCGCCAGCGCCGCGGGCGCGACCTCCGGCACCGCCCCGACGGGCAGCCAGTCGCGCAGCCGCACCTACGCCGCCCCCACCGCGACGCGCACGACCTCGCGTCGGTGCACGCGCACCGGCACGCCGTGCTTCGGCCGCAGCGTCGCGCTCGGCTCGGGGACGTCGTCGGCGACGAGCTCGAAGCGCCAGCGACGGAGGATCACGCTGAGCGCGAGCTGCGCCTCCATGTAGGCGAAGTCCTTGCCGATGCAGACGCGCGGCCCGGCGCCGAAGGGGAAGTAGGCATAGCGCGGGCGCGCCGCCTCGGCCTCGGGGAGGAAGCGGTCGGGATCGAAGCGCTCGGGATCGGGCCAGTAGCGCGCGTTGTGGTGGAGGGCCCACGGGCTGGCGAAGACGTTGGTCGGCGTCGGCAGGTCGTAGCCGCCGAGCGACACCGGCTCTTTGCTGTCGCGGCCGAAGATGAAGACCGGCGGGTAGAGGCGCAGCGCCTCGCGAAAGACGCGCAGCGTGAGGCCGAGGCGCGGCAGGTCGGCGAGGGTCGGCTCGTCTCCGACGGCGTCGATCTCGCGCTCGACGGCGGCGTAGATCGCCGGGTGCTTGCAGAGGAGGGCGATCGTCCAGGCGAGGCCGGTGGCGGTGGTTTCGTGTCCAGCAACAAAGAGCGTGAGGACCTCGTCGCGGATCTGGCGATCGTCCATCGCCGTGCCGCCCGCCTCGTCGTCGCGCGCCGCGAGCAGGCGCGACAGGAGGTCGGGCGTGTGGCCGGGCGCGCGGCGGCGATCGTCGATCATCCGCTGCACGCGATCGTCGAGGAGCGCGATGGCGCGGCCCAGCTCGCGGCCGCGCGGACCGACGAGGAGGGCGGGGCCGCGCAGCCCCTGGCTGAGCCGCTCGAGGAGCGCGCCCCCGACGGGGAGGTGGGGGCGGAGCGCGTCGAGCTGGCGCTTCAGCTGGATGTGCGCGACGGCGAAGGGGCGGCCGACGATGTGGCCGCTCCAGTCGAGCGCGACCGTCAGCGCGCGGCCGATCTCGTCGGCGTCGGAGAAGGTGTCGGCGTCGAAGAGCGTCTTGCCGGCGACGCTCATCGTGAGGCGCGTGGTCTCGTGGAGCAGCGTGAGCGCGTCGCCGTCGCGCCAGCCGTCGACGGTGCGGCGGGCGCAGGCGACCATGTCGGCGGCGTAGCCCTCGAGGACCTTGGGGTGGAAGAGCGGGGCCATCAGGCGCCGCTGCCGTCGCCACAGCTCGCCGTTCGAGGTGAAGAGCCCCTCGCCCGCCAGCGGGAAGAGCGAGAAGCGCAGCATCGCCGACTTGTCGAACGAGCGCGCCTTCTCGACGAGGAGCTCCTGCACGAGCTCGGGCGTGGAGGCGGCGACGGCGCGGACGCCGGGGATGGGGAGGCGCAGGCGCACCAACGGATCGGGGACGCCCGCGAGGAGGCGCAGCATCCCCATCCGATCGCGGCGGAACTCGCCGTTGTGACCGAGCCAGCCGTGGCCGCCGGGCGCGAAGGGGATCTCCTCGAAGCTGCGCGTCGCCTCGCTGGTCGTCATGGGGCGCGATCGTAGCTCAGCTGCCGGGCGGCGGCAGCGCGGGCCGCGGCGGGGGCGCGCGGAGGAGGCGCAGCGCGCGGGCGGTGTGGCGGGCGAGCCCGACGACGAACGGCCAGGGCGGCAGCGACGCAGCGACGGCGAGGATCTCGCGCCAGCCGGCGCGCCCGTCGAGGAGGCGGAGCACGCGCTCGATCGGGTTGCGGCGGAGCATGCGCGAGAAGATCGGCGCGGCGCGGGCCGGCTCGTGGGCCAGCACCTCGAGGAGGACGGCGTCGAGGAGGCGATCGCGGAGGCGCGCGCGCGGCAGCGCGAAGGGGTGGCCGCGACGGGCGAGCGATCGCGCGATCGCGCGGGCGTCCTCGAGCGCGCGGCGGAAGCCGTACCCCGACGAGGGTTGGATGCGGCCGCCGGCGACGCCGACGCGGAGGTGGCGGGCGCCGGCGCGGCGACGGAAGCGGCGCGCGGTGAGGAGCGAGGCGCCCTGCTCGTCGTCGTGCACGTGGGCCTCGAGCGCGCCGAACGCCTCGACGAGCCAGGCGGCGAGGGCTGCGTCGGGCGCGAGCCGGTCGCGCGCGTGGGCGGGCGCGGTGGTCACCAGCTCGACGAGCGCGTGTCGCTCCCCGAGCGGCAGCACGTAGCCGAAGCGGAAGGCCTCCCCCTGCGACGGGCGGAGGTCGAACAGCGTGACCGCGCCCGCGTCGAAGGCGTCGCGGTCGGCCTCGAGCACGAGCCCCCAGAAGCGCTGCGTGAGGCGCGGCGCCGATGGCGGGCCGCCGAGCGCGATGGTCGCCGGGCGGGCGTCGAGCACCCACGCCGCGTCGAGCGCGCGGCCGTCGTCGAGGAGCACGCGCGCGCCCTCCGCCCCGTCGACGACCTCGGCCACCGCGCCGTCGACGCGCTCCACGCCGGCGAGCCCGTCGAGCTGCGTGACCAGCGCCTCCCCGCGCACCGTCCGATAGCGATAGCGCTCGAGCGGGAGCAGCAGCTCTCCGTCGCCATCGACGAGGCGCAGCCGCGCCCACGTCCGCTCGGCGAGCGCCGCGAAGGGATCGTCGTCCCCTTCGTCGGTCCAGTACGACCACCGCCGCCGCCGCACGCGCGCCCAGTCGCGCTCGACGACCACGACCCGGGCCCCGCCGCGCGCCGCCTGCGGCGCCGCCGCCAGCACCGTCGCCAGCGTCAGCCCCGCGGCGCCGCCGCCCACGATGACGATCGACGAGGTCACGCCCATGGGTCGCACGTTCGCAACGGGTGTACAACCTGGGCATGGATCGGCTGGAGGCGGTCGAGACGCTCAGCGCGGACGAGGTCTTCGCCCGCTACAGCGGATCGCCGAGCGGCCTCACCAGCGCGGAGGCGGCCGCCCGCCTCGGGCGCGACGGCCCGAACGAGCTCCCCGAGGCGCCTCGCCCGTCGAGCGTCGTGCGCCTCCTGCGCGAGCTCGTGCACTTCATGGCGCTGCTCCTCTGGGCCGCGGGCGCGCTCGCCTTCGTCTCGGGCATGCCCGAGCTCGGCTGGGCCATCTGGGCGGTCGTCGTCATCAACGCCGCCTTCTCCTTCTGGCAGGAGCACAAGGCCGAGCGCGCCCTCCGCGCGCTGTCGCAGGTCCTGCCGCAGACGACGCACGTCGTCCGCGACGGCGCCGTCCGGGGCATCCCGGCGCGCGAGCTCGTCGTCGGCGATCTCCTCCAGCTCGACGAGGGCGACCGCGTCTCCGCCGACGCGCGCCTCGTTCAGGCGGCGCAGCTCCGCGTCGACCTCTCGCTCCTCACCGGCGAGTCGGTGCCCGTCGATCGCACCGCCGACCGCGCCCCCGTCGCCGCCACCGCGCCCGCCGAGGCGCCCAACCGCGTCCTCGCCGGCACCACCGTCGTCGCCGGCCGCGGCCGCGCGGTCGTCACCGCCACCGGCGCGCGCACCGCGTTCGGCGAGGTCGCGCGCCTCACCGCCAGCGTCCAGCGCGGCGCCAGCACCCTCGAGCGCGAGGTTCGCCGCCTGGTCCGCCTCATCACCCTCGTCGCCGTCGCGATGGGCGTGATCGTCTTCGTCCTCACCCACCTCTTCGTCGCCATCCCGGCGCACGACAACTTCCTCTTCGCCATCGGCATCATCGTCGCCAACGTCCCCGAGGGGCTGCTCCCGACGGTGTCGCTCTCGCTCGCGCTCGGCGTCCAGCGCATGGCCGCGCGCAACGCGCTGGTGCGCCGCCTCTCCTCCGTCGAGACGCTGAGCGGCGCGACCGTCATCCTCACCGACAAGACCGGCACGCTCACGCAGAACGCGATGACCGTGCGCGAGGCCTGGATCCCCGGCGCGCGCGCCATCCTCACCGGCGAGGGCTACGGGCCCGGCGGCGAGGTGCGCGTCGCGCACGGCGGCGAGGGCGACGCGCGGCTGGCGCTGCTGCTCCAGGCGGCCGCGCTGTGCACCAACGCGCGCCTCACCACGCGACGGGGCGAGGTCGTCTGCGACGGCGATCCCACCGAGGGCGCGCTCGTCGCGGCGGCGGCCAAGCTCGGCCCGGGGCGCGATTTCGCGTCGGTGACCGCGCTCGCGCCGCGCGCCGCCGAGGCGCCCTTCGACGCCGACCGCCGCATGATGTCGGTGGTCGTGCACGACGCCGCGCCCTTCACCGCGCTGCCGCACGACGCCCCGCCGACGGCGACGCTGGTCGTCGTCTCGAAGGGGGCGCCGCTCGACGTCCTCGCGCGCGCCACGCGCCTGCTCCTCCGCGGCGGGGTGCGCGCCCTCGACGACGGGGCGCGCGCCGAGATCCGCGACGAGGTCGAGCGCCTCGCCGCCCACGGCCTGCGCGTCCTCGGGGTCGCCGCCCGCCGCGCCGACGCCTCCCATATACCGATAGACAACAATCACGGCGGCGGCCGCGACGCGCTCGAGCGCGACCTCGTCTTCCTCGGGCTCGTCGCCATGCTCGACCCGCCGCGCCCCGAGGTCCCGGGGGCGGTCACGCGCTGCCGCACCGCCGGCCTGCGCGTGGTCATGGTCACCGGCGATCAGGGCGAGACCGCGCTGGCCATCGCGCGCCAGGTCGGCATCGTCGCTCCCGAGGAGCCGGCCCGCGTCGTCACCGGCACCGAGCTCGACGCGCTCGACGACGCCGCGCTGGCGCAGCTCGTCGCCGCGCCGGGGGCGCTCCTCTTCGCGCGCGCCGCCCCCGCGCACAAGCTCCGCCTGGTGCGCGCCTTCCGCGATCGCGGCGACGTGGTGGCGGTCACCGGCGACGGCGTGAACGACGCCCCCGCGCTGCGCGCCGCCGACATCGGCCTCGCCATGGGCCGCGGCGGCACCGACGTCGCGCGCGAGGCGGCGGACGTGGTCCTCGTCGACGACTGCTTCGCGACCGTCGCCAGCGCCGTCGAGGAGGGGCGCACCATCTACGCCAACCTCCGCAAGTTCCTCGCCTACATCCTGGCGTCGAACATCCCCGAGCTGCTCCCCTTCGTCGCCATGATCGCGCTCGGCATCCCGCCGGCGCTCAACATCTTGCAGATCTTCGCCGTCGACCTCGGCACCGACATGCTCCCGGCGCTCGCGCTCGGCGCCGAGCCGCCCGAGCCCGGCATCATGGCGCGCCCGCCGCGCGCCGCGACGAGCCGCCTCCTCGACGGGAAGCTGCTCCTCCGCGCCTACGGCTTCCTCGGGCTCCTCGAGGGCGTCGCCGCGATGGCCGCCTTCGCCTGGGTCTTCTGGCGCGCCGGCTGGTCGCTCGAGTCGCTGCGCGCCGCGACGCCGGCCATCCTCTCCGGCCACGCCGCGCCCGACGTCGAGGCCCTCTACCGCCGCGCGACGACGGTGACGCTGCTGGCGATCGTCGCCTGCCAGATCGGCAACGTCTTCGCCTGCCGCTCCGAGCAGCTCACCGCGGGCGCGCTCGGCTGGCGCACCAACCCGCGCATCTGGATGGGCATCGCCGTCGAGATCGCCTTCGTCGCCGCGATCGCCTGGGTGCCGCCGATCGCGCGCGTCTTCCGCACCGCCGCGCCCGCGCTCGGCGACCTCGCGCCCGTCGCGCTCTGCCCGCTCCTCATGCTCGTCGCCGACACGCTCTGGAAGCGCGCGCGCCGGCTCCGTCGCTAGAACGCTCTATCGCAGCGTCGACTGCCCGATCTGGTACACCCGCCCGGCGTTCGACCCGAAGTAGATGTACCCGCCGAGCACGTCCACCATGATCGGGCTCTCGATCGCCCCCGCCGCGCCCGCGCCGGTGTTGAACGTCTGCTGGTTCGAGAAGCTTGTCCCGTAGTCCCAGCGGTTGAGGATCCCGCCCGCGTCTCCGACGTAGACCCAGGCCAGCGACGCGCTCTGCCGCAGCACGAGCGGCGATGACTTCGGATCGCTCAGCGACACCGGGTTGCCGACGCCGGCCGTCGCCACCGAGGTCAGATTGTCGGTGCGGAAGCCGCCCGTCGCGAAGTACTCGCGGCGGTGCACGCGGTTCTGCTGGCTCGGCAGGTTGTTCTGGTTCTTGCCGTGCGCGACGAACATCGTGCGGATCGTCGGATCGATCCACGGCGACGAGTAGCAGGGCACGTTGTTGGCCGCGGCTTCCGTGGCGTTCTGCCAGCCGCCTTCGACCGACTGCGCCGCGCCCGTCGCCAGCCGCACGGTCCACATCACGTTGTTCACGGTGACCGCGAGGAGGTCGTTGTCGACGTCGATCGACGGCGTGCCGTAGATCGGGCCGCGCACGTCGACGAGCTGGTTGCGCTGCGCGCCCTTGGCCGTGAGCTGCACCGGCCACGGGCTGGGCGCGGCAGTGAACGTCCCGCCGTTGTCGAGCAGCTTGTGGACCCGGCCGATGGTCGTGCCGACGTAGAGCGCGCCGGCCCACACCACCACCGACGACTCGACGCCCTCCGGGACCGTCGTCGGGCTGTCCCAGCGCGCGAGGATCGCGCCGGTCGGCGACAGCTTGTACACGCGGAACCTCGAGCTCGATGCATACGAGGCAGCGACGTAGACGATGCCCGTCGGGTAGTCCACCCAGGGCGCTGCGCCGCGGAAGGTAGCGCCCGACGACGCGCCGAGCTCGGCGGTCGAGCGCACGTCGAGCGTCCAGCGCGTGGCGCCGGTCGCGGTATCGAGCGCGTAGAGGACGCCCGTCGTGGTCGCCGCGAAGACGGTACTCCCGTCGATGCTGACGGTGAGCGAGTTGCGATCGAGCGTGCCCGAGACCGTTACGTTCCAGATGCGGCGCGGACAGTAGGGACTCGAGCAGCGCCCACCGTCGGGGCCGCCATTCGCGCAAGACGTCGTCCCGCCGGGAAGCGACGGGTAGAGGTTGTCGAACGCCCAGACGTTGCTCGTCGTCCCATTGACGGGGACGAACAGCCGGTCGGCGCAGCTCGCGGTCGAGCCCCAGCCCGTCGTGAAGAGAGCGACACCACCGTTGACCGCACCGCCGACCGTGTAGGCCCAGTCCCCGGGCGAGGCCGGCGTGCGTCCGCGCCCGACGCCGCCGGCGCCGAACCGCTCCGCCTTGCGGAGCTCGCCGTCACCGACGGAGAGCCCCTCGATGTCGAGCCGGTCGCCGACGACGGACGAGAGTCGCGACCGCAGGGCGTCGATCGGGACCCCGCTCGTCGCGGTGCTAGGCGGGTCCGCGACGCACGCGGCCGAGCCCACACAGAGGAGCAGGGCGGTCGCGCGCTGAAGCCACATCATCTCATTCCCCCTACGCCTACAGTGTACCGCAAACCACATGATTTGAGCTCAAAGCATGTGCCGGGTGGGCGCGATATGATGGGGCGGTGAGCAGCCTACCGCCGAGCATCCTCATCGTCGCCGTCGTCGGGACGGGGCTCGGGCTGGCGCTCGTCCTCCGGGTGCTGGCGCGCCTCGGCCGCGCCGTCCTGCGTCGCCCACCGCCGCGCGGCGGGCCGGGGCGGCTGACCGGGCCGGTCGGGCTCCTCGCCGGGCTGGCGCTCCTCGGGTTCGGCCTCGCCGCCCTCGCGCTCGTCGCGGCGCTGCGCACCTGGCAGGTCTTCACGCGCGCGCGCCCCGTCGCCGAGATCCGCTGCGTCGAGACCGGCCCGAAGAAGCTGCGCCTCACCTACCTGCCGATCGACGCGGCCGGCAAGCGCGGCCTCCCCGAGGAGTACGAGCTGCGCGGCGACGAGTGGCTCGTCGGTGGCGACGTCCTGCGCTTCCGCCCGGAGCTGGTGTGGCTGGGGCTCGAGACCGTCTTCCGCGTCGACCGCGTCGAGGGGCGCTACGTCGACGCGAAGGAGGCGCGGGCGCAGGCGCCGACGGTGTTCGATCGCGCGGGCGGCCCCAGCCACGCGTGGCTGGCGATGTACCGCGATGGCGCGCGCGGGCCGCTCGGCTGGATGATCGCCGGCGCGCACGGGCAGGGCGTGTGGCAGCTGCCCGACGCGAAAGCGACGTTCGTGCTGCGGGTGACGCCGAACGGATTTGTGCTGGACAAGAATTGAGCGCGGGCGCTGAGGGGGGCCCCCGCCGCGGAGCGGGGAACAGGCGCCGACCTCACGACCGGCGCCGGTGGTGAGGTCGGCTTACTGCTGGTCGTCGATCTCGACGCCAGGGCCCACGAAGACCACGAGGACCATGACCCAAGCAACGCGACCAACCGACTTCACCAGCTTCATCGAAGTACCTCCCCGCAACAGGGTGTGTGACAGGATTGTGACAGCACAGAATCTTGTATGCAACAGAAAGGTCGCGTGCAAGCGTCAATCAATCATTTACGCTGTGGGGCGTGAAAAATCGGTAATCTGAATTACCTTTCTCGGCGAAGTTATTCGGCGAGGGCGGCGTCGATGGCGGCGCGCAGCTCCTTCGACTCCGGCGCCACCCCCGACTTGAACGCCTTCTTCACCTTGCCGTCCTTCCCGACGAGGTACTTGTGGAAGTTCCACTGCGGCACCCCGTGCTCCGTCGAGAGGAAGCGGTACACCGGGGACTGCCCGTCGCCCTTGGTCTTGACCTTGGCGAACATCGGGAACTTCACGTTGAACTTCGTCGAGCAGAACGTCTTGATCTCGGCCTCGGTGCCGGGCTCCTGCGCGCCGAAGTCGTTCGAGGGGAAGCCGGCGACGACGAGGCCCTTGTCCTTGTACTCCTCGTAGAGCTTCTCGAGGCCGTCGTACTGCGGCGTGTAGCCGCACTGCGAGGCGGTGTTCACGACGAGGACGACCTTGCCCTTCCAAGCCGAGAGCGGCTGGGGCTTGCCGTCGATGGTGTTGGCGGTGAGCTCGTGCAGCGACATGGGGGCTGCCTCCTTGGCGTTGGCTGAGACTCCGCCGCCGACGACGAGGGCGGCGGCGACGAGGGACGAAGTGAGGATGCGCATGCTCCTCCGATGCGCACGCGGCGCAGGCTGGTGCATCCTAGCCGCATGTCCGATTCAGCGCTCGTCGATCACGCGCTCGTCCTCGTCGCCCACGGCAGCCGCGACCCCCGCTGGCGCGCCCCCTTCGAGCGGCTCGTCGACGCGCTCCGCGCCGCCGGCACCCGCGTCCAGCTCGGCTACCTCGAGTCGGCGTCGCCGTCGATCCCCGAGGCGCTCGAGGCCGCCGCGTCGTCGGGCGCGCGCCGCATCACCGTGCTCCCGCTCTTCATGGCCTCGGGCGGACACGTCGACCACGACATCCCGCCGCTCATCGACGAGGCGCGCGCGCGACGCCCCGGCCTCCTGATCACGCAGCTCGGCCCCGTCGGTGAGCACCCGCGCTTCGTCGAGCTCCTCCTCGCCATCGCCCGCGACGCCGCCGCCGGCGAATCTCGTTGACACCGGCCACGCGCCCCCGACATCCTGCGCGGATGCGCGTAGTCGTTGCTCCCTTTACCGTCGCTGCGTGTCTGCTGCTCACGGCGTCGGTGGCGCGCGCGGGCGGCTTCACCGCCGGGACGAACGGCTCGCAGGCGGTGGCGCGCGGCGGCGCGTTCGTCGCCAAGGCCGACGACCCGACCGCGATCGAGCTGAACGTCGCCGGGCTCGCGCGTCAGCGAGGGACACGGCTCCTCTTCGACTCGAACATCACGATGCACACGATGCGGTACGATCGTGCGGGCGTCTATCCCGGCGACCCGTCGCTGGCGGGCGCGCCGGCCTACACCGGGATGCCCTACCCGCGCACCGAGAACATCGGCGGCGCCTTCTTCGCGCCGATCATCGGCATTACGACTGATTTCGGGCGATTCGATCGCTGGACGTTCGCCATCGGCGGCTTCGGTCCCCCGTCGGTGGGCAACCGCAAATACGGCTTGACGGTAAATGGCCTCCCGTCGCCGGGGCGCTACGACATCGTGAACGCCGGCCTCCTCGTCATCTACCCGACGATCGCCGCGGCGGTGCGCGTGACCAAGTGGCTCGACCTCGGGCTGGCGCTGCACGTCGCCGTCTCGAGCGTGAACTTCACGACGGTGTCGAACAACAAGCCGCTCGGCTGCGTCGTCGACGAGGATCCGGCGTGCGACTCGGTGACCGACGTCTCGCTGACGGGCGCGACCGCGACCTTCTCGCTCGGCGCGCTGGCGCGGCCGCTGCCGTGGCTGGCCTTCGGCCTCAAGCTCTGGGGGCCGACCTACCTCGAGAGCTCGGGCACCGTAAACGTCGCCTCGCCGCCGAAGACCTCGCTCACCTTCGAGCCGGCGGCGGCGACGTTGAAGACGCAGCTGCCGTGGATCCTGCGGGCGGGCGTGCGCTTCATATGGATGAAGGAGGGGCGTGAGCGCGCCGACCTCGAGGTCGACGGGCAGTACGAGGCGTGGCACGACGCGCAGCGCCTCGGGCCCGAGCTGTCGATCCCGCGGCTCGGGCCGTTCGGCGACATCAAGACGCGCGTCGTCGCCAACTTCCGCGACACCTTCGCGGTGAAGGTCGGCGGCGCCTATAATTTGCCTATCAAAAATTGGACGCTGTCGTTCCGCCTCGGCTTCTACTTCGACTCGGCGGCGACGGACTACGCCTACACGCGCATCAACTTCGACACCATCGCCAAGTACGCCGGGACCGGCGGCCTGGGGATCTCGGTGCGCGGGTTCACCCTCAACGTCAGCTACGCCTACGTGTACTCGCCTCAGCGGGTGGTCACGAACGGAGAGATCCGACCCATCTCGATCTTCGACGACCCGAACGCGCCACCGACGTCGCAGGCGATCAACAACGGCACCTACAACGCCGCCCGGCAGGTGGTGTCGCTCGGCCTCCAGGTGGAGTGGGAGCGGCTCCTCAAGCGTGACCGGCGGGTCATTCGCTACTGATCCGTCGCGAAGGTCTTGTCGCGCTGCGGCGAGTTCGCCATGCTACGCGCGAGCGAGATCGCACATGGAGATCACGGACACCGAGGCTCGTTGGGCGGAGGTGATCGGGCGCGGGTTTGCGCCGCAGGGGATCGTGCTCGGCGGCATCGTCGACGGAGCATCGATCGGCGAGGGCGTGCGCGACGAGGCGCGACAGTCGCCCTGGTACTTCGCGATCGGGCTGCGCGCCGCGATCCTGCTCGTGTGGCTGTCGCCGCTGTGGCGGCTCGGGCGGCTGCACACCTTCGAAGGGCTCCCGCTCGACGAGCGGGTGGCGCTGCTCGAGCTGCTCATGAAGAGCCGCGTCTATCCGGTGCGGCTCGCGCTCATGCTGCTCAAGCTGACGGTGTGCATGATCCTCGTCGGTGAGGAGCGGGCGCTGCGGCGGGTCGGCGCCTACCACCTGAGCGAGGGCGAGACGCTGGTCCCGCTCGGGAAGGCGCAGCCGTGAGCGTCGTCGCCGCGCGCAAGGGCGCGTTCATCGACGCCAGCGACGAGGGCGTCGCCGTCGACGAGGCGGACTTCGTCGTCGTCGGCAGCGGCGCGGGCGGCGGCGCGGCGGCGCGGGCGCTGGCGGCGGCCGGTCAGCGCGTCGTCGTCCTCGAGGAGGGGCCGTTCCTGAGGGCGGCCGACCTCGGCTACGTGAACCGGCGCGAGATGACGCGGCTCTTCCGCAACCAGGGGAAGATGGCGGCGTTCGGGCGCGCGACGACGCCGATCCTGCAGGGGCGCTGCGTCGGGGGGACGACCTTCGTCAACTCGGCGATCATTTGGCGTCTACCCGAAAAGGTGCTGGCCAGGTGGCACGCCGAGCACGGCCTCGCCGACGGGCTGCGCGCGCCGGAGCTCGACGCGGCGTACGCGCAGATCGAAGAGGAGATGTACGTCCGCCCCGTCGAGGTCGGGGTGAACGCGGGGCGGCAGGATCTGCTGATGAAGGCGGGCGCCGAGAAGGCGGGCATCGTCGGGCAGTTCCTCCGTCGCGGCGAGAAGGGCTGCCAGGGGAGCGGGCGCTGCCTGTACGGCTGTCCGCACGAGGCCAAGCAGTCGACGGCGATCAACTACCTGCGCCGCGCCGTCGACGATGGCGCGGTGGTGATCGCGCACGCCAAGGTGACGCGCGTCGACATCAGCGGGGGGCGCGCGGTCGGCGTGCACGGCGTCGTCGACGGGGCGGGGCCCGAGCGCAAGCAGCCGTTCCACATCGTGGCGAAGCGCGCGGTGATCGTCGCGGCGTCGGCGATCCAGAGCCCGAACCTGCTCCACCGCAGCGGCGTGCGCGCGCGGCACCTCGGGCTGCACTTCATGGCGCACCCGGGGACGACGGTGATGGGCCTCTACCCGGAGCGCGTCGACATGTGGAGCGGGGCGTCGCAGGGGTACGAGGCGCTCGGGCTTCGCGACACCGTCGGGGTGAAGCTGGAGTCGATCAACGTCCCGCCCGAGGTGGTGTGGGCGCGCTTCCCGGGCGCGGGCGAGAAGTTCGCGCGCTACGCCGACAAGCTGCCGTACGCGGCGTCGTGGGCGGTGGCGGTGCGCGCCGACGCCGAGGGGCGCATCCGTCCGTCGTGGCTGTTCGGCGACCGGGTGGATTATTCGTTGACAGATAATGACATGCGCCGCGTGGCCGAGGGGATGAAGCGGCTGGCGGAGATGCACTTCCTCGCGGGCGCGACGGAGATCGTGACCGGCATCTACGGGATCCCCGACGTGCTGACGTCGATCGACCAGATCGGGGAGTTCGACCGCGCGCCGACGGACCCGCGCTGCTACTCGATGGTGGCGACGCACCTCTTCGGCGGCTGCCGCGCGGGGCGCGACCCGTCGACGAGCGTGGTCGATCCGCAGCTCAAGGTGCACGGCGTCGACGGGCTGTACGTGATGGACGCGTCCATCTTCCCGACGAACACCGGCGTCAATCCGCAGCACTCGATCATGGCGATCGCGACGGTGGCGGCGCGGCGCCTCGCGGCCGCCTGACGCCCACATTTCTGTCTAGCGGCCGAGGCGGTACCAGGGGTGGACGAGGCCGGTGGGCGGATAGAAGCGCTCGCCGATCTGCGCGAAGCCGAGCTTTCGGAGGACGTTGCGCGAGCCGTCGTTGCGCGGATGGTGGCCGGCGTAGACGGCGGGCGCGTCGAGGCGCTCGAAGGCGAAGGTGATCGCGGCACGGGCGGCCTCGCTGGCGAAGCCGCGGCCCCAGGCGGACGGCAGGAGGTGGAAGCCGGTCTCGACGACGATCGTCCCGTCGGGCTCCGGGGTGCGCTTGAGGCCGCAGCAGCCGAGGAAGGTGTCGCCGTCGCGCAGCGAGGCGCGCCAGTACTGGAAGCCGTGCTCGGCCTGCGACGCGGACTCGCGCGCGAGGCGCTCCTCGATCTGCGCGCGCGAGAGCGGACCGCCGAGGAGACGCATCACGTCGGCGTCGCCCCAGAGCCGAAGCGCGTCGTCGAGCTCGGCCGCCGTCCACGGCCGCAGGGTGAGGCGCTGCGTGATCACGGGGTCACTCTCCTGGGTCGTAAGATCCTGTGGCCGCAAGCGATTCAGCGGTCGATTTGGTTTCGTAAGCGTTCACGGGGGCCATGAAAATTGACTTCGGCGCCAGCGGGATCGAGATGGTGAGATCGATCCGAAGGACGCCATAATCGCGCAGCAGGCTGCGATCATCGAACGGCTCGAGGCGCGGATCCTCGAACTTGAGGCGCGCCTTGCTCGCGATTCGAGCAATTCCTCGCAGCCGCCGTCGAGCGACCCGCCCTGGAAAGAGCCGGAGCGTCGACGCGGAGGTCGAGCGCGTGGCGGTCAGCGAGGCCACCGCGGTCACAAGCGTGAGCTGCTCGAGCCGACAGAAGTCATCGACGTGAAACCGTCGACGTGTCGGCAGTGCGGCGACGGTCTCGTCGGTGCGGACACGAACCCGCGAAGGCACCAGGTGACCGACGTGCCCGAGATCAGCATGCGAGTCAGCGAATACCGTCTGCATTCGCTCTCGTGCGCGTCGTGTGGATCGTCCACGAAAGCAGACCTGCAGGCGAGGGCCGAACGCGCCGCGCGGCGCATCGCTCGGGAGGCGATGGTCGCCAGCTGCACCGGCGACTTCCACCTATTGTTATCAGCCGAGTTGATTGCGGGTGGTATCGGGGCGGATCGATCCGGGTCGGTGAGGGACGGCGTCCGCGTCGCCATCAAATTCGCGGCGCGCAGCGAGGCGGTGTAGTGGGAGGGTGAAGGAGC